>Ga0308157_10000311_pt1 | contig 178289 bp, 151 predicted proteins | sample PhyBR1_FD_201035 | JGI IMG/M metagenome (GOLD analysis project Ga0308157, IMG submission 201035) | Phyllosphere microbial communities from UC Gill Tract Community Farm, Albany, California, United States - DLSLB.R1 | ecosystem: Host-associated > Plants > Phyllosphere > Unclassified | place... | reverse complement strand
ACATCTTTCAGAACAGTTAACCGTTGATTAGAAAATTTGGCCGGAAAACCTTTGAAATCGATTTGTCCGATTGTATCGCTTTCAAAAACTTCATTTCCTTGATGCGAAAATCTGTAATCATCTTTTTGTGAAAACATCAGAATCCAATTTTCACCTCTCTGAAAGTACATTGGAAAACAATTTCTTCCATATTCCACTTTGCGATCTGTATCATATATTACCAGATTGGATTGGCGATAATTTTCTTCAAAAATAGATTTGAATTCTTTATTGCTCAATTCATTTTTGGGATTCAGAATCTTTGAAAATTTGGAATAGATTAATCGATTTCCGGAAAAATCATAAACGCCATTTTCAGCAAAAACATAAGGCACAAAATTCGCAAAATCAAAAATAGACGTATATTTTTCTTTGTTAAGATCATTAGAAATCATCAAGTTTCCTGATGCATCATACTTCGTCAACCCTTGTCCGTTTCTCAAATAAAATTCGTTTTTAGCAGAATTATAAAGAATAGGAAAAGTACCTAAGGCTGGGACAATTTCAAAATTTTCGGATTGAGGTTTTTGTGTTAATTCTTTAAAATGATTATAAGATTTTGGACGGAAAATATCTGCAGTTGTAAGATTAATCGTCGTACATCTGTCAACAAATAACAGAATTAATAAACCAATGATAAGAATAATAACTGTAGATTTCTTCATCAATAATTTAAGTTAAACTACTTTCTTCTTCAATTGATCTACATCGAATTTCTTCTTCAAACCTCTCACATTAACCGTTACAAATGCAGTAATACAAAGATACATCGAGAAATAAATCAGCAACATTTTAAGGCCTGAGACTCCCATAAACATTAATAAAATTTGAGAAACAAAACCCATCAACCAACCAACCATCATAATAACTACTACAGAAAAGCCAAATAATCCTAACTCCTGAGCAGGCTTGTAAATTCCCAGCTTTTTAAAAATCCCGAGCGGAATTAGCAACAACAACAGCGCGAATGGATGAAAAGCGGCGAAAGCAACCAAAATGCCTGGCTCAGCTTCGATATGTTGCAAAATATCTATGATGTTAAAAGGCAACTCCATCGTATTTTTTTTCTTGTTCAGAGATTTGAAGCAATTGTTTTTTGCCGTACATCATTGGTTTTGCTAAAAGCAAATTAGGGAATTCTGCGATGCCGATATTGTACATCGTAACGCTTTCGTTATAAAATTCTCTTCGGTCTGCAATTGCATCTTCGATTTGAGAAACACGACCTTGGAGTAATTGAAAATTTTGGCTGGTTTTGATATCAGGATAATTTTCTGCCACTGCAAAAACCGATTTTAACTGATTTTGCATTTGGTTGGACAACTCTACTTTTTCCTCAGCCGAATTGGCATTTAAAAATTGAGTCCGCAGTTCCGTTAGTTTTGTCAGCATCGATTCTTCAAACCTCATCGATTCTTTTACAACTTTGATTAGATTCGGAATTTCGTCTGCTCTTTGTTTTAATAGGACATCGATATTTCCAAAAGATTTATCGACATTATTTTTTAACATAACCAATCTGTTGTAAGTGGAAACAATCACATTCAGCAATCCCAAGACAACTAATCCGATAATGACATATGCAAAAATTTGTATCATAGTTTTTTATTTTTTTAATTTATTCTGATGGTGTTGGCTCTGGTGCAGGAACTGGTTCAGCACCTACAGCTGGTTGAGAATAGATCTCTTCTTCAGGTTTAGATTCATAACTGTCGTAGATATTATCATAAAAATCATCCAGAGATTTCACAGGTTTAGAATTCTGAAAAGGTAAATCAAAATTAATCTTTCCAATTTCCAATTGATTATTCGTCAGTTTCACAGGTGTTAGAAAAATCAAAGCAATCAGAATAACCCAAAAGTAAGTAAAATAGCCTGCAGACTGTAAAATCGGCCGCAATGTATTATGATTGTCAACACTTTCCACAGTTGCAATCCCGAACACATTTTTAATTTCTTCTTTCTCAAAAACAGGTTCATTATTTTCTTTAAGGCTTGCTTTACCAATCAACAAAACTTCCATATTTTGTTTAAGAAGATATTGTGTGTAGCGTTTCATAGAGGATTGATATTGCTCATCGATTTCAAAATCAATAAATTCAATACCTTCGGTTATCACTTTTATCTGACCGGATTTATCTTGTACGTAAAAAGGTTTACAAATCGTTTCCGAAAATTCTAACGAGTAGGAATCTTTGCCGTCTTTATCTGTCGATACAGTTTCTATAGTATAAAGAAAACCAATGCATTCTTTTGTACCAATGCGCGAAATCATCGGCTCAATCATTTTTACAGTTCCAGAAATCTCTGCCAAACCCATCGCCACAGAACGTATATTGGAAGTTGGTAAAGTGCGTTGAATTCTGTAAAATCTCTTCTTATTACTAGGTTTAAAAATGGAAGTTAAAAACGGAAGAATAATAAAAACAATCAGGATAAAATAAGGAACGCCCAATGTAAAGACAAAACCGAAAAATAATAATCCTGATAAAGAATAAAGAATTTTTTTCCAAAGCGGGATTTTGGCCAAACCTGCCTTTTTTCTCCTTTCGCTTTGCTCTTTGGAACTCTGGTAAAAAGCTCTAATCATCGCATAAAACATCCCGATAATTCCCAGAACGAAAACCGACAGAAACAAAGCGATGGCTACTAATGCGGCTAGTTTGTTATCATATAATGAACAGAGCCCAACTGATAAAGGATTAAGTACGAAAAATAACCATTTTGGTTTGAGATTGATTTCGTATAATCCGATTAAAATAAAAGTGTGAAAAATAGCCACAAAGAAACTCATCAGCATCAACATGACAATGAGACCTTTATCAACTTCTAAAGTGTTATAAAATGCAAGGAAGTCGTTCATCAAGGGTTAGTAGTTTTTATAGTTTTGACTTTTCGGCAACAACAAACGCGCCAACTGTATTGATTTTATACGGATAAAGATATTTAATTTTAACTTATCATTGGAGTTATTGTAAATTTGTTTTAATACTATGGACAAAACAAATATCAACAATTATTTTCATTCCTTATTTCCGATAGAAAAGGATGTTGTGGAAGAGATCACAAAAACCTTTACCCAATTTTCTATGGAGAAAAATACGATTCTTTTGGATAACGGGATTATAAGCACCAAAACCTATTTTCTGGAAAAAGGTTATGTCCGTTCTTATATCATCAATGAAGATAATGAGGAAGTTACAACCAATATCTTTTTTGCGCCTTGCTTCGTGAATGATTTTTTATCATTCTTCAAACAACAACCGACAAAAGAAATCTACGAAACGATCACCGATTGTTCATTTTGGGAAACTGGTCTTGAGAATGTTCAAAAAAATTTTCATAACATTTCTGATTTTCGGGAGTTCAGCAGGCTCTTGTTTGTCATTAATTATTACCGACTGAATGACAGAGTTATTGAACTGACAAGCCAAAAAGCGGAAACCAGATATCTGAAATTATTAAAAGAACATCCACATATTTTCCAGCACGTTCCACTGAAAATCATTGCTTCTTATCTCGGAATTACCAACAGTTCGCTCAGCAGAATCCGGAAAGAAATTACAAAGATTTAATTTTTTTGTCATTTGACAATCGGACTTACGTTTCAAGTATTTTACATTTGACAAAAATTAATGAAAATGAAAAATATAGTAGTTGTAGGACTTGGCGGCGTTGGCGGTTATTTTGGATTTAAGATTAATCAATTTAACGAAACTACAAATCAGTTTACTGTTTCTTTCATTGCGAGAAATCAAACTTATGATATTGTAAAAAATAATGGCTTGACACTCCTTTCGCCCGAACATCCAAACAGCATTACAAAACCGAATCACGTCTTACAAAACATTAATGAAATCAACGATCCTGATTTGATTTTAATTTGTGTGAAAGAATATGATTTGGAAAATGTTTGCAAGCAATTGAAGCAAGTTATTACGGATAAAACTATTCTGCTTCCACTGATGAACGGCGCAGATATCTATGACAGAATCAGAAAAATAATTCCTGATAATACGATTCTACCCGCTTGTGTTTACGTCGCTTCTCACATCAAAGAAAAAGGAATTGTAGAACATAAAGGTAAAGCCGGAAAACTGATTTTTGGAAAAGATCCAGCCCATCTTTCAACAGAAATCGATTGGATTATCGAGTTGATGAAAAACAGTCAAATTGATTTCGATTTCAAAGACAATTCCTTTGCTGATATCTGGACCAAATTCTTTTTTGTATCGAGTTTTGGATTAGTTACAGCCAAATACAATTCTTCCATCGGAACAGTTTGCACAGATGAAATTCAGAAACAGGAAGCTACAGATATAATGAAAGAAGTGAAACTGATTGCTGACAAAAAAGGAATTAATTTACCCGAAGATATTATAGAAAAAACTTTTGAAAAAGCGATGACTTTTCCTCCTGCAACACCAACTTCTTTACAACTGGACATCAATGTAAAAAAAGAAAATAGTGAGTTGGAATTATTTGCCGGAGCCATTATCAATTACGGAAAAGAACTGACTATTGAAACGCCTTTTACGGAGAAGATTTATAATGAATTAAAGGAAATTATAAAAGCTTCATAAACAACAAAACCTGCTCAGTAGCAGGTTTTATATTTTTGAGATTGTCACGAATCTTTACTGAGGAGGATTGTTTTTAGGCTCAGCCAGGTTAGAATTCTTTGCGGCTTTTACCAGCTCATTGATATCTGCATAAAAAAGTTGCCAGTCGGCGATATCTTTCATCGCAGTAATCAGGTTGAGAAAAGATTTCAGGGTTTTCTCCAGATCTTTTCGGATTCCTGAGGCACTTTTCTGGTTTCGAAGATCAGCATTGGCGCCAGCCTGTTCTGCAAAGATGGTTTCGAAAGCCGTCTGCTTGTCTTTCATATCATCGAAAGCGGTTGTCACTTTCAGGTCTTTGAGCTTTTGGTTGTTCTCCGGTTTTTCCAGTTCCTCGATTAGCTTTTTCATTTGGGCGGTTTGGGAGGAGTAGCTCATCCGGTCGAGATTGAGACCGAATTGTTTGAAAATCCCATAGAGGTCTTCTGCAGATTGATAGTTTGGTAAAGTTAGCATTTTGCGGTAACTGTTGAGAAAGGCTTTCAGAGTTGTGAAAGCAAGGTCTCTTTCATTATCGCTATTTGCAACATCATTTCCTTTTCCGCTGAATGTCATTTTTGTATAAACCGCATCGTAATCTGCATACTTTAGCTTAAGTTCCGCCAGAAGCGGATGACCATCGATAACTGGATAATTCCCCGATTCAGATGTGTTGATGGTTCTCTGCGCGAGCGTCGCTAAGTCTTTCGTGCTTAGCTTTCTTAATGTGATTTTCATAAACCAAATGTGTTTTTGTTAATAATTTATTTAATGAATTCCGTTTTTAAATATATTATTTTTTTGATTTCCAGCAAAACAATCTGTTTAGACTAAAAATATTTTGTGCTTTAGTTTAAACAACCTGTCTGGAGAAAAAACAAGTTGTGGTTTTGTTTAATCGAGTTGTTTTGGCAAAAAACATTTTGTGTTTTAGTTTAACTGAGTTGTTTAGAGAAAATGACAGTTGTGGTTTGGTTTAATTGGGGTGTTTGGGGTTTGAGTAGTTTTTGTTTTATTAATTGCAGTAGAAATACGGAAAGATGATAATTGGGATTATTTTATTTTTGAGATTATGGAAAACCGTATAAATAATATTTAAAACCAGTTTACCTTTACTTTATTAACAAAAAATTATTCATTATGAGTACAAAAATTGAAGCAATCAAACCTGGTCCAAAACCTGACAAAGCAGATGGTACACCAGACAGAAGACACCGTGTAACACCAGAAACAAAACCAAAACATCCGGCTTTGAAACCACACGTTCATAAGCCTGGAGATTCTAAATAGGTTTTTGCTTTTTTAATTAAAATCCCGAATTTTCGGGATTTATTTGTTTTTGAAATATTAGATTAAATATTTATATTTTTGAAGTATAAGAAATTAAGAATGAATAAAATATTTGGCAATATTAATGGAACTTTTGAAGGGGACATTTTTGAAAGTAGAAGTGCTCTATCAATGGCAAATATTCATAGGCCATTACAAGCTGGAATTAGTGGAACAGAGAAAGAAGGATCAGATTCTATTGTAATTTCTGGAGGTTATGAAGATGACGAAGATTTAGGAAATATTATTATATATACGGGGCATGGTGGCAGAAGTAATGGATCAAAACTTCAAGTAGCTGACCAAACATTAACACGTGGCAATAGAGCTTTAGCTATTTCTTGTGAAAAACAACTACCTGTAAGAGTTATTAGAGGTGCAAATAAACATTCAAATTTTGCTCCTATAATAGGTTATAGATATGATGGTCTTTATCTTATTACTGAATATTGGCATGAAACAGGAAAAAGTGGTTTTGTAATATGGAGGTTTAGATTAGAAAAAATTATAAATGATAAAAGCTATGAAGCTTCAAAATCAAATATGATTATTAGCGAACCAGCATCAAATTACAACAATCCCAATAGAAAAGAATATATAGTTAACAAGATAATTAGAGAAACAAAAACAGCTCAATTTATAAAACAACTTTATAATGATACTTGCCAAATCTGTGGTATCCAGATTAGAAGTGCTGTCTCAACATATTCAGAAGCAGCACATATAAAATCTCTAGGAAAACCTCATAATGGGCCAGACACAAAAGAAAACATTATATGTTTATGTCCTAATCATCATAAAATGTTTGACTTAGGAATAATTTCTATTGATGAAAATTTTAATATTTTAGGATTAGAAAACCAAACATTAACTATAAATTCTAAACATAATATTGATTTAGAATTTATTAAATATCACAGAGAACATCATTATAAAAAATAATATCAAATAAAAAAACCTGCTTTTGAGCAGGTTTTTCATTTATATAAAGTAAAAATCTTAATGTCCGGACTTAGCATCCGCATCTTGCTTCACGTGGCTGAGATACTTAGTACAATAAGCACCAAAAACCAAAATCACAAGATAACAGAACACAGGGATTACAAAAGAATGTTGAACGCCAAAAGTATCTGCCAGATAACCTTGGAAAATCGGAACAATGGCACCTCCTAAGATGGCCATTACAACCAAAGAAGAACCTTGGCTTGTGTATTTTCCTAAACCAGAAATCGCTAATGTATAGATATTAGAGAACATAATCGAGTTGAAAATCCCGATTCCTAAAACGCTGTACATTGCCAGTTCGCCGTGGTTCAGCATTGTTGAGATTAATAACAAAACGTTGATTCCTGCAAAAATAGACAGTGTTCTTGCCGGAGCAGATTTCCCAATGAAGAAAGCAATGAAATTCAAAGCAATAAATACAAGGAAGAAACTAATCTGTGCAAACGTCAAATCTACAATACTGAAAATCACCAAGAAAACAGCCGCAGCAGCACCTAACATATACAAAGCTTTTTTACTTTGACTGATAGAATGATTCAGAGAGATTGCTCCAAGGAAACGTCCAATCATCGCACCACCCCAATATAGAGACAGGTAGTTTTTACTTACAGATTCGGTAAGGTTCATTACTTGTGGCTGTTCCAGAAAACTGATGATGAAACTTCCAACCGCAACTTCCCCACCTACATAACAAAACATCGCCAAAACGCCGAACTTCAAATGATTGTGTTTCAAAGCACCGAAACCTTTTACCACCTCTTCCCCGGCTACTTTGAAATCTGGAAGCTTAACTCTTGAGATGATCAAAGCCACTAATAAAAGAATTCCGGCAAAAATCAAATAAGGAATTTTAGTCGCTGCTGCAGAGAAAGAACCGTCTGCCTCAGAGAACAATTCGAAAATCAAATGTCCCCCCAAAACCGGCGCAATGGTTGTCCCGAATGCGTTGAAAGCCTGAGTCATATTCAATCGGCTGGATGCAGAATCTTCTGGTCCCAATAACGAAACGTAAGCATTCGCCGTGATTTGTAATACTGTGAATCCAAGTCCTAAGATAAATAAAGCACCTAAAAACAAAGGATAAGACGACAAACTCGCCGCAGGAAAAAATAAAACACACCCAAATGCCGCCAGAAAAATTCCGAAAAGAATCCCTTTCTTATAACCGACTTTATCAATCGGGTCGCCTTGTGTGGTTGAAATTAAAAAGTAAATTAATGAGCCAATAAAATACGCTCCAAAGAAACAAAACTGCACCAACATCGATTGGAAAAACGTCAGATTGAACAGCTGTTTCAGGTAAGGAATGAGAATATCATTCATACACGTAATGAATCCCCACATAAAGAACAAAAGGGTAATCGTAATCAGCGGAACGGTGTAACTCCTTTTGGTTCCTACTTCATTATTTATCATATATTTTTAATTTTAAAAGAGGCTAAAGATAGCCCCTTTTGTTGATAATATATTATTTTGAGACAATAAATTTGTCATCTGCTTATCATATTTTTTTGTAGAAAAGCAATTACGGTCTCAAATCCTCAAACTTCTCATCCGCAGGCAAAATATGCTGAACTTTCTCCACCACCAATTCTTTAGGAACAGAGAATTCCGCAGTTTGTTTGATGTCTAAAGAAGATGCTCCAACAGAAATTTTATAATTTCCCGCTTCAGCAATCCAAGCTGATTTTGCAGTTTCAAATGATGCTAAATCTTTTGAATTCAAAGTCAAAGCAATCGTTTGAGACTCTCCCGGTTTCAAATCTTTGGTTTTAGCATAAGCTTTCAACTCAGATTTTGGTTTGTCGATATTTTTTCCCGGAGCCGAAACATATAATTCTACAACTTCTTTCCCAGCAACTTTTCCTGTGTTTTTCACTTCAACCGTAACTTCTAATTTGTTATTAAAAGTCTTAGAATTTGTTTTAATATTTGAATAGGCAAAATCGGTATAAGACTTCCCATAACCGAATTCATAAGAAGGTTTCACACCAAACGTATTGAAATAACGGTATCCGACATAAACACCTTCTTCATAAGTCACCTCTTTCGGATTGTCGGCAGGAACTCCCGGGAAATTCCTTGCAGAAGCGTGGTCTGTATAATTCACAGGGAAAGTCATCGTCAGTTTTCCTGAAGGATTTACTTTTCCTGAGATTACATCTGCAACAGAATGTCCGCCTTCCTGGCCAGGTTGCCAAGCTAATAAAATGGCATCCACTTTATCTTTCCAAGAAGCCGTTTCAATTACGCCTCCGATGTTTAAAATCACAACCACTTTCTTCCCTTTTGCGTGGAAAGCTTTTGAGATTTTATCCAGCATTTCGATTTCTTCTGTTGCCAGATTGAAATCATTATCCACAACTCTGTCTCCTCCTTCCCCAGAATTTCTTCCTAATGTAACGAAAGCAATTTCTGAAGTTTCTGCTTTTTTAGCATAGAAAGCATCGTCCAATTTCATTTCCGACAATCTTCCCGGAAGTGCTAAAATCCCTCTTGCTTTTCTGCTTTCTTTTTCAGCTGCTTCTTCTTTCTCAGCAAATGGTTTGTACAAATCAACCAGTTCTTTGTCCAATTTATATCCTGCTGCGTTCAATCCTTCCAAAAGTGAAACCGTGTGTTTGTTGTTCACACTCCCACTTCCCGTTCCGCCCGTAATCCAAGCGTAAGAAGTCACTCCGAATAAAGAAACTTCTTTCTGTTTGTTGGCAAAAGGCAAAGCATTTTGTTCATTTTTAAGCAAAACCATTCCTTCTGTTGCAGCGTTTCTCGTCACTTCTGCGTGTTCAGCTAGATTTGGTTTGTCGCTGTATTTGTATTGTGCAAAAGTTGGTGTTTTGAAAATATATTCCAAAATTCTTTTTACATTTAAATTCGCAACTTCCGGAGATAATTTCCCTGATTCCAACGCTGCTAATAACACTTTTTTCTGTGCAGGAATTCCGGGCATCAACAAGTCGTTGCCTGCATTCATTTGTTTTACGACATCAGAAATTCCGCCGCTTCTAATCGATTCAAATCCCGGAAAACCTCCAAACCAGTCGGTCATTACAATTCCTTTGAAACCCCATTCATTTCTCAGAACCTGAGTCAATAAATCTTTTGAATCCGATGTGTAAACACCATTCACTTTATTGTAGGACGACATCACAGTCCAAGGCTGAGATTCTTTAACGGTAATTTCGAAGTTTCTTAAATATAATTCTCTCATTGCCCTTTCGGAAACGTGAGCATTGATGGTTAAACGGTTGGTTTCTTCGTTATTCGCAGCGAAATGTTTAATCGAAGTTCCTACACCTTGAGATTGAATTCCGTTCACAACCGCAGCTGCAGTTTTCCCTGAAATTAATGGGTCTTCCGAATAATATTCGAAGTTTCTTCCGTTCAATGGATTTCTCTGAATATTTAAAGCCGGCGCTAAAAGTACGTCAACACCGTATTCTTTCACTTCATTTCCCATTGCTTTTCCAACCTGCTCCAACAATGGTTTATTCCAGGTTGAAGCCAAAGCTGTCCCAACAGGAAAAGCCGTTGCATAATATGTTTTTGAATCATTATCTCTTGTCGGCTGAATTCTCAAACCTGCAGGTCCATCCGCAACAATCGTTGCAGGAATCCCGAATCTGTCAAAAGAATCCGTTCCACCAGCTGCTCCGGGAACCAAACCTTGTTTTGAATCTCCGACAGGACCTGTCAGAACCTCAATTCCGGGCATTCCGGTTCCGATGAGAAGATTTACTTTTTCTTCGTTGGTCATTTGCTTGATGATAGCATCAATTCTTTTGTCCACCGAAAGTCTTGTGTCTTCCCAAACATCCAATTTTCCGTTTTTGTTGGAATCCTTAAATGTTTTTCCATCAACCGTTACCGTTACATTTTTAGTCTGAGCATTCGCAAACGGCGATGCAGCCAATAAAGCCAGAAATAATCCTGAATATTTTGCTTTCTGAGAAAGTCCTATCAGCGTTGATATATTCTTCTGCATAATTCTATATTTTTACTTTTTGTTATTGAATAATTTTAATTTTGAATAGAAATCTTCGAACATCAGTCGGGTATCGAGCTGTGTATAGACTCTAATGTTCCTTCCTTTCGGATTATATTCGTACAGTCCATTATCATTGATTTTCGGCGCATTTTTGATGACGTAAGAACTTGATGACGGGTCGGCTTCAAATGATGATTGCAAAGCCGTAAGCAAAACCAAAGGTGAATCTCCCATTATATAAGTCTCCCCGATTTTCAGATTGAATTTCTGAACCATTTCCATCAGGTCTTCAATCTTTTTAGTGAGATAAGCTCCGGTTTTTCCTTCAGGTTTTACTTTGGTTACGAGTTCTGCATAAGACATCAAAGTCTGTCTGTAAGCATTTCTCGGAATTTGCCAGATATTTAAGTTGGATTCATTGAAAACAACCTGTGCTGCTTTGATGTCGATTCCGAGATTGTATTCTAAAGGCGTATAACCCGGAGGAGGCGTTGCTAAATCGGGATATTCCGGACCGCCAATCCAAACGAAGATAATTTTGTCTGCGATTTTTGGTTCCATTAAATAGGCACTTGCAACTTCCGTTAAACCTGCGCCACAAACCACGAACAAAGGATTTTTTTCATCCGCTTTCATTGCTTCTGCAACGATGGCTTTCGCACCTTCGGAAACATTAAGAGTTTTCAAATCTTTCAATTGGTCATTTGAACCTTGGAAAACTGAAAATTTGTTTTTCAAATTCATTACTTCCAACGTTTCGTTGACTCTTTTTACAGCATTTTCTGCAGTAATATTTGATTTGTCAAACGGGTCGCCTGGTTTCAGATGGGAGCCGATAATTCCTTTTATTTCTGTGGAAGGCGAAAGAATCTGATGAACGAGCTGAAACAAACCATCTGGGTCGCCACCAAAATCGTTATCGACGATAATGCGATAGCGGGGTTTTACGTATTTATCCATTTCCGAAATTACGGCAGAAGACTGTGCGGACACAGCCATTGCCGCAAAAAAAGAAACTATATTAAAAATTGATTTCATTGTTTTATGCTAACCACAAAAGAGTTATTGATTATTTTCTGATAGGATTTTATCCTATCCTTTAGTAAATCGTCCCTTTGGGACTCTATAAAATCTTCCGCAGATTATTCAGATAAAGCAGATTTCTTAATTTATTATCTGCAAAATTTGTTCAACTACGTGAGACTAAAGTCAGTACAATCTTTATGATTTAATCAAATGCTATAAAAATTTGTGGAATTTCAGCCAATCCAAATACACATCCGACCATTTATCAACAGGAAGATTCTGTTTCCCCATTCCGAAACCGTGACCACCTTTTTCGTAGATGTGAAGTTCAGTTGGCTGTCCTGCTTCAAGCCATTTGTTATACAACAAAACTGATTTTGGAGCCAACTTTAATTGGTCATCACTTGCGGCACAAATGAATAATGGCAAAGGTGTTGAAGGAATCTGAGTATCTAAAATCTCCTGACTTGGCCCGCCGTAAATCGAAGCTGCGAAATTGGGTAACGTTGAAGCATCTTTGCTGTGAAGAAGGCTTTCCAAAATCACACTTGCGCCCGCTGAAAAACCGATAACACCCAATTTTTCAGGATTGATATTCAGTTCTTTTGCGTGGGTTCTGATGTAGGAAATGGCCGTTTTGATGTCTTCTCCAGCCATTATTTTAATCGGTGCAGTTTTCGCATCGAATGCTTTTCGGTCTTTGATGCCTTCCATCATTTCTTTGGCCGGGTCATTGGATTTCGTTTCCAGTAACCTGTATTTTAAAACGATTGCTGTGATTCCGTTTTCTGCTAATTTTTTGGCGACATCAATTCCTTCCCGGTTGATAGATAAACTTTGAAAACCACCGCCAGGAGCGATAACGATAACTGTTCCGTTAGCTTTAGCCTTGTCAGCTTCAAATAATAACATTGAAGGTTGCGCTACATTGAAAACGACTTCCGTTTTGAACAATTCATTAAATTGCTGCGCTTCTTTTTGTGTCCAGTTTTCTGTTCCCGGTGCTTTTCCTTTGTATAATGGAATTGATTTTTGAGCGTTGATGCTCGTTAATCCTGCAAGAAATAAACTTGTTATGATTAATTTTTTCATTTTGATTTGATTTTAATTTTTAATCCCGAAGTTTCGGGACTAAGTTTTTTTTGATTATTAAACTGTTTTTAAGTTCGCAAAGGCGTTCTACTTATCTAAGTAATACAAAGTTTTATCACAGTGTTTTGTCATTCCGTAGGAATCTCGACTGTTTAGATTCCTACGGAATGACAAACTCTTTGTTAAAAGACAAATCTTCAACTTTGCGTAGCGCAGCCCGACTTGAACGGAAATCCTTTTTTGCGTAAACTTTTAGTTCTATTTAAACTGAAATCGTCTGCAAAAAAGATTGGGAGTGGAAGGCGGAAACTGCTGCCCAAATTATTATGTTAAAAGAAATGAGACCGAACGTAATGCCCGGTCTCAAGACATCAATTTACTAATTTTTTGATGAACTATTACTTATGATATTTTTGAGTTCTGGCATCTTTAATCACTCCAGACCAGTTCATTCCATATCCGAAATCGTAGTTGTGGCCTTCGGAATCTTTGTGCGTTTCCATATCATAAGGAACGTCTTCTTTCTGCTTTTCAACCGTCGCCATATTTGCAGGCATCTGAAGTGGAAGCAATCCTGAAGGTTCGTATTTTCCAGTTACGATGTCCACAACAGCCTGATTTGACACGTTGAAATTCATTAGAATTGCGTCTGCGTGTTTTTCGAATTCGTTAAAAATCATCGGCTTGGAAGCGGTGATGGAAACGATTACAGGTTTTCCGTTCATTGCTTTGTAAGCATTTTCTATCGCTAACAAATCTGTGAAATTGGTCGCTGTGGAAGTTTTGTTTTTGAACGTTCTGTCGTGTACGTTTGGCGCAACAACAGGGTCTCCCGCTGCGATACTGTTTTCACGGGCTTCTGTTGCCGTGTACGTTTGGTATTGAAGAGAAATCGGAAGATAACCGTTTCCGCCTTCTTTAGCATCAATGTCGCTGTAACCGCCTTCTTCACTGTGTGGACTTTTCAAGAAAACCAAGGCGAAATCAGCTTTTGCAGGGTCATCAGTTACGTTAAAATGCTTTCTCACTTTTTCGATATCGACAGGATATTCCAAAGATGGTCCAGTGTAAACTCCCCACCAGTTGAAGGTTGCAGGAGAATATCTTTTCGGAATGTAAACCGTTTTTCTTTCTTTAATCGGAAGAATATTGGCTTTGTTTTTCAACATCACGATAGATTTAACCTGAGCTTCGTAACCCGCTTTCATAAATTCAGGATTACCAACGATTTTCTTGGTTTCTTCAACGTTAACGTAAGGGTTTTCAAACAATCCGGTTCTGAAGAAATTTCTTAACAAACGAACTGCTGACTGCTCAAATTTTGCACGGTATGCCTTTTCACCGTGTTCTTTCACGCCCATTTGATAGGCTTCCAAAACAGGAGCTTTGTCGTTGTTTCCTCCGAATTGGTCAACTCCGGCTTCTAACACTTTGTAATGACGTTGAGCGATTGACAATTTTTCTGCGCCCCAAGGTTTTCCGGCAAATCCTCCCGGAGATTTTGGTTCGTCTGCGGTAATTAACCAATCGGTACAGACTACGCCGTCGTATTTGTATTTTCCACGGAGTAAATCGGTGATTAAGTATTTACTGTAACCGTTTCCAACGTTTTCTCCGTTTTTCGTATCCTGATTGAAACTAATTGTGTAATAAGGCATTACCGCAGAAGCTTCTTTGGTTCCGCCATTCAATTTGAAAGCACCTTCAGTAAAAGGTTTTACGTGATTTTGGAAATTATTTCCCGGATAAACCGCAAATTTTCCCATTGCCCAGTGACCGTCACGACCGCCTTCTTCAGGTCCGCCTCCCGGCCAGTGTTTGACCATTGCATTCACACTTTTAATTCCCCAACCGTTTTTACTTCCGATGGTTGTCTGGAAACCGTCGATGTAGCCTCTTCCTAAATCTGTCGTCAATTCCGGACTTTCGCTGAAAACGTAAGCGATTCTATACCAACGAGGTTCTGTTCCTAAATCGATTTGTGGAGATAAAGCGGTTGAAATTCCCAATGCTCTGTATTCCTGAGCGGCGATATTTCCGAATTTCTTCACCAATTCCGGGTCGAAAGTTGCGCCCATCGCCAAACCGTCCGGCCAAAGTGAAATCTGTCCGCCAGCTCCTTCATTAAATTCTGCCGTTACCGTTGCCGAATGTCTAGGGTCTGTACTGTTGTTGGCAGGAATTCCTAATCCCAAACCTTCGATGTAAGCCTGAATATTATTGCTCCATTTTGCAGCAATTTCCGGAGATTCTACCGTTGTTACCAAAACGTGACGCAGGTTATCTTCTTTAAGGAATTTCTTTTGCTGGTCTGTTAAATCAAATGCTTTTGCACCGCTTTCTTTGTAGAACATTCCGTTGTATTTTCCTGCTCTGAAACCTTCTGCAGGAGCCGGAACCGATTGGTGACCACTGTACAACATTAATCCTGCAATCTGCTCAACGGACATTTTTGAAGCTAAATCTTTGGCTCTTTCGTCAACCGGAAGTCTCCAGTCTTCGTACTTGTCAAGCTTTCCGTTTTTATTTAAATCTTTAAATTTATTTCCTCCAACTGTCAAAATTTTCACGCCTGAATCTGCAGAATACCCCAAAACCGGACCTTTGGAATTGGTAACGGTTTGGATATTTTGAGAAAAAGCAGTCACACCCAAAAATAAAGCGGCTATATTGAATACTGATTTTTTCATTGTTTTAAATTTTAGAAATTAAAGCTTACAGAAAACTGACCTGTTAAAGGCATAATGTAAGTTCCCGTCAATAATTTTCCGTAGTATGGACTCGCATCGGTAATCAGTTCAGCTCCGTTGATGGTTCCGCTTGCTCCTCTTTGGTTCAGGAAGTTGATAACCGTTGCGCCAAGATTGATATTTTTATTAACCGTATAACTTACCCCACCGAAAGTTTCCCATCTTGGAGCGAAATATAAAGCGTTGGTAAGATTCGCATATTGTTTTGAGAAATATCTGAAACTTGCCCAGAATCTCCACTTGTCAATCGTATAACTCGGGTCGATTTCCATTAAAGTTTTAGCAACGCCCAACACATTGTTGTCACTGTAATTATATGAAGTTCCGAATGCATCAAAATTAAATTTCTTGTAAACCGGATTCTGGAACGTCACTAAATAATGTAAGTTAAATCCTTTGAATGGCTTTAAAACAAAATCCGTTGTCCATCCCAATGTCTGAATATCGTAATAAACCGTTGCAACCTGCGCCTGAGAACTGTTGGCTGGATTTACAAGATTGTATCGGTTCAAGTTGTTATTTTTCTTCAGATAAGTCGCCTGAGAAATCAGCTGAATCCAGTCTGTGTTCCAGAACACTCCGATTGCACCAAGCGGACTTTTAATTTTATTAGTATTGGGTTCAAAAGCCTGTGAATAACTTTCCAGTCTTCTGTTTTCTTCGGTGTATAAAGCATTTGCAATCACGCCAAAGTTTTTGGTAATGTTGTAAGTTGCGTTCAAGCTACCACCAATCTGGAAAAAGCTCTGATTAATCTGATTGAATTGACTTGGATCTGTAAAGCTGAAACCAACCGTTCTTGGTGTTAAAGAATATTCTCCGTCCAGAATGTGATTTTTCAGATGCAAACCATAGCTCAAGTTGAAATTATCAGAAACTTTCCATTCATCTGTTCCATAAACAGACAGTTTATTTTCTGTTCCGCTGTGGTATTCTGCGCCGGCATTGTAGTTGTAGAAACCGTCTGCATCTGTATTGGGACCGATTAATCTTTGAGGCTGCGCGCCAACCGTTTGGTAGAAGAAAGAACGGTTTGAGGTGAATTTATCAATGTGATAATATTGCTCCAAAACACCTACGGTAAGGTTATGATTTCCCACCTGCTTGTTCAGTGAAAAACGTCCTGCGATACTCGTAATCGGAGTTTCTGGTGTGTACATTGCCAATTGCGTTCCGACTGGGCCTGAATACGCCTGTCCGTTTGAAGCCAGTGTGTAACCAGCTCCCGGCGCAGCATTGAAAATACTTAAAGGAATGCTGTTGGCCATTTTTACTTTTGAGAAGTGGGCTCGTGTTGAGAATTTGAAATTCCAGCCGTTATTCAGCAGATAATTTCCGACAACGTCAATATTATGAGAGCTAGACCTGTTATCATTCCCTGCAAGGTTTGCAAAATAGGTCTGTCCGGAAAGAACGTCTTTAAACTTCATATTTCCCTCACGCACTATGTAAGAATCTCTACCGATTTTGAAGTTATCCAACTCGGTTATCTTACCTTCCGGTCCGTATTCAAAAACCGCATAATTGGTAAGACTGTACGAATCAGCATATTTGTATAAAACTGAGATTTTACCCTTATCGTCATTAAAATATTTGGTTATTCCGGCTCTGAAAATCTTTGTTTCATCGGCATTTCTGGCAAAACCCAATTTATAGGTGCTCGGGTCAAAATTGGCAAAGGCACCAACGGTGTACGTCCAGCCGTTTTTAGATATCGGACCCGAAACATTGGCGTCACCCTGCAACCAGCCGAAAGTGCTTGTTGTAAATTTTCCTTTTACTTTTAAATCCTTTGTTCCGATTTGAGAATAAGAGTTAACTGCAAAACCAAGGTCACCCATTGTGTTTGCCAATTGATCCATCTTTAGTAATCCTGTTTTTTCTAAGCCTACACTCTGTCTCCAAGTTTTGTTGGGAAGTTCCGGCCAGAAGAAGTAAACGGCAGGTAAGTCGTTTTCAAGAATGGTAATTCCACCTACTGTTGATGGCAAACCGATATTCACATCTCTTGGACTTGTATTATTGGCAGCATTCAACATTACGTTTCTGTTGTTGTCTTCTTTTGAAGATGTGGTAACGGTTTTTACGCCTTCCTCTGTTTTTGCAGCATTCAGCGCATTTTTCACAGCCAGCGTATCAGTTTTTTCTTGTGCAAAAGCTGTGGTGAAGGAAAGCATCAAACCAAGAGCTGATAATTTCAAAGTTGATTTTCTCATTTTCAGTTATATATATTTTAATTTTCTTTGGAATTGGTCATTGATTACTTCAAACTTTTATTGTTTACAGAAAGACAATTATGTTTTAATCATTGCAAAAATTATCGTTGTAAATCCGAAACTTTAATAAATATTATTAATTCATCATCATTGATTCATTAAGAAGCATTACAAGTATAAATCAAAATTTTATTGTGACAAAATAAATATTAATAAAAATTAATATTAAAATAATTAACTGATTTTCAATTAATTACAACTAAATCTAAAATTTATTTTCATTGATTCAATAAGAATCAATGAAAATAGTGTAAGAAAAAATCGCCAAAAACACTTTTGATTTTTCAAATTTTATCTTTCTTCAATTATTTTATTAATATTTTTGTAACATTGACCTCAGAAACAGAAAAATGGATTCTAAAGAACTAATACTAAAACGATCAGAAGAAAATAAACAATTATATATCCCGAACCTTTCGGCGGATCCTGTGATCTTTGGCTTCGAACAAAACGAATTGAAAGTTCTACTCGTAAAGATGAACTATCGAAAGATGTGGATTTTGCCTGGTGGATACATACAAAAAGATGAAGATCTGGATGATGCGGTTGTAAGAATCTTAAAAGAAAGAGCTGGTGTGAATGCAGTTTCTTATCTTGAAGAGTTTGCCGTCTTTGGAAAAAAGAACAGAAGTGAAGGCTATTTCGAAGATTTTGATGAAACTTTATTTCATAAGCAAAGATTCATTACAATAGGATATTATGCCTTATATAATCCTTCTAAAATTGATTTGGCTACTGATGAGTTCAGTGAGAGTTGTGAATGGATTTATCTAAGTCAATTGCCAGAAATAGAAATGGCGATGGATCATAAAGAAATCGTTGAGAAAGCTTTGTTAGCTTTAAGAGAAAAAATATCAATCAAACCAATAGGATTTAATCTATTACCTGAAAAATTCACCCTTTCTGAGCTTCAAAAACTTTACGAAGCTATTCTTGGAAAAGAACTAAACAGAGGAAATTTCTATCGAAAAATCAAGAACCTTGGAATCCTAAGAAAACTTGATGAACAAAGACGAGGTGGTGCCCACAAAGCGCCTGATCTCTATTCTTTTGACGAGGAGAATTATAATAAAGCTTTAGAAAACGGTTTGACGAGCTGGTAGATTTTAATCAGCCTTAGAATAAAAAAAGAATCATTAAATAATTAATGATTCTTTTTTGTTTATGTGATTTAAGGATTTTTATTCGCAAAGAATAATTCCCTTATCATTATTGAATTCTAAAACTCCGCTCTTAATTTCGTAAGAAAATGCTGATTTAGCTTCAGTTTCTTTAGTCAAAAATTTTTGATAAGTAGAATCTACTTTCTCCGTGTAGATTTTCACTTTACCGTGTACTAAAGCTGATACAATCGCTGCGTGATTTTTAAATATTTGGAATTCACCGCTTTTTCCAGGAAGAAGAACTGAATCTACTTCGCCATCAAAAACAACGTATTCCGGAGTTAAAATTTTTATATTCATTTTTTATGAAATTATAGATTGTAGATTTTAAATTATAAATTATTGAAATTCAATCTAAAATCTAAAATTTGACATTTAAAATTTATTAAGCGTTTTCAGCTAACATTTTTTGTCCGGCTGCGATAGCTTCTTCGATAGTTCCTTTCAAGTTGAAAGCCGCTTCCGGATATTGATCCAACTCACCGTCGATGATCATATTAAATCCTTTGATGGTATCTTTGATATCAACCAATGATCCTGGAATACCTGTAAACTGTTCAGCAACGTGGAAAGGTTGTGACAAGAATCTCTGAACTTTTCTAGCTCTGTAAACTACCAATTTATCTTCTTCAGACAATTCTTCCATACCAAGGATTGCAATAATGTCCTGCAATGCTTTGTATCTCTGAAGAATTTCTTTTACTCTTTGAGCACAGTCATAATGTTCTTCACCAATGATTTCCGGAGCCAATATTCTCGACGTAGAAGCCAATGGATCTACCGCTGGGTAAATACCTAATGAAGCAATTTTTCTATCTAGTACTGTAGTTGCATCCAAGTGAGCAAACGTTGTTGCCGGAGCCGGGTCAGTTAAATCATCCGCTGGTACATAAACCGCCTGTACAGATGTAATAGATCCATTTTTAGTTGAAGTAATTCTCTCTTGCATTGCACCCATTTCAGAAGCCAAAGTTGGTTGGTAACCTACCGCTGAAGGCATACGACCAAGAAGTGCAGACACCTCAGAACCAGCTTGTGTAAAACGGAAGATGTTATCTACGAAGAATAGTACATCTCTACCTTGACCAGTTTCTCCACCATCTCTATAGTATTCAGCTAAAGTCAGACCAGACAATGCTACTCTAGCTCTTGCTCCTGGTGGCTCATTCATCTGACCGAAAACGAAAGCAGCTTTAGATTCTTTCATAGCTTCTAAGTCTACTTTTGAAAGATCCCAACCTCCATTTTCCATAGAGTGCATGAACTCGTCTCCGTATTTGATAATTCCAGATTCCAACATCTCTCTCAAAAGGTCATTTCCTTCTCTTGTTCTTTCTCCTACTCCTGCGAATACAGAAAGTCCACCATGACCTTTTGCGATATTGTTAATTAATTCCTGGATCAATACTGTTTTTCCTACACCAGCTCCACCGAACAATCCAATTTTACCTCCTTTTGCATAAGGCTCAACAAGGTCAATTACTTTGATCCCTGTGAAAAGAACTTCAGCAGAAGTTGTCAACTGGTCAAATTTTGGTGCTGGTCTGTGGATTGGCAAACCTCCTTCTTTAGACAAGTTTTGGATTCCATCAATAGCATCTCCAACTACGTTGAAAAGACGACCATTAACTTCATCACCAACCGGCATTGTAATTTGTTTACCTGTACCAGTTACTTCCTGACCTCTTTGAAGACCATCTGTAGCATCCATTGCGATACATCTTACCATATCTTCACCAATGTGCTGCTCAACCTCTAATACAACTTTTTCTCCGTTGCTTTTAGTGATCTCTAAAGCGTCATATATTTTTGGTAATTCTTCAACTTCATTAAAAACCACGTCGATAACTGGTCCAATAATTTGTGAAATTTTTCCTTTAATTTGGTTTGCCATTACTAAATTTTTACTTGTGCGCAAAGATAATAAAAGTTTGCAAACGAGCATTGTCAGAAAAAAAGATTTTTATCATATTTGTATGACAATATCAAACACCATTTTTCGGTGTAATTTTACACAGACAAACTTATAACGTTTTGTCATAAAATTCAGGATTTGAAAATCATCAGAGATCTTACAGAATACCATTCTACAACACCTTTAGCATTATCATTAGGTATGTTTGATGGTGTTCATTTGGGACATTTATCTATCATCAATAAATTGAATAAAATCGCAGAAAAAGAACATCTTGAATCTGCTATCCTCAGTTTTTGGCCACATCCAAGAAAGTTTTTAAATCCAAATGATGATGTAAAAATGCTAAATACGCTTGAGGAGAAGTTAGAATTACTTGAAAAAAGCGGAATCAAAAATATATTTTTGAAAACTTTTGACGAAGGATTTAGAAATCTGACAGGAACTGAGTTTTGCGAACAAGTTTTAGTTGATAAACTCAATGTTAAACATATTATAATAGGTTACGACCATACTTTCGGGAAAAATAAAAGCGGAAATTTTGAATTATTGAAATCTTTGTCCAATGAATTAGGTTTTAAAGTCAATCAATTGGAAGCTGTTCAAACGAATGATCTTAACATTAGTTCTACAAAAATCAGAATCGCTTTATCAGAAGGAAGAATCAATGATGCCAACAAAATGTTAGGTTACAATTATCCATTGACCGGAAAAGTCATCCACGGAAAAAAATTGGGCAGAACCATTGGTTATCCAACTGCAAACATCGAAGTTCCAATTAATAAACTACTCCCTAAAAAAGGTGCTTATATCGTTGAAGTTTATGTCGATAATCAATTTTATAAAGGAATGTTAAGCATCGGAACCAATCCTACAATCGACGACAAAAATCAATCTTTACATACCGAAGTTTATATTCTTGATTTCGACCAGGATATTTATGATAAAGACATCACTATCAAATTCCGGGATTCTCTACACGACGAAATCAAATTTGAAGGTTTGGAAAAGCTGATTGATAAATTGGATGAAGATAAAAGATTAACTGAAGAATATCAGTTTTAAGAAATAAAAAAGGATAGCAATCGCTATCCTTTAATTATATATCCAATAAATCTTATTTCAAAGTAAACTTGATTTTAGTTCTAATATCAGAAGAAGAACTTCCAATCAAAGCTTCGAAATCGCCTGGTTCAGCAACCCAATCGTGTTTTGCAGGATCAAAGAAACTCAATGCAGATTTATCAACTGTGATAGAAACATCTTTGGATTCTCCAGCTTTCAAATAAACTTTATCGAATCCTTTCAGTTCTTTCAAAGGTCTTAGTAACGATGATTTCAAATCACTGATGTATAGTTGCACAACTTCTGCTCCATCAACTTTACCATTATTTTTAACATTTACCGTGAAAGTGATTTTATCATTAGCTGTTAATTCAGATTTGTCTGCTTTTACTTTTCCATATTCGAAAGTCGTGTAACTCAAACCGTGTCCAAAACTGAATAATGGTTTGATATTTTTCGTATCGTGCCAACGGTAACCCACAAAAATTCCTTCATTATATGTAATATTGATCGGGGCTTTCAAATCTTTTCCTTTTCCAGCAGCCAATTCTGCTTTATTTCCAGGATATTCTCCCAAAGCGTGCGCCGAATTATCTTCCAACTTCACAGGAAAACTGAATGGTAATTTTCCGGATGGATTAGCATCACCAGCCAAAACTGCAGCAATCGCGTGACCAGATTCAGAACCCAAATACCAAGACTGCAAAACTGAAGGCACTTCTTTGATCCAAGGCATTGCAACGGCATTTCCGGAAACCAAAACTACAGCCAAATTTTTGTTGGCTTTAGACAATTCGGAAATCAATTTATCTTGGTCATAAGGCAAACCATAGCTTTCTCGGTCCATTCCTTCTGCGTCCTGATGGTCGCTTTTATTAAGACCTCCAACAAAAACTACAAAATCAGATTCTTTCGCCAACTTCACAGCTTCTGCAATTAATTCCGCAGAAGAGCGCGTTTCTTTTAGGTTTTGACCAGATTTTACACCATTATAATCGCCACCAACATCACCAACGTAGCCTCTTGCATATACAACTTCGGTTTGTTTGCCGAAACGCTCTTTGATACCATCAAGTGGTAAAGTTTCGTATTTTACTTTCAAAGAAGAACTTCCACCGCCAACAGTCATCATTTTGATAGCGTTCTCTCCTATCACTGCAATTTTCTTAGTCTTAGACAGGTTGATTGGCAATGTTGCTTTTTGATTTTGAAGAAGAACAATCCCTTCAGATGCAATTTGTTTCGCAGCAGCAATATGCTCTTCCGAAGCGATAGAACCGAATGGTTTATTTTTGTTCATTGATGTTTTGTAAGCCAGCCCTAAAACGCGTCTTACTTTATCATCCAATTCTTTAGTTCCGACTTTTCCGGATTTAATCAAATCCAAATAAGGCTTTGCTAAATAATAATTCTCGTAAGCATTGCTCGTGCCTTTGGATAAACCATTTGTCCAGGTTCCGAATTCTAAATCCAAACCATTATGAATCGCCTGGTCTGTATCTAAAACTGCGCCCCAATCGGAAACTACAACACCTTTGTAGCCCCATTCACCTTTTAAAATATCATTTAATAAATATTGATTATGACTAGCGTGCTGGCCTTTATAAAGATCATAAGCGCCCATAATTGTCCAAGAATCCCCTTCCTGAACTGCTGCTTTGAAAGGTGGTAAATAAATCTCATACAAAGCTCTGTCATCCAAAATCACATTGCTGGAGTGTCTGAAAGTTTCTTGATTATTCAATGCAAAATGCTTCACACTCGTCGCTACGCCATTGGCTTGCACTCCTTTAATATAAGGCACAACCATTTGCGAAGTCAAAAATGGGTCTTCTCCCATATATTCGAAGTTACGGCCGTTAAGCGGTGTTCTATAAATATTAACACCAGGTCCGAGAATGACATCTTTTCCCCTGTAACGCGCTTCTTCTCCCAGAGATTTTCCGTAGATGGAAGACATATTTCTGTTCCACGTTGCAGACAAAGCCGTTAAAGCCGGATAAGCAATAATAGAATCATTAGTCCAGCCTGCTTGGTCCCACTCGTCCCAAAGTACTTCTGAACGTACGCCGTGAGGTCCGTCTGCAGTCCACAATTCAGGAATTCCTAATCTTGGAACGCCGTGAGAACTGAATTTGGATTGAGCGTGAATGATATTGATTTTTTCCTCCAAAGTCATCCTTGACAAAGCATCTTCGATACGTTGTTCTACAGGTTTGGAATCGTCTAAATAAACAGGTGTTTTTTTCTGAGCAAAACTAAACTGTGTCATACAGCCTAATACAGAAAGTAATATTAATTTTTTAATCATAAATTTTACTCTTTTCAAATAGAAATTTTCGAATGCCTAATATACAAATTATTTCATTATCTCAAAATGAGAAAATAAAAATTAATTATGATTTATAAGCATTAATAAGGTTTGGAAGTATTAATTAGAATATGTATATGAATTGAATCTTAATGAAGCTAAATATTCGAAAATTTAGCTGTTGAGAATTTCCGCTTGTAACTTTTTCGTCAAAGATTTAAATACCAAGTCATAAGAATGGTCAATCAATTTAAGGATCAATTCTTTTTTAAGACCTTCACAAAGAACTGAATTCCAATGGGTTTTATTCATATGATAAGCTCCTGAAATCTGAGGATAATTTTCACGAAGTTCTTCACTCCATTCCGGATCCGCTTTTGCAGAAAATGTTGCAGGCTGTTTTTCTAAGGAAATCAAAAGAAACATCTTTCCACCAACCTTGAAAACCAAAGTTTCATTATCAAAAGGAAAACCTTCTGTTACAGCTTTTTTGGATAGACAATATTCGCGGATTTCCTCGATTTCCATTGATGAGAAATTTAGAATTTAAAAGTATTCTTCGGCAGCTCTTTATTGATTTCGATTTTATTGATCATCATTACATAATCGCTATCTTTTTTAGGTGAAGACGACTCGATTCTGTAAGGCATCAATAAGTTTCCTACTTTTCTGTAATCGGAATAAGTCAGGGTTTCGTCTTTCTTGATTTCCCGGAATAGCATATAGTTTTTGACATCAAAAAAGTAAATGGTCTTATTCACATTTTTAGTCAATTCAACTTTGAAATAAACTTGTTCTCCGATTTTTTCTTTACCTAACAATTCTGCTTCAAAACCTTTGTTTTCCCAGTCTATAAAGTCATTGTCAAAACTTTCAGGAATGTAATCGTTGTATTTTTGTAGCTTGTTCTGAGCGTAGTTCATTGCGTAGCCATTCGTCCCATCATAGCCTTCAACAGGTGTTTCTTTTCCACCCACTACAATTGCCGTTTTGGTAAGATTAGGGCGTTGCTGATAGATTTTCATTAAGTAAGAATCATTAACTCCCAAAGTTACTCGCCCTTGTATCTGAACCGTATTCAGAAGTTTCCAGTTGGTAAGACCTCCAGAATTTTCTATGTTTTTATCAATGATATCTTTTGCCGATTGAGCAGAAATAATGATAGAAAATATAATGGAAAATATGAGAATTAATTTTTTCATTCAAAATTTTTAAGGTTGCTAAGATAAAATTTTCAATTGGCTTCTTGTCTTAAAGAACGTTAATTTTGACATTAATAACGACTAAATTAAATCAGTTTTTTGGCTTTCTCCAAATCTTCCGGCGTATCAATCCCAATCCCAACAAAATCCGTTTCTACCAGCTTAATTTTCATTCCATTTTCTAAGTAACGCAATTGCTCTAATTTTTCAGAAATTTCCATAGGAGTCATTTCTAAAGAAGAGAATTTAATCAAAGCTTCTTTCCTGAAAGCGTAAACGCCAATATGTTTGTAATAATTGACATTATAAGCCAATTCTCGATGAAAAGGAATCACAGAACGACTGAAATACAATGCAAATCCCTTATTATCAGTAACGACTTTTACGTTATTCGGATTTTGGATTTCTTCAGATTCTTTTAATTGAATTTTTAATGAAGCTAAAGAAACTTCTTTTTTATCATCTTTAGAAAAAACATCAATCAATTGTTTTAAAGGTTCCTTCTTAAGGAAAGGTTCATCGCCTTGAACATTAATCACAATATCACAATCGATGTTTTGAACAGCTTCGGCAATTCTATCGCTTCCTGTTTCGTGTTCGCCTGTCATTACAGCTTTTCCGCCGTTTTTGGAAATTTCATCAAAAATCAATTCGGAATCTGTAGCGACAAACACTTCATCAAACAAACCTGTTTCCACAACATTCTGATAAGTAGTTGTGATAATAGTTCTGTCTCCCAAAATCTCCATCATTTTGCCTGGAAATCTTGTAGAATTATAACGAGCAGGAATGACTGCGATAACTTTCATATTGATATCAATTTAAAAATAAAAATGTAGCAATTATTATTAATTGCTACATTAATTTATATTATTAAAATTTATTTTAAAGCGCTTAAAGCTTGTTCCAACTTCGGAAGACAATCCTTAATATCGTCCAACGAACAACCTCCAACAGAAGCTCTGAACCAAGGAACTGATTTATCATTCCCAAATGCTGAGAACGGAACCAAAGCCATTCCTGCATTGTTGATTAGATAGAAAACTAAATCTGTAGAATCTTCCAAAACTTTTCCGTCCGGAGTTGTTTTACCAAGATAATCCAACTTAATTGTCAAATATAGCGCTCCCATTGGCGAAATACTTTCAACGGCAAAACCTTTAGATTTCAAATCTTGGATTCCTGCGTGAAGTTCTTTCAAACTATTATTAAGTTTTTGTTTGTAATCATCTAGGAAAGTATCAACTGCAGAATCATCAGCTAAAAACTCAGCAACCGCTTCCTGTTCTGGTTTTGGCGCCCAAGCTCCAACGTGAGTCAACAAAGCCTTCATTTTATCAATCACCAAACTTGGTCCGAATCCCCAACCAACTCTAACTCCAGTCGCTGCGAAACATTTAGACGTTCCATCAACATAAATCGTGTAATCTTTCATTTCTGGGAAAAGGCTTACCGGATTGTAATGGTCTGAACCAAAAGTCAACATTGCGTAGATTTGGTCATACATCAGGTAAAGCGGTTTTTCGTCTGCTCCTCTCCTTTTGTTTTCTTCCAAAACCAATTCGCAAATCTCAGACAATTGCTCTTTTGTGAACATTGTTCCGGTTGGATTCAATGGAGAACAAAGACAAAGTAAAACTGCGCCTTCTAAATGTGGTCTTAAATCATCCGCTGTCGGTAAGAAATTATTGGATTCCTGAGTCTGAACTTCAACCGCATTTGCAGTGGTTAGATAAGCGTAATGATTGTTGTTCCAAGAAGGAATTGGATAAATTACTTTATCGCCTTCGTCAACAATTGTTTTGAAAACTGCATAAATCAAAGGTCTAGAACCGGCTGTAATCAAAATATCATTAGCTGAATAATCCAGATTCCAACGTTTTTTGAGGTCGTTGCTTACGGATGTTCTCAAAGATTGCAAACCGTTTGCTGGCGGATAATTGGTAAGATTATTTTTATAAGCTTTCTCGATTCCGTTTTTCAATTCTTGTGGAATTGGATAGATGTTGGAATTAAGGTCGCCGATTGTAAGATTTGAGATTTGTGCACCTTTGGCCTTCAAATCGTTTACTTCATTTCCGATTTTGATGATTTCTGAACCAACTAGGTTAGATGCGAGTTTAGATACTTTCACTTAATTATTTTTTGATGTTTTTCCGGAACTTAATCCGGATTTTTACTTTTTATGATTTACAAAAGTCTTAAATGTAACTGAGTAAATCAAATTACATAACAAAAAAGTTCTCAAAACTAACCTAAATCAGTAATTGAGAACTTTATGTTAAAAATATTTTAGATTATATTTCTATTCTAATAAAAATTTTCAATTACAAATTGAGGTCCTGTTTTACCTTGGCAATTTTCTCTTCAAGCTTAGGCAATTTGGCAACAAAATCTTCTTTTGAAGTGATGCTGTCTTTTACAGAAACATAAAATTTGATTTTTGGCTCGGTTCCTGAAGGACGAACACAAACTTTCGTTCCGTCTTGTGTGTAGAAAATCAATACATTAGACTTTGGAATATCGTCCATTACTTTTTTCTCGTTCTTAGAAACGACGAAACAAGTCTGCTCTTTGAAATCCTTCACTTCTTCTACTGGAGAACCAGCAATTTCTTTTGGTGGATTACTTCGGAAATCGCTCATCATCTGCGTAATTTCTTCAGCTCCAGTTCTACCCTTTCTCACAACATTAATCAAGCCTTCATAATAGAAACCAACTTCTTTGTAAATGTCAATCATATATTCGTAAACCGTTGTTCCATTAGCTTTACACCAAGCCGCGATTTCACAAGCCGTCAAGATTGAACCACAAGAATCTTTGTCACGAACGAAATCCCCGGTCATAAAACCGAAACTTTCTTCGCCTCCACAAATGAATTTTTCCTGACCTTCAAAATCACGAATCATTTTTCCAATCCATTTGAAACCTGTCAATCCAACTTTGCAGTCCACTCCGAATTTTTCTGCAACATCAAAGAAAACGTCAGAAGTCACAATTGTAGAACCAATGAACTCTTTTCCAGTAATTTTTCCGGCTTTTTTCCATTGGTCAAGGATATAATAAGTTACGATTGTATTGGTTTGATTTCCATTAAGAAGTTGCATTTCGCCTTCAAGATTTCTAACTGCAATTCCCAATCTATCGCCATCCGGGTCTGTTCCGATAACGATATCAGCATTGGTAATTCTTGCCAAATCCATCGCCATAGAAAGCGCAGCTGGTTCTTCCGGATTCGGGGAAGCTACCGTTGGGAAGTTTCCGCTTGGAATCATCTGTTCCTGAACCAAATCCAGTTTTGTAAATCCAGCTTTTTTCAATGCTTTTGGAACGGTTGTATAAGTTGTTCCGTGGATGGATGTGAAAACGATGTTCAGATTATCTCTTCCAACATTTTGGTAAAGAGAATTTTCTATACAAGCATCGATGTAAACATCATCTTGGTCTTCGCCAACCCATTCGATTAGGTCATCATTTCCATTGAATTTGATGTCCTCAAACTTAGTTGAATAAACTTCTCGGATGATATTTTCGTCATCTGGTGGAACGATTTGTGCGCCGTCATTCCAATATACTTTATAACCGTTGTATTCCGGTGGATTGTGAGAAGCAGTCAACACGATTCCTGCATTACATTTTTTATCTCTCACTGTGAAAGATAATTCCGGAGTTGGACGATGCTCTTTGAACAACAGAACTTTGATTCCGTTCGCTGTCAAAACATCAGCAACGATTTTCCCGAATTCTTTTGAGTTGTGACGAACATCGTAGGCAATTGCTACTTTTATTTCTTCACCAGAAAACTGCTGATGCAGATAATTTGCCAATCCTTGAGTAGCTTGACCTAATGTATATTTATTAAGACGATTGGTTCCAACGCCCATCACGCCACGCATTCCGCCTGTTCCGAATTCTAATTCTCTGTAAAAAGAATCTTCCAAATCCGGTGAGTTGGAATCGATTAAAGATTGAACTTTAGTTCTTGTTTCCTCATCAAATGTTTCGGAAAGCCAAAGTTTTGCTTTATCTAATGTTGATAATTCTGACATTATTTATAGTTTTTTGTTTTAATTAATTTTTATTAATATGAATGTAATTACGGCTATAATTAAAATTGTAATTATACACCCAAATCTTTTTTGTTTATCAGATTTCTTTAAATTATTAATATAAGTCAATGAAGAATCATAATTTAAAAAAAATCCTCTCCAATATAAATCTGGCTCAGACAAACAGTAGATTCTATTTTCTGAGTCTATATATTTTCTAAATTTAATATCTCTAAAATTCTCTGAATCTAAATATTTTAATTTTTGAGAATAAATCAAAGTATCTAATTTCTTTTCAAATTCTTTAAACTGAATCTCAGATTCGAATCTTTTTGTTGTTAGAACTTCAATCTCATTCACTTTATCAGAAAATAGTTTTAATTAATTTTCTTATTTTCCAAAGTCGCTTTTTCAGTGACTTTCAGTTTTTTCGAAGGATTTCCGTAATAAATCAATTTTGAAGTATTACCGATTTTCCCTTTGATTTCTTCATTCACATTCAGTTCTGCATAATTTCCGTTGCGGGAATCGATTTCCAAATCTTTGATATACCAATACGGCGAAATAATACTTGCAGTATCTTTAATATTAAGTTTCGCCAAAGTCGTTTTTCCCAATAGATTTGCCCGGCTTTTGTCCGCCATTTCAATCGTTGAATTATCTGAAATTACTGAACCGATAAATTTAGCATTATCTTTCAAATGAAGCGAAAAATTTTGAAGTTTCATCTGACTTGAGATATTAAGCTCCACAGAATCAGCTATTTTAATACCATCAAAAGGATTTTTTCCGTAGATGGTAATATTATAAAAATCCACTTTCCCTATTTCATTTTTCTCCTTGATTATCAGGTTTTTATTATCAACTTCAATTTTAAGATTATCATAAAAATTGGGATAGGTTTCCACATTCACAAAATTGTGTGGACTTTGCACGTAAAACACGCGGAATTTTCCTTTTAAATCCAATTTTGAGAATTCTGCAAGCTCAATATCTTTGGATTGGATTTCGCCTTTTGGCTCTATCTTTCCACAAGAAACGATTGTTAGGATTAGAAATAAGTATAATAGTTTTTTCATTTTAATTCTTGATTGAAACTAAATTTTAACACTGAAAATTCGCAGCCCGGCTTGAGCGGAAATCCTTTTTTGCATTGGACTAAGCCTTGGAAAAAAGATTGAGAGCGGAAGACGGAAATAGCTGCCCAAATAATTTATATCATTTCCTCAATATGATAATTTTTGTGCTCACGGTTGGTTCTGATAATCAACTCACCTAAAAATCCTGCTACGAACAATAAGCTTCCCAAAATCATCATCGTCAAAGCAATGAAAAACCAAGGATTATTGGCTATCAAATTGCCGTAGATTTTGAAAATATAAACATCTATCAGTTTTGAAACACCCAACCAAATCGCAGATAAAAATCCGATGATGAACATCAAAGTTCCTGCTGCACCAAAGAAATGCATCGGCCTGCCTCCAAATCGGCTTACGAACCAAAGTGTTACCAGATCCAAAAATCCACGAACGAAACGTTCTGTCCCGAATTTCGAAGTTCCGTAAGGTCTTGCCTGATGCTGAACTGGTTTTTCAGTAATATTTCTGAAACCTGCATTAGCCGCTAAAACGGGAATATAACGGTGCATATCACCATAAACGTCAATCGATTTTACGACTTGTTTTCTGTAAGCTTTAAGTCCACAATTAAAATCGTGAAGCGAAACTCCAGACACTTTTCTAGCCGCCGAATTGAACAATTTTGACGGAATATTTTTGGTCATTACATTATCGAAACGTTTCTTTTTCCATCCGGAAACGATATCGTAATTTCCAGCTTTCAGCATTTCGTACAATTCAGGAATCTCTTCCGGAAAATCCTGTAAATCAGCATCCATTGTAATTACAACATCGCCATTCACTTTCTCGAAAGCTGCGTGAAGTGCCTGTGATTTTCCATAGTTTTTAGAAAATTTAATTCCGTGAATCTGTGGATTCTGGATTTTCATATTTTCTATGATAGACCAAGACAAATCCGTGCTTCCGTCATCTATGAACCAAACTTCGTAAGACAATTTATTGGAACGACAAACAGTGTCAATCCTTGTGAACAACTCTTCCAGAGAGTCTTGTTCGTTAAGCAATGGAATGATTATAGAAAGATTCATTTTTTTTTATAAAAGATGTTAGATATTGATATTAGATTTTCAAATTTTAAGATAAATGATTTATTTAACAAAAGCCATTTAACTATTTATTATCCAACCTCTTATTCGTAGCGCTTCTTGTTTTTCAAAAAGCCAGCGATGATAATAGACAAAAGTAAATAAAATAGTAAAAAACCACCAAAGACCGCTGATAAAAATTGGAAAGAAAAATAATTTTTGTTCTCTTTTTTAGCAATCTCTCTCGCTAATTTTGCGTTGTTGTAATTATCTTCCAATTCTTTAGCTTTCGTACGGTCTTTTTGATTTGCCGCTTCTACTTTCAGTTTTGCATAAGACTCATCCAGATTTTTCATTTCTGTTTGGATGTATTGATGATTCAGCATCTCTCTGGCATCTGTATCAACATAATTCAGGAAAGCGAAAATGGACAATATAGAAAGTCCACCACCTACGAACAAAGTCAGGAAACATTGTTTAAAAGCTTGCGGATATGTGATTTTGTTGTTTCCACGCAGCCAAAGAACGGAAAGAAATCCAGCCAAAACATACAGGAAGGTCATCCCAAACGCATTGACTTTCATACTGGTATCAAAATAATTGGCATCTGCGAAAAAGTAATAAACAACGAAGAAAGTCAACATTGTCGCTAAAAATAAACCAAAGCCAACGGCTACAGGATTTTTTGTCATAATTTTATTTTTCTAAAAAAATTGAAAATTTTTAATTCTGAGAATCAGTTTTTTAAATTCATAATTGGATTAATAATCTCAATATCCTGTGTTTCTCATTTTTTAATTCAATATTAAATTTTATCTTTGCACCGGCAAGTCCTAAACAACCAGCTCCTGAGAATCCTCCAGGGTGGGAACGCAGCAAAGGCAATCGGTTGTAGCGGTGTGATTTAGGTAGCTTGCCATTTTTTATTTCTATAGGTTAAGAGATTAAGCAATATTCAAGATTTTGAAATTACTTAATCTCTTAATTTTTTTGTTAGAATTCGAACTCCTCTCCTAGTTTTGGTAAAGAAAAATCGATGTTTTTATCAGAGAAATGCTTTTTCGCATCTTCGTGATTGATTTCAATCGGTGGAAAAGTATCGAAATGACATCCAATCACTTTCGGAGTTTTCAATAATTCTGATGCCGCAAAAGCCGCTTTTCTAGGACACATTGTATAATGTTTTCCAACCGGAAGAATGGATAAATCTAATTTTCCAAAAACTTGCGGAAACAAGCTCATTTCGACAGTTACACCTGTATCTCCAGCCAAATAAAGGTTTCTTCCATCAGCAAATCTGAAAATATATCCAGAAGCTAACCCTCCGTAAGAACCGTCTGGAAAAGAACTTGTGTGTAATGCCGGAACCATAGAAATCTTCAAACCGTCAAGCTTAGCAGAACCTCCGAAATTAATATCGATGTTATTTGAATGCTTGAAATAACCACAAATCTCCGGCTGACCGATTACGGTTGCATCAGGATGGTTTTCTAGAACTTCTTTCACATCAGCGATATGGTCGCCGTGAGCGTGCGTAATCAAAACATAATCGATTTTCTGAGCTTTGATATCAAATCCAGATTGCGCTTTCTGATAGTTGTAAAAGGGGTCAGAAAGAATTGTTATGCTGTTATATGTAAACAAAAAACAGTTTTGTCCAAGGAATTTTATTTTCATTTTTATATGATTTATTAATTAACAAAATTAAGTCCGACAGCCGTCAAAACAGCCATCATAAAAGTTAAGATTCCGACTTGTTTTAAGAATGGGTCAAGTAATTTTGGTTCTTGGATTTTCATAATTGTTCTTCGTAATTTCATAAAAGGAAATATCAAAATCATTACGATAAATGGATAATAAAGTCCTCTTTCCTGAAATCCGTTGTACATTAGAAAAGCTAACATCAAAAGAATTGGTAATTGCAATAAGATGATTTCGTAAATCATTGCCTTTTTAAAACCAAGCTTCAATGCAAAAGTTTTCTTTCCAGATAATTCGTCGTTTACAATGTCTCTCATATTGTTCAGATTAAGAACGGCCATACTCAACATTCCGACTGCTGTTGCAGGAAATAAGACGTCCCAACTGACTGATTTTGTGAACAGAAAATAACTTCCGCAAACCGAAACCAATCCGAAAAATATAAAGACAAAAATATCGCCCAAGCCTAAATATCCATAAGGTTTTTTACCAACCGTGTATCCAATTGCTGCCAAAATACAGGCAATTCCCAATCCGATGAAAATCCAGAACTCTCTGATATTTGCTGGATAAAAAGCAACATACAACAATGCGACAGTCGCTACAAAAGATAAAATCGAAAGCAGAATAACCGCATTTCTCATTTGGGTTGCCGTTATTTTTCCGGAAGCTACTGCTCTACTTTCCGCTTCTCCTATCCTATTTTTGTCCGTTCCTTTTACGCCGTCGCCATAATCGTTAGCGAAGTTGGAAAGGATTTGATATAATAATGTTACGAGAAGTGCCAAAGCGAAAATTCTCCAATCCCAAGTTCCTCCATTCTCAGAAAGTCTCCATTTTGCAATGAAAGCTCCCATAATAATCCCACTGAGTGAAAGTGGTAATGTTCTAAGCCTCGCAGCTTGTATCCAATGTTTCATTTATTTTATTTCTGTGGCCTTTAAAATCGTTGATTTTTTTCCAAAATCTGCGCTATTTTTTAATTCGAAAACGAGAGAATCATTATCGAAAGTGATATCCATTAAATGTGAGTGTGGTGTTTCCAGATAAATAGTTTTTAGTTCCAAAGTATTTTCATCTTTCCAACGAAAACTGTTTGTGATTTTCGCAGGATAAAGTTTGTAGCTGTCCGTTATCGATTTCCTGTCCGAAGTTGGCTGAATCCACATTGTTTCCTGCTGATGCCATTTTCCAGAAGTGAATTCGAATGGATATGATTTTCCGTCAATTGTTAATTTCATTTCGAATCTTTGACCATTCGATTTTAATTCTACCGATTGGTATTTGTCCTTGTTCTCAACGAAATTGAAAGTTTTATTAATTTTTGGGAAGATTTCGCTTTTCAAAGGTTCAATGGAAAGATTATTTTCCAAATCCTTAAGTTTCTGGTAAGCCGATTTATTTTCGGGAATCGCTTTTGGTTGAAAAGCTGGTAAAAGATGTTCCCAAACGAGATTTAATTCTTCTTGAAGATTGCTACTTTCTGCCGTCATAATAACAACTGCATCTTGTTCTGGCAAAACCAACATATATTGTCCATAAGCGCCGTCACCACGGAAAGAATTGAATCGATTCCTCCACATCTGATAACCATAACCCTGAACCCAATCGTTTTCGCTTTTCAGCTTTTCGTCAGCATTTGGATTTTGTAAAATATGTGCAGAACTTGCTTCATTAATCCAACCTTCAGAGATAATTTGCTTTCCGTTCCACTTTCCTTTTTGGAGAAAAAGCTGGGCAAATTTGGCCATATCTTCTGTTTTCACACGCAATCCCCAACCTCCTGTATTAATACCTTGCGGATTACTTTCCCAATCGTAACCTTTGATTCCAAGTGGATCAAACAATCTTGGTTTCAAATAATCTGCAACAGTTTGGCCGGTCACTTTCTGGATAATCGCCGAAAGCATAAATGTGGCCAACGAACTATAATTGAATTTACTTCCTGGTTTATTATCAATAGGAACAGCCAAATAGGCTTTTACCCAATCGTTTTCGCTTCCACGGATAAAATCAGGTTCTTTCGCCATTCCCGATGACATTGTGAGGAGATTTTGAATTGATAATTCTTTAAGATTATCACTGATTTCAGAAGGTTGTTTATCAGGAAAAAATGAAATCACTTTATCGGTAACTTTCAACTTATTTTCCTGAACGGCAAAACCAATTGCAGTTGCTGTAAAACTTTTACTGCAAGAATATAATCTGTTCTTTAAATCTTTTTGATAAGGATTCCAATGCACATCCGAAATCACTTTCCCGTGTCTGAGAAGCATAAAACTCTTAAACTCGGTGGATTGCAATTTATTTGCAGCTTGTAAAAACTTGACAATTGCTTCTGATGAAATGCCTTCTTTCTCAGGAATACTTTTTTGCAAAGGACTCTGAGCCGAAAACAATGCACAAGCAAAAGCCATTTGTGGCAAAACTGCTTTTCTGCAAATAAAAGATGGATTGAACATTAGAAATAAATTTAAAGTAAATTATTATTTTAAGAAATCCATTGGTCATCGCCAAAGTTTGGCTTACGCTTCTCCAGGAATGCATTTCTGCCTTCTTTTGCTTCTTCTGTCATATAAGCCAAACGGGTTGCTTCGCCCGCAAAGATCTGTTGCCCAACCATTCCGTCGTCTGTCAAATTCATTGCAAATTTCAGCATTCTGATGGATGTTGGAGATTTTGCAAGGATTTCCTGAGCCCAGTCGTAGGCTGTATCTTCTAATTCAGCGTGAGGAATTACGGCATTTACCATTCCCATATCAGCTGCTTCCTGAGCCGAATAATTTCTGCCTAAAAAGAAAATTTCTCTGGCTTTTTTCTGACCAACCATTTTCGCCAAATAAGCAGAACCATAACCGCCGTCAAAACTTGTGACGTCCGCATCGGTTTGTTTGAAAATAGCGTGCTCTTCACTCGCCAAGGTCAAATCGCAAACCACGTGAAGCGAATGCCCTCCGCCAACTGCCCAGCCATTTACCACAGCAATCACAGCTTTTGGCATAAAACGAATCAAACGCTGAACTTCCAAGATATTAAGACGATGTCTTCCGTCTTCGCCCACATAACCTTGATGTCCACGTGCTTTTTGGTCGCCTCCACTACAGAATGCGTGACCTCCGTCTTTTGGACTTGGACCTTCTCCTGTCAACAGCACAACGCCGATTGACGAATCTTCATAAGCATCATAAAAAGCATCGTATAATTCTGAGGTTGTTTTTGGTCGGAAAGCATTTCTGACTTCTGGTCTGTTGATAGCGATTCTTGCTACGCCATTTGATTTTTTATAAGTAATATCTTCGTATTCTTTGACGATTTTCCAGTCTGCCATTTTTTGAAAATTTAGAGTGTAAATATAAGCAGAATTGATGGTGTTTCAAAAGAATTATGTTGTAGTTTGACAAATGCTAGAGCTTCTTTTTTGAAGAAATTTTCTAACTGTGACAAATCGTGATTCTTGCGCCACCGCGTAAGTGATAGAAACGGTTATCCTTTTGTTTTTTGGGATTCGGGTTCTATCAGAAAGACAAATGTTTATAAAAAAACAAAAGATATGAGTGGATAGCCCGACCCGTTTGCTTTGTTTGCCTTGGATAAAATTTCTTTTGCAGACCGAGCGTGAAAAGCAAACGAAACAAAGGGATACGCCCCAATAAAAAAGCTCCGAAAAATCCAGAGCTTGTAAATTATATTGTAATGAAATTATTCTACAACTTTGATTGCGCTTGCCAAAAATCTTGTCTCAGTTTTCGGTTCTGTAATCGCATCGATTTCTGCCTGAGATTTTTTAGCGTCTTCTGCGTAATGTTGCAATTCTTTTACAGAAGTGGTTTTGCTCTCCGCACTGCCTTCCAAAACAACCGTTTTACCTTCCAAAGCAGTCGGAACGAAGAATGCGTAATCTTTCATCTTCACAAAGAATGTTTCGCCGGAATCCGTTGCAAGACTTACCCAACATCCTTTTTTCGGACAAACGCCAGTCACTTTTCCTTTTACAGAAGTTTTAGCGATTTTTGGAGTTGTTTTTAATTCTTTATTAAGTTCATCCGTAGAAATAGCTTTTTTAACTGCTTTTGCAGAAACGTCCTGACCGTAAAACTCCCCTACTTTGGCATCGCCAGCTGGTGGACCAGATTGTGCAAATGCAGAAACAGACAAACCAATCAAAACGAATGCGAATAATATATTTTTCATATGAAGTTATTTATTAATTTTTTAATGTCATATGGAATCTAAACGATTTCATAATTTAATATTTATTTTTTATGATGTAAATTTAGAAAATTAAATTAATTGCAAAAAAAATAATTTTTTGATGTAACGAAACAAACTTTCCAATTGTCTTACCCATATATTAAAACAAGAAACTATAAAAAATTATTCTTATGAAAATAAAACTTTTATCCCTAGTTCTTTTGGCATCGGTTACCAATTTTTCTTGCATACAAACCAAAAACGGTTCAAATGATGTGATGTTTTCTCACCTATTATCAGATTCCGGAAAAGGCGAAGTGATTGAAAAATCTTATTCGGTTGACTTTGACGAATTGCAAATTTCGACTTCTCTAAGTGCGGAAGTTTATAAATCCAGCGAAGAAAAAATTGTTGTTTACGCTCCTTCTGACCTAATGCAATATGTAGTTGTAAAGCAGGAAGGAAGAAAAGTTCAGGTAAAAATCCAATCTGAAGGTAAATTGAACATATCAACTGACAGAATTAAAATTAAAGTTTATGCTAGAGACTTTGACAGATTAGCAGCAAATTCCAGCGCAAGTATTGTTTTGAAAGATGATTTCAAATTCTCTGACCTTGATGTGAAAGTTTCCAGCTCAGGAACTATCAAAGGGAATATCAATGGAGACAATGTGAATATCCAGGCTTCCAGCAGTGGGGACTTCAACGGAGATATCGTTGCAAAAAGCCTTAATATGCAATCTTCTTCATCTGGCGGAATCAACATCAAAGGAAAAGCAGACAATGTGAATGCGCAAGCTTCTTCTTCAGGAGACATCAAAGCTGAAGATCTGACTGCAGACAGTGCGGTTCTCACGACTTCTTCTTCGGCCGATATTACGATTGGTGTTCGTCAAAGCCTGACAGCTAGCGCATCTTCCAGCGGAGATATCAACGTCGTGAAAAGAGGCGACCTGAATAAAGTGACCAAAAACGAAAGCAGTTCCGGTTCTGTTAATATCCGGTAATTATATATTATTTTCTCAAACTGAAAAGAGACCTGAAATTCAGGTCTCTTTTGTATTTATTGAAATCAAATTCCGATTAGAACTTGATGATATCTTCCATTTTGGCATTTTCTTCATTTACCAACTCGTCATCTACCAAGATCTTTCCAGAGTGCTCATCGATAATGATTTTCTTTCTCTGAGCGATTTCCATTTGTTTCTGTGGCGGAATTGTGAAGAAAGAACCTTTTGGAGCTCCTCTTTCCAACCCTACAACCGCAAGGCCAGTGGATGAACCTTGACGGATTCTTTGATAAGAAGCTAACAATCTGTCATCGATTTTCTCAGCAAATTCTTTAGATTTTTCCAATAGGTAATCTTCTTCTTTTTGAGTTTCTGAAACCAAATTATCCAACTCATTCTTCTTGTGGGTCAAGTGATTTTTCAGTTCATCGATTTTAGCGTTCAAATCAGCCAAAGTTTCTTTCTTGTGATCGATTTTTCCACCGAATTCTCTGATTCTTTTTTCAGCCAACTGAATTTCCAATTCCTGATATTCTACCTCTTTTGACAAAGCTTCGAATTCTTTGTTATTTCTAACGTTATCTTGCTGCGTTTTATATTTATCAATAAGAGTTTGAGCTTGCTTCATCAAATCTTTTTTGCTGTTGATCTCAGCATTTTGCTCAGCAATTTCAGATTCGAATTTTTGGGCTCTTTTTTCAAGACCTTCAATTTCTATCTCAAGGTCTTCTACTTCAATCGGCAACTCGCCTCTTGTATTGCGGATCTCATCCAAACGGGAATCAATGATTTGCAAATCGTAAAGAGCTCTTAATTTTTCTTCAACAGAAATTTCGTTTACTTTAGCCATATCTATATAAAATAATTAACAGGATTTGTTTTTATTGTCGTTTTAGCGATTGCAAATGTAGTGAATTTTTCGGACAAAATTTCAAATAATTGTTGAGTTACAAATTGTTCTGACTCGAAATGTCCAATATCGCAAATCAGCATTTTATCTTCGCCTGAAAAGAAATCGTGATATTTCACATCGCCAGTCAAATAAGCATCACATTTAGCACATATTGCAGACTTGATCCCACTTGCTCCGCTTCCTCCCAAAACACCTACTTTTTTGATTTTTTTCTGAGTTAAAGAATTGTGCCTGATGACATTAAGATTGAATTTTTCTTTTACGAATTTCAGAAAATCAGCCACATCCATTTCTCTTTCCAAATCTCCGAATCTTCCCAAACCAGTATATTGATTTTCATTTTCGAGAGAAATCAATTGATAAGCGACTTCTTCGTAAGGATGATTTTGTTTCATCGCAAAGAGAATCTGATATTTTTTATAATCTTCAAATATCACAGAAAGCAAAACTTCATTAGCATTTTCTCTTTCATTATGACTTCCGGTTACAGGATTTGAGCCTTCCAAAGGTCTAAAAGTCCCGTTTCCATTAATCGAAAAACTGCATCCATCATAAAAACCGATATTTCCTGCTCCAGCTTCAAATAAAGCATTTTTCAATTTCTCAGCAGAATCAACAGGAACGTAAACTTCCAGCTTTTTCAATTGATTTTGTTTCGGCATTAGAATATTTTGATTCTTCAAACCAAGGGCTTCACAGATTTTATAATTAACACCAAAATAATCATTGTCAAACGCCGTATGAATTGCATAAATGGCGATTTTATTCTCCAAAGCCTTCAGAATTGCTCTCTCAACATAATTCTTTCCTGTAATCGATTTTAACCCGGAAAAAATGATTGGATGAAAACAAAGAATCACATTGAAATTCTTTTCAATTGCTTCATCAACAACAGATTCCAAAGCATCGTGAGCAATCAAAATACCGAAAATCTCCCTTTCTGGATTTCCACAAAGCAAACCAACATTATCAAAATCCTCCGCTTGTCTTGCCGGAATTATTTGTTCAAAATCTTTTATAAACTCTTTGATTTTCATATTTGATACATTATTTGATGAACAATCGGTCATCAAAAGTAAATTTTTCTATTTTCTTAATTTTCACTTCCGTAAAATTAATATGTCTCGGATTAATAATATAATTAAATTCTCCTTGAACCGCAGCTGAAGGAACTTTCATTGCTAAGAATTTGTTTTCCCGTAAAAATTTATCTCCAATTTTCTGGGTGCTGTCCGGATGTGGAAAAGTATTCCAGTCTTTCGGCAATCGTTTCGGTTCAAAGAGATCCACATCCGGAATCTCTATATGCACAAGGCAATAATCTCGTGGTAAAATCCCCAAAGGAATATGAACAGCGATCTCCGTCACACACAAAGCAATAGATTGTGCTGTATATAATGCAGCGTTTCCTTTGCTATTCCATCGTCCGCCAGCAATCTCTGCTCCTTTTCCCGAGAGGTCGCTGGCATAGATTTCTTTTGAAAGCCTGTAAACAATCATCCGATATTACGCTAAAACACCGTGCTCTATGCGAGTCAACTCATCCATAAGAAGAGAAACACCAAAATTACTACCCAATAAATCTTGTGGTTTTGTTTTACCCAAAGCAAGATTCTCAGACTGTAACCATATCAGAAAATTTTCTGAAGAACCAAAAACTTCTTTGCCTCTTGTGTAAAGCATTTCTATCTGAAGAATTTTCTCTGACTGTAAAGTGTCAAATGTTTTCTCTTCTTTCTGATATCTGGATAAAGTTTTCCCAGAAATATGAAGAAAACCGGCCCACTCTTGAAAACTAAAAGGGAATTTTTTCACAAGATTATTAAAAAAATTAAAAGAAATACCTTTTTGAGCAATATCTATAATCTTGAAAACACCGGCATCATCAAAGTTCTGATATCCATAGATTGCAGCGGATTCTTGAACAGTATCAATTGTTTCTGTGATTTTATATTTTTTCATCGTCCTTTATTTTGTTTTACAAATATACGAACTTTGTCCAAATAAAAAAGACTTTTGTCTAATATTTTAAACAGAGTTTATTTTAATTACTTTTATAACTTTAATTTCACTTTTTGAGTTATGAGAATAAAACCAGAATTTGACCTTATTCCTGAGGAAGGTTGGCGTAAAAAAATCTACGAAACTGTTTATTTATCACACACAAAAGCCGGTAAAATATTCGACATCAGTTTATTGATTCTAATTCTCATTTCTACTGTTTTGCTGATGGTAGAAACCATTCCAATAATAAGACTGCAGTATTATAAAGAATTTTATTACGCAGAATTTTTTATCACTATAATATTTACCATAGAATATATTCTAAGAATAATCTGTATAAAAGATCGTGAGGAATACATTTTTAGTCCTTTGGGAATTATTGATTTTCTTTCAATTATTCCATTTTACATTAGCTTGTTTTTCCCTATTTGGCATTTTGTGGCGGTTATTAGAATTCTAAGAATCCTAAGGATTTTCAGAATTTTCAACTTGGCTGATTATATGCACGACGGAAGGTTTATTGTTTCTGCTCTGAAACACAGTTCCAGAAAAATCTATATTTTCCTATTATTTATGATAATTTTTATTGTCATTATTGGATCGTTGATGTATGTTGTAGAAGGAGGAAAAAATGGATTTAGTAGTATTCCGCAGAGTGTGTATTGGGCGGTTGTAACCATTACTACAGTCGGCTATGGTGATATTTCCCCGGGAACGCCAGTTGGCAAAATCCTATCGATGATTGTAATGCTTTGTGGTTATAGTATCATTGCGGTTCCTACAGGAATTGTGACTTCAGAATTCAGGAAGCAAAAGAAAAATAATTTTCAGTGCGATAAATGTGGCAATCAGGATAATGATGAAAACGCTCGTTATTGCAAAATCTGTGGAGAAAAAATTATTTAAAAATAAATTCATATCCATTAATAAATAATAACATATAAATACTTAAATTTGATATACTTCAACATAAATAAAATATAATTAATAATACTTCAACAATTAAACATAATCTCTAATGAAACAATTTAATTTCATAATCTGGATTATTATCATTAATTGTTTTGGCAGTTGTTCTTCCAAAAAAACAACTATTATTCAACCATCGCACGTTCTTTCTGTTAGAAATCATATTTACACGACAGTCAATTTTAAAACTTCTGATGGGCTTACAGTTTACGCAGATCATTATTCGAAGTATGGAAAGCGTAATCCTTTAATTATCTTTTACCATCAGGCAGGTTTTAGCAGAGGCGAGTTTAGAAATATAGCACCAAAATTACTGGAATTAGGTTTCAATGTTTTAGCTGTTGATCTAAGGTCTGGAGACATCGTCAACCAAGTTACAAATCTCACCAACAAAGAAGCCATTACCTTAGGAAAATCTACTGAATTCCTAGATGTTATTCCAGATTTGGAAGCATCTTATAATTACGCAAAGAATCACTTAAAAGCAAGAAAAATAATTTATTGGGGAAGCTCGTATTCAGCCTCTTTAGGATTTTATATGGTTGCTAAAAATCCAAAAGACTACAAAGCTCTCATAGCTTATTCTCCCGGTGAATATTTTAAAATTGAAAATAAAAGCATCAACGAGTACGCAAAGGAAATTAAAATTCCAATCTATATTTCATCTGCCAGAAATGAAGAATATTATTGGAAATCAATTTACAACTCTATAAATTCAAGGAAAAACTTTTATTTACCTTCAAAAACAAAAGGTCACCACGGAACAATTGCTTTATCTTCTTTTAATGATGATGCTGAAGAAAACTGGCAGGCTATTATTCCTTTTTTAGAAAAAATAAAGTAAAATCTTCTTCGTTTTCGTTAAAAGTCCGCTTAGCTTCCTCATAACCAATATCGAATATTTCTTTTAACCGTTGCGGATTTCTTTCGAAAATTCCGTATTTGGACAATTTTTTTGAAGTAATAAACCAATCACAAAAAGCGAATTTATAAATCTCTGTTCTATGAGATAACAATTCATAAGCTCTTGTAGTAACAGAACGAATTGTTTTAAGGTCACTAGCTTTCACATCTTGTGGCGGTGTTACATAAACTCCAATCAATTTATCACATTCATTATGGATGACATCGGCTGGAAAATTATTTAGAACACCACCATCACTGTACATTTCGTCATTAATAAAATAAGGCGTAGAAATCCCCGGAATACAAGACGAAGCAATAATAGCATCAACAATTTTATAATTCTTTTCGAAAACTTTTTGCTGACCAGTAATTAATTCTGTGGCTACAATTCTCACATCCTTCTCCAAATCTCCCAAAGTCATATCCTGAAAAATAGGATTGAGATAAGTCGTGAATATTGCTGATGAAACGAAACCAGGTTGATTAAACGTAAAATGTTTCCAATGAAAAAAATAAATAGATTGAAAAAAATCCAAAATTTCTTCAGGAGTTTTCCCAACAGCATACAACGAACCAACAATAGAGCCAGCGCTGCAACAGGAAAGAATATCAGGTTCTATATTTTTCTCCTTAAAAAACTTCAGTACACCCGCATGAGCCAATCCGCGAGTTCCTCCACCTGATAAAACCAATCCTAATTTTGAATGTTCCATTAAGTAAAATTATAAAAACCACAGAAAATTCTGTGGTTTTTAAATATGAATATTATGTTAATCCTATTAAATATGAATTACTTCTCCATAAGCTGCTGCTGCCGCTTCCATTATCGATTCTGACAATGTTGGATGCGGATGAATAGATTTGATGATGTCGTGACCAGTTGTTTCCAATCTTCTTGCTACAACTGCTTCAGCAATCATATCTGTAACGCCGTCGCCCACCATATGACAACCTAGCCACTCGCCGTATTTAGCATCAAAAATAACTTTGATGAAACCATCAACATCGCCGTTTGCAGTTGCTTTTCCAGAAGCTGAGAAAGGGAATTTCCCAACTTTGATTTCGTAACCTTTTTCTTTAGCTTGCTTTTCAGTCAAACCAACAGAAGCAATTTCCGGGTGACAATAAGTACAACCTGGGATATTTCCATAATCAATAGCCTCTACGTGCAATCCTTTAATTTTCTCCACACAAGTAATTCCTTCAGCAGAAGCTACGTGAGCCAAAGCCTGAGTTGGGATAATATCGCCAATTGCATAATAACCTGGCACAGAAGTTTGATACCATTCGTTAACCAAAACTTTTCCTTTTTCAGTTTTGATACCAACAGCCTCAAGACCGATTCCTTCTACGTTAGAAGCAATTCCAACAGCAGAAAGAAGAATATCCGCTTCCAAAGTGATTTCTCCGGTTGCAGTTTTCACTTTTGCTTTTACGCCATTTCCTGAAGTATCAACAGATTCTACAGAAGAATTGGTCATTATCTCGATACCAGCTTTTTTCAAAGATTTCTCAACGTGTTTTGAAACTTCTTCATCCTCCAAAGGAACGATGTTAGGTAAAAATTCAACAACAGTTACTTTGGTTCCCATAGAATTATAGAAATCAGCAAACTCAATTCCGATAGCTCCAGAACCTACAACAATCATAGATTTTGGTTGCTCAGGAAGTGACAATGCCTGTCTGTATCCTATTACTTTTTTGCCATCCTGAGGAAGATTTGGTAATTCTCTGGAACGAGCTCCGGTTGCAATAATGATATTGGTTCCAGAATATTCAGTTGTTTTTCCTTCTGCATCTACTACAGAAACTTTTTTACCAGCTTTCACCGTTGCAGTTCCCATAATAACATCCACTTTATTCTTTCTCATTAAGAAAGCAATTCCGCTACTCATTTTAGAAGCTACACCTCTACTTCTCTGAATCACTTTTGTGAAATCGAAGCCTGGATTTTCTACTTTATTAAGACCATAATCTTCAGCATGCTTCAAATAATTGAAAACGTGAGCCGATTTTAGAAGCGCTTTAGTCGGGATACAACCCCAGTTAAGACAAATACCTCCAAGATTTTCTTTTTCGATTATAGCGGTTTTGAAACCCAATTGAGCAGCTCTGATTGCAGTTACATATCCGCCAGGTCCACTTCCAATAACAATAATATCGTAGTTCATTGTGATTAAAAAATTTTAGCGAATTTACGGAAAATTATTGAAAGCATAGTATGACAAAAAGCAACTTTGTGAGTTGCTTTTGTATTAAATCTAGTTTTAAATCATAATCCTAATAAAACCTTATTTTTCAGTGAATTAACTTTAAATGAGAAATCTATTTTCTTGGTTTCGTTGGCGTTCAAAACGATGTACCAAGTCAAATATCCTGTCTTTTCATCGTACTCAGCGCCAGCTTTATTTATCATATTGATGATGATTTGTTTATCTGTAGATACAGGAACCTGGTCTTTTATTCTCAGCTTGATTTTCTCATTTTTGTTGTTTCTGATGGTAAACTGATAAGCATATTGCTGTTCTTTGTTGGATGAAGAGATACTTTTCTCCATTGTTTTGTCCTTTATCAAATCTCTTTTAATAGAAACTCTCCTATCATCGCCCAAAGTGAGCAAAAGTTTGTTATCTGTATTCTCTGTATTGAGAGACGTTTTGCCAACATTGGTATCCTGAAAAATGATATTAGCTTCTGCATTGATAAGATTGTATTTGTCCAGATTATCCAATTCTGCAACTAGAAATACAGTCTTATCCATTTTTGGAATCGTGTAATAAGTATAAGTCGCAGGAATCTCATTCACATCCAAATTAATGCTATTGTCCTGATTGTTAGATAAAATCGTATATAAATCTTTCAAATCATAACCAACATTCAGTTGATTTTGGAACGCACTTGCACGAACTATAGTTACTTCCTCCAATTCCTTTGATGATACTTCACTGTAAGCGGCGGTTGATTTCACACCGTAAGCCATTGTTACTTCATCTTTCACAATTGGAACAGGTTGTTGATAATACAGATTCCAGTCATATAAACTTGGTATATTTTTATGAACATTTGGGAAACCAGAAATCAAATGCAATTCTACATTTTTCCAATCCAATCCAGAGTTTTGTTTTATCAAAGCTTTGTAAAGCAATTTGGTTTTGGAATTGATATCCGGAATCACAACATCATAATAAGGTCGCCAAGAAGCATCTCGAACACTGTATTTGATGTCAAGATTTACGGTTTCATCTACATCGCTGGAAACCTGAACCACCAATTTTCCTTTCGGATAGTTTTCCATTTCTTTGCTATTGAGGTCAAATTTGGTTCTAAGTTTTCCTATTTTGACATTCATTTTAGAAATATTATCGTCCACGTTGTCCAATTGTAAACTTAGGTCGATTCTTTTCTTTTGGTAATATTCAATCAGTTTTTCAAGTTCTTTGGAATAGGAAGTTGAACCAGAATTGATGGTCTGATTTTTATCCAAAATCCCAATACTATTTGCCAAAGACGTTTTCTGAATTGTAAGGTCTTTAATCTTTTTTTCCATCAGAAAAATACTGTCTAAGACGAGTTTATGCTCCGGATTTTTCTTGTCCAATTCTATTTTATAAAAATCTTCATCATCTGTAAAACGATAGGTCAAAACAGAAATTTTGGATTTAGAACCAATTTTTATTGAGGATTCATCTATGTTTTCGGCGATATTGGCGATGACTAATTCCGAACTTCCTTTTGGAATCCTCAAAGAAGTATTGCTGTACAATTCTGCGGTTTGCTCGTAAAGCATTACCGATTTTAGTTTTGCTTCTGAGAAGATTGGTTTTTGAGCAGAAATCGTTGTAATAATGCTTGAAAAACCTAAGATTAATAAGTGTTTTATTTTCATAATGAGTGTTTTTTTTTAATTTAAAATTAATGAATTGAAAAATTCCGACAAACTCAATTTATTTTACTGAGCCTGTCGAAATATTTTCAGATTTTACTTTGCGATTCCTTTATAGCTTTCTATAAGTCTTATAAATTCTGAACGATAACCATCTACGTCATTTGATTTTCCTTGTTTTGCAAGATTGATGATTTTATCAAGGTCTTTATCTTTTATGAATTCCGATTGTCTCAAAACCAATCCAAACCAAGCAACAGAAGATGCAAATTTGAAATCTGATGAAGCATTACTTAATTGATTTTTAGAATCTTTGACAGTCTGAATTAATTCTTTACTTATATCTTCATTTGGATTTTTGTAACGGAATTTAACCGTTGCCAATTCGTCTCCAAATTCATTTTGAGATTCTGATTTAGAATACTTCAAATCAATATCTTGAGGTGCGAATTCTGAATCTGAACCAGTTGGAATGATTTCATAAATCGCTGTTACAGTATGACCAATTCCCAATTCTCCGGCATCAATTTTATCATTTTTAAAATCTTCATTATTGAGTTTTCTATTTTCATAACCAATTAATCGGTAGGATTTTACAAACTTCGGATTAAACTCAATTTGAATCTTGACATCTTTAGCAATCGCATACATACTTCCGGCAAATTCTTTTCCAAGAAACTTATTGGATTCCTGCATATTATCAATGTAGGCGTAGTTTCCGTTGCCTTTGTCAGCTAACATTTCTAAACGATTATCCTTATAATTTCCCATTCCAAACCCAAGACAGGTTAGAAAAATTCCGGATTGTCTTTTTTGTTCAATCAACTTTTGAAGTTCAGAATTATCAGAAACTCCAACATTGAAATCGCCATCTGTTGCCAAAATCACACGATTATTTCCATTTTTCACCAAATTTTCTTGAGCTAATTTATAAGCTAACTCAATTCCCTGTCCTCCGGCTGTGCTTCCACCAGCGCTTAGATTTTCCAAAGCTGAAAGAATTTTTTCTTTGTTCTTTGCAGAAGTCGGCTCCAAAACTACGCCTGCACTTCCGGCATAAGTTACCAAGGCAACTTTATCTTGTGGACGAAGCTTTTCCAACAAAATCTTGAATGAAGTTTTCAGCAAAGGCAATTTATTTTGCTGATTCATTGAACCTGAAACATCGATTAAGAAAACCAAATTGGAAGCTGGTAATTCTGTTTCATTCAGCATTTTACCTTGTAAACCAATTTTCAAAAGTTTATGTTTTGGATTCCAAGGCGAATCGTTGTATTCTGTATTGATGGAAAAAGGCTGATTGCTTTTTGGCTGAGGATAATCGTATTTGAAGTAATTAATCATTTCCTCGATTCTCACTGCGTTTTTATCAACTTTCTGTCCATTGTTAATCATTCTTCTGATGTTGGAATAAGCTGCATTATCTACATCAATTGAGAAAGTAGAAAGTGGTTCTGCTTTTGTCAATTCAAATTTATTTTCTTTCCATTCGTCGTAAGATTCTTGATTTTGAATAGGTTTTGGGTTATTAAGCAAATCAATTTCCTTTTTGGACAAACCTTTAGTTTTGATTACAACTACTCCATTCGCTCCCCTAACTCCGTAAAGTGCAGTTGCGGAAGCATCTTTTAGAATTTCCAACTTATCAATTTTATTTGGATTGATATTACCTAAATCCACATTCTGATAAGGAATTCCATCAATCACATATAAAGGTTGATTGTTTTGATTTAAAGAAGCAACACCACGAATCGTAATAGCCGGAGAACTTCCAGGAACTCCCGAAGTTTGAGAGAAATTTAACCCTGCAACTCTTCCGTTTAGAACTTGGTCAATATTTCCTGTTCCATATGCAGGAGCTGTTTTCTTCTCTGAAATATCATTGTAATTCTTAGATTTCTTAAATGCAACTTCTGCCATCATAACTTTACCTGTGCTTGGAGGTGGCGGAGGAGGTGTGTAAGAAGATTTATTATCTTGAGAAAGTTCTTTTTGATTGACAGTTGTTGTTGCATAATCAAGACTTTTCGCTTCTCTCTTAATCCCTATTGCAGTTACAACTACTGGTTCTATTTCCTTTGTTTTTTCAGTATATACATAATTAGATTGAGGCGAAGGATTTATTATAACTTCATCTTTCACTTCATTAACGTCGTAACGAACTGTAGGCGCAATTGCATCGGTAACTGGAGAAGTATATATCATTGGGGGAGAAACAACATCCATTGGAGCTTCATGAAAAGCAATAATATCTTTCCCCTCAACAGGTTTGATTGGATTCTTAACCAAATTCTCTTTGAAAGTTTTATTGATTTCTTCAACTTTTTTCGGAGTTTTAATTTGATTTGGATTGATTGGTGTTCCGTAATTATTTGAAGCAATCTGAGGTTCTATTTTAACCTTATCATCGTTCATAAAATATAAAACGCCAAATGTCAAAGCCAATCCGGCAACCATTCCGTAAGGCAACCAAAGCGGGATGATTCTTTTCTTATTTTCTTTTTTATCTAATTTCTCTTCAACTTTTTCCCAAACTTTTTCAAAAGAAGGAAATGTTGGATTTTCTTCTGCAGATTTCCCGGCATCGTTGAACATTTTATCGATATCTTGATTTTCCATTTTTTTAAACTTTAAGAATTAATTGTTTGAAGTTTCACAAGCTCTTGCAATTTTTTGCGGGCAAAATTCACCTGAGATTTGGAAGTCCCTTCCGAGATGGAAAGCATCTGAGCAATTTCTTTGTGCGGATAACCTTCCATTGCAAACAGATTGAAAATCGTGCGACAGCCTTCTGGAAGGAAATTAAGAAGTGACAAAATTCCTTTTTCTTCCACAACATTTTCCGGCTCGGAATCTGGTAAATCCACAAAATTTTCTTCAATAGAAATCGAAAACGGCTGTTTCTTGCGAAGCTTCTGAAGACACTGATTCACGACAATTTTCTTTGCCCAAGCATCGAAAACCTGAAAATCTTTGAGTTGTTCCAGTTTTGTGAAAATAATGTAGAAAGAATCAGCCAAAACTTCTTCCGCATCTTCGTCGTTTTTCAGGTAACGTCTGCAGGTCGCAAAGAATCTGCCTGCATATTCTTCATAAAGTTTCCGCTGTGCGTTGCGGTCTTTATTTCTGCATCTTATGTAAATGTCGTGTTCCATACATTGGCTTTTATAAGGAAAGATGCAATAGTTTAAAAAAGGTTGGAATTATTTTGAAAAATTATGAAAAAACTTTGAAAGTTGGCTTTCAAAGTTTTGAAATTAATTTCATTCCCTTACTAAAAAGTCTTCGACTCCGCTCAGACTGACATTACGTTTAGTATTAGAATTGTCACACTGAGCGAAGTCGAAGACTTTTTATTAAATCAAATTACAATTTTTCTAAGGCTTTTTCAAAAGTATCATATCGAAATTTGAAATCATTTTGCAATAAAATCTCAGGATAAACATTTCGGCTTTTCAACATCAATTCTGTTTCTGTTCTGATGAAGATTGAAGCGATTTCCAATAACCAAACCGGACTTGGAATTCCGAAAGGAAACTTGAATTTTTCCCTAAGTCGTTTCATCATTTCTTCATTGGTCAATGGTTTTGGAGCAGTAATATTGATTGCGCCTTTCAGGTTTTCATTTTCAATGATGAAGTTTACGGCTTCACAAAAATCATCGATATGAATCCAGCTCATCAATTGGTTTCCTCTACCCTGTTTTCCGCCTAAACCTAAATTTGTGATCTGTTTAAATTTCGGAAAAGCACCGCCATTTTTCCCAAGAACAATTGACGTTCTGAGCGCAACTTTTCTAATATTTGGGTTTTTTAGTTTGAAGAATTCTTTTTCCCAAGATTTACAGATATTCATTGAGAAATCATCGCCGATGATTCCATTGCTTTCTGTGTTAAGATGTGTTTCCGAATGAACATAAATCGTTGCAGAACATGCATTCAGCCAGATTTTTGGTGGATTTTGACTTTCATTAATTGCTTTTTGCAGAACTCTTGTTGAGTTGATTCTAGAATCGTAGATTTCTTTTTTGTTCTTATCATTGTATCTGCAATCCACAGATTTTCCTGTAAGATTAATGAGAAAATCTGAGTTTTCTAATTCATTTTTCCAAGCTCCGACTGTTTTGGAATCCCAAAATATTTCATTGTTACGCTTTGGATTTCTTGTCAATATTTTGACTTCGTAATTTTTATTGAGGAAAAATTGTTCTAAGCTTTCTCCAAGAAAACCAGTTCCTACGGCGATTATTATTTTCATTGTGATAAAATTTAAATTAGGAATTAGTTTAAAACAATATAGAGAAGAACAGCTCCGAAAGTGATTCTGAACAACATCCAAGAAACGGTTTGAATTATCCCGAATTTCAGAATTCTGCATCGTCTCAAATGTTCCAAAAACATTATGAATACTACAATTCCGAAATAGATAAAATAGAATGTTTGGTGAAAATTGAAAAATAAAGCAGGAATTAAAAGTAATGTTCCAAGCAAAGAAACGGTCATCATATTTCCCAGATAATCCCAGATTCTGTGTTTGAGATAAATTCCCATAAATGTTCCTTGCCAAACGATTTGCATACAGCAAATAAAAAATTCTAACCCAAAATTATTTTTGAAATCCGGAAACAATCGCTGATTGTAAAATCCTAAAACATAAGCAGAAAACATTAAAACAAATGCAAGGTAGAAAAGTCTGTATTTCAAATTGAAATCCGGAACACAATTGTGTTTTGTCAAATCTTTTGCTGAAGGAATAATTTGTTTTCTGTTATAAGAAACGAATTTGTAAAGTCTCTGAAAAAACCAATGAAAAGGTTTTATTCTTGCGATTTTTTCTAAAGTCGGAAAAGAATTTCCAATAATTGTGAGCAAGCTTTCCAGTCCGTAAATTACTCTATTATTTTTTGTGTCAATTAATGCAACTTCGTTTTTTGAACGATGAATATCAATCTTATTCTTGGTTTCGGAAGAGATTTCTGAAAAAGCTTCTCTCCCATTTTCATCGAGCATTCCTGATTTGATGAAACCTTTTGAATAGATGTTGCACATTGGGCAATCGTTGTCGTAAATGAGAATGTGGTTTTGTAAAGTTTTCATTTTTGCGAATTTTATAGATTAAGAAAATCGCTTTTTGTTCTTCGGTTTGTTCTGAAAAGAATCTTCATAAAGATTTTAAATAGCAGGTTTTTCATAGATTTCTTTTTTATCCGAATAACTAATGACTAACGATTGAATGATGAGTATTGGAGACAAAATCAACCAAGAAATAGCCATTAATTCAAAAATATTTTTGAGTGATATGCTTCCTTTATTAATATCGAAAATTGAAGATAATGCCCAAATAATAAAGCCTATTACCACATAACTTGAAAGAAAAATATATACATATCGCGAATCTGTTCTGATGTAAATTTTAGAGAAAAATTTGATTAAGTTATTTGTGTATTGAACAATTGCAATCATGAAAAATTCGAAAATTATTAATTTCATAGCAAAATCACCATCAAGAAAATTTATCAGAATAAAAGAAATTAAAAATGAAGCGATTAGAATTCCTTGAAGTTCTGAATCATATTTTAAATAAGTTTTCATAGTATTGTAATTTTTATATTTTCAGTAATTTTTGAAAATTAAATCGAAATAAAAAAGGAAATTGATTTCCTTTCTATTTCAATAAGTTGGTAATCTTTCCAACAAGCCAATGGTCATCGCTTTTTATGGCTAAGTCCATTATATTGTTGATTTTGTTAGTTACATTCCCAAAATCTTCCATCAGTTTGATAAATTCTTTTGCTTCTTCGGAATCATCTTCTACATTTTTTAGTTCCTCAAGAAAAGCTACAACTGGCTCTATTTCTCTTTTTCTTCGCTCTTTGGTAATCTGTTTGAACAGAAACCAGACATCTTTTTCTGCAAAGAAATATTCCTTTCTATTTCCTTTTACCAATTCTTTTTTTACAATTCCCCAATCCATCAGACTCCTAAGATTCATATTGGCATTCCCCCGGGAAATTTCCAATTTTTCCATCACTTCATCTGTGGACAAAGGTTTTCCTTCTGCCAAAAGCAATGCGTGAACCTGCGCCATTGTTCTGTTGATTCCCCAACTTGTGGCAAAAGTTCCCCAGGTTTGGATGTATTTTTCTTTGGCTTCGTCTAGTTTCATTTTAAATTGAAGATTAAATTCTTGTACAAATATAATTAATATTTTTGAATTTTCAATAATTATTGAAAATAAAATAATTATTTAATTAACCTATAGATTATATACCACATAGACACATAATTTGTAAGCAAAATAGCTTTGAAAACTTCTATTTTAACTGATTTAAATAATTATTTTCTATGTTCCTATCTGGATTATCACTAATTTATTCTGAAATTTCCACTTGTACTCCATCTGTCCACTGGTAATTTTGCTGATAATAATATTCGAATGCGTGGTTGGCTTTTCCTGTGTATTTTCCGGCAAACTCCGCTTTTGTGTCCAGATTAATTTGAATATTTTTCTTATAATTCAAATTGTACCAGTACAAAACCAGATAATTATCAAAAATCTCAAAAAAAGCAATTTCATTACGTTCAACCATTGCTTTCAGATTTTTCGGGTCCATTGTCAAACCGGCAGGAATTCCGACTTTTGCGGTAATCATCCCGAAATTTTTATAAGTTGGATTTTCGATTTTGATATTCATTCTTACATTGTCACCAATTTTTGCTTTGTTTTTATCCAAAATTGTGGTGAAAAGAAGCTCTGGATTTGGATTTTTGTCAGGAATCAAATTATTAAACTGATAAGATAAAAGTATTGGGAAACCACTGCCAGAAGGATACTTTATTTTCAGTTCATTGTTTCCTTTTTTTAGAAATTGATTGATTGAGTAATTTTCTTTAAATTCTTTACTATTCACAAAAATCTGTGGTTCATTTGATGTTTCGATTTTCGGGAATTTTTTATAAAACTCGGTCAAAGCTTTCAATTTCAAAACAAGCGTTTGTGTAGAACCGTACAATGAGTTTTGTGCGTTAATTCGATTGATGATTCTCGTCAGTAAACCTTTATTCTCTTTTTGTGACTTCATCAATGACAAAGCAAATAATGCCAACGCTTCTTTCCTAATGTCATCACCTCTTCCTTGCATAAAATTGGTTTCCGCAACGACATTATTTTTATTGAATTTCTCCTTCATTCGATTGACCAAAAAGTCGTAGTCTTTGGTTTTGTTCAATTGATAGGCGACATTTGACATCAACGAAAGCAAATAAAAATCGTCCGAATATTGATTGATTTGATACAAATGAGAATACTCTTTTAGAATTTCATTCTTCATCCCGGCTTCCGAAAGTGCATATAAAATGTAAGCTTGTTGAGACCAATAGTATTCGTCTTTTTTAGCGTTAGCATTATTATTCAAAATGAAATTTCCTTTTCCATCTTTTCTGGATAAAATAAATTTTGAAGTTCTTTCTATCAAAGCTGGATTTACATTCAATACATTTTTCAAATCATTGAATTCCATCAAACCGTAAGCTGTCAAAGTAATGCTCGGAGGAGAACTTCCAAACAGAGAAAAGCCTTTGTCTTTCGTTTCAAATGTCAATAATCTCTCGAAACCTGTTTTCAATAGTTCTGTTGCTTTTTTTGCTTCTTTGTTATCGATACCTCCTTTGTTTTTGAGGAAATCTAAGATGAAATAATTAGGATAGATCGTGGAAGATGTCTGCTCAAAACAACCGTGAGGTTTTTCCTTAAGCCTATCAATATCATTCAAAAACTGACTTGCAGAACTTCTAAAAATTTTAATATTTGCCATCAGACTTTCATCTAGATAATCTGGAATATCAAACGAAATTATAGAATCTTTGGAACTCGCAATTTCATTAGAATGCCTGAAACCTTTCGGTTCAATTGTAAAAGGTAAAATCTGACGTTCTTTTTCCGTATCTGTTTCTGCAATCAATTGGATATTAGAATTAACGACTTTATTGCCTTGCAATGGCAGAATAATTCTTCCGCTTTGTTTAGGATTCAAAACAATTAAACTGTCAGAAACTCCACTTTTAATTGAATTTGGAATTATTTTATTAAACTCAATCGTTTTCTTTTCATCTGAATTATTTCTGAAAACAACGGAGATTTTAGGTTCATCACCTTGCGTCAGATAAGGCGGAATTTTCGCATCGATTTGAAGCTTACTTTGTGCGCTGTAAGTTTTCTCTTCTCTTCCTAAAAGTCCTTTTGCTGAGATGCCTTCTGCGATAGCCCTAAAAGTTGTATTAGCGTCGGAATTATAGAATTCGACTTTTGCTTTTCCGTTTTTATCCGTTTGAATGATTGGATTCCAATAGATGGTTTCCCGAAAATCCGTTCTATAACTGGTTGCAGGCATTTCGTAAGCGGGATAAGTGAAAATACGAGCATAATTCAGGTGATTGTCTTCATAATTGTAAAGCGTTTCCTGCGCATAAAAAGTTCTTTTATTAAGATTGATTTTTTTGCTGTTGTAATTGGATGTTAAACTGTTGATAACAATCACACCATTGCTTCCACGACTTCCGTAAAGAGCCGTTGCAGAAGCATCTTTTAGAACCGTTACATTTGCAATATTATCTGTATTGATTTTAAAATTCGGATAATCAACAGGGATTCCATCTATAACGACCAACGGTTGTTTTCCATTTATTATTGATGCAGCACCACGAATCACGACCGATTCTGTATTTCTGGGAACTCCGGAATTGGCAGTAATTTCTAATCCTGTAACTTTGCCTTGTAAAGCATTGAGAACATTGTTTTGAGTAATTTCTTGTCTCTTAACAGTTTGAACTGAAGCAGATAAATTTTGTTTGGTTATCTGGTTATAACCTAAAATAATGACTTCTTCAATATTCTTATTTGTACTTGCTGTATCAGCAACTCTTCTTCCTCTGCTCTGGAATTTCACTTTATTCCGTAAAGGATTGGTGTTTTGATTTTTATCATAAGATGTTTCATTTAAAGCAGGATTATCCACAATAACTTCAAAATCTTTTCCGCTATTTCCAGCTTTTATTTTCTGAGTTATAATATCAGAACTGATTTCCGATGCTAAAAGTTTGATGTTGATATTCTCTCTTGCTTTATTCGATTTTGCAACCAATTGGTAAGAATTCCCGGATGGAAAGTTTTTAAAATAAAACCTGCCCTTCTTCGTGTTTTGTTTTAAAATTTCAGAACCTTCGTTAATCAAAAACACTTCCGCATCTACAGTTTCTCCTTTATTATTTTCAATTTTCCCGTAGATGGAATTGAGTTCTTCTTTTTGGAAAGAAAATCTCTTTGTTTGCTGAATTTCCGGCAATAATTCAAAGTATCTGTAACCATTGGTCAACATTACCAAATCTAAAGCTTCATCTGCTTTTGCTTCGTCTTTTTTGAAATAAAAAGGTGGTTCTTCGATTTTCCCTTGTAACTCAGAATCCATCTGTAGCCAAGAAATCAACGTATTTTGTCGGTCATCCGCATAAGTGAACAATTTATCATCCAAAACACTCAACGAAAGATTGGATGAAGCAGGATTTCCTTTAAAATCCTTTGTCTCAATATCAAAAACGACTTTTTCTCTTGGCAGATATTCGGATTGATTGGGTTTGATGAGAATCTGCATATTTTGGTCTTTGTTCACAAAAACGACACGTTCTGCCATAGGATTTTTGTCAGAATCCAAAACTGTAAATCGTACAATACCTTGTGGAAAAATATTTTCATCAAATTCAATTTCAGAATTTGATGGGATGTTGTTTTTTGTTTGTACAATTTCCCCACGGAAAGATGCTTCAAAATTTATTTTTTGCTGATTTTCCGATTTGATTTTCAGAATGATTTTTCCATTTTCCTTTTCTGCGTTTAAGCTTACTGAATTTTGTTTCGCACTTGGAATTTCATATAATTTTGAAATATTATGAGAAGTTAATTTCAGGAAGAATTTTTGATTTTTTTGAGGAAGAAAAGAAAACTTTCCCATCCCAAATTTCACAGATTCTGTTTCTGATATTTTTTTGCCATCTGCATCCACAATTTCAGCTTTTATGTCAACTGGCTGTTGGAATTCATTCAAAGTTTTGTAGGCAACATTACTTTGTTTTCCATTGACCAAACTTCCACCTTCCGGAAAAAACAGAATATCAATTTGATTCAAAGTCACGGGAACACTTCTGGAAATTGATTCCTGAAATGAATTATAACTGAGTTTGATATTCAACAAAACATCAGTAGAACTTAAATCTTTAGGCAAATTGAATTTAATCTGAACTTTCCCTTCTCTGTCTGTTGTGAATGTATTTTCTAAAAATGGTTTACCTTCCACCAAAACTACATAATTCCCTTCATAAAAAGGAATTGCAAGATTCTGCAGATTTCTAAGACTAAAATCAGCCAAAACTTCGTCGCCTGCATTTAATCCTTTTTTAGGAAAATCCAACTTCATCAAAATCCTTGGAGAAGACGTTTTCTGAACCGTGATTTCTTTTTCGAAATAATTTTTGTGATTCTCATTTCGCATCCAATTGGTGTACAATCGTAATTTATAAATTCCGCCTTTTGCTCTTTCGTCCAAGAAAAAATCGCCATTGGAAACGCCATTGATAATTTGGTAATTGTGTTGAGAAACCAAATTTCCGGCTGGGTCGTACAATTCTGCATATAAGATTTTACTCCAGTCTGAAGGGAAATTATTTTGAGCCTCAACAATATAAGCCTTGAAATAAACCATTTCGTTCGGACGGTAAAAAACGTGATTGGTTTGTCCATAAACTTTTTCTTTGGTAAAGTTTTGAGATTTTTTGTCGCCGAAAAGTTCTATAAATAATTTCTTTTCTTCAGAATCCAAAGGTTTATCACGCCAATCATTTTCGTTCTTTTCGTAATAATAAGGTGCTCTTTGTGCATTAAGCAGACTTGCAAAAAAAAGAAGTAAGAAGAAAATATGTCTAAGTTTCATAGTTCAATAGTTTAAAAAATAAAAGAAACGCTCGCACCATAAGAATACATAGATGGCAGATTGTAAAAATTAAGACCTTGTCCATTATCCGAATCAAAGAAAGAAGTCTGAGCATCAATTTTGTTTTTTGACCAAAGCAAAATGTTCTTTGTAAAAACAGACAATTTCAAATTCTTCAGAAATTCAACTTTTCTGAGATTGTAACTTAAAGTGATATTATTGATTCTCACAGCATCGCCTTTCACAATATAATCTTCGGCAACGCCCAAACTTCCGTTTCGGTAAAACTTATTCTGTTCAAAAGGCTTATTAACATTGAAAAAATCGACAGGAATATTGTTCACATTTCCATTTTGCAACACACCATCAAAAATGAAATTCGAGATATTTCTTTGATTGGCAGAGTTTTCTGAACGTCCATAATAATCCAAGTTCGCATTGGTTCCGTTCCAAATGTCGCCACCTTTTCGCCATTCAACATCAACATTAAAGCTGAAATCCCAAAAATTCTGAATGTAAGAAAACTTCATCGTAAAATCAGGAATGGGATTTCCTAAAATCTTTTTCTCGGCAGAAACCAACGGAAAACCATCGTTTCCAATTATTACATCTCCATTTTCATTTCTTTGGTAAGCCGTTCCAATCAAAACGCCCAGAGCTTCATCTTTCACAATACCACGATAAACAGAGTTGAAGCCGAAAATTGGCGCATTTTGATAATCTCCTAAAACATTGGTGACTTTGGACAAAGTTTTATTTAATCCAATCTGCAAATTCCCATATCTAAATGGAAAATTGTTGAGATTAAGATTCAAATCGTAGTTTTTGTAATTGTGGTCAACCAAATTTTTCAGCATTATTTTTCCATTTTCAAAAACAGGAAAAATATCATTAGTGTATTTTTTATTGGTAAAACTTCCTTCCAAAGTGTATCTATAATCATAATAAAAACGAAATCCAAATTTTGATTCCAGATTGTTGATGGATTTTAAATTTCTGAAACTCTGGACTTCCTGAACCGGAAAATAAGTATTGAGCAGTGAATTATCAATCTGTGTCAGAAGAAAATTGCTATAGCTTTTATTAAAATCGGATTCGTAAACATTTTTGTAAACGGAACCAAAAAGTTTAAGATTAGAATCGTAATCTAAAAAATCTTCAATCGTCAAAATCACAGCTAATTTCGGAATGAAAACATCAGTTTTGGTTGTGGTGTTAGATGTGTAAATCCCATTTCCAACTTCACCTTCCAAATTAAAATCATCAAAAACAACATCACGGAAACTAAATTTATATCTTAAAATATAATCCTGAGAAAACCTTTGATAATGGTAATTATAAAATTTGGTATAAGAAATTCTGGTATCATTCTGATTTAGAATTGCATTAAAGTACAATTTATCATTATTATAGTAACTATCTCTAAATGACAATGAACCACCAAAATTCAGATTATAATTTTTGTTGTTCTGATTTCTTTCTGTTTCTATTCCGTTTGGAAAACCATAAGTGTAATTTTTGTAATAATCAAAATTGGAAAACGCTGTATTTTCATATGATTGAGACACAAAATATTGCCACTTCCCCGATTCTTTTGAAAACTTAAGATTGAATATATTTTGATTCTCATTGAAATTATATCTTCTCGAATTCTGAAGCAAATAATAAGGATTGTCAGCAAAAGAGCTGTAACTTCTTTGACTATCAGAAAGTAAGTTACCTTGTTTGTTTTCAAATGAAATAGGTGCCAATAATGAGTTCTGATAAACTCTGTTAAAAAGCCCGATTCTATTGGTGCTCGTCGCTTTTTGATTATTAAATTTATAATTAAAACTAAGATTATAATTGTCAAAAATATTTTTACTTAAAGAAACTCCCAAATTCTTAGTATCCTGAAATTGGTCTTTAATCAACAAATCTTCACGTATCCAACCCAAATCTAAGCCCAAATTAAATTTTTTGTGATGTTCTCTTTCATAATAAGAATTGATAGAAAGAAATGTTGAAGATTTTTGTGTTTTTTGCAATATCGAATTATCATAAATCTTGGCTGGCGAAACGCTATTATTTTTGGAAACCAATCTACCATTGATATCATATTGATAAGGATTTCCATCAAAGCCTAAAGTTGAAATATCGGGACCAAAGCTGAACATCTCAGCAGTTTCCGGACCATTCCATTGTAAAGTTCCGATATTACTCCTTCCTTGTACAAATTGGTTTTGAAGCTTCGGTTGAACATTCGCAGAGCCAAACTCAGTTGAAACCTGCAATGAACCGGAATACAACATATCTTTGGAAATCTGCTTTTTAATGATGTAAGCAGAATCTATTTTTATTATAGATTGAAATTTATCCGAATAGCCACCGATTTTCTTTGCTTTGGCTTTTGATTGATTAAAATTGCTGGAATCAATCTTCTGGTTCTGCCTCAAAACTGATAAATAATCATTGGAAAGAATCGGATTTGCACTAGCAAATTTATTTTTGGATTCGAGAATTGTCTTCATTTCTTTTAAATCATAAGACTGAATCACTCTGGAATCTTTCTGATTATAAATCAAAGTATCGCCTGCTTTTGCTTCGATAATGAGATAACCTTTATCATCAGTAAAATCATAATAACCAGAAGTTTTATTAGTAACTAAAAGATTTTTCTGCGTTTTATTTTTCGAAACATAAAAGTAGCCTTCATAGAACATTTGAGAATCCTGCGAAAAGAGATTTCCTTGAAAGAAAACAATAAAAAAGAATATAAAGGTGTACCTCATAAATCCTCGATTTATAACATTGATGTGATTTTTAGTAAAAAGTTGTAAAATTTCGGTTGAAATTTGTGTTTTGTATAAAATTAGTAAAATTTATTCAACAAAATTTAACGATATGAAAATAAAGCAACTCTGAAGAATTGCTTTTTAGAATTAATCTTTTTTTAGATTTTTATAAGCTTCGATTAGACGAACAAATTCTGCACGATATCCATCATCATCTTTTCCTTTATTCGCTTTTGCCAAATCTATAACTTTAGCGATATTTTTATCTTTAAGATTTTGAGAATCTCTAAGAATCAATCCAAACCAAGCAACAGCAGACGAAAATCTGTAATCCGTAGATATATTTGCAAGACTTTCACTTTTCTCACTGATAATCTGTTTTATTTCTGTACTATTCTTTCCATCAGGCTTTTTATAACGGAATTTTACTGTTGCCAACTCATTGTTATAATTTTCTTTTACTGAATTGGAAGAGTACTTCAGTTTCTGTTTTTTAGGAGTAAACTGAGAATCTACACCAACCGGAATAATCTCATATAAAGCCGTCACAGTATGCCCAAAACCAAGCTCTCCCGCATCTACTTTATCATCTGTAAAATCTTCATTATCAAGTTTTCTATTTTCATATCCAATCAGTCTGTAAGACTTCACAAACTTTGGATTGAATTCTATCTGGATTTTTACATCTTTAGCAATGGTGTACATATTCCCAACAAATTCTCTTCCTAAAAACTTATTGGCCTCCTGAATGTTATCTATATAAGCGTAATTTCCATTACCTTTATCAGCAAGAGTTTCCAGCCTATTATCTTTGTAATTCCCCATTCCGTAACCTAAGCAGGTAAGAAAAATCCCGGATTTTCTTTTTTCTTCTATCAATTTTTCTAAATCTGAAACTGAAGATACACCAACATTAAAATCGCCATCCGTTGCTAATATCACTCGATTATTTCCTTTCTTGATGAAGTTTTCCTGAGCCAGTTGATAAGCCAGCTCAATCCCTTGTCCGCCAGCTGTACTTCCATCGGCACTCAAACTCTCCAAAGCATTCAGGATTTTTGTTTTGTCTTTTACAGAAGTTGGTTCTAAAACAATACCAGCACTTCCTGCATAAGCTACAATCCCAATTTTATCATTAGGATTTAATTTATTCAAAAGTAATTTCAGAGAAGATTTTAAAAGTGGTAATTTATTTTCATCACTCATAGATCCAGATGTATCCAGCAGAAAAACAAAATTGGAAGGTGGAAGAGACTGTGGTTTTATATCTTTTCCTTTTAAGCCAATTTTTAAAAGCTTATGTTTAGAATTCCAAGGTGAAACACTATATTCTGTGTTAATGGAGAAAGGATGATTGTCAGTTGGCTGAGGATAATTGTAACTGAAGTAATTAACCATTTCCTCTATCCTTACCATATCTTTTTCAATTTCTCTTCCATAATTAATCAATCGACGGATATTGGAATATGAAGCGTTATCAACATCAATAGAGAAAGTAGAAACAGGTTGATTTTTAGTGAGTTCAAAACGATTCTCAATCAATTCTCCATATTCTTCATCATTGTGTGATTGTATTTTTTTTGCGACTTTAATATTATCCGTGAATTTTTGTCGATGAGGAGAGTAAGATGAGGCAAGGATGCCGGTTACTTCTGAGGCTACCATAGATTTCGGTTTAGGACAACCTTGGTATTCTTTCGTTCCCGGAACTGTTGGACAAGCATCATCTTTATCAAGAACTCCGTCTCCGTCTGTATCTGGCCAAGGACAGCCTTTGTTTTCTTTTGGTCCAGCAACATCTACACAAGCATCGTCTTTATCTAAAACTCCATCTCCATCGGTATCTGGCCAAGGGCAGCCATTATTCTCTGAGGGTCCGGCAATATCAATGCAATGATCATCCTTATTGATTACACCATCATCATCAAAATCTTTATTGAGTTCACTCCTCTTTAAAATTGGATGTTTTGAATCTTGACTCTGTTGTGGTTTACAAGAAAATATCAGTGAAGTAATAATTATTGAGTAATATATTTTTCTCATTTGAATTGTTATTAGTCGGGATAAATATATAATTTTTAGACAATACTTCAATCGTAATTACTAATTATAAAATTAATTTTAAATTAATAATAAAAATAAATCAGATTCATTACATTTGTTTAATAATTTTAACCTAATGAAGTACACTTTGTTAAAAAGAAATAAAAGTTTCAATGCTGATTCTCATTCACATTTTGTACGATGGATGAGGAAAATGGATCTTCAGCAATGGAATGACAACAAAGACTTTATGGAAGGTTATGCCTACAGAAAATCGACTTTTGAGAAGATCAATATTCGTCACAATAATGAAGATTGCTTTGTGGAAGATTTACAAAAAAATAACCTTCTGAAAATAGAATCTTCAAAAGGTTTATTTGGTTTATTTTAATTAGTAATTAGTAAATCCTTGGATACTTTGTAGGATTCAATTCATTGAATAATTGATACACTTTTTCTACAATATCATCTGCGGAAGGCTTACTGAAGTAATCTCCATCACTTGCATAAGCTGGTCGATGATTCTCAGCCGAAATTGTCAACGGATCCGAATCCAAATATCTGAAAGCCTTTTGCTTCTCCAAAATTTGCTGAAGAATAAACGCCGAAGTTCCCCCTTCAACATCTTCATCAATCACAACTAACCGGTTTGTTTTCTTAACACTTTCAGCAATTTCCCGAGATAAATCAAATGGAATTAAAGACTGAATATCAATTACTTCTGCAGAAATTCCTAATTTTTCTAATTCATTTGCAGCCTCAGTCACAACTCTCCAAGTAGAACCATAAGTTACCAAAGTTACATCAGAACCTTCTTTCGTAACTTCAATTTTTCCAACTGGAACTGTGAATTCACCTAAGTTATCCGGCTGTTTTTCTTTCAATCTGTAACCGTTCAGACATTCTACAATCACAGCTGGCTCGTCACTTTGGAGCATTGTATTATAGAATCCAGCAGCCTTTGTTAAGCTTCTCGGAACTAGAATATTGATACCTTTAGAAAGATTCAGAATTCCTGCCATTGGTGAACCAGAATGCCAAACACCTTCCAGTCTGTGACCTCTCGTTCTAATAATAACCGGTGCTTTTTGACCTCCTTTCGTTCTGTATTGGACCGTTGCCAAATCATCGCTCATTCCCTGGAGACAATACAAAATATAATCAAGATATTGGATTTCAGCAATTGGTCTTAAACCACGCATTGCCATCCCAATCCCCTGACCTAAGATTGTGGCTTCCCGGATTCCTGTATCAGCAATTCTTACATCGCCATATTTTTCCTGAAGACCTTCCAAACCTTGATTGACGTCTCCGATATTTCCTGCATCTTCTCCAAAAACCAAAGATTGAGGATATTTTTCAAAGATTTTATCAAAGTTATTCCTTACAACTACTCTACCATCAACTTCTTCAGAAGAATCAGAAAATATTGGTTTAATTTCTTTTATATTAGTGACTTTCCATTCAGATTCCGAATATAAATGAGAAGAATAATTATCTTTTTCGATTTTTAATAGCTCTTCATATTTGGATTTCAATGCATTTCTTTCAGATGAACTTTGATTTCTTGTCAACAATAATGTCTTTCTAACCAATTGGAAAACATCTTTCTTACTTACAGAGATGATTTTATTGAAAGTCTCGATTAGACTTACAATTTCCGAATTTTGATTTTTGATTGATTCTACAAGAGGTAAAACTTCGGATTTAAGATCGGAAATTGTTTTCTGATAAGATTCCCAAGCTTTTTTCTGTCCATCTTTAACCAATTTCTTAGCTTCAGAATCAATTGAATCTAATTCTTCAGTCGTAGCTAAAACTTCCTCATTTCCTTCAATTTCGATGCTGTAATCCAGAATCCATTCTCTGAATTTAATCAATCCATCAAATTCTGCTTCCCAGCTTAATCTGTCTTCAGATTTGTAACGTTCGTGTGAACCAGAAGTTGAATGCCCCTGTGGCTGAGTTACTTCCGTAACGTGGATTACAACAGGAACACTTTCATATCTTGCAAAATGTTCTGCTTTCGCATAAGCTTCCATCAATGCCGGATAATCCCAAGCTTTCACTTGGATAATTTCACAACCTTGATTTTCGTCTTCGTTTCTTTGGAAACCGGAAAGCATTTCAGAAATATCAGCTTTTGCTCTTTGATTCTGTGTCGGAACAGAAATGCCGTAACCATCATCCCAAATCGAAACAATCATTGGAACTTGCAAAGCACAAGCTGCATTTAGTGTTTCCCAGAAATGACCTTCAGCTGTAGAAGCATCTCCGATCGTTCCAAACGCCACTTCGTTTCCATCTTTTGAAAACTTCTCAGAACCATCAAATTTAACTGATTTATAAACTTTAGAAGCTTGTGCTAGACCTAATAATCTCGGCATTTGTCCAGCCGTAGGAGAAATATCAGACGAAATATTTTTCTGAGCCATTAAATTTTTCCAGCTTCCATCAGCATTCAAACTTCTTGTTGCATAATGGCCGTTCATTTGACGACCTGCTGAAGCAGGCTCTCTTTCTACGCTTGTATCAGCGTATAACTGCGCGAAGAAACTTTCAACAGAAACTGCATCAATTGCCAAGGCGAAAGTCTGATCTCTGTAATAACCAGAGCGGAAATCCCCGTTTCTGAAAACTTTTGCCATCGCCAACTGTGGCAATTCTTTACCATCTCCAAAAATTCCGAATTTTGCTTTCCCGGTAAGAACTTCTCGTCTTCCTAAATATGACATCTCACGGGAAATTCTTCCAAGTCGATAATCATTCAGAATACTGCTTTTGAAGTCTTGAAAAGAGATTTGCTGAGTTTCTATATAAGTTGATTGCATATCAAAGAGTTTTGACAAATATAAAATTTTTTAGCTAATTTTTGTGAAAATGATATTTTTAGATTAAAGAAATTTTTAAGCTTCCATAAACTATTATAAATATGAAGCAGATTGTATAATATTTGATAATTTTAAAACAAAATATATCCGATGAAGAAAACCGCACCTCATATTTTGAATGCTTCTACTAATCTATTAGGATTTTGTCTAGTTATTATTACTTCTTTGAAAATCTCCAAATTTAACCACTATTCCTATCTGGACGAGTTTGCTGTTGTAGCTATTTTCTGTTTGGCTTTGAGTTGCGCTTTATCATTTCTCGCCATCAAATCTGAGAAAGAAAAAGTTTCTGTAAAATTGGAAAATTTTGCTGATGGACTTTTCTTTGTAGCATTACTGTGTATAATTCTTGCAATTTGTATTGTAAGTATAGATGTTGTTTAAAAACAATATTCAGAATTAAAAATAAAGTTTGAAAATTATTAATAATTCAAATAAAAGAAATTATTATCAATTATCTTATTTATCAAATTGAGCTATCCAATCTTAATTGTTTCCAAAGCTTTTGGTAAAAAAGAGTTTGGAAAGATTTGTCTGGCTTCATCTGTCATTACACTTAAGTCGCTGTAACGGTTGGAAAAGTGACCTAAAATCAATTTTCCTACTTGCGCTTTTTTGGCGATAGTTGCTGCTTCCAAAGCGGTGGAATGACCAGTATAATCTGCCATTTCTTTCAAGACGTGGAGAAAAGTAGATTCGTGGTAGAGAACATCTACATTTTCTATGATTGGGATAATGTCTTCTTTGTATTTGGTATCACTACAGAAAGCATAAGAAACCGATGGTTTCGGGTCAGTCGTCAATAAATCATTTTTGATAACTTCTCCGTCTTCTGAAACAAAATCTTTTCCTAGACGTAAATTCTGAAAATCACAGATTTCGATTTCCTTGTGTTTGGAAATCTCTTTCATATTGAGATGACGCTCTTTTGGTTTTTCTTTGAAAAGATAGCCATTGCAATAGATTCTGTGATTCAGTGGAATGGTGTAAACTTCTACCCTTTTGTCTTCATAGATTTTGACGGATTCTTTACCTTCCAGCTCGTGATAAATGACTTCAAAACCTTTGTAAGTTTCTGTAATTTCAAAAATCGTATCCATCATTTTCTTAATGCCTTTTGGACCGTAGATATTCAGTGGAGTTTTTCTTCCTAAAAGTCGAAAAGATGCTACCAATCCAGGCAAACCAAAACAATGGTCGCCGTGAAGATGGGAAATGAAAATGTGGTTAATTTTCGAAAAACGAACTTTTGCCTTACGCATCTGCACCTGAGTTCCTTCACCACAATCGATTAAGAAATGACGTTCCTCCATTTCCAAAAACTGAGAAGTTGGTGAAGAATTAATAGTTGGAATTGCTGAATTGAATCCTAAGATGGTAAGATATGTGCTCAATTTTCTAAAGGGTATTGAAAATAACTGGGTAAATATACAAAAACATCACAAAAACTACAAAACACCCCCTCTAGAATTGAGGAAATCTAGAAATAATTTTAAAGCTTCACTTCTGTGGCTGATTTTGTTTTTTTCTTCAGGTAACATTTCGGCAAACGTCATATTGTAATCGTCCGGAACGAAAATCGGGTCATAACCAAATCCTTCTGCTCCGAAAACTTCTTTGGTCAAATTGCCATAAACTCGACCTTCGAAATAATGTTCGCCATCCTGGTCTTTGAAACACAAAATTGTAATGAAATACGCTCTTCTATTTGGTTCGTCTTTCATCTCTTCCAGAACTTTTTCGATATTTTTTTTAAAATTGTGATTACCTGCATAACGTGCTGAGAAAATCCCCGGCCTTCCATCAAGAGCTTCTACAACTAATCCGCTGTCATCGCCAACACTTGGTTTTCCGGTTTGTTCAAAGCAATATTTGGCTTTGATTAATGCATTTTCAGCAAACGTATTTCCGTCTTCTATGATTTCTTCATTCAAATCGTAGTCTGACAAACTTGTCACGACATAATCTGTTCCCAAAATCTGCTGTATCTCTTCTTTTTTATGCAAATTATGTGTTGCTACTAAAATCTCCATTTATATATAATTGATGGTTGATAAATGATAATTAACTTCTAAATTAAAACGTGAATCTTGTGCAGCCCGGCTTGAGCGGAAATCCTTTTTACGCAACGAAGTGGAGTAAAAAGATTGGGAGCGGAAGACGGATTAAGCTGCCATAAATTTAATCTTTATAAATAATATTCTTGTGGATTGCGAAAAAATAAAATGGTATTATAAAAATCACTAATCCTGCTACTAATAATACTTCGGGTTTAATTTTAAACAAATCAGAAAAAGTTTCTGAATCTGAGTATAACATCATCATCGCCGACACCAAATTGTTGAATGCGTGAAGCAAAATTGGCATCAGCAGTGACTTGGTTTTGTAGTACACCAAACCTAATACCAAACCGAGCAACATTGCGCCCGCAAACTGCCATGGATTGAAATGGACGACGCCGAAAATGAACGCCGAAACGATAATTGCTGTGACTGGTTTGACTTTGTTGTTCAGCATTCCTTTCATAATGATGCCTCGGAAAAGGATTTCTTCCAGAATTGGTGCGAGAATGACGGTCATTATAAGTAACGAAACTGGTTCTCTAGTGAGTTTTGCAAATTGTTCTGAATACATTTTGTAAATCTCGCCGAGCAAATCGCCTGTTGTGGGAATCAATTGCGTGGTGTAATCTGCAACCAGCATCATCCCAAACATCATTGGAAATATCAATAGATAAACGCGAAATGGTTTGGTGGAGAAATCGAAATTGAGTTTGCTACCATCTTTTCTTACGATAAAAAAATCGAAAAAGAGAATAGGAACTATCATTGTTGCTGTATACATCAAAATATTGAAAATCCCAGTATCACTAATGTCCTGATCAAATAACGCAGACAATCCTAATCCTATCGCATACATCAACGACTGACCGATAAACAGCCCTACAACCAATAAAATCCCTACAAAAAAATCGACTTTGTAATTCTGTTCTTTCATTATTGGAGCTCTTTCATATAAACTAAAGGTTCTGCTTTGAAAGTTACATCTTCCGGATGAAATATCTTGAAATAATCTCTCAAAACCAAATCGCATCTTACCACTCCACTTTCGAAATAATCATTCGAACCATCTTTTTCTCTGTTGTTTATCATATATAATTTACCAGAATTGAAGACTTTCATTTTGCTGTAATTTGGATTCAGAGTCAATAATTCTTTTTTGTTCTGATGCGGACTGATGTTGATCCAGTAATTAACATTCTCTGATTTAACGAAAACTTCTTCAAAGCTTAACGGAACGGAAGAAGATTCTTTGTTGTTTTTCAGAATATAATTTCCGCCAGCATCATTGATTAATCTTGCAACAAAAGAATTTCCGCCAGGCAAAAACCACTGGCTTCCATACATCTCGTTGCAAAGAATATTTGGTTTGTTTGAGGTTTTAGAAGCTAAGTCCTGAATTTTTTTGTAATTGTTTTCTATATTCTTGAATACTTTTTCAGCCTGTTCTTCTGCTCCAAATAGTCTTCCAAATAATAAAAGATATTTTGATTTTTCTAAAGGTTTTTGTTCTAAGAATTCATCTAAGAAGATCAATTCGATTCCGTTTTTCTTTAAAATGTCATAAGTATTGGCAAAATTGGGAACGTAATTGGTAAAAATAACGTCCGGTTTATTGGAAAGGATTTTCTCTATATCGTACTTCTGCTCATTTCCGATGTTGAGAATTTGATTCTGATTAATTAACTGATGAATTTTTTCTGAGAAAATATACTCCGGACTGGAAACTCCTGTGATTTTATTTTCCAAATTGAGTTCAGAAAAGTAACCAATCAAGCTTGAATTGAGTAACATTGCTTTCTGAAACGGTAATTTTTCTTTTGAAATGACATTTTTAAATTTGCCTGAATTAATAATCAATTTTTTTGAATCATCCGAATAATTAACTCTTTCCGAGATAGTTATATTTTCAGAATCTAATTTTGGAATTTCTTTTTTACAGGAAACTGTAAGAATAAAGAAAATTAAAAGTAAAAAAATGCGTTTCATCTTCCAAAGAAAGCAAAAAAGTACTATATTTGCAAACCTTTAAACAAGGCCTCGTGGCGCAACTGAATAGCGCATCTGATTACGGCTCAGAAGGTTACAGGTTTGAATCCTGTCGAGGTCACAAAACCGACATTTGAAGATTTTTCACTTCTTTGTCGGTTTTTTTTATTTCCTAATTCCTTCTTTATCAGAAAGATAGTATGTACAAAAGTATTGATTTTTGCGGTTTGAAAATTCTCTCCGTCAAAGGTTAACTTTTCAGGATATATCAAACCAATTATAGCTCTTTTGTCTACTGAATCTGCTTTTTTATATCTCTCAGAAATTTTCGTAACAGCCTTCAAAGCCGCGTCCAGCTTAAGTTCTACGTTATTATCCTTCTTGGTTTGCTTTATCGAATTGAGTTTGAATAAGAGTCGGTCAAGTTCATCCTTATTTTTTGTCTTCACTGCTCTAAAATCCTCTTCATCTAATTTATCTTCCAGATATAAATCTCTTGCTTTTGCTATCTTTTGTTCAATTCTGGTGACTTGCTCGGTCAGTATTTTTCGCTCATCATCAAGGCCGTCCGAAACACTTGAAAAATTTTTCATCATTATAGTTTTTAACAAACTTGCAAATGCTGGAATAAACTCAAATTTTGAAAGTTCTGCCTCAAATAGTTCATTAACTATTTCAGAGTTGTGACGGAAGCCACACGCTAAAGTACAATGGTAATAGTAATAATGCTTTGACCTTCCTTTAGCACTACTTGCAGTTAAATTTTTTCCACATTTTGGGCATAGCAGTAATCCGCGCAGAGGATACCTATCTTCATTGATCACCCTACCTCCCGGTAAAAAAATATCTTTATTGCTTTTCCTTCTGAGTATATGTTGAACTTTCATAAAAAGCTCTTCTGAGATTAAAGGCTCATGTTTGCCTTTAATAACTCTCTCTTCTTCATCACCATGGGCTTTTAGCACAATATTACCACAATAAACCACATTGCGAAGAGCCTCAAGAAAAGAATTACGTGTGAGTTTCCTACCCTCCCTTTTATTCATTAGCTCTCTAACTTTTGCACTTGGCAGATGTCCTTTCGCTACTTCCTTAAAGGCCCAGATGATGTTAGAGGCCTCAGGTTCTTTTACTGCCACATATTTTCTGCCATCTTCCGTGCACTTATTGATATATCCGTAAGGCGCAGTTCCCATCATTCTGCCTTCTTTAATGGCTCTGCGCATTCCATAAATAACATTCAATGCACGACGATCATTTTCTACTTCAGGAGTTGAAAGATATATAGCCAATAAAAGTTTATTTTCAGGAACTCTCAAGTCTAAAGGCTGCTCAATAGCCTGAGGAGAAATATTTAACTTAGTAAGTTTAGAGATCATCTGGTAAGCTTCGCTTGTATTACGGCTAAACCTATCCCATTTCGTAAACAAAAGAAGTCTAACTTCTTTAGCAGGCTTGCCTCTTCTGAAGCTAAACATATATTTCTGCCACTCTGGTCTGTCGAAAGTTTTTGCAGAATGATCCTCAAAAATTACCCGATCGATTTGAATATTTTGACTATTGCAATGTTTGCGAAGGCGCTCTTCCTGATCGCGCTGTGAATAACCTTTATCAGCTTGTTCATCCGTTGAAACTCGGATATATAAATCGGCGATTTGCATAAAGTTTTCATTAGTATGTTAGAAGGTGACTAATATTGAGATCAATTTGATTATCAATATTATATTCACTAAAATACGAAATTAATTTTTAGCAGAGATGAGCTCTTTGAGGGTCATCTTTACTAGAGTATGGAGTAAAGCCAGCACATCTGAAATTTCTTTTTCAGACATATTGATGTTTGATCTTTTCAATATTTTATCGGCCTCACTTACCGACATTTCGTTAAACTTCATAAGCGGTTCGAGCTCGAATTCCTTCAAATCTCTAAGTTGAGAATCTTTTTGTTTTCTTTTGCTACGCATCGCCCCTGAATACTTATCGCGTTAACTTATAGATTAATTGATCATTTTGACTCAGTATATTTTTTACAATAACTGTTATTTTAATAATCAAATATTATCAGCTAAAATCGCAATAAATATGGTAGAATATGGCATCATAAATTGATCAAAGTCTATTTAACCACTCAATGGGTTACTAACGAATTTTGATTTGTAATAAAGGATTAAAATAGAATAAACTACAAGAGCAAATCTTATAGTTCTTATCATTTAAATTGTCTAGCCAGTAAAACATTATATAAAACGAAAGCAGATATTTGGAAAAGCTTTCTGCTAAACATCTCCAGTCCAAAAAATACCCAATCAATCTTTATTCACCGGATAATAGCTAGAGCTTTGTAATCATACGATTGATTACTTCTGCATTACGCTTGTCTACATCGAACTCTTTTGACAAATCTTTCCATTGGTTTAATGCATATTTAGTCTGTTCAATAACATTATCGATTAGACTCTGTGGGAGTTTAGCTTCCTGACCTAACTTTGCCAAATGTTTTATGCTTACATTTCTGCCCTCTCCTAGGACCATTGTACTCTGCTGTCCACCAGGACCTGTCGAAAATGTTAAATCGTATGCATGCGAAAGTTTCCAGTTACCTGTTTCGTCCATTAAAAAGCTAAAGTTCTTTGCATGGTCATCCCTATTGTGAGCCATAACATTGAAAACCGCCAATCGATACATTTTTTCGACTTCACGAATATCTTTTGTCAGGGTCGCAGTCAAATTCAGTAAATCTTCGTAATCAAGCGAAGGTAACCTGAAATTGCTATGCAACAATCCGCTTACGGTATGCATATGTATTCTCCTATTACCGTCCCTGTCGAATCTCTTCACTGCGAAATAACCGCTCCCACCATTTTGAGAAGGAAATAAATGCACATCCGGCATTGCGATACCCGCTTCTGCAGCCATCAGTGCATAGACATATTCAATAGCTCCGGAATCCGGACCGTCCTGTGAATTGGAAAACTTAACCAACCAATGTTCAAAAGTTTCGTCTAAGTTCTGGGCTCCGTATAAAATATTTTTACGTTCGCTATCTACGCCAATAAGTGCTTTAGGCCTGGCACCTGCTGATGAACCATTTAAAGCTAACAGCTCAGTAATTACCTCTTCCGAACTTCCTTCCAGGACTTTTTCAGTTTGTACAGCCAGCACGTCCAGGTCAACTTTATCTTGCGGCACTTCAGGACTATTATCCGGCTCGTAGACTAATGCTCCCATTCCGTGCATACCTACGTGAGCAAGGCGGTCCAGTGACGAAACATCTGAAGGCATCAATCCAAAGGTTCTGATCATTCTGTCAAACAGCAATCTTCCCCAGCCATCCGGCAAGCTGTCGCTGAATACTCCTGCCAATCCGTCAAATGGATGCAGAGGCAATTCACTAACGCCCCTTTTCAGAGGCAGCCTGAAAGGAGATATTTCGATTCCTGCGTCAAAAAAATTGTCATCGTATTGGAAGTAGATGACACCATCACGTATTGCAAGACGTCCAACAGGCTGGACTGCCAAGCCAAAATCTAACCCCACTTTTATTTCTGCAACAGGCTTAATCATTTTCTTCTACCTCTTTTTTTAATTATACTATCATCTTGTTTTAAAACATCATCTATTGAATTGAAAGCTGGCTTATCTGGCTTAAGAGCATCTAGCAATTCTTCCAATCCTCCAACCACCATCAAGATCTTTAGAAAAGAGTCCAGAGAAATCAATCCTTTTTGCTCAAACTTCCTAAGGGTGGAAAGTGCTACACCTGAACGTTCAGCAAGACCTTCCTGAGTAAGCTCCATCAGAAGCCTACGGTCACGAACGTGAGTAGCAATCATCTTTTGCGTCTTAGACAATGACATAAGTAACATAACTGTATTATTTAAATATCTTTACAAGCAATAATTATCATTATTGTATTACAAATATATAAAATTATAAGCGATCCAATCAGTTAAGGTAAGATATATTATCTTTTTCTTTTCATTTCGATTTGTACATTAGTTTCATTTTGATATTTCATTCCAGACGTCAAACTTTTTTCAACAAAATCTGTTGTGAATATAGATCTGAATAAATATTTATTTTCATCTGCTCGCTCTTGTATAATATTAAATGCTTTATAAGTTTTCATTTGTTCATCTTTCTCCTGCTTATATTGCAGAATCAGCTGTATTTTGGTTTCTGAAAGTTGTTCTAATCTTTTATCCAGTTCAGCAATTTTCGCTTCTGTATCCTGTGTCTGTCTTTCGATTTCATTCACATTAACACCTTTCATTGCCAAATCTTCTATTGCTTGAGAGACCAATATCTTTGCCGCATCAATGGTTTTTTGATAATTGGGAATCTGACCTGACCAGTACTCCGCATTCTCTCCTTCTTCTTTAGCATAACCCTCAATTCTTTTATAGCTCTGCTGTGCTTTAACTACCTCCTGCTGAACCTTTAAGAAACCCTCGTATTTTCTCAATATAAAAGCAGAATCTGCCAAATGCTTATTTTTTTCACTTTCAATTCTTTTTTTCAACAACTCGATTTCGATATTAGCCCTAGTTTCCGGATTTGTAATGATCGAGGTCTTTAGTTCCTGCGTACTGATATCGGATATGTCCAGTACATCCGCTCCTTTCTTCATCGCTTCCAGGTATCTCGCCTGTTTCGATTGTAACTTTTGCAGCATAAATACATCAATACTGTCATTGGTGAGCATAAAGTTTATCCTGACGTTTTCGTGCTTATTTCCCTGCCGCCAGGCACGACCTTCCACCTGTCTCAATGTTGTAAAGTTGTATGGCAGTGAAAGAAGGTACAAATCTGTAGTATTCTCCTGGAGGTTCATTCCCTCCTGAATGGCTTCACTGCCGATAATGATTTTAATTTCCCCGGAATTAAAGTTGTTTTGAATGGATATCCTTTGAGCCTTGGATGTTGCACCAGTGATGATCCCAATTTCATTAGGATTGTAACCAATGTTTGTCACAAGGTATTCTTTGATCCTTGGAAATTCCGAAACAGCTAATTCGGAATAAATAATCTGCCCTGCTTCCGGGATGTCTTTTTTATTCTGCCTAATGAGGTTCATCGTCTCGTTCAGCTTCGGGGAGTTCTCAATAAATTCATCTAAGGATGGAAACTCCCCGTCGTAATAAGGCGACAAATACGGAGAAATAGCAATTAACCTTGCATTTAGAATATCGGTGAGAATTGCCCCTTTCTCTGTTTCGCTGAAGTTTTCCGTCAATACATCATATTGCTCGCGCGTCAGATCATTTTGCTCAATCTTGAACTCTTTGTTGATCTTATTAGGACGGATGAGTTGAGGATTATCCTCTTCGCCTTTGATGTCAATAAATTCTGATAATAGCTGCTGAAACAGAGAATTGTTCTTGAACCGACGAACATTGGCTTTGAACTTCACATCCCCTTTCGCATCAATTTCCATATCTGTATCCGCTTCCATAAAAGTCTCAAAGAATGTATTGACATTGAAATAGCCGGATTCTTCCAGCCGTTTATTGGCGATCAGGGACAATATGGAATAATATTCCAGCGGTTTGTTGGTGAATGGTGTTGCGGAAAGCAGGGTAACATTTCTACCGTCATATTTTTTCTGAATGTACTGCGCCGCCATCCAGGTATTGATTCCCAGCTTGGATGTCTGTTGATTCTGGCTTCTGAAATCTGAAGAAAATCTTCGATCTTCAATTCTGACCTTACCCACAATATGATTGGCATTATGCACTTCGTCAAAGGTCATATGGTCAAAACCGAAATCTTCCCAGTCGTAGATTTTACCACGCTTCATTTTACCCTCCAACTCTTTGGTTTTTTCCAAATCTTTCTGGAAGTCCCTTTCACTGATGGAGTTCACGCTGCGCAGTTCGCTTTCGGAGATGTAAGAGAACTTTGCGGCCAGATCCTGGGTAATATTTTCAGAAAAACCAATGTTATTAAATCCTTCATAGGTAACAATGGTAATTTCTCCATCCTTGTTGTCGAATTTTGAAAGGTCATAATCTTTGCCCAAATTGCCCAGCACATTGACTTTAGCATCGGGAATGGTTTCAAAGATGGTTTCTACCCACTGCCTGAGGATACTGTCATTGGGAACGACAACCAGTGGCCTCTTGGAATTTCCCCGCTCCATTGCTTCGTGCATTGAGAGGATTCCGGATAAGGTTTTTCCGAAGCCGACCTCGTGCGCCAGCAAGCCGACACCTTTCGTCGTCAGTCTTCCGATTCCCGCTTTCTGAACCTCGGTTAATCTTAACTCCTGTCCTTTGAAATTTCTATAAATTTTAGAGAACAGCGGAAACCTGGAATAATCCGGAACATGGATATTGTTGTACTTTCTGTTAAAGTCGTTAACAAAACGTTCCCGGAGTTCAACCGATAATTCTTCTCGGATAAATTTTTGAAAAAGATCACTGGCAGCGGCCTTTCTCCTGTCACGAACCAAGGCATTTCTTTCTTTATCACTTCCCGTCACGGTCTCATTATCCACAAACTGTCGGACCTCCCAGGCTGAAGAACCCTGAAAGGCATCACTCGATAAAGTCCCCACAAAATCTTTGAATTTTTCAGCCAGGTTATAATCAACTAGAACGACTTCGCTTAGTTTTGTGTTATAGTTGTACCTTTCTTTTTCCACTTGCCCCAATGCGAACTTATGGACGAACTCGTGGTTAGGACTTATAAAAATTTCATCAAAAGTTTTTGGTTTGGGAAGCGCATTAAGAAGGAGATTCAGCTGCTTGTTATATTGTTCTTCAGTTCCCCCGACAGCAAATTTATCCTTAAAATCTATTTCGAGCTGTTCCAGCTTGGCATATATATTTCCCTCCGTATAATAAAAGTCGTGTACCCATCTTCCATCTATAAAATTGGCAAATTCGTAATGTTTCCCGTAGTTGTTCAAGGTGCCATTAATATACGTATCCCGAAATGCTTCTATCTGCGGTTCTAAAATACCTGAACTATTCTGTAGCGAAGAGTTGACAATATCATCAGGTTTGGAGAACCGATATTTTAAAATTCCTTTTTTAAGCTCCGGTTTGACCAGAAGCCTGTACTCACTATTTTTACCTTTGTGAGTAAGGATAATCTTTTCTGCTTTTTCCAGAATTTCATCGATTCTGTCTTTTGAAAATTTCTTCGGTTTATCTGATATCTCGGCCTGAAGCTTTTTGTATTTATTAATTTCTTTAAGAACCGAAGGTGATTTGAATTTAATGGCCTTCAGCATTATGAGCACCGTTTCAATTTTTTCCCGTGCTTCCTTATAATTAACCGCATTACTTTCTTTCCCATCAATTTTATCCCTTTCGTTTTTAGCCAAAGCTTTCGGTTGTAACGATGACGTTTTATTTGTGGCCAATGATTCTTCAATTTCAAGAGACAAATCTTCAAAAAGATTTCCTATCCTTTCAGTTTCTTTCCTGTTTTTTAATTGTTCGATCTTATGCAGGGCTTCATCTAAATTGCCGTATACATATTTTTCCAAACGTCCGAAACGATTGGTTTTTTCCTTTATTTCACCAAGAATTTTCGTAGGATTGATCTCAAAATAGTTGGAGATGTCCGTTGAAATATTACGGCTGCTTTTTTCCAGAATGATGATATCGGTTCCGATTTTCGTCCCGGCAAAAGAGCCGACCGGCAAACGGAAAGCTTCAGCAAGCACAGCATTGTCAAGATTTTTCTGCCGGTTCAGCCAGCCGGACGGAAGGACCATCGCCAGGATTCCATCGTCTTTCAAAACATCCAGGCTACGCTTGACAAAATAATCTTCGTACTTTGATAATTTTGGTTCTTCTCCCAAACCTTTATAAAAACCACGATGCTCCCCGTAAGGCGGGTTTCCGATGACAAGGTCATATTTTTCAGAATAATTCTTTTTAATACCTTTATCGTCGATGAACTCAGTTTCAAAAGAGCGGAGATTGACCTCGACGTCAGGATATAAGATCTTAGCAATTTTTGCAGTCGTATCATTGATCTCAAATGCCGTTATAATAGACTTTATTCCAAGTTCTTTTGCGGCGGACAGAAAATTACCTGTACCTGCACTGGGTTCCAAAACCGAAATATCATTCTTGCCTTTAAATCGGTCTTTGATAAGATTTCGGACAGCACCCACAATTCTGGGATCGGTATAGTATTCATCTAAAATCCCTCTGCCTTCCTTTGCCATTCCGCCACTCCTGAACTGATCGCAGATGTTTTTCAGATCATCTGAGATGTTAAGATCTTCCTTAAGAACTATCTTGTTATCACCTGAAACAAAACAAGCTGCTGAAACGACTTCTGCAACTTGCTCGTTGGTCAGCTTGTGACCTTTATATTGTTCGATAAGGTTTTCTACATCGGAAACCGCTCTTCCCCGATCGGATCTATTTCCCCGGGGTAAGATTCTGCCCACGGAATGTTTTCCTCCCTCATTCTTTTCATCATCTTGCGGTTGTGCTCTGTCATAGGGTCTTTTTCCTCGCTCTCCAGTTCCCAAATTGCTCCGTTCTGCTCCTTCAGGTCCATTTCGAACATCGTTGCCGCCCATAGCTTGTCCTCTATCGTAATCTCTGTGTTGTTTGGATTGGCTTCTCTGGAAAGGGTCTCCAGAACTTCGTTCAGAAAATCCTGGTCCCAAGTACTGAGTGTCGGAAAATCGATTTTGTCCAGGTGTAGTGTCTTCATCTTCCGGATATTTTTGCTGGTCTAAATTACTATTTTTATTGAGATGATTTAGTTTGTTCTGAAGATATTGGGTCAGATCTTTATTTCCGTTCCTATCTATCTTGTACATTGGCCGGATGTCTTTGATATTCTTTTCCTTAAGATCCATCATAATTTTAAGCGTTATGGCATCGCCTGCTCTGTTTCCTTCAAGACACAGAAACATTTTGCCATTATAATACTGAAAGCGATTGATGAATTTCTTTGTGTTAGTAGCAGAATTTAAGCTAACAATGGTCCTGCTATTGTTCTGTTGGCTTTGCCTAACAAGTTCAAAAAATGAATCCACATCCTCCTTTTTAGAAAAGACAATCAATTCCATTTTATTCCCATCGATAATTGAGATGTCATCTGCGTTGTATAACGGGTCACTCATCTTTTCTGCTTTTTACGAAATGATTAAACTCAAATAATTCCTTAGCCAGTTGATCCCAGTTTTTTCTGGGAATCAATTGAAGGGTAACGAAAATGTCATCTTTCTTATTGTAGGAGTCAATACGTTCCAGTCTGCCTTGATAATCGGTTTCAGCGTGTTTATATAGAGAATAAGGAAGAATAGTATCTGTGGGGAAGATATAAAACCGGTTATAGTTCCAGGGCGAATTGATTTCGAAGCGTTTGTATTGTTTTCCAAACAGAACGGTATCGGAAAGATTTTTTCTGTTCCTGTAATTGGGAATCAATTCCTTTGAAAAGACGGCACCTTCACGCTTCGCCCACACCAATAGTGGCTTTTGTTTTAGAACAATATCAGAAAGCAGGAAGGTTTTCCCTTGGAAACCCAATGGATAGCAAAGAGAATCGGTCATATAGTAAAGCTGCTTGTTCATTTCCGGGAAGCTTCGGTCGGGAATGATCTCGATCAACTCATCTCCGGAATAGCTTATTTTAGAAATATGGAAACTCTGCATCTGCTCCAATCCTTTAGAAGCGTTTAAATATACATTTGAAACGAGATCGATCCCCCCTTTTTCGGATTTGATTTCCTTATGGCAGGAACTTAAACCGAAAGTCATTGCAAAGGATAATAATGTGAATTTTAATTTCATCATGTTGGTTTTTAAGAAAAGCGGTAAATCGCTAGACCTACCGCCTTCGGATAATAGTCAGGTAAAATTTATCGTTTGATACTCTGTTCTTTCACGTTATTTTTTTCGTGCTTGTTATCCTGTTCCAGCCCTTCCAATGGTTTATTGCTGTTCAGCCTGTTCATCTCGTTGTCATAGAGTTTAAGGTTTCTGTTCTGTGGGTCCAGAACTGCTCTTCCTTCGATAATGGAATCGTCCTGTTTAAATTTTACTTTAACGATATTTCCTTTTTCCAAAGATTTTATAGCATTATCCTTCCATTCTGGTTTATCGAAGACCAAATTTGCTTTCTCAACGATCTTATCCGTGTCGACACCGTAATTTTTGTAGAAGTTTTGAAACATATAGTTTCCTTTTTCTGTTTTAGGCTCATTGAAATCAAATTGCGCAAAGGCATTTTCCCGCTGCCCGCTTTTCGGATTATCGAATTCAATCTTTACACTGCGTCCTTCCAGAAGATTGATGGCCTCTTTTGCGGTAAAACTGTTATCCCTGCTGACAGGAAAATTATGGGAACGTTCCTCATTTTTTTCATTAGTCAGTTTTGCATTGAATGAATTGAGAAAAACGCCGCCGCTATCGGTTTTGTTGAATTTTAGCGTAAAATCAGCTTTGTTTCCGGGTAAAGCTTTATCGGAACCCGTCTCAATTTCAAAATGTTGCTCTGTAGATTGAAGGCCCTTTTCTAAATCTCTGTGAAGTTGTTCACTTTCGCCGAAGCCAAGATATTTCATCTGGTCTTTCAGGTATTGTACCCTGTCGAATTCTTTTTCTGTTTCCATAATTTGTGGATTTTGATTGTTAAACTTTATATCATTGTTTGTTAGTGTTTTATATGAGGGAAAACTATTTTCATCCAAATAAGTTTTTAATATTTCACCATTATTTAAGACGGTGTAAAACTCACCATATTCCCGTTTTTCCAAATAACCAAACGCCAATGCATATTTATCACTTGGTGTTAAAGAATGACCGTCGAGGATATCAGGGATGGTGTCCATTTGCTTTGCTGTCAGTGAATAATCGCCGTTAGTTGTTCCAAATTCCATTTCTTCCGCAAAAGCCTTTCTTTGGCTCGCTGTAATCATTAAATCTTTCAGTTTATATTCGTTTTCTTTTTTCAAGATTCTGTAATCTAGTAGCCCCTTTATCTCTTCTTCAGATAGTTTTGGATAAAGATTATTTTGTGCCGCTGATTCTTTTAAGGCTTCTTCAGAATCGCTTTTAAATTCATCCAAACTTTTAAAATCACCCATATTTTTCCATTCATTTTTTCCATAAGGTGATCGGTACTCCTTGGTTTGCAGATCATAGCTGTAATAGGAATGACCCTCCGGGCTTCTCAAAGAACCGCTTCCATCGTCATAATCATACCAGATCCACCCCTCCGGAAGGCCGGACGCAGCAACCAAATTCTCTTTTTCGCCATATCGAAAAAACAATTCAGATGATATGCTTTCCAGTTCATTTATAAAATCTTTATAGGCTGTGGTTCTGGAACTAATCATTCTTTCGAACCAGGATAATTCCTTTCCATTGCGTTTCATTATTTCTTGTGACAGTTATTTATCGTTCGATTAATTTTTTCCATAACTATTTGCTTTGGCAGGAAATTCCAGCAATAATAACTGCTGCTGTAAGTAATCTTATTATTGACGAGTCCATTACATTTAAATTTGATTCTTTGATCAAACATCAGTAATTGTAACTCTTTTTGCATAAAAAGTTGTTTCGGTGCGGCATCATTTAACCAGGTATTGGACATTAACAATGCAAAAGGCTTATTGAAATTCAGACATCTTTCAAAAATTTTTCTTTTATTGGTAAAAGGAGGATTTGATATGATGATATCCCAGCTTTCAGGTTCGTACCTGTAAAAATCCTTACCATCGTCGATATGCGAAAACACAACTTTATTTGTTTTGCTGATTTCTCCTACAAATTCGCTTTTTTGTGTATCAAAGGGGCACCAGACAATAGCATTTTCCGGTATATATCCAAGGATTGGTATTACTGCGTATTTAGGAGTGTGACATTCATCATTATTGCCAGCGGAATATAAAATTTCATGACTTTTCATAATCATTGATATATAAAAAATTATCTTCCTCTAAGTTTTGCCTTTTGTAACTCTTCTTCCTGTCCTTCATATTCCTCGCTCATTCTGCTAGCCTGGTCGTATAGATCTGAATCGATCACCTCAAACAAAATATTAGAATCACCATTCCGAAACCTTTCATCTTCGATGGAGATTCTCGCAACGGCATCGAGTTCCCTGGAAACTATTGTGATATCATTTGAGATTTCTTTAGCAATTTCCGGGTATTGGTCGATTTTGTCATAGATATAATTTTTCAGCTTTTGTAGTTCAGCTTTATAGCGGTTTAGTTCCTGCAGATTCTTTTGATCGGCTATAATAGCGGTAAGCTCAGTAGCATTTTTAATAAAGTCAAATTCAACTACTTTTCCATTTTCCTTATCAAAAATGAAGGCTTTCTTTTCGATACCCCAATCTTGTTGAGATTTTGAAAGATCTTTAATCTCCGTATACTGTAATTTTTCTTTGCTTTGTTCAATAATTTCCGTAAGGTTCTTATCCCTTTCAAGAAATATGACTTTCAGCTGGGTGTTATTATCAGTAAGTTGGAAGGTTGCCCTGCTTCTCTCATTATCTGCAACGATTGTATAACCCTGAAGAAATTTCTTAATATCGTCAGAACTTAATTTTTTGGAAAAAGTTAGATCATCATTAATAATTCCGTAGTTTTTCAAATCTTCTGTAGGTAAATTTTGATGTTTCATAATTGTATTTTTTATTTTTGGAAATAAGAGGTTGGTTCGTTACCACAAGATGCTATTAGCAAATGATTCGCTCTGATCAGGTCATTAAGAAAATGCATAGGATCGATAAATTTTTCATTCTTCTTCACCGCAAAGTGCAGATGAGGTCCGGTAGAGTTCCCGGTATTGCCACTTTTTGCAATGATGTATCCCGTTCTTACCAACTCTCCCACTTTGTAATAGCTTTCCGAAAGATGTAGGTAAGCCGTTTCAAAACGGTTGAAATGTTTTACTTTAATATAATTTCCGCCACCTTTGGGATCCCAGCCACTGGCTGTAACTATCCCGTCCATTACAGCATACACATTCTCAAAGTAGGCTTTAAGGTCAATGCCATTATGCATTCTCACTGTTCCGGTAATGGGATGTATTCTTTTTCCGTAGGAAGAAGATATTTTAAAAGCATTGCTCAAGGGCATTGCGATCTTTGAGAACTTTACTTGATCATTCATATTCTCAAAGTCTCTCTTTTGTTGATGGATAAGTCGTTGGCTCTGTAAGTCTAAAATCAGTGAATCCTTAACTTTTTTCACATCCCATTTTTTGTCTTTTTTATCTGAATTGTCCATAATCCATCTTTTCAGAGAATCCAATTCCTTTTTCAGCTCAGCTTTGGATGTCGCGTTAAAAATGTCTTTCCAGAATTTTTTATACGTTTTCTTTTTAAGATCCTTCGTCTCTTCTGTTTTTTCAAAGATTCGAACGTTTTCTGTTTTCTTTGGCATTGTAGGTGTAAGCGTATTAAATTGTCCATAAAGGGACGAATGACAAGAAAAGAGCAATCCGATCAGAAAGTATGTTTTAAGTAAATTCATGATGCTGATTTTATAAATTCATTCACAATGAGTTCGACTTCCTTGTTGATCTTCCGGAAATTGCTCATCAGTATTTCTTCTTTGCGGTTAATTCCCCGTTTGTCAATAAATGAATAGTAGACCGGCATCTGAGGGTATTGTTTCTCTTCTTCCTTAAGGACTTTCATATCCAAATTGATCTTTCCATGAATTGCAGATGTTTTATATTCATCTGCGTCGTTTTCTTCTCCTTGTGCAATCATTCCAACCATTTCACCTGTCCTCAATGCTGCTATTTTTCCAGCCGGGATCATATTATCCATTTTTTCATTGATGCTCGTTGTCGTTCCTTGCTGTGATATGGATTGGGAATAGGATTTCTGCTTGATCTTTCCGAACAGTTTTTCCAGCCATTCTAGTGTATTTTTGTCCCTTGCCGAACCGGAAAGAATATTTCCGACAATGGCAGAGATGGTATCTGCCACCTCCTTTTTATAAAACTGCCGAAGCTGAGGAATCTCTTGAAGGCCAAGCAACACGGCAACCTTGTTGCTCCTTGCTGTGGCGACTAAATTGTCAATCTTATGGATATAAATAGTTGGAAACTCATCCGCAATAATACCACCCGGCAGATTGTGCTTGGAATTGATCAGTCGTAGGGTTCGGTTTAACACGGACGAATACAAAGCAGAATTAATATCCTGTGTTCCCGGATCTGAGGCTAAGATCAGGATAGACGGATTTTCCCTGTCGGTAATCTTTAGTTCAACTTCATTTCCGGAAAACACCCAGAAACTTTCTTTGGTTGCTAACCTGGACAGAAATATTTTCAGTGTTCCGATCTGTCCTTCCAATTGGTCAAAAGCTCTGTTGTCATAGGCTGTTTTGAAGGGAGAAAGCAATGAGCCTATCTCCTCATTAGTAAACAACGTATCAAAGATCTCCTGGTAGCTACGGTTCATAAAGGAAAGGATATGCGGCAGGTCTGAGTATTTTCCGTTTTCCAGGGTAGCAAAGAAGTAGATACAGGATGAGAGGAAGTTGATTGCGGATTGGGTAAAGAACGCATCCGATCCTCCCCCTGAACTGCTTCCGCCTTTCTGTAGTGAGCATACCATCGATTCCGCCATTTCCTGTGCTTCTGCTAGTGTTTGGATATACTTTTTATGAAAAGGATTGACCCGCTTTGATCTTTCGACCTCATTGAGGTTGATCACATAGAAGCTGTAATTATATTCAGACGTTTTACTTTTTTTCAGTAGATAATGATAATAGGCGATCTGCGCTAAATCCGGAAACTTAAAATCATAAATGCATAAACAGAAGCCTTTTGCGATCATCTGGCGGATAGCCGGATTGATCACCCCGAACGACTTCCCGCTTCCCGGTGTTCCGATCACCGTTGTTCCTCGGAAGGGATTGATGTTGATCCATCCTTTGTTGATCTTGCCCTTATAACGAAACAGGTAGGGAATATTAATACTGGTGTCGGTATTGACAAGCTCTTTGTTCTGGTCAAAGGATTCTTCTTCCACATTCCATCGGTCTTTCCCCATTTTCTGCTGCATCAGCTTGGAGATGCTGTCTGCGCCTATTTGAAGGATAACAGCACCCAGAAAAGAGAGAACCGCATAAATGACCTGGTACAGGTTCATCCCAGGGAAGACTTTTGGAAGCTTGGTGTCTCCTGCTTCCTTCTGCCATAATAGGGAACAGAACATCATTATCAGTCCCAGAACCATTGGAACAATGATCTCCTTTGCTACATTAAGGTCTTTCTTTTTCTTAGCCTTCGTGCCGATAGCAACCAACCCGATCAAAAGGAGTGTGGCAAACTTGGCATTAATGGGTGGATAAATAAAGCTCATCTTCGAGAAGTTCTTTAATAGATTGGAGATTACCGGAACTTGAGCATTCAGGTAAAAAAGAGCAGCACAATCCAATGCAACCACACCATAGACTGCCTTTTGCAGGAATCCATAGATCTTTATCTGATGTTGTTGTTCTTGCATTTCTTTTTATTTAAAGTTTAGAAAAATGGAAGCGGAACTTCCGCTAGAAGGTATCTGCTCTAAGGATATCCGAATAGTTCACTTTCATTTCGATGGTCCTTCCGGATAGCTGTTGCTCAATCATCCGGATCATCATCACTTTGGAGTTCGGATAGGTAAATTTTTTAAAGATGTAAATATTCCTTAGGTTTTTCCTGAAATGCTTTTGAGCATTTAGCTGAAATACCGGTGTCATTTCAATACTTTGATTGTTGGTTGCCTTGTGGATCTTTTTATCCTCTATTGAGAACTTGAGCGCTTCCAAGTCGTAACTCAGGTTGGAAGTATTTTTAAAGGTCATATCCAGAAAGATGTAATCACCCATCACATACACATTGTTAAGCTGTATACTGAGATTCAGATTGTTTTCAGTTCTGACCGGTTTTTTATCGGCCTTCTTTTGAATGATGCCCAAGGCAAATTTCTTAAGCTCACGGTTTGAGAAGACCATTCTATCGAACTCGATAGGCTGCATCGCTTCGGGCTGAATGTGAATATTGATAACCGTATTGAGATTATCTGCGTTTCTATAAACCGCTTTATACTGTGCGATGAAAGATTGCCCGACAACCGTGATGATACCCACAGTATCTCCGCTGAAAAAAGGCGCGGACTGTTTCTTTTTATCTTTCTCAGAGCTTGGGTTATCGGTAATTTTAATCCTTGCGATATTGTTGGCTGGAAGATCCCCGGTCAGTTTATCGGTGGAAAGGTCTACATACTGAATCGGTTCGGGTGATATCATATGCAGGTTTATTCCTTCCGTGATCTCAAGTTCCGGCAGATCAGAAATGATTTGTTCAGGAGTAGCGGTTTGTGCGGTTAACAAGTTTACTGTAAACAGCATCAGACTGTATAATAAATTTCTCATCATTTTATTTATTTTGCTGGTTTTGTGATTCTTTAAGTTGTTTTTCGTCGATCAGGAATACATAGGAATTGTACTTCAGTTTGGCTTTATTGGTTTTTATCAGATTGGCTATAGATTTTGAAGTGGAAGTGAACAATTTGGAACCGATGCTGGTGAAGAAGCCCTGTCCACCCATATCCATTTGCGTACCCTGAACCGAATTGCTTCCCATTTCCCGGATCATATCCCGGAACACGCTCTGGGGAACATATAGCCCTTTCATCCCGTCCACATCATAGATGGAGAGGTTAACAGGAAAGATCTCTCCCTTGGTGAATACCGAGACGATCTTCAGATCAACCCTTTGCATAGAGAATCCGGAAATCTGCCCATAGAGAATGGAACCTTTGCTGATCTTTCTGTTTCCGACGAATATATCTTCTAATAAACGGAACCTGATCCTGCTGCCGAGGAACCCTTTATTATTCTCATCAATGACCGCTTTGATAAAGCTGTTTTCCTGTTCTTTATAAAAGGCATTGAAAACATTGTTGATTCCTGATTTGCTGACATTGAATGTTGAGTTCAGAAACTCGTCCATCTTTTCCTTATTGGCTTTGAGCCGTTGTTCTGCCGCCAGTTTGCTTTGGTATTCCGGATCTCTTGCCTTTTCCAGGGAATCCATCACTAGCATCTGTTGCTTCAGATATTTGACCGGGTCAGGTTGGACATTTTGTGTCTTTTCCTTCGGTGTCCCGGCGAAATTGTTTCCCTGATCACCGTATGATTTCTCATTCAGCATCCGGATAATCTCAGAAGACCTTTTGTAGTCTTTGTCTTCATTTTGCTGCTTTGGATTATAATAGGATGAAGAATTTCCTTTAGCCTGATATTGATTCTGTCTTGAGGAAACTGCTTTTAAGGAATCAATTTTTCTCTTTTGAGCCAGTGATAATTGATCGTCATAACTTAACAGGCTGTCCCGTTCCTTATCCAGTCCTTCCAGCATCGTCCGGTTGTCATCTTTTTTGAAAAATGCGTCGTAGGCATCGTTCTTATTCATAATAGAATCTTTTGTTTCGCCTAATGAAAGAGAAAGCTCCTTAGGCTTGTCTTTGGGCTTATCCTCTTTCGAGAACTCCGCACCGACGTACCCGAAAAGAAGCAGGAACGGCAGAGCCAAAAGCGGCAGCACATATTTTTTCTGTTTGAAATTAATTTTCTTCATTGCGTTTTAATTTTTATAACATTCTCCGGTACTACCGGCTATTTTTCAACTGCTGGAATCGGTTAAACAAAAACTCTATTCTCAAACTGTCTTCTTTTTGTAAAGCATTCCGTTCTCTTTTGTCTTTCAGCAACTTTAGCTCATTAACAATCTTTTCCATTTCCGTGTCCTGAACGCAAGCCGTATTCTGGCTGATCCCACTATTGGAATAAAGAACAGGCGGTTTAACGGTAAAGGTCTTTTGGGAAGGAAAAAAGATTCCCTGTATCAGCGATCCGATAAATGAGACCGAAAGAAAGATCATAGAATAGGTAAAGAACCTTTTCGGATTTTTTGCCACACGGTCCAACCACTTTTTGCCGGTTTGTTTTATAAAAGCATTCATCTTAATACGAATTTTTGGTTTGATTAGAAAGTTCCTCGTTATCGATGATGCGCCAGTTCTTCAGCAGTACACCATGTGGATTATTGGTGCTTCGGATAATGTCCTCGAAGAATCCTTCAGTAATCAGCTTTCGGGTGATGACCGATGATTTCCTCGTGATCATCTGCTTTCCGAAGAATTGAAATTTATTTCGATCCATATTGAGCGTGATTGAATCAGCATGGATGCTGACCATTGAGCTGGAAGCAACGATCTGGTTATAAAATCCTTTTTCCCGGAGATTGGTGTATTCCTTTTTCCCGCTGTCGTCAATCAGATAGAGTGACTTCTGAATATTCTCCTTGATATAAGCATCGTCCGGAGCCAGTGTGAAAAAAAGGCGGTGAAACAGTTCAATCTGGGCTTTGTATTCTACCGGGCGGTTCAAAAGGACATCAGTCTGCTTAGCCAACACCGGAACGCCATTATCGAGAATGTAAATGGATCTTCGAGAATCCTGGATTATCCGATAGGAAAAGAAAAATCCGGCAATAACGATGAATACGGCAAAACCAATGGCAGATAGAGAAACGATCTTATTGATTCTAATTCGCTGTTCTATATTTTTTATCAGCATATTTTATTTCTTTTTGTTATTCATTGCACTGTTAACCCTACCTGAAGCGGAACTTGCTGCGGCTGCTTTGGCAGCTGACGCCGCTGCAGCAGCTCCGCCTGTTTTCACAGTCAGTACGGCTGTTTTCGCACTGCTTGCCACTTTTCCGGCGGCTTGTTTAATTTTAGTCATAGCACTGGCCCCGCCTGCTGAAACAATACTGTCTGCTATTGTTGGAGTCATAAGAACACCAATACCGGTTACTATATATGCAACACAGGTAAAAAGTCCATTATAGATCATTCCTGAATTACTAACATAGACCATTAAGGCATCAAGGTTGGTAACAGTTCCGTTGGTCAGTAAGGTATCATACCGTTCGATTTCCATCGTGTAGCCTGAGGCGATAAGCTGTTGTCCAATGTTGATGACAGTATAAGCGACAAATGTGTACAGATTAATATTGATGAACTTGGATACCCAGCTGTAAAGCGAGTTTTCAAATCCCGGTACAAGGGCCATTCCAATAGCGATCGGACCTAAAATGATTAGAATGTATGCCCATATTTTCTGGATAAAAAATATCAGGTAAACACAGATCCTCAGAATGGAAAGACAGACAAACTCGATCACTTCAGCAACGAGTTTCTGCATCTGGAACTGCATCCTGATCTGCCATTCCTTGATAGGCTGTAAAAGCTTATCGATCCCGTCACTGACATCAAACCACGAGTCATCTGCATCTTTGGAGGTATTATCAATGACATCCTGCTTGGCATCCTCCTCGGCATTGAGCCTGATGACCGCATCAAGCAGCTGCTGTTGTTTTTTGAACCGCTGCACCCGCAAGTCATTGACTTCGGATTCTATGTCGCTGAAAATAGCAACGCCCGGTTCGGCAATCGCTTCAAAAGGAGCCTGGATCAGATTCACGAACCCTGTCCAGTACACAAGGGTAAACCCGATAAGAATCGGTTTAAGCATCGGGACAATTTCCCATTCCCGGTCGCCGGCTGCCATCTGCCAGCCTATATACCCGAGATACATCAATGCACCCAGGCCGCCGATGGCCCTGCCGACCAATGCGGAACCTTGGGCGCTGTCCTGTACACTGGTATCCAGCTTTGTAAAAACCTCCATAAACCATTTTTCAAATGCGCCATCGCCTTTGAGAAACTGAAGCAGGTTGCTGTAATCGCCATCGGTCTGAGCAAATCCCATAACGGGAAGCACTGCGGCGAAAAGACAAAAAATCAAGGTTAGTTTTTTATTCATCATTAGTATTGGTATTTGTAATGTTGCATCACATTCTGAACAATTTGCCGGTCTGCCTGTGGTGTAAATCCTTGCGGTAAAGCGGTGGGCAAATGGTTTTTCAGAATATTTTTATACTCTAAAAGAAGTGTGGTCTTATTATTATGCTTTCTTAATTCCTGAATAAACTTCCGCCATTGGATGAGAGTCTCGTGATACATCAGGAAGCGTTTTCCCCTTGGCATATCCATAGACCTTGACATTGAATATTTTTCCTTAATGAGATCCAGTTCTTCCTGCAATCGTTTTAAGGTGCCGGTAGTATTGAGTGCATCGTAAGTGGCCTGATCTTTCAGCCGCCATTCCATAAAGTTCTGTGGCGTGTCCGGGATTTCAGTAATCGGTTTAAGCATTCTTTTATAATACAGGAGCCATAACGGATCGGCATCCACTGTGGCCGAAGTCCAATGGGCGAGGTCTTGGACGCTTCTTTTATAGATCGTATCGGATGCCGCTTTGATCTTCTTGGCCTCTTCTTCCTGGAATTTAAGCTGTGCGAATCTCAGATTTTGTTCTCCTGTAGGTTTTAGCGGTCGGATATCTTCCCCATCCTTATATTCCCGGTTGATCTTGGGAGCCCAGATGCCCCATACCGTAGCATAAGCAAAATTGGTCTGGATGCCCAGGAAATATTTAGGGTAAGGCCGCCAGTCTCCCCAGCTCTCGAAGGTCATCCGCTTGTGCTGGGCAACGATGGACGGATCGTTTAGCCTTTTCACGCTTACTTGTGCTGACACCGTAATTGTTATGCACAACAGCAGGAACAGCTTTGTTTTTTTTAATAAAGTTTCCATAATTCTTAATTGAAGAGGTATTTGTATTTTGTGATGATGTCTCCGACAATCGCTCTATCGATGCTTATATAGTTCCGAAGTACCGGAACCTGATAGAGATATGGTATTTTCTTAGAGTTCTCAAGTCGTAAAATGATATAGAGAATATTCCCGTGGATATTCCTTACCCGAGTAAAGACTTTTTCGATCAGCATTTCCCGGTCGCTGGCATCCATCAGGAAATCTTTATCCTCATTCAGTATATCCTGAGTCACTTCCTGCTGAAGCTTCAGGATCTGTTTCCCGATCTCGACATAATATTTTGAAATCAGGGCGGCGTATTCAGGATGCTGCGCAGAGAGATCCAGCATTTTATTGGAATTCGTCACGATTTTTCCTAAATACTCATAGAGGTAAATCAGCTTTTTACTCTGGTTCAGTGCCGAGTTAACATTCTTCAGTTGCTGGTAGATGTACTCCTGCATGGCGATGACTTGCATCGTTTTATTGTTGATATCGTCGTACAGCTCTTTCTGATTTTCGTAGGAATTCAGGAAAGCCTGTTCGCTCGCCAGGCGTACCCCGTGATTGACGGTGATCTGGGTCAGCAGTTTATCATTGATAACAATTTGCTGGCTGTTAACTGTAAGCACGGAAAAGAGAAATGTTCCTGTGACTATTATTTTCTTCATTGTTAAAAGGATTTGATGTTATTCATAATACTTTCCACCACCTGCTTGTCCCGATTGACATAATACTGGAAGGCTCTTTTGTTCCGCAAGACCTTCGCTTTGATGTCCCTAATCTTTAAGAGCATATAGGTGGAATTTCTGCTGAGTGTCTTAACCTCTCCCAAAGCGTAACCCAGTAAGATCTTCCGTTCGGACTGTTCCATCTGGTTGATGGCACCGTAGGACAGAATAATTCCTGTGAGCAACCGTAAGGTCATTTGCAGGTCATCGACAAACTGTACTTGTGAAGGCAATACTGTAATAATCGAATAGGGCGCTGTGTTGATCTCATTGATAATCGCGGTTTGGTTATCCGTTATCTTGGTGATTTCCCTGTTGATCGCTACTCCTGCTGGAATTGCCTCTATGGCAAATGATACAATGCGCAGTCTATCCTGAATTTTTGTGACTTTGTCTTTAAAATTCTTCCACTGTGATTGGTTGACCGTTTCTACCGACGCATTGAGGGTTTGCTTTTGCCGCATCTCTTTCTGCCGGTCGTGTTCTTTCATCGTGGCATTGATCTCAATATCCATCATCGGGAAAGAAACATTCTCCTTTTGCCAGGCAGGCGTGGAGCTACCGCCGGAAGAGGTGATAACGACATATCCGGTAAGGATCAGCAGCGTTGAAAAAATCTTCTTCATCAACAGCGTTTTAAAAATTGCGTTTGTAGCGGTTCATAATGTCATCCACAATGGCCTTATCGGTATTGATATAGCCGGCAAAAGGATTGACGGAATTCCAGAATCCCAGACGGTTGGCTTTTTCCAGTCTCAGCTTAATGGCCAGTAACCAAAGCTTCAGATTTTTTACATTTCCTGAAATATTGTGCAGGATCTTATAGCGGTCGCCTGCCGTAGCCAGGTTCAGCTCTCCCGATGCCAGAATATCCGAAACATCGGTCACGATCTTCAGACTTTGCTCATAGGTTTTCTGTGAAGCTTTTGCGCCGAAAATGGCATACTGCGGATGCTGTGAGGCCAACTGGACCACCTGTGAGGAATATGTATAGCATTTATTCAGCTCAGAATAAATTTCCTGTATCTGAATCCCATTTTGTAAGGTTTCTGAAACTTCCTTCAACCCTTTCAGTATTTTATTCTGAATGTCATTGGCCGCAACCATCTGGGTTCCCACCCAGGTCTGGGCATCTTTCAATTTGGAAGTTTCCTCAATAACCTCATTCTGTTTGGCTTTCAGATTTTCAGAGTAGAGAATCATTGCAGCCGTTACTGTTGGGTCGATGTATGTATTCTGAGCGGATAGCCATGCGCAGAATCCTAAAAATAGGAGGCTAAGCTTTTTCATACTGATATTCGTTTTTATTGATTAATTTAGAAAAATTGATATTTCGGTCTTCCAATTCCTGAGAAATGATCTTGAAGATATTTTTCCCGGGATGGCTGTTCTTCATCATTTGGTAGTAGGAAACAATCTTTCGGTCTAATGGGTTCTGGTATAAATTGACCAGGGAAATTAGGTTTTCAAGACCGTCACCGAAAACTTTTAAGTCCGTTACGATCTTCAGCAGGGCTTCATCGTAGCTGCCATATTTCCGTACATAATATTCGACTGCTGATTTCTCAGGCTTTTCGGTGGTATAGGTCAGGTACTGTTCAAAAGAAACCTCGTTGCCATAGACCTCACCTTTGGAGCCACGCTTCAGATAAAATTCCTTGAAACGGCTGCGACCGGATTTGTTATTGAGATTGTTGATCGTGAAGATCTTGTTTTGCTCCACTTTATTCAGGGAGAGCAGCGCCGCAATACGGTCGAAGTTGTCCTTGAATTTCGTTTGATCCAGCAGGATGAACGTATCGGAATTGTTGATGATCGAATCTTTAACCACCGCATTCCCGATAATATCGTCCAGCTCCTGGGTCACTACAACCGCTTCACCCCAGAACTTTCTGACGGTTTTGTACAGATACAGGATATACCCACCCATCAGCTTACTGGCAATCGCTTTCCAGGCTTCTTCGATGATCAGGGCTTTGCGACGGTCTTTTCTAAGTCTCATCTTCTGGATGAATGTATCCATAATGATAAGCGTGACGATTGGAAACAGCTTCGGATTATCCTTCACATTGTCGATCTCGAAGACAATGAATGATTCTTCAAAGAGCGTATTGTCGGCAGATTCGTTCAAAGTCGTTCCATATCTTCCGCCTTTGTAAAAATCCCTCAGCACGAACAAAAATGTCCGGAGATTGAATTCTCTTTCCGTAATGCTGTGCTTCTTGTTATTGAGATACAGTGGCAGGAATTTGTCGCAGTAATCATAGAATCCGTTGAACGAAAGCTCTTTGACTTCCAGCTTTCCTTCGAGTTCCCTGATCTTTTTAATAATGGCTTTTCGGAAGCTTTGATCCCAGTCTGATGGTGACTCCGGACGTTCTATGATATCTTTTGATCTTACAAGAATCAGCTGCGTTTCATTATAGATCTTTCTTCTGTGGTCATCACTCAGCGTTTCATAGGCTTCATAAACCTTATAAAATTTCTCGCTGTCATAATCCGGGTTATTCAGGTTTTTATCAGGATGGTAAGATTTCAGAAGCTTTCTTCCTGTTTCTTTGATCTGATCCGAAGAAGCATCAAACGGAAGTCCCAGGATATCGTAATAGTTGTTTTCAGAACCTCCGGTCGCTGAACTGTCGGTGTGGATATCCTCTTCGTGAATGTTGTATTTGTTAAGATAAAGAATGAGCTCTTCTGACGTTTTATGCTCATACCAATTGGTTCCCGAATTGAAGTATTGATGGTAATACGACATCAGTACATTATCCAGGATCGATTTCTGAGCAGAGGACACCGTTGCATCCGGACCCTGCCAGATCAGGAAGATCAGGTTGGTCAGAAACTCTATTTTTTCGATATTGAACTCTTTTTTGTCCATCAGGAAAGGATTCATTGTGATCGGTTTTTCTTCGGTGTACTGGATGTACCTTCCGCCTTTGTACTGGCAGGTCCCTGAATAGGAATCCCCGGTATCGACAATGACCACGTCATAATTGTAGGTCAGGTATTGCTCGATGATATTGTTCATCAGGAATGACTTGCCGGAGCCGCTGGGTCCCAGCACGAATTTGTTCCGGTTATTGATCCTTCCCGTTTTCATTGGCCGGTCTGCCGGATCCACTTTTAAGGGTACGCCCTGCCTGTCGGTAAAGCGGAGATAAAAGTTGGATTCTTCATTCACGGGATAGCTTTCTTTAAAAATAAAACACAAGGCCGCTTCGCTTGTCGTCATAAAAAGATCATACTCCCTGAGTTCTGTTGCATTGCCCGGAATTGCTGCCCGGAATAGCTCCATCTGGTTGTAGGCATTTTTGGAAACAATGATCCCTTTAGTAAACAGCTTGTTCTCAATCATGGACTGGACCCCTTCCATTTCTTCCAGCGTGTTTGCTGAAAACAGCAGCGAAAAATGGGCATTGACCACCAGCTGGCCATCAATAGCGATATTAAGCAGCAGGTTTTGGATCTCTTCTGCGATAATGGCATTGGAGGGGGAATTGTTGGCGGCACCTTCGTGCTTTTTCTTTTTCTTGTCCAGTTCTCGTTGCTGTTGCGCTTGCAGTGGAATGGTAATGACCTGATTGTAAACAATGGTTTCATAATCTTCCAATTCATTGATGAAGGTAAAATTATCAACCGCTGTTTCCGAAGCGGCTCCATTTCCGCCAAGTATTGAATAGGGTTCTATTTCTGAGGGCAGATCGATATTTTCGACATCGACATAGGCGATACTCTTGACATACCGATTGCCAACTTTTAGATATTCACTGGTACTTTTGATATTGTCAAATAACGGCACTTCTGAAAACTGCATTGACAAAACGCCTGAGATGTAAAATTCAAAATCTTTCTCAAAGAGAAATTCCGGTTCGCAGCCACTCTGATTCAACAACATAAACACCTTCTGGGACTTATCACGAAGCTCCTTAAAACCCTTTTCGGAAAAGCTGTAATGCTTGCTTTTCTTTTTCAGCTTGTCATCCACGATGTCGGTAAAGAGCAAAACAGTCTCAATAGTTTTAAACAATCTTCCGTCAAAATGCTCTGAATATTTTTGCTGCAGGAATTGAGGTGATGGCTCGGCGGTGTATTTCTTCTTCGTGAATATATCCAGTTTTTGAATGATCCTTCCCTCTCCTATGATCGACACGACCTGATTAAGTACCGTATGGAAGTTTAGGTAGTTATCCGGATCAGCAGAATACTGCTCAACGATGTTTTTGATCCTGATTCCGATAATGGGATTGCCGTACTGTCCAAACAGCACATCAAAATCCCAACTGAAATCCTTTCCGTAATCGTAACCGATAAACGGAATATCAAATGGGTGTTTTTTTGCTGTTGCCATTTTTTAAAATTTTGTTGTTAAACCTTTTTGGAAAAATGAAGATCTGATTGAAGTTTTTGGTCTTGTCGTAGAGTCCATATTTGTCCTGTCTTCTGAAGATCAGGTAAACGCCTCCTGCCGTAGCTGCCAATCCCACCAACGAACCGAGCAATCCGAATTTGGATAATATCAATGCGGCCACAACACCTGCGCCAATCACGCCTACTGCATAGATGATATACTTTCCTTTGAACCCGAAGAATACAAGAGGCTTTTTCAATCCTTTGTATAAATAGAAACCCATAACTTAGGCAAAGAATGAGGTTACGAACTCGGGAACAACGATTAAGAAGATCATCGCTCCGCCATACCCCAGGATTTCCTTGTTGACATCCTGATCACCGTTAGTCCATTTGTTATATACTCGAAGTCCGCCGATGAATCCAACTAGTCCTCCGACAGCTTTTAAGATCAGCTTAATCGGATCCCAATAGTCTTTAATGTCATTGGCTGCATTGGAGATAGCCGTAGCGCCACCCTGTGCCATTATAGGCGTGACCGCCACAAGAAGAAGTGCCACTGTAAATAATTTTTTCGTCGTTAAGTAACGTTTGCATTTGTGTTTCATAATACGTGAGATTTTATATTTGAATTGTGTTTTTGTTCAGAAAAAGGCATAGGACGTATGCTATCCGGCTAATGAAGCGGATCATTTGAAGATTTTTATATTTCGGTTTTCTTCTAGATCACTGAATGATAGACCTTGAATCCTTCACGGTCTGAAAGGACCTGCACCTGGGTTTCTGCAAGGCTTAGGAATCGGTTGAATTGCTGTTTTAGCTTTAAATTAATATCCTCTTTCTTATAGTCAGAATGAACATTCTCTTCTTCAGAAGGAGCTGCTAACAACTCTTTTATTTCATCGATTTGAATATTTTCTTGTTCAACCGAACGGTATTCCGGAATTTCTTGTGGCTCTTTTGAATGCCTAGTATTTTCAGGTGTAGTCTGAAATGCATCAATATCCTGCTCCGATTCGAATTTTATGCGCCAGTAGTCGAGATCACGCGGTTCAATCGGCTCGTCTTCCATTGAAGGAAACAGCTCTTTTGCGCTGAATGAACGCGGTGTATTGAGATGCTCTACATCATCGATGCTGACTGATTTTATTTCGGTTTTGTTCTGCTCTGTAAATTCAGTCAGGGCATATTCTTCCGCTTCATTTTCTTTTAATGCAGCATCCTTTTTCAGAAAAAGGTCATAGACAATATTTCCTGCATAGTACAGCAGATAAACAGCCAGAATGGTTAGAAATATTTTGATCATTGTAAGTGTTTTTAAAATCGTTATATATTAATTTCAAGCATTTGATTAATGTGACCGATCAGTTCATTGAAAGGATTTTTGACCGCATATTTCTGCTCGTAGGTCAGTTTCCTTGTATCAATGGTTTGAAGACAGTTTCTTTTGAATACAGGACTTTTCAGCAGAATTCCGTATTTACTGATCTCAGCATCCATTCCTTCCTGGTTTTGATATTTATACCCCTTATCGTATTTAGACCTAATGAATATTCGCTCTGCCTGGCTTTCCAGCAATCCCAGAAAATTGATGAAAACCAGCGTTGATTTTGCGGAAACATTTGAATACTCAAAAGGGATCACGATAAAATCACTGTAAATCAGCAGATCACTATACCTGGCATCCAGCGTTCCGGCAAGGTCAAAAACATTGACCTCTTCACTTTCTTTCATTTCGATCAGATGTTCAAAATCAGAGAAAGACTGCTCATTGTCCTCATCAATGATCTTGACCTCATATAGTTTCGGCAGTTCTGATTCTTCATCTTCGATCCATTTTTGATAAAAGGATTTCTGAAAATCAAAATCGAACACGTTGACCTTCCTTTCAGATATTCCCGAAATATAATTGGCAAAAGCAATGGCAAGCGTGGTTTTGCCCGTTCCTCCTTTTTGTGTTCCAAAGGTGATAATCATTTTTGTTACCGGTTTTATCTTTTTTTTCGTCGCTTTTTCAATTCGTTCTCAGATGGGTCTTTTGCTGTACTGGAAGACCTCATCCATTTAAACAGCATTTCGTTAACTGCTTGCTTCAAATCGTTTCCGGTATTGTTTTCCAATAGCTTTTCATTTTTCATTTCCGGATTTAGAAACTGCTGATATTGCTTTTCTCCGATCAATGGTTGCAGCTCTCCAACGAAGTGAAACCTGGAATGGATCGCGTAATATTTTCCTTCCTCGGATTTTACAAGGCTTACATCATCTCCACCTTGACTTTTGAGATATTCCTTTACATCATTTCTGATGGCATTGAATACTTCCCTGTTCTTCATCTTTTTATTCTCAAACAACATAAAATCCTTCAGCTCATTTTCCGGATATCGTTCTTTAAGATATTGTAGCATCACCATCCTGGTTTCCGCATTGTGAATGCCATAGTCTTTCAACTGCTCAAAAAACCTTTTATCCATCATGGTTGATGTGAATTCAAACAATTCTCCCATCTTCATGATCTCACTGCCTTTATGAACTGTTGCGGTCTTGTGATCGATCAACGTGTAGCCGAAAGGCATTTTATCATCCTTATGATGAAACACGATATCGATACCGAAAGAATCTCTCAATTTTTTCTGAAGTTCGCTTTCAAATTCAATCTCTGGTTTCCAATGGTCTTTATGCTTTTCTTCAGGGAGCATCGCCTCCTGTTTTCTGTAATCATCCACTCTGAAAACTTTGTTGGCATAAAGCTGCCTGTATTTTGAAAAAATGGCTCTGATCTGCTTAATTCGTTTCTCACTGTCTTTATTGCTAAAAACGATCTGATTCGCTAATAGCCTTCGCCGGACAATGCCGTTTTTTAAAATGGTAATGGATTTTCCATCATTTGTGTTTTCGGTAAGTTGGTAACCATTTCTGTTAAGCAAAGTTTTCAGCTGCTGAAAAGAGCCAATTTTGTAATTTAAAAGTTGATTTAACTTTTCCTCTTCATTTATTCCGTAACGTTTTTCCATCACCTGGGCCATAGCTTTTTGGGCTTTTAGCTTTTCGTAGCTGTCATAGATCTTTTTTCCGGTTTGTTTATTGACCCTTGTGGAAACTATATGGATATGATTATTCTCAGTATCCTTGTGAAAAATTACAATGTAGGGCTGTTGTCCGTATCCCATTTGCCCCATAAAGTCTGCGCTGATTATTGTAAGTTCTTCCTTGCTGTGCTCCTGGAATTTGGTAGAGATCACTGCGTGGAATTGTGGCTTTTGTATCTTATTGCTTTTGGATATCGCTTTCAGATAATTCTTGACTTGCTGCTTATTGCTATTTTCATTAATGAATGGCGGAAAATTCTTCATCAGCATCAGCTCTCCCTTTCCCTTCTCGATCTTCTTATCGTTGTACTCAACTCCGGGAAAGTTTGATCCCGCAGGTTTCATTAACTTGACGATCATTTTGAAAGCAGTCGACAGATGTTTTCAAATATTATATTTTGCCTAATTTTCAGTTTTGCTATTTCTGTGAGCTGTGCGGAAAATACTTCTAATTGACTTTCCGAGATGAACTTCTGTCCGTTAACCACTCTTGCCAACTGATTGACATTGGTTTCGATTTTTACAAAGATATTATCCTGCTTTTCAATGAACTCAAGAACTTTTCTTCTTTCATCATCCATTATCCGGCGTTCAACACAATCGATAATCAGACTGGTCAGAGAAATATTTTTTTCTTTGCACAATTCCTTCCAGTTTTCCTTTCGCTCCTTTTTGATTCTGAAAACAACCACAGAAGATTCTGTACTATCATCTTTATTCATGGCACACTCCAACTGGCAATTCCATTGACGCTTTTTAAAATATATGTTCCTGTCGAAGGAGGTGCCGGAATTATTTCTGATGCGAAACCAAATGAACCATCAGCTTTTGCCACAACTTTTTTTGTATATGATGCGTCGCCGTCTGCGTTTGGCATCTGGGAAGGTGTAACGCTTAATTTACCATTAATATTTAACCACCTTTCGGAAAAATCCCCCGAGATAAGGGCAAACTTGTAGTCGGTATAATTGGTTGTGATACTATCCCAAAAAGCGTTTGCATTTGTGTTAACCGGTGTCGAATGAATGGCCAGCTTATTACTGACGCTTCTGTCTCCGACGGCAGGACTTCCAGCACCAACGCCAATAAAAATATTATTAGAGCCTGTCCGGTTTCCGGTTCCTGAAAGGTAACCGATTGATATATTGTCATTGCCTGACGTGATATATGACATGGCGCCTGGGCCTATACCGATATTCCTGTTACCGGATATAGTTCCGTTAGCAATACCGTTTAATGCCGAAACACCCATTCCGTAATTTAACTTACCGGTCACCTTTCCCTGTGACATTGCGTAGGCAAATGCTGAATTTCCTTTACCGGAAGTGATGTTGGAATCTGTCGCCACGATGGTATTGTATTCACCTGTGATCGGACTTCTTGATTTTCCCAGGATATAATTTTCTTTCTGGTCAAAATCGAGCTTAAGAAAGTCCTTTACGATAATTTCAACCGTAGAAGTATTGCCTCTAAGTGTAACCATTTCCAAAGAGTCATCCTTAGTCAATGCATTCCATTGCTGACCGTCAAAACAATACAATCCCGATTTCGTTAGTTGAGCTGCCTGTCCTGTTGGGCTGTTTGCAGGCGAGGTGACGTACACAATGGCCCCTTTTTGTGCGGTGGAATATGTCTTTGCAGACAATTCATCGCCGGTAATACGTGGCGGAATGATTCCGTCAAAATGATTCATTTCACCTGGTTTTCCAACCACTTCAAGTGTTGCTTTCGGAAACTGAGTATTAATGCCGACCTGTCCTGAGACCGATATCGACATAAGGCTAAAGAAAAAGTAGACAAGTGTTTTCATCTTTTTTTGATTAAGATTTCTGTTGCAAAGTTGGAACATCAAATCTCTCAAAACAATAGCTTTGAAGGGACTTGGGCTATTTAAAGTCAGTCCGGATTAATCTGAAATCTGTAAAGATTAAAAAAGAATAATTTGGAATATTATACCAGATTTTAGAATAACAAAAGACGAGTTCCGAAGTCTTTCCCCCTTTTGCAAAAAGGCAAGATCGTCTTGGATGTCCAACTTGAAAAGTGTATATACAAAGACACATCTTGCAAAGTAATACTTCTGATTTTTTCAGAGCTCTTAAAAAGATTTTATTTGACTGATTATTAATAAGTTGCAATAATTACTATTGAAAAGAAAAGAAAGCGGAACGGTAACGAATTCAAGGTTGCTTAATTTTTGAGCAGCATTGACAATACTCTGCTCAATTTTTACGCAGGTTGTGAAAGAAGCTGCTTAATTTTTGAGCCAGGTCGGCGTTTTCTTGTAACATTTTTGAGCTGGTTTTTGAAAAGGTGGCGCAATTTTTAAGCAGGAGTATGACGATCCGCTTTACACTTGTGATAAAGTTATGGAATCTGGATGCTCAAATTTTGAGCACGCACTTAAATATCCTGCTCAATTTTTACGCAGGATTAGTGTTGGGTTGCTTAGTTTTTGAGCAGGTTTTAAAATAATCTGTGCACTTTTTACGAAGGTTTCCAGTTGACCTGTATTTAAATCACGCAGGTTGATGATAGATGATCCATCAATCTCTTATACGAAGATTGATTATATTTGAATTACTTTGAAGTTTTAAAGTGGAATAACTTTCAGCAAAAGAAGCCGATGAATTACCAGACATTTGAACCGGATCAGAACTTGACAGCATTTATCAAATGTTATTGGACATTGGAAAGCCCGAAAGCGGAAACGCCTGAAAAGCAAATCGTCGTTCCTGACGGATTTATGGAGATGATCTTTCATTATGGCGATCTGTACAAACAATATTTAGATAATGGGAACAGCATTATCCAGCCCAGATGTTTTGTTATCGGGCAATTGACTCGACCACTTGAGATCGAGCCGACTGGCGAAACCGGAATTTTCTCCGTTCGCTTTCATCCGGAAGGATTTTTGCCTTTTATCGCCATTCCGATAAAAGAGATGGAAAATACCGCCGTTTCATTGGAAAAGCTGTTTGGAAAGGATGGACAGGAAATTGGGCAACAGGTCCTAAATGCCAATTCCACTTCGGAGAGAATAAAGCTTATTGAAATATTTTTACTTAATCGTCTGACTGATACAGAAACCATTGACCGCATTGTAAAATCAACCGTTGAAACCATTATAACAGCCAACGGACAACTCCCGGTTGACGAACTGTCTAAACTTAACAAAGTCAACCGAAGACAATTGTTACGCAAATTCTCTTCAGCCATCGGTTTGAGTCCCAAACAACTATCCAGGACTATTCGATTGCAGACTGCCCTCAAAATGTTGCTGAACGATCAGTTCTCCAACCTCGCAGAACTGGCTTACGAAAACGAGTATTACGACCAGGCACACTTTATCAAAGAGTTTAAAGAATTTACAGGATCTACACCCAAAGAATTTTATGGTAATCAGCTCAAGATGTCCTCGCTTTTCTACGGAACGGGTTAGACTTGTCCCATTTTTACAATTTTAGTTTTCAAAAACATCGCAACTTTGCGAAATGACAATTCATTTAATGAGCTAGAATTATGAAAACAGGAGCAAAATTTTTTATTACGGTTGTTAGTCTGGCTATTCTTTATGCCTGGACAATAAAAAGTACAAACGATATTCAAAAAGCTGAATGGCTCATCGGTACGTGGGAAAATAAAACACAAAGAGGCAGCATCTATGAAACCTGGACCAAGGCTCGCAATAATGAATTTTCGGGAAAAAGTTATAGCATAAAAGACAAAGACACGATCGTTTTTGAAAATATCCGACTACTGCAGGAAAATAAAAAGTTGTTTTATATTCCGACTGTTAAAAATCAAAATGAGGGTTTACCTGTCCGTTTTGCTGCCAAGAGCATTTCAGAAAATCAATTGGTCTTTGAAAATCCACAACACGACTTTCCCCAGATCATCGCTTACACCAAAATCAATTCCGATTCGTTGATTGCAGAAATTTCAGGAAGAAAAAACGGACAGAATCGCAAACAAACCTTTCCAATGAAAAGAGTGAAAAGGTAAAAACGTAGATAAGCTTGGTCAATTAAAATTCAAATATATAACGGCAAAAGTTTCTATAAATCACCACCTCCTTGACCGTCAGGGATATCAAGATCTTCTAAAGAACTTTTACCGCCTGGAGTATCTGATTTTTTGATGACACTGATCTCTCCATTGAGCTCGATGACAATTGCCAAAACATCATCTAACTTTTCAATTCCGTCCTGACGCACTACAGCGTTGATCTCATCAACCGTTATGGCCTCGGTGTTCATATTGTCTTTGAGGTATTTGCCTTTATAGAACAGTAAGCGTGGAGAGGAATTGATCAGGTGCTCCATTTTGTCCGATGTACTTGCCAATTTTGCGAACAGGTATTGTAAAGCTATTATCAGAAATAAGACCATTACACCTTCTGCCAATGGAACCATCGCAAGCATCATATAAGCCAATGTGGAACCCAGAGCGACCGTGACCACAAAATCAAAAGCATTGAACTTAGCCAGGGTTCTTTTTCCTGAGATCCTGATGAAAAGGAATAGAATGACAAAAGAGGCAATGGTCATCAATGCGACCTGTCCAAGCTTTTCCCAATTTTCGAACAACAAATTTTTCATTTCCCATTTTTATCGTTAGTGTTGATAAAATAATGCCAGAAATGACTAGGGACGAAAATGGTCTTCACACAAATGTTTTATGGTGTAATCTCTTCCGTCAAAGTTGTTTTTAATTCAATGTTTCTCCAAATGTGATTAAATTACTATCGGGGTCAAGAATAGAAAATTCCTTTTGTCCCCAAGGTTTTTCCGTTAAATGACCATTGGGATGTATCGGAACTTTATTTTCAATGAAAATATTGTACAAATTTTCGATAGATGTGGTGCGGATATAAATCTGTCCATAATTTTCGGCCGGAACAAGGTTTTTAAATTCAAAAAAATGCAATTGCAGATCATCTCTTTGTAGCATTAAGTAATGATCAAATTCATTTCCGAAAACGGTGAAGCCTAATTTTTTATAAAAATCTAAAGTCAATTCTTTTTGCCTCATTGGTAATTTTGCAATAATATCAGTAATCATTTTTTTTCTTTCAAATTTCCATAATTAATCTCGAAGCAACACTTGATTGAAATCAAAAAATCACATTAGCCCTTACCCGGCTCAAAGTTTCCTGGCGCATTTTCAGATAAGAAGCAATCATATTCAGAGGGAAAATTTTAATGATCTGAGGTTTATTGTTAAGGAGGTGATTATATTTTTCAGTCGGGTTCAGATTGCTGTCATAAATATGAATTTTAGCAGACAGCGAATTAAAGATCTTGTTGAGCTGCAAAAAGTTTTGAGAAATCGAAATCAGTTTGTGTAAACTTTCCAGTTTTAGCTCTACAACTTCAGATTTAGCGAATGCCTTTATGAATGTATTGGATGGAATATGATTCGTCAAACTATCAAAATTGAACACCCAATCATTCTGAATATTTAAATCAATAATTTTTTCTTCATCATCGATCTTTTGGACTTGAAAAAGAGCTCCGGCCTTGACAAAGAAAATCGATTTTGAAATTTCACCTTCGGAAAGAAGGATTTCATTTTTTTCGATGGTTTTGATTTCAATATTTTGATTAAACAATTGAACTTCAAAATCCGAAAAAATGCCCAGGCTTCTTAGCATATTCTATAATTAACGATTAGCTATCAAATTTACATAATAATCGCTACTCTTCAATTTCATTCAATCTTTCTCTTTAGAAAGTCGTTCGGTATTATATATGGAATATAATAGAACCATTATGAAAGTTTAACGACTACCAACAGCAGCTAACAAGGTATTGCCCAAAACGGAGTGATGTTGCGATGTGCTGATTACACATGCTCACCTTTATCACATTGTGCAGCGATAAAATTTGAGATATCCTGCATTAATGATGGAAACAGTGCCTGTGGTATCGAGTGCCCCATACCTTTTTTGATGATAAGCTGACAGTCGGGTATATTGTTTTTTAAATCAATCGCATGTTCCATATTAAATAATGGATCTTCGTCCCCATGTATAATCAGTGTAGGTGCCTGAATACCCATTAGAACATTTGGATTAAATATATAAGTTACGAGGGCGATTATTTGGTGATAAGGTCTTACTGAAAGAGATTGTCGAATTTCATCTTCAATAATTAGCTCACGCTCCCTTTCCTCACTAAGGATATATCTGCTGCCGTAAATAGCTTTCATAAAGCCTATTTTTTCTTTCAAATAGGCTTCCCGGTTACCTTTGAAATTAACAGATGAGCTGGTCATTTTTTTTACCAATGCATCATCAGGCTTTGGAAGAGCAGGATTAAAGCTTGAAGACATCAATAAAGTCAGTGTCTGGGTCATTTCCGGATACCGTGATGCAAATAACTGTGCTATGATGCCACCCATTGAACGCCCTACAATATTCGTGCTGCGGATGCCAAGTGAATGCAATAAATCTTTTATATCATCTGCCATATCCAATAAAGAATAAGGGACAGGATATTTTTCTGGATGCTGTAGAAAATCATTCAGGGAAAAACTATACCTATCGTCGCTATCATAGGTAGTAAAAGTACTTTTACCACAGTCTCTGTTGTCAAAGCAGATCACGCGAAATCCTTCTTCCACAAGCTTATGACAAAACGGAAGTTCCCAACGGGTCATTTGTGTATTTAACCCACTGATAAGTACGATAGTTTTGTTGTTTTCAGCTCCAAATATTTCATAATAGATGGTAGCATTTTTTAGCTCGATATACCCCATAAATAATTTACTACAGTGCAATTTCTAAAGGTAAAAGCCTTGAATCCAATATGGCAGCTGAGCGATGTCCTGTGATTTTCATATAATCCGGATTCTGCTCGAAAGCAAAAAAATCTGATACACTTCTTTGTCTAATCAACATGCAGACATCCCATTTTTCGTCCTGAGGACCTATCAAAAAGCGGTCTCCTTTTCCAATGAAAAGAATCTCTCCGCCACTCTGCTCTACAAAAGGTTTGGCAAGGTCTACATAGAGCATAAAAGCTTCGTAACCAGAGATTCCCCTTGCGGGTGCAATTTCAGGAAACTCGGAATAATCAGCAATTTCCTTTAAATGTATCAGATTTAAATTTACGATTGACCCTTGAATATTTTTTAACATAAGATCCCGGCCGGCTTCGTAGGTTGGATATAAATAGGTTTTGCTTTTCATATCAATATATACTTTTTATTCTACTTTGCTCCTCCTTCAGATCATTACCGGCTTTCAGCACCTTCTTTTTGTAGTCTATGATTTTGTTCTCCTCCAATGGAACAATAATCACATTTTCAAAAACAAAACTCTCCTCTCCTAGCCGATTCCAATCGTCCTGTAAGTTCCTGTTATCAAATTGTCCGTTGTTCAGCTCAAATTGGATTCTGTTAGAAAGTGCTCTTAAATTAGTACTCTCTTTGATAAATATTTTATTTTCTGCATTATTCAGAATAGTTAATACACCCATTAATGGTTTCGTCCCCAAAAACTCAGTCTTTAATTTTTTTCTGTATTTTTTGTCCATGCTTATTTATTAGATTTAAAGATCGCCTCCTAATATTTTCAATTGTCCGGCGAAAGCACTCAAGTTTTCTGTTGCAATTCCGTCTAATAGCTTTTTGGATATGTGCTCCGCCGTAGTGGTAGCTTCTGTAAAAATTCTTTCTCCGGCAGAAGTGAGTTTTACATAACTCACCCTTGCATCTCTATCACTATTTTCCTTCGCTACAAGTCCCATTTTTTCCATTGGTAAAATAATCCGCGTAATGCCAGAGGCAGTTAAGCCCGTACGCTCTGCAAGATCAATTCTTTTTAAACGATTACCGGGTGCATTACTTAAAATATACAGGATCATATAGTCAGTAAGGCTAATACCATGTAGACTTAAACCGTCAAACTTTTTTGTAATGACGGATTGAACTTTTAAAATATTGAGAATTATACTTATTTCTTTCATTTTATATTTGTATTATATTTGATTAATCAAGTATTTTGCAAATATAGCTATAATGTTTATTATTGCAATAGCATAAGCAAATCATTTCAGATATATGTTTACTGTGTCGTGTTCATTTAGTGATTATCATGTAACAGATTGATTATTACGATTGTCATTAGTATATTAACCACTAAATATTTCAGATGAAAAAGTCATTTCAGATCATCAAGTTGGTATTGCTCCTCTCTGCAGTGTTATTTTCAAACCAGGCGATTGCTCAATTACCAACTGATAATCGTTTAAAGACGCCTTTGGATTCATTGGTACAGCGTTCGGTTTCTGCCTTTATGCAAAATAATTCCAGAGTCGGTATTTCAGTCGGTATCATAAAAAATGGGAAGAAGTTTATTTATAATTACGGCTCGACTGAAAGAGATAAGCAGGATCTTCCGACAGAACATACCGTATACGAACTAGCTTCCATCACAAAGACATTTGGTGCTACGCTACTGGCAAAGGCCGTTCTCGACAAGAAGGTAAAAATGAATGATGATATAAGAAAATATCTGAAAGAAGATTATCCTAACTTCGAATATAATGGAACACCGATCACTTTGCTGAATTTGGCCAATCTTACTTCAGGACTACCTAACTGGATGCCTGATAAGGATCTATTTGGAAAGGCACACCCGGACGATATACCTTACATTTTGGATTCTGTCCATACGGTATATAGCAGACAGGATTTCTATCGGGATCTGCATCAGGTGAAACTTAAAGCTTTGCCGGGAAGCATTTCGAGACATTGCAATACTGCAGCACAATTGCTTGGATTTATAATGGAGGATCTTTATAATGACAGCTATGAAAATCTTCTAAAAAAACATTTTGTAAAACCATTAAAAATGAAAAATACTTGTCTGCTGAAATCCGGAGAAGTCTCATTAAAGATGGCAAAGGGCTATGACGGTAAAGGGCGAATAATGCCGATAATTGATTGGGAAGATCTTAGAGTAGCAGCCAGCATTGCATCTTCCACTTCGGATATGTTGAAATATATGGTTTTCCAGTTGAATGAAAAAGATCCTGTTGTAGCCCTTAGTCATCAGCCTACTTTTGGCAAGATTGAGGATGGTGCCATTGCACTGAACTGGAAAGTAAAAATAACAGAAGATGGCAGGAGAAGTATCTCACATACAGGTGGAAGTCTGGGATTCAGCAGCTATATGGTCTTTTATCCTGACTTGAATTCCGGTATTGTTCTCTTATCAAATGAGGCAGATCCAGGCACCCAAAATGAACTGATAAATTTGGCAGATAAGATAATGATTCCTATAACGCACGGATCAACCGGAAGGTAAGGTTTATCCTTGGCCCCATTTGCAATTTGGATTTAGCAATCCTATGCTCCCAATGTTCCTGAAGATCTCCCTTCATAATAAGCAACGAACCGTGAGGAAGAGGCAGACTGTATTTACTTTGATGATGATCTTTTTTCCTGAAATCAAAATTTCTGGTTTGTCCGAGACTGATCGATGCGATAACAGGTCGTTTACCATAACGGCTCTCTTTATCCCTATGCCAGGCTACTGAATCATTATTGTCACGGTAAAGATTCAGGAGAACACCATTGAATTGATAGCCGAATTCTTTCTCTATCCTTTCTTTTAGTGAAAATAACTCAGGAGTCCAGGAATTGGTACTTGAGGTATTGCTGTCTGCTGCGTCATAAGTTTTTCTATCGTCTCTATACCAGGCTGTTAATCGGGGTGTTATTACTGTTTTGTCATACATTTTCTGAGTACGCTGTTCCCACGGTGCAGAATGAAGCAATTTATCTTTTAAAAGATCAGCTTCTTCCCTATTTAAAAAATGTTCCCTGAACTCCAAAAGGTCTTTTGGAAATTCATATAATTCTTCGGAATTGAATAAGGTTAACTGCTTCATAATCTATAATTCTTTTTATGTTACCTTCTGCTCTAAAGCTCAATTCTTATCTCCGATTTTTTCTTTGATCTGTTTTATATCAGTTTTGATCTCTGCAATGAAGCTTTGAATATTACGTTCCGAAAACTCATCAGGCGCATATTCTTTTGTACTGATACTACAGGCAAATTCCCAGATCTCTCTGATCTCAGCAAGAGGAATCTTATAAGGCTCATAAAAGCTATTGTCAGCCTTAACCCAGATACCGTCTGCTTCATGAAACTGGAATCTTTTATAACTGATTCCATCATTAATAGTGATGAAAACGTAGGTTCTGTCCGTTTTCAGATCTGAAAGATTTTCGACATACTTGCCTACAATATAGGTTCCGTTCTTATACGGTGGCATTGAATCTCCGTCAGCCGGAAATGCCCTGAACTTTCCTCCCTTTAAGAATGGTAATGATATAGTATCCAAACCTTCTATATACTCCGGATCACTATAGCCGTTCAGATATCCCATGGAAGCTTTTTGGGGGATGATCTCGATCTGATCGTTGCCTTCATGATCTACTTTAATTGGTAAAACAATCCTGTTATCGGGAAGTTCCACAAGCTCATCAATGGAATATTTGCTGATATTAATGCTCAGTAGTAAGTCGATGCTGACATTGTAATATTTTGATATTTTAAGCAGGATCTCAAGGGGTGGCTCCGTTGCACCATCCTCATATTTCGCATATCTGCCGCGGGTGATCGAAAGATGGTCCGCAACCTTCTGTTGTGAGAGATTCAGCTTCCCTCTCAGATACCGCATGTTTTCTGATAAAATTGACATTGCTATAATTTATAGCAACAAATATAAGCATTTTTGATCCAAAACGTAATAATTTTGCGGTATGAATCGCGCAATTGCCCATATGGACCTGGACACATTCTTCGTCTCCTGTGAGAGACTGAAGAACGCTGACCTTGTTGGAAAGCCGCTTATAATCGGCGGTGGCGACAGGGGCGTTGTCGCATCATGCTCTTATGAGACCAGATATTTTGGGGTACGAAGCGCCATGCCGATCAAGATGGCGCTTCGGCTTTGTCCTGAAGCAAAAGTTATTAAAGGTGATATGGAGATGTATTCCAATATGTCACATATGGTGACAGAGGTTATCCAGGAAAAGGTTCCTGTATTGGAAAAGGCAAGTATCGATGAGTTCTACCTTGACCTTTCCGGTATGGACAAGTTCTTTGGCTGTTATCAATGGACTACCGAAATTGCAGAGGCTGTTAAAAAAAACACAGGACTACCTATTAGCTTTGCATTATCCACCAATAAGACCGTTTCAAAGATCGGGACCGGGGAATCTAAGCCTATAGGGAAACTTGAAATTCCGGAACAGAATATCAAACCCTTTCTGAATCCGCTTTCCATAAAGAAGATTCCGATGGTTGGAAATGTCACTTTTCAGCTACTATCCAGATTAGGCGTTAGAACCATTGAAACCCTATCGGAAACACCGGTTGAAGTTTTGCATCAGCTGATCGGAAAAAATGGAGAGGAACTCTGGAAGAAAGCCAACGGCATCGATGAGTCACCTGTTCTACCCTACTCGGAAAGGAAATCCATTTCAAAAGAAAATACTTTCTCCCAGGATACCATCGATATCAACGGAATAAAGAGCATATTATCAGGAATGGTTGAACAGTTATGTTTCCAGCTCCGTCAGGAGAAGTGGCTGACCTCTACTGTGGTGATAAAGATCCGTTACTCCAACTTTGATACGGAGATCAAGCAATACAGGATCCCCTACACATCGTCCGATCATACATTGCTCAGGTATGCATTAGAATTATTCGATAAAGTGTATTCCAGAAGGATGCGGATCCGACTTATCGGTGTCAAGTTCACCGGTCTGGTACACGGCTGTCACCAGATGAACCTGTTTGAAGATACGGAAGAACTTATCAGTCTTTATCAGACGTTGGATAAAATTAAAATGAGATTCGGTTCAGACAGCGTAGGAAGAGCTTCAGGATTTTTAAACCAATAAATTCCAATGTTTATCAATTGTCATTCATATCATAGCCTGCGATACGGCACCATCTCTGTTAAAGAATTGGTTCAGAATTGCGTAGAACTCGAGATCGGAGTAGCTGCCCTAACCGATATCAATTGCATTTCCGGCATCTATGATTTTCATAGGTTATGTGAGAAGAACAATATCAAACCTTTAATCGGAGTAGATATCAGAAACGATAACAGGCAGCATTACATCTGCCTGGCAAAAAATCAATCAGGCATCGGAGAGATCAACAGGCTTTTGACAAAACACAATTGCGAAGGAATCGATCTCCCACTTCATCATCCTAATCTGTCAAATGCGTTTGTCATTTATCCACTCAGCAATTATCCGGATAAGCTGAACAGAAACGAATTCATCGGGATACGCCCTGAAGAGATCAATCTTTTGATCAATCCGATTTTGAAAAAGTATCTGCCCAGAATGGTCATTTTACAACCTGTGACCTTTACGACAAAGACAGAATATACGCTACATAAGATCCTGCGCGCCATCGACCGGAATACGCTGGTCACAAAGCTTGATGAAAATGACATATGTGGACAAAATGAAAAACTGATTCCAACCGATGCGCTGTTAAGAAAATACCAACATTATCCTCAAATCATTGAAAACACCAAACATTTGCTGGAACAATGTCAATTTGATTTCGATTATAAAACTCCAAAAAACAAAAAGAATTTTACAGAAAGTAAAGACAGCGACATAAAGCTTTTGAAAGAACTCGCCTTCAATGGGTTCACCAAAAGATATTCTGATGATGACGGAAAGGCTAAAGCCCGGATGGATAAGGAGCTTAGTGTCATTGACCAACTGAACTTCTGTGCTTACTTTCTCATCACCTGGGACATTATCCAGTACAGCAACCGGATGGGGTTTATGCACGTCGGTCGCGGAAGTGGCGCCAATAGCATTGTGGCCTACTGCCTTGGCATAACGGACATCTGTCCGCTAGAGCTTGACCTCTATTTTGAACGATTCCTGAATTTAAACCGTAAGACACCGCCGGATTTCGACATTGACTGGAGCTGGCAGAACAGGGATGCGATCTTACAATACATTTTTGATAAATACGGAAAAGACCACGTGGCATTTTGCGGAACGAACGTTGAGTTCAAATACAGATCTATTTTCCGCGAAGTGGGTAAAGCATTCGGTCTTCCCAAAGAAGAGCTTGATGAACTGGCTACCAAATCCGTAGAGCAGCACGACATCAATTCCATATCCAGATTGGTCCACAAATACGGGAAATTATTGGAAAAGTTTCCCAACCAGAGAAGTATGCATAGCTGCGGGATTCTAATTTCCGAAGAACCCATCACCAATTATTCAGCATTGGAAATGCCTCCGAAAGGATTTCCGATCGTCCAGTTCGATATGCACGTGGCCGAGGAAATTGGTCTTGAAAAATTCGACATTCTTTCTCAAAGGGGTCTGGGAACCATCAAAGATACCGTAAGCTTAATTGAAGAAAAACGAGGCATCAAGGTCGACATACGTGACGTCAGCTTGTCAAAGGACGAAGAGAAATGCAATGAATTTCTGAGCCGTGGAAAAACGATAGGCTGTTTCTATATTGAAAGCCCGGCCATGCGCGGGCTGCTCAGAAGATTGAAATGCAACAATTATAAAGTATTGGTGGCGGCGTCATCAATCATACGTCCGGGTGTAGCACAAAGTGGAATGATGAAGGAGTACATCTTCCGACACAATAACCCTGATCAATTTGAATATTTCCATCCTGTTTTTGAAAAAGAACTGGGAGAGACTTACGGCATTATGGTTTACCAGGAAGATGTTATAAAAATAGCTCTTCATTTCGGAGGCCTGTCCCCTGCCGACGGAGATGTCTTACGTCGTGCGATGAGCGGTAAAGGGCGTTCGCTCTCTGCGCTGCAAAAAGTCAAAGACCACTTCTTTGAATCCTGCAAAATGCTGGGCCACCCTGAGCAGCTCTCCAAAGAGGTCTATCGGCAGATAGAATCCTTTGCCGGCTATTCATTCTGCAAGGCCCACTCTGCATCCTATGCCGTAGAAAGCTACCAAAGCCTTTATCTGAAAGTGTACTATCCTATTGAGTTTATGGTTTCAGCGATCAATAATGGCGGCGGCTTCTACAGAACAGAGGTATATGTCCACGAAGCGAAAATGTCAGGTGCAAGTATATTAAACCCCTGTGTCAACCTAAGTGAATACCAGACCACGGTTTACGCAACTGATGTTTATTTAGGGCTGATGCATATTGAAAAGCTTGAAAGCAAAATTGCAGTTTTAATTCCTGAAGAAAGAAAAAACAATGGTTATTACACATCATTGGAAAACTTTGTCAAGAGAATCCCCATTGGTATCGAGACCTTACAAACTTTGATATTCATAGGCGCATTCCGGTTTACCGGTAAGCAAAAGCACGAATTGCTGATCGAAGCCAGATTTCTTTTAGCAGGAAACAGGCCGATCTTTAAAGACGTGACGTTGTTTGAAGAACCGCAAAAAGAATATGCCCTACCAAAAGTACAAAGACATCACTTGGAAGATGCATTTGATGAAATTGAAATTTTAGGATTTCCGGTTTCGGTAAGTCCATTCGACTTATTACAAACGAAATACAGGGGCAGCGTGATGGCCAAAGATCTGACGAAATACCACAAAAGACAGGTCAAGATGCTGGCCTATCTGATCTCCAGGAAACACGTTCCCACCAAGAGAGGCACCATGTTTTTTGGAACGTGGATCGATGCGGAAGGAGAGTATTTTGACACGGCCCACTTCCCGGACAATTTACAACAATATCCTTTTCAGGGAGGTGGATGCTACTTATTGTTAGGAACCGTGGAGGTAGATTTCCATTTTCCAACCATTACCATATTAAAAATGGCTAAGATGCCGTTCATTCCGGATCCTCGATACTCTTTGGATAAAGAAAAACAATTTGAGGCATACCATAATATAAGAGAGGATGTGAGTATGACTTCTAGAAAACCTTATCCGCAGGAACATGAAATTGGATTGCCGAGAAGGAAGATGAGTTGAATAAAGTGAGAATTTTGGAATATAAAAAAACGAATAAGCTATCCAAAAAATCATTAAAAAGTATCTAAAAATTACGTAATTTGCTTAAGCTACAATACATGGAAATGGAAACACTATCTGCAACGTCAAATATTGCTAATAAAGTAAGAAATACTCGGCTACCACGTACAAAACCTTTAATGCCATTGTTCGAAATCATAAGTAACTCTATTCATTCGATTGAAGAAGCTGAAAAAGCTAATCTTATGAAGAAAGGAAACGGAGAAATCGTCATAAAATGCATAAGAAATGGTGGTAATGATGTTTTAAGCAGCCTTCCGGAGATAGATAAATACCCAATTCATTCTTTTGAAATTACCGATAATGGTATAGGATTGAATGCTGATAATTTGAAATCATTTGTTGAGGCTGACACTGATCATAAAATTGAAATAGGAGGCAAAGGCGTTGGAAGATTTGTTTGTCTGAAGGCTTTTACTGAACTTAATATTTATAGCCAATTCAAAGACGATAAGGGTAACTTAAAAGCAATTTCTTTTGATTTTAGAAATACTAAAGAAGGCTTTCATAATATCGAGGAACCTAAGTCTGTAGATGATGCTATAGGAACTAAAGTATTGCTTAAAACATATAAAGAAGATTATCAGAAAAATCTTGATTATGATTTACATTCTGTTGCAAAAGAGATAGTTGCACATTTTCAACTGTACTTTATTAGGGAACAAGTCCCAAAAATAATTATCAGAAATCAGAATAATATTGAATTTAATTTACTTAATCTTTATAATGCAGAGTTTAAAAGTGATGTTCAAAAGAGAGAATTTAATTTAGATGGTGAAAATTTCACTTTGTTCCTAACTAAATCTCTTGAATTCCAAAGCCATAAAATACACTTCTGTGCACATAACAGAAGTGTCATTAATGAAGGCCTATACACAAGAATAATAGATTTAGGCAGATCTTATATAAAAGATGAGCACGGTGAAAAATTTTATTATCAAGCCTATGTAGTTGGAGATCTTTTAGATGAATATGTAGATACTGAGCGAATTGGCTTTAATTTCCCAGGAGTGGATGATGAAACAGAAGAGGAATCGTTATATATTAATTTATCAAGATTGAGAAGAGCTTCTGTTAATTGTATCGAAGATATCCTAGCCGATTTCCTCGAATCAATAAGAACCCAAAAAGTCGAAAATTATAGGCCTACTATCACTGAAGAACTTCCTCAATATAGGAGTACTTTAAATTACCGTAAATCAGAAGTAATGAAACTAGCTCCTGATCTGCCAAAAGAAAAACTTGATATAGAACTGTATAAAATTGAGGCAAGGTGGAGATTAGAAGTAAAGGAAGAAAAAATAAAGCTTCTGGATGAAAAAAAAGATATTACAAATCACAAGGAATATGCTAAAAAATATGAAGAGTTTTTAGCAGAATTTAATGAGATCGGTAAATCCGATTTAGCCAGATATGTAGTACATCGACGAACCATAATTGAATTACTTGAGAATTTGATTGGAGTGAATTCTGAAAGTAAATTTGAAAATGAAGATTTACTACATAACATTTTCTTTCCCATAAGGACAACGTCTGATGAAATCACGCCGGATAAACAAAACCTCTGGTTAATCGATGAACGGTTGACATATCATTCATTTCTAGCGTCAGAGAAAACTTTCAATAGTATCAACGAAATTTCTCAAAATAGCACAGATAGGACAGATCTCTTGATTTATAACGAAGCATTTGCCTTTTCTGACTCTAAAATAGCTCCTCATAATTCTTTTACAATTGTGGAATTTAAAAAGCCAATGCGAGACAATTATCAGGATTACAATGAAGATAAAAATCCTATAGAACAAACAGAAAAATATATCAAGAATTTATTAGATGGTAAAGTGAAAGGACGAAATGGAAGAATTGTTGAAGTCACAAACAAGACACCCTTCTATGTTTACATCGTTTGTGACATTACACCGTCACTTAAAAATATTTTAGAAAACAGAGAGTTTGAAAACACTCCTGATGGAAAAGGCTACTTTAAAGTCAAAAGTAAATATTACTCAGCATATTTTGAAGTGCTACCCTTCGAAAAGGTACTTGATGATGCAAGAAAAAGAAATAGAATACTCTTTGAGAAACTCAACATAGAATAGACTGTAACATTATCTGAAATATCAGATAACATTGTTTTTATTACTCCACCAGAAGTCTTCTATTTTCCAGGTGTGACTTTTAATTTGCCAAACCAATTCTTTCAGGCTGTCGCAATATTCTGTATCTCCGTAGGACATTTCTATTTCAGTTCGTATTGTCCACAGTGAACGAGCCAAAAAATTAACGTGTTTATGCAGCTCATCAACTCTTTCAGCCGTAAGTTCTGAGTTTTTACCTTCATACGAATTCTTATTAATAATATTTCTTTTAACAATATGTAATCATTTTCCTCGCTCTTTTTAAAACCTAAATTTAAAGCTACTTTTTGTGAAGACTCAAAATTAACAGTACCAATCTGGATTTAATCAATGGTAATCTTTTGCTGATCTCTTTCTAAAAATAAATGCGGAATAATGGCAGTCTTCATGGATTTAGTCAAATAACCTTGTTTATGATATCCAGGTAATACATACCAATGCAAATCCCGCAGCATATCGTATACGACCGCTATAAATATCCCTTCATCATCTTTAAGTAGATAAAAATGATCAGGTCCATCAGAAATTGTCACATTATTACTAATTTTAGGTTTTTGCATCCAAATTTCGGCAAAATCAACATATTGATTCAGCGGTCTGGTAAATATGAGCATGGACTTTGTTTTACCTGAATTTAATTTTTCAAGAAGGGATTGAAGTGATTTTTCTGTCATTTTCAGTAAAATTAAATATGTTTACCATTGTATTGCATAAATTTTATCATCATCATTCAATTCGAGATCTTCAACTTTACAATTATGTTTCTTTGCTTCCGACTTTAGAAAGTTTAACAGATCATTATATTCGTCCGTTCCGTAAACTGCAGTCCGCATCAGCTTTGCTAATTTTCGAAACGAATTTTTCCCGCCACCCAAACTAAAAAAGGTAGAATCAATATGTCGCATATAAAGATATAAGTGTTCATTTCCAGCATTAATTGCGTCATCCAGATATGGAAGAAGATTGACTGCTCCAATTTTATCATAATCGTTCATTGTTCTTTCTATCCAATATTCAAGATGTAGAAATATAGCAATATCAGCTTTATTAATTCCCGTCACTTTCATATTGTATTTCAATGCCGACAGGGAAAATATAATATGCACCCAGCTAATCTGAAATCCACTATATGGTATTTGTTCCAACGAGTAATGGCTATGAGTTCGGTTGAGCCTGCTTCCGTAAGACGCTTTACGCAATGCAAAAGAAAAACTGCTTATCAAGTTATTTTTGTCTTCATATCCTTTAAGATCAGAAAGTGAAGAATCATTCCAGAATTTTGATACAATATCATAAAAATATTCGAGATCGTCACGGGTTCCCCAAATCTCAATGCCTAATCCTTTTTTCGTTGGTACGGTGTATATCATTTTTTATTTCTAAATCGAACGAAGATAAACCAAATATTTTTTTCATATTTACGGAAAGCCGTAATAAAATTGAAAACTATTTACTAAGATTTCCCCTTGCAATAAACCATTCATTCAAATCTTTAAAACTATGATACAGCGCCGAACAGTCAGCAACATTATCGTACATATTTTTAATTTTAACTGCGACTGATTTTCCGTTGTTATCATTATCCAGAAAAAGCAAGATCTTCTGGTATTCATTTAATTTCTTCTGAGCTTTGAAAAGCATTGCCGTAGAGTTTAAAATTAAGTAGTCACAGTTCTCATCTAAATTCCTTTCAAGATTTAGAAAGCTCAAATAATCAAAGAAGCCTTCAAAAACAGCAATCTCATTATTCATATTATTTGAATTGTTGATCCAAGTTACATCTTTAGAGCCCAAGCAGAGTTTAGCATACTTATTCCTTATTTCAAAACCATCGGAATCATTTTTAAATCCGATTCCGAAATATTTCCTTCCATTAAGCTCATAATGCACCTCCCTAACCCATTTTTTTTGCTCAGAGACTTTTCTTGAATCCAGGTACTGAATCAATGCGGGGTGCTTGACTTCACTGACTTTTAATATTCTGTAAGGAGTTTCAGGTTGTATCTCTTCAGCAAACCGTTCAATATTAACCGGAAAATTAAAAGATGACAGGTATTTCAATGCTTCCGAAACAGAGCATTTTTGTATTTGCTGCGCAACAGAAATTACATCATAACTCTTTCCTGTTCCGAAATCAAACGCGCAGTTCTTTATAAAATCCACGCAGAGACTCGGAACTTTTTCGTCCCTGTCCAGCGCAAAGTAAAAAGCGGTTCTGCGATTTTCTTTGGCAGGAGAAAGTCCGAATGACTCCAAAACAGCACGGATGCTGACAGTTTTCTTAATCTGTTTGCAATTCATTTTTTTTCTTTTTTAAAGCACATTTCTCTTACCAAACCCTTTTAACAAAAAATAACTTTTCCATCCTTTTCACTTAACTTTTAGCTATTTGATGTGCTGCAGTCTTAAAAACCGTTTGGATGATTTTCGGAATGAGTCCAATTCCGAGATAGAGATCAGTTCATTTCCGAAATTAAAATGAGTTGAAATCCGAAAAAGCAGCATTTTTGAAATGAGCGCAAATCCGTTTTCAATTACAATAAATTCTTCAGATTAGAATCTTATCTACAATCTTGAAATATAATTAACAAAAGCAAGCTTACCAGACTTTCCGGAATGAGTCCAAATCCGATTTCTGATACCTGATCCTTCTTCTTTTAATACGAGATTAACATCAGCGAGCGCCAATCCGAATTAGGACTGAGTACAATTCCGAAATACGGATGAGTGCCAATCCGAATTCATATAATAACCGGATAGCCATTCGGCAGCAGCTTCCCAACTTTACTTTCACGATAGAGCTTTATGATATTGTCCTGGATTTCCATCAAAAAAAACTTACCCCGGAATTCAGTGGATGGTTTGCCTTTCAATCTGTTTGCCTTGATAAATCCCCTGAATGCTTGTTCGATCAGTTCCCTTGTCGGATAAATGTTTCTATACTGATATGAAAACTGTTGCATTTCATCATTCTGTAGGCCATATCGTTTCCTGAAATACCGCAGTCTTCTTGTAATATCGATCTTCGCCTCATCTGCATTTATCTTGTTTTCCATAACAAATTCTGTAGAATACGGTATGATCGAGATCATATCACCCTTGTATTTGAAATGAAACGACACATTATTATAGCGGTCAAGATTTGATCTCGCAGGCTTCAGAAATTTAAAGCATAGGTCGTTGGCTGTCTTATAATTGAGCCCAAACTTTCTGTTTAATGTGGAAAGCTTCAGGATTGTTCCGGTCTGCGGTATTTTTGCCAACCATATCGCAAAGATGATATGCTTATTGTTCCTGATGTTATAGACCAGATTATACAGGACATAATTATACTCCGGAATGACCATCAGTTTTTTAAGCCAGTAACTGCTGATCAGAAAGCTGGTATATCCGCGGTCTTCATAGCTTGGTGTAGAAATAAGTCCTCCAAAAGTTCTGATCTCCCTTCCTTTTGAATTCAAAGACGTGTACCATCCCATTCTGAATTTCGCCAGAAACTCGTAGGCATCAATCACCTGTCTGCTGGAACCGCTTGGTGAGATCTTCAGGTTCCTGATTTTCATCGAGGTAAATATATTATTCTCTGTTTCAAACTCTTCCTCAAACAAACACAGCTGCTGCGGACGGTCTTCCGGCCTGAACTGCTCGCTGCTGATAGTAGCAATGATATTAAATATGACCCGAAGCGCATTGATCGGAATATCGGCCGCTTCCTGATCTTCAAATATAAAATCATCTACAAAACCATTTCCCAGCCTGATTCTTTCCGGCTCCTTCCCTGTCCTTGCTGTATACTCCTTTTTGACAAGTCTTCGGTCCTTCTGAGGAAATATCATAAATTTTTTATTTTTAATCACTTATTACATTCTAAAATTCACTATTGCTCTTTCGGATGTCTGATCTCAGGTATATTGTGTACGGTCAGTTCATTTTGAGCAACCTCGGAAGTGAGAAAAGGCAACACATTCTTCAGGGATGACTGCCAATTGGTTATGGGTCTTCCTGAAGCGTTTCTCCAGTTACTCTGAAGCCAGGCTGAATGTTTTGCCATGATCAGATCATCGAGTTCGGTATGATAAGCATCCAACGTTCGGGCATAGTCTAAAAACTCTTCCGGACCCGGCACCACTCTGCCGTCTATTAAACGACTGGTAGGTTCTTCTACAGGTATATTCTCATCAACGGTTACAGATGGATTATACTTCTCATCAATTTCCTCAATTTGTAAAACGTTCTCATTCTGTCCAAAGAAATCGATAATACCTGATGCAGGTTCATTTTGAACCTTGCTGAAACTTGTTGGCTCTAAAGGATAATTGACCATCAGCCTGCAAATTCCGGCGGCACCTTGCTCGCGATAATATTCGATCAAGCCGAATTTGCTGAGCTTTTGCCTGGTTGTTTTTACAGTAGCCCTGTTTACGCCCAGCCTTTTTGCCAATTCGATATCAGAGATTGTAAACTGATACGCATCTTTTTGTTTAGCAACCTGAAGTAAATACAGATACAATGAAATAGCAGCCGTGCCGGGTTTCGTCTTTTCAACGAAAAGCCAGAACCTGTCGATAAGCTCAATATAGTACATCGTTATTTCTTTCCAAAAAGCTGCAAAGCCTTCTCCTTATCAATAATGATAATATTGCCGTTCTGAATGATCGCCTTGTCAAGAATGCCTGAAGATTTCACTTCCGATGCTTTCGAGACTGAGCATCCCAGGATCTTGGCCAGGCCTTTCAGCCCGTATTCATATTTCTTCTCAAAGCTCAGATTTTTCGATACCTCAAGGAATTCAGCCACGGTGAGCTGCCAGATGGGGGTTTTGGGATCAATGGTTTTCTTTTCCATAGTTTTGAAATTGAATGTCCAGTTATAAAATAGTAACAGTGCAAAGTTTCAAAATCAAAGAATGCAGTTTTCGGTAGTTCTTCGGTACTACCGAAAAATATCATTACAAAACGTATGAATAAACACTCGATCAATAGTGATAACTGTGGAATCAAATAATTTTACATCAATTTCACTGAAAAACACAAATAATGCATCCTGAAAACATCATTAGGACAAAAAAAATTATAAAATATGAAGAAAAAGATCAATTACTCATCAAGATCATCCAGATATTGATTAAAATTTTGTTGCAGCAAAGAAAGAAATTTACTCCTGTCCGTTTTCCGCAAACGAAGCTCCGCAAGAGTCTTATGGTAATTCCCTAAATTAATATTCACCGAGCTTTCTGCCCATCTGAAAATTTCTGCAAGGTCGGAGTGACCGCCATTGAAACACTTGGTGAGATGAAGCGCATACAGCAGTTCGGTCAGTGCCACCTTAGGGGCTGTCCATTCGATCTGCTTAGGAATTTCCACATCTTTTCCCGGATAATCGCCGGAATTTATTTTGCTGCTGAGAAATTGCTCCAGCATATCATTGGCAATAATCTGCGAAACAAGGTGATCATGCGATGTTGAAAATTCCTCATCATAGCTGTACAGTTCAGGGCTGAGCTTCAGCTTGAAGTCAAACTTAAATCGTACGAAGTATTTCTTATCAAGATAGGTTGATTTCCGACGGTAATAGTTGATGAATTCCTTATACTCATGATAAAAATGTAAGAGGCCGGCTCTCTCATTTTCATAGTATTCCTTCAGAACTTCAGGATCCGCAAAAGGCTTTGAAGCTTCAATAGACAATACTTTAGAATAATAGATATAGATCGCAATAAATTTTGGCTTGGTCATCTTGAAGAACCAGATCTCTTCGCTCCAGTCGGCGAACTCGTATTGACGAAGCAGTTCTTTCAATTGCTTTATTGCCGAATCGGTTTCCATCAATATTTCTTCTGCCCGGCCTATAATGCTGTTGTCGCTCCTGTTGATCTGATCCAAAGCTTTGTTGAGATCTGACCAGATCTGGTCTATCCTTTTTCTAAAATGCTTTCCGTTCATACGTTTATCTTTAATGTTCACGTAAAAATCGGGTTAAAAACAGATAAAATCAATTGTCCCCTAGCTCCTGTTGCCTTTTTCTTATGAAATCAGTCGGTCTCATGCCGTTGATCTCAAGGAAATGGGAAGAGAATTTTTGACGGTTCGTCATGCCACATTCAACTGCCAACGCGTCGATGCTGTAGTTCAGATATTTGCCATCCTCCAGCAAAAGCTTGGTGATATAGTTGATCCGCAACTGTTTAAGATAAGTTGGAAACGTAATACCCATATGGACATTAAGAACGTAAGACAGATGGGTGCGGTTACTCCCCATCATCTTAGCAACCGTCGGTACGGTCAGATTCTGCTCAAGAAACAGCTTCTGATTCTCGAACTCCTTCAATTTGTTCAGTATGTCTTTGATGATCTCAGCGCTGTAAAGACTTTTCTCATCTGTATTGACCGGAAGGTCCTGTGCTGGTTCCTGTCCTTCCGACTCCTGCAATCTGGTGAGCAGTTGACGGTACTGAAGTGTGAGCCTCCTCTCCCTTTTCCGAGACCTCACAATGATATAAGACATGGAAATCATCCCGGTTCCAACTGCAATATAGATCAATGCCAGATCCTTGTCATGTTTCTTTTCAAGCTTCTTTTTCTCTTCCATCAGGGTATCGGTATCGTAGTCACGGTAAAGTTTTGCAGAAAGCATTGCAAAATCAGCATTGATGATCGAATCCGCCTTCAGCAGCTGCCCGGTATAATACAACTGACCGTCTTTATCGTTTTTGCTTTTTGCATCATCGATCAGTATTTCGTAATTGGATCTGATCTCCGGTGTGATGAAACGAAATTTGTTGACCAGCGAATCTACCTTTTTAAAATAATTAATTGCCTGAGTCCTGTCATTCTTCTGTAAATATGATTGACCCATATAAAAATAAACATTCGTCAAAGAAGCGTGATCTTCGACACGGCTCAGAATATCCCTGGCAGCCGTCAATTCTTCCAATGCTTCCACAGGCCTGCCCTGTCGAAGCAGCTGAATACCTTTACCTTTTCTGAATAATCCCAACTCGGGCAAAAATTCGCTTCTTTTTTGAAGCCCGGCCAATCCTATGTTAATCAGTGAATCCTCCTTCTGATAAAGATGTAAATGCTTGTAACAGGTGCTAAGCCTGTAGATACTGTTAAAATATCCTCTTTCATTATTGATCTTCACTGTTGTATTTTCATCTTCTTTTGCATATCTCTCAAAATAGTTAGCGGTTTCAATAAAATGCTCAACGGCTTGCTTGTAATAGCCCAGATAACTTTTGACCATCCCCAGGTGATACGTGATCTTGTTTTTGAGGTAAAGGTCCTTTGAATTCTTTGAATATTTAAAAGCAATGAGATACTCATCAAGGGCGGGCTTGTACTGCCTGAAGTTGTAGTAATAAACAATTCCTTTCCCGAGATATGACCTGGCGATCTTGTCATGATCACCATATTTTACAGCGAAGACGATCGCGCTATCGGCATATAATAATTTTCGTTCAGGCTTTTCACTGTAGTATATGGCCTCTTCGTAACCTCTGATCAGCTTCTTGAGATTATTTTCACTCTTTGCTTTATTCAGATAGAGGTTTACAAAGATCATTGCTCTTTCGTCATTTTCCTTATAGCCATTAAATAAAGCAGCAATTTCCTTATACGATCGTTCCTGTAATTGACGACCGTCAATAAAACACCAAAACAGATTAAATATCAACAGTAAAATCCTTTTATTACAGTCCATAACGATGATATATATCCAAATTTACTCAAAAATCAACAATTAAACAGCTGTTTCAAAACCTCTTACCGTCAAAGCATATTACTTTCTGATTATCAGAAACATAAACTAAAAAATACAGGGAACAATGTACCAATCATTCCGTAACAATGTATATTTCGTTACCACATTCGCTTTTTTTTCTGTGTCGACACATCTAATTTCGATGTCAGAATTCTACTAAACCCCGGCCGGGATAACTTTTTTAAAACCATCAAAATTACAAACCAAAATGAAAAAGTATATCTCAATTTTAATGCTGACACCAGTACTATGTATGTTATCGTGCGACAGAGAGACCAATAATAATAAAATGTCTGAGGACAATGTGCAACGCATCCAATACAAGAGCAATCAACACAAAGCCGAATCCGCACGAAGCCCGGAAGCGCAGGTCGATTCCGTGTCTAAGAAGGACACCGGCGACGATGATGAACCGCAAGATGACAAGCAACATTGGAAAGTCCCGATCGATTCAGTGTGGTAGTTTAACTAAACACTGAAAATAAGCTTCGGTATGGAAGATCAGAGGATTACACTAGCAACAGGACGAAAATGCACCGTCAGTGGCGAATGGGAAATACAGGGAAGGCTCAGCACGATCATATATATATCAAAGGGAGAGATCATGCCGGCCTACTGCGGCAGGAATGTCAAATGGATATTGATCAGAAAAGGATAAAGCATATATAAAAGCAGACCAATGAAAACCTTCAAGTCAAGATTTGTAGAATACGTCAGTTATTTTTTTATACTGCTGTTTTGCTATGCCAGTATAAGTAAGATATTAGATTTTGAGAATTTTCAGATACAGATAGGGCAATCACCCCTAGTAAGTGCCTATGCAGGCTTTGTGTCATATTTCACCATAATTTTCGAAATAGTAATTGCTTTTTTACTAGGTATTCCCACGACCAGAAGGATCGGGCTGTATTTATCAATAGGACTGATGGCAGCATTCACAGCTTACATTTATATTATTTTGAACTACAGCGAATTTATACCTTGTTCATGCGGTGGTATATTGGAAAAAATGGATTGGAATACACATCTGATCTTCAACATATGCTGTATTTTATTAGTCATTATCTCCTATTTTCTGGTAGAAATGGACAGAAATCAAAATTATAAAAGGACTATCTCGGTAGTTCTTTTTATATTGGTATTTAGTAATGGTGTAGTGGTATTATTGTATTATACCTCTGAATACATGATAAAAAAAGAAAACAATTTTATCAGGCGTTTTCCTCATCATGGCGTGGTTCAGATAGATAGTTATGACCTTAAATTCAATTCATTCTATTTCGCAGGACATGATAATGATAAGATCTACCTTGGAAATTATACATCGCCATTTCTTCTAACTGCACTCTCTAAAGATTTAAAATCTTATGAACAGTATCTACTGGAACCTGAAAATTATAGGTCATTCAAGTGGTCAAGTACGAAGATCAAAGTCGCTTCTCCGTATGTATTTTTATACGATGGGAAGATTCCTATAATTTACAAAGCTTCAATTGGGCAGACTCAAATGAAGATCATTAGTGAAAACGACGCTTATTTCAGTGATCTGGAAAATATCGACAATGATCATATCGCTTTACGATCCAAAAGCAGTGCTAGCGGTTCTAATACACTGGGAGTATTAAATCTTTCAGAAGATAACCGGGTAAAATTGAACGATACCTCGTTGGATGGAAACGGACTGTTTGAGACCGATGGACAACTATTATACAGTCCGTTCAGTGAGTCATTGATCTATGTTTATTACTACAAAAACCGTTTTGATGTTTTTGATAAGACCATAAGTCAAAAATTGATACATCATACCATTGATACGATTTTAAAGCCTAAAATCAAAGTGGTCGAAATGAAAAATGGTATAAAGAAAATGGCAGCACCACCACAGATCGTCAATGCATATGCAACTGTTCAGCAAGACATTTTATTTAATAGATCGAATTTGATTGGAAGGTATGAACTAAGAAAACACTGGAAAAACAATAGTGTCGTAGATATGTACAACATCAGTAAAAGAGAATATCTGGGAAGTTTTTACGTCGAAAACCGCGGTGACAATAAGATGACCCAAATGTTGGCAACCGATCAGTTCTTCTATACATTGATCGGAAGCGAAATTGTCAGATACCGCTATGCGCAAGTGATATCAAAACAATTTATTAGGGAAAGCCCAAAACCTATAAAAGAGTAGGCAAAAACTAAAATTACTTTATTATGAAAAAATTCATTTTACCTGTATGTGTAGGATTACTAGCTACAGGAGCAGCATTGACAACTCAAAGTTTCAAAGCGCATAACAGCGCAATTGTAGATGGACATATGCTGGATGTTTCAGATCCGGCCAATCCAAAATGTGTCAATACATTTATTGAATGTTCAACCATTCCTTCGGCCTTTGCCTGTCAGGATGGTGACGGTAACGTTTTGCGAGAACTTCAGGGAACCAGCTGCCCTGAGTCACTTTACAGACCATAATAAACAATAAAAAGAGCTGTCTTATGGCAGCTCTTGATTGTATAATAGTTTCTATTTAAGGTAATGATTGAACCATTTCAAGAAATATCGAGTGGCTCTCTTTTGATTTTCAGGTTTCATCAGCGTATGTCCATCCTGTGGAAACAACATCAATTCAACAGGTTTATGAAGACTTCTTAATCCAACAAACATAGCAATACTCTGCTCAAAATCAACATGACGATCTTCTTTTCCCGCCCACAGCAAAAGCGGGGTATTTATTTTATCGGCACTAAAGATTGGATTATTATTATAATAGACGTTTTTATTATCATAAAAATTACCGGAAAATCTAAAACTTTGATCTGTATATCTCCAGATGTTCGGTCTAAAATTGGTTTTACTGACCGAAAAATAAGAAGCGGTAATATCTGATAAGGAAGCACCGCTTACTGCCGCTTTAAACAGATCAGAATGTGCAATGATGTAGTTGGTCTCAAAACCCCCGAAAGACTCTCCTATAATTCCTAATCTGTTAAGATCTACACCGTAAGATTCAGATACGATCTCGATTGCCTTTTTAACTGATCTGAGAGCCGATTCACCAGGTTCATCAATAACATAACTTATTCTGGGCAAAATAATGATATAACCTTCTGCTGCAGTCAAAGAACGGTTAAATCCAGGCTGATTGAACAAGCTGGGAAAATAAAAGGTCTTGTAGGAAGCGGCTTCATTTTCGTAGACACATACTATGGCAGGATACCTTTTCCTATTATCGTAGCCAGGAGGTAAAATGACACTTACATATGTCGTATGTCCATCAATGTCATTAAAATGATTTAATTCTGCTTTTGGAAATTTTTCTTTCTGAAACATTCGCCTGTTGGATTCATAGACAACTCTCAAAGTCCTATCCCTAACGTTGTAGTCTTCCAAGATATAAGGCGTGTTGGCATTTTCTTTGGTAAAACTGATATGGTCTTTAGAACAAATAAACTGATCAAGTTTATAGAGATCCAGGCCCGAAATAGTATCCATTTTATGCCCGTTATATACGGATAGCCCCTCCCGGATATCATCTTCGTGACTTAGCTTAATTAAAATATAATCTTCATTGATTTTTCGATATCTCGTCCATTTTAGAGGAGCACTTGTGATCACTGACCTATTCAATATCTTAAATGATACTTTCGGATCAGAAGATCGAGTTATATTTTTATAGATCTTAGAATTCAGATCATATTCCCACAAATTATTGACTGACGTCAGATAGATCTTCCTCATATCATTTGAGAAAAACAGATCTCCTGCTGGATTGATGTTGTTTTCATTTTGCCTGTTAAATCGATAAAATCTTTCTTTAATTCTATTCGTCAGATTTTCTTTTTTCTTAGAATATAGATCATACATCCACCAATCCCGACCCTCAAAGTAAATCAGTGACCCATCCCCCAACGGATAAAACTGTTTAGCCTTTCGAGCTTCAAATTCAACCTGATCACTATATACATTTCTGATCCTGATATCAGGAATTAAAAATTCAGTTTCAGAATCACCATTGGCAAAATCCAGGACCTCTAAAATATACCGATCATTAAAGATCAAATAACGATTACTTACATTCGGATCACTTTTATTAGATATCTGTCCCCCGGTTGATAAATTAAGCAGTAATGCTTCAAAATCACTATTTGCCCTTGCATCGAAATTGGGTTTTAAAGCGAGATCATTACCATACCAATTTTCAATGCTGTCTTTATAGGAAACGGGTTTATTTTTCCTTGATGCGACAAGCATGCAATGGTCACCAAAGCCGAACCCGGTAAAATCTTTAAACCTGTTGTCAATATATTGATCTAATATTTTCTCTCCATTCCAACTGTATGACAAGACTTTCAGCCTTCCACTATCCTTTACAACAAACTTTGACAATTTACGTGAGATGTCAGGTGTGTGATTAATCAAATTTTGCGATCTTATACTGTCAAATCTCGTTATGACCTTACCAGTTCTATAACTGACTATTAAAGAAAGATCACTGCCCAGAACCAATGACAGGTCATCATCGAGGGGTTGAATTTTTGTGACCCCTTGAGCAATACCAGATGATTTAAAGGATGGACCAATGCAAACAAGCTCGTTAGAACGTGTTATGATAAGACCATATAGAAAGTCATCTTTAAAATTAAAATCAGACACATCCTTGATCACTTTTTTTTCTTTATTTCTTAAATTGATTATCAATAGATTATTATCCGATTGAAGAACTGCAAAGAGATTATCATTGAGAAAACTTCTAACTACATTTTTAAAGGAGATGGTATCTTTGGTTTTAGCATTTAACAAAACCATTCTTTTTTCTGAGTTGTCAAAGATCTTTGTAAAAGTATTCCAACGACCATTATTACTGATGTCTGAATTAACGATCTTGTACCATTTATCAAATCTCTGATCAACTAAGATCCTTTGTCCAGACATTTTTCCACAACAAAAACACAATAAAGCGAATAGCAATGCATAAGATCTAGTACCCATCATTCTGAGGTTTAAGGGATGGATTGGCGATCAATTCATTTTCAGGCAACGGCAATAGGGACATATGGTTTTTCCAGGAGGATTTAACCGTCGGCATATAGGTATTGAGCAGACCTTTTCTTTTAAGATCAAAGAATCGATGTCCAAACTCAGTAAACAATTCATGTCTCCGTTCATCCATCACAGCAGTTCTTACCTGTTGCTGATTTAAATTACCAAGACCTGCAAGCCCCACTCTTTGTCTTAACTGATTTAAACGGTTTATTGCAGTCTGAATATTTCCTAGTTCATTTTCAGCTTCAGCAGATATGAGATACGCCTCCTCCACTCTCAACACGACTGAAAACTCCAAGGATGATGAGGTTTTATTATTCTGGGTATATTTATACGGATAGGAATAACTCATCGTTGCATTAGATAAAGCCTTTGTCCATTTTTGCTTCCTTTGATCACCAGGTTCAAATGAATCCAGTAAATTTTGAGATAAAACGACATTTTGAGGAGGCAGGGTGACAAAAATATAATACTGTCCTTCCAAGGTATTGATCCCTGCTTCCAATGGCATAAATTGCCAGATCGCACTTTTACTGTCCTTTAAAAACGTCTTTGAAATATCCTGTTCCATTGTATAAAGCGGATTTTGAATAATCAGATCAGCCATTATTTCGGCTTTTGCCCATTCCTGTTTGTATAGATAGAGTCTTGCTAAAGCCAGTCTTACTCCCGACCTGTTAATTCTTGTACGATTGGCAGTAGGATATTGGTCTGTCAGGTACTGGTCCGCTTTCTGATAATCTTCCTCAATATGTACATACACATTATCCAAGCTTTGTCTTGAAACAGATTGATTTTGAAGATAATCAGTAGTAGTGATATACGGTATATCACCATAAAGATTAACCAGGTAAAAATGTAAGAACCCACGAATAAAGTAAGCTTCACCCAAGATCTGATCAACGGTCTGTTGATCGAGATAGGCTGTACTTTTTCCAACGCCTTCAATGATATTATTTACAGCATAGATCTGCTTATAGGCATTGACCCAGATCGTATTTAAAACCGTGGTATTTTGTTGGACACTAAGATCGAAAAAGGTTTTAAAATCCAGAGACTGGTTACTTACAGAACTGAGTTCATCCGTATAACAGCCCATCAATGTTCCTACCCCGTAAAGGGAACCGTTTAAAAGCGTATTGGACCTCAAATTAGAGTAAACATCCGACAAAGCTGCATAAGCAAGACCTTTATCTTTAAACACCATGGACTGGGATATCTGATTATTCGGATCATCCACTTCAAGAAACTTCTCACAACTGATCAGATAAAAACTACAAAATAATATGATGGACGTTAAAAAAAACTTTTTACTATGATATGAATTTTTCATTTTGTTAAAATTTAATATTAGCAGAAAAGGCGAATGTTTTTGCCAAGGGTAGAAATAACCCCTGCACTTCGGGATCAATACCTTTGTACTTGGTCAAGGTCACGAGGTTCTGCGCATGCAATTGCAGGGTCAGACCATTGACCCACGTTCCCGACAAAGGAACTTTGTAGCCTATCTGTATATTATTGAGCCTTATAAATGACGCATCCACTATAACTGCATCACTGGCCTGATACTGCGCAAAAGCTCTGGATGCATTGGTATTCGATCCGGTACTGGGTCTTTGAAAACTTGCATCAGGATTTTCAGGGGTCCAGTAATCCAGCATATAGGTTGGAACGTTGGACATAGAGCCCAATAACGGCAGGCTATAGTCCAGGTTAAACTGTCTCTGTTTAACGAATTGAAACAGAAAATCCAATGACCAGTTTTTATATGTGACCTGACTTCCTATTCCACCAAAATATTTGACGCCTATATCAACCACCTTCGTTCTGTCATTGGAATCTATCTTGCCATCGCCATTCAGATCGGAAAACTCAAACAACCCCGTAGTTGGATTGACCCCTTTAAGTTCATAGACCTTTTTGATATTTAAGGATCGTCCCACCTCGTACGTAGAAGCATATGATGATGACTGCAAATTGTCATATTCGAGAAGCTTACTCTTTGGAAGTGTCCAGTTTCCGGTCATTCTCCATTTCACATTTTGTCCCCTTATAATTGAAATACTCAGATCCGCCTCAGTTCCCGAGTTCTGAACTTTAGCAGAAAAATTACTTTGTATCGTTGCAAAACCTGTGGTAGCCGGCAAAGGAATCCCTACCAATTGGTTGGATGATCTGTTTCTGAACCAGCCTACAGAAAGATTGATCCGGTCTTTTAAAAATCCAAGTTCCAGGGCATATTCAAGCTTTGTCGTTTTCTCCCAACTGAAATCAGGATTAAATAATCTTGAAGGATAGATCCCTATTGTACCGTCGTAAGCCTGTGATGTGGTCGTATAGGTATTGAGATACTGATAATCCCCGATCAGGTCACTTCCGGAAGTCCCCAAACTTACCCTTAGCTTTCCAAAGCTCAGCCATTTTAAATTTTGCTTAATAAGCCTTTCCTCGGAAAATAACCACGCTGCACCAACAGCACCAAAGTTGGCAAATCTCTTATCAGGACCAAACCTGCTGGAGCCGTCTCTCCTGCCTGTCAGATTAAAAATGTACTTCCCTGAATAATTGTAATTAAAACGTCCGAAGAACGCAGTGTAGCGGTAGTCGATATTGGTATCTTCAATGATCTTCTGCACTTTGGCATTGGAAAGATTATCTATAAATTCGTTCGAAGTAAAATCAGATGCCTGTAATCTTACAACATCATTTTTTCTATCCTCAAATGTAGACCCCAGGAATGCGCTGAAAGAATGGTTATTCCATTTTTTATTCCAATGCAGCTGAGGTTCCATGATCCAGCTTGTCTTAGAGACCAATCCTTCGTATCGTGCAGAAATACTGCTTGTATAGCCTAAACTCGGATTGAAGGCGGATGAGGGATTGATTCTTGATTCATTCTGCTGCGTTTGCGTATATCCTGCATTCAGTTTTAAAGCCCAGTGTTCTGAGATCTCATAAGATGCATTCACGTTGGTTACCAACGATCTGATATCGTTCAGATACTTATTTTCAAGCTTCGCCAGAGGATTGGTAAAAGTATTTCCTTCCCAATTGAGACTGCCATCAGAATGATATAGCATGGGAGCATCGGGAGCCAGCAAGATCTGCCGGGTAAGATCCGCGTCTGTCTGATCGTTATGTTCCCTAGTATAAAAGATGGTCGGACTTATTTTAAGCTTCTTGTCGGGACTGGTAATTACGGTGCTAAAATTAAATCCGGAACGTTTGTATTTTAAGCCGTGACCAAAAGCACTACCCTGCTCCAAATTGGACAACCCCAGATAGTACTGGACATTTTCCGAACCTCCGGAATAAGCGAGCTGTTGCTGCTGGCTTATAAAAGTTTTACCAATGAATTCCCTGTACCAATCAGTATTTCTGCTTTGGTCCCATTTCCCGTTAATATCGTATGCAGTCAAAGGATAGGTTGTTATTCCATCATTGGCATAGGCATCTTTTCTCAACTGAAGATACTGCTCCGTATTGGCCATTTCTACCAACCTGTTAGTTCTCGATACAGATGTAATAGCACTAAACTCCAACGAAGATCTTCCCTTTTTCCCCTTTTTCGTAGTAACGATCACAACCCCATTTGCCCCTCTGGAACCGTAGATGGCCGTTGCATCCGCATCCTTAAGAACTTCCATACTTTCAATATCATTGGGATTGATGGAATTGAGCGGACTTGATTCTCCTTTCGAAAGAATATTGTTCGATAAAGTGCTTAAAGAGTTGGATTGCGCATTGAGGGGCACGCCGTCAACAATGATTAAAGGATAATTACCATCAAACCTCAGGCTGTTCTTACCTCTGATCTGAATATCAAACCCACCACCGGCAGTACCGGAGTTCTGAGTGATCGTAACACCTGACATCCTTCCCTGCACCGAAGACAGCACATTCGTCACAGGCTGGTTTTCGATCTCTTTTGCAGAAACCCGCACAATGCTTCCCGTCCTCTCCTTGTCACGAACTTTATAATACCCTGCATTGAGCACCACTTCCTCAATGTTCTGTTCCTTTCGATCCAGCTTAAGATTAAAAATTGTTCTACCGTCAAGAGCGATTTTCTTTTCCGCATATTCAGGATGCCGGAAGATGATTGAAGGATTTTCTCCTGTTATTTCTAATTGATATATGCCTTTAGAATTGGTCAAGGTAACCTGGTCACTACCTTCCTGAGAGACCACAACTCCCGAAAGCGGTGATTGATCCTCTCCGACAGTAACGGTTCCTGTCACTGTCCTGGTCTGCGCTTCAATTTTGCCGTATATTACGGTAAACATAAACACAAGACCGATGCCTCCTATGTTAGAATAGGATTTTTTCATAGTTTTGTATGGGTTTTAATTTTATTAAAATCCTCTAATAAACTCTAGCTCTTTCCCCGGTCTGCAAACTTATGGGAGGAGCTTTTTTTATGCGGAGGATGATTCTATTTCATTTCTTCTTTTTTATTATTACTACTGAATTCAGGTATTTGAAAACTAAACTTTCGCAGTGCCCTTTGGTAAAATTATATCGCATAAGGAAACCGCAAGGCACCTGAAAGCCATTTAATATGAATGAAATTTTTGTCCCGTGAAAAGCTTTAAAAGCCGCAATGAGTTGTACACCCCATTGTATCGTGTCGTATGATACTATGTTTTTGAAGGTGCTTAGAGTGTGTAGAAATGGCGGACAGCATTGGAAAATAAAAACGGCATGGAACTCTACATTATCAGCTCTGAGGTACTGGCATACCTTGCATACAGATAAGAGAGCCCACGCCTAGGTCGTGAGCTTAATACTTATCCTCTCGTATGCTAAAAAGTGCCAGTTTTCGGAGCGAGATTCTAAGCAATAGCTTCTATTATTCTTTGAAGTATCGCAAAATTACATTTATAATGTAATTAAAGCAAATATAATAAAATAACGACATATACGTCGTTGAAATTACAATTTTTTATAAAGTATTTTACAGTAATGCAATATCAGAAGAAAGTTTTTAGATATAAAGTTGCTGTTGGCATCGTTAACAAAAGATTGAGAGAAAGAATTTTAATCAATGGTAAACCTATGATTCAAACATATCTGAATAATGATATCAAAGAAAAATATAAAATTGATTGGAATAGTGCGAGAGAAGAATCGCTACCAAATACCACCCTTCAAAATCTTCATTTAATTTGTGACTATTTCAAAATAGATATTAGTGTATATTTTGATATTATTAAAAATGTAACAGATGAAGAAATAGATATAGCAATCAATTCAAAGAAAAAACTTACGAGACTTTATTCAATCTATTTAAAATATTAAATCCTACTGTTTAGTTAGGATTTTTTTTTACTTTCCAATTTCCTTATAATAACGTTCCGAACATTGTTTTAAAACTTCTTCCGTCTCTGTGAATTCTTTTTTCTTCTTATCAAACTCATTTTGAGTTTTGCTGTAGTTCTTTGTCGTATTATAAAGACTTACTGATAATATAAGAACTGCACTAGTTGAAATAATATTGTAGATTTTTAATGCTTTCATCTTTGTGGTTTTTGTTAATAAATATATTAATAAGTTCTTTAATTATTACATTTGAGATAACTAAAAAACTTAAAGAAATTTTATATGGCAAAAAAAACTTATACCATCGACGAACTTGAATTAAAAAATGATTCTAATGAAGAACAAATTCGAACAAGAAAAATATTTGAAGACTTAAAAAATAGAGCTGAAAAAGGAGAACAACTTTTAGAAAGAGAGAAAGAATTTTTATGTATGTCAATAAAATTATCATATAATCCTATTGATGGGGAGCCTGAAGATTTTCCCTTTTGTAAAGATTATATCTTTCATGAATTGTATTTAACCTATTTTCACAATGATTTAGCGGGTCCCTTTTTTAAGGCAAAGAGAGGGAAAATTGTTCAAGTTGAAATTGATGAGCAATTGAAAGATATGAAAAAGCTACAAAACATATCTGATAGTTGGCTAAAGAATATTCAAGTTACAAACCACAAAGAGCAAATTTTACAAGAGCTTGGTATCGAAACTAGACGAGACTTAAAAGCATTGGACATAAAAATACCCAATTGGGTTAGGAAAATTCGTGCTAGACAAGACAATTATAGATTGAGAAAAGATAAGATTATTCTTCAATCGAAATTTATATATCATTTAGTCAAGTCTGTAATGGAAAACTACAACCCTGAGGATTTCGAAATAAGTTTTTCCGGATCAACAATCGAATTCACCCCTTATTCTCTAATTCACATAATAAGTAGACATTACGCCGAACCTATAAAAGGTAATACTTCCAAAACTTACCATTATAAAAATTTTCTTCCAAAAGAATTACATCTTGATTTAAAAAATATTTTAACAAAATAGATGCTAAAAAATTAATTAATATTAACAATGTTGATAATATTATTTTTGAGTATGAGAATGTAATATATCATTTATGGGTTCAGAAAAGATATAAGCAAGTAAAAGGACAAGGAAACGTTCAAATAAATACAGTACAATCATTTTATCCTATTTATGACGTAACTGAACTTTCAAGAATTAAGAATAATCTCCAAAAAGTGGAGGTTGAAAATAATTTGTTTGTTTACTTATAAAAGTGTTTTCACTAAAAAATTACATTAACTTATTCATGTGAAGTTTTAATAATGAAATACAGTCGTGAAAAATTAAATTCCTTTTCTGGAGAAAGAGTTGACAAATCAGAATATGATCAAATTGCACAAGAATTGGTTAAATCTGTGTTGGAAGGAAAAAATGTTAGTCTTGCAGAAGAATCTTTTGCTTGTTTAATCATAAAATTACTACGTAAAGATGGTACTAATGAATTAGCATTTGATATCAGCCAAATTGAAAAGTGTAAAAATTATAGATTTAAAAGTGCATATTTATTATATTTTTCTGATTTAAATGGTCATAAACAAGTAAGTGATCCATCAGGCATTATTTCTGAAAAGCAAAAAACACTTGACGTTTTCTTTCTTGAAAATGAATATCAAACTTGGAAAAAGCTTTTGAAGAGCAAAATTCAGGAGAATAATTTAATTGGATATGTAGCTAGAGAAACCGAACATCAAATTAAAGAATTAAATGACTATGCTTCTCAAAGTATGCTGGGATCAAATTATATAAAATATCTAGAAAAATCTTTAATACTCCATGGTAAATATATATACTTAACAGTAAAAGAAGCTTTTGAGGAAATTGGAAATACTGAAATAAATTTTAATGATGGCAGTAAAAGCTTTATTATAGATTCTTACTCATACGTTCATACACTCTTCAGACATTTTGCAAAAAGTATTAAACAACATCAAAGAGATAAAAGTTATCACTTTGATCAAAATATAAAGTTTGATAATATTCCGAACTTTATTTTAGAATTATTAAAATGCTATTCAACTTCTAATTTTTCAAAATCATTCAATAAGCAAAATATTTATTTTAAATTTAAAGGAAGCTACTATGCAATTTGGTTTCGGAAAATGAAAAAGAATCTTAAAGGGGGGGCTATTATTGAATACTTAAGAACTCAAACATTATATCCCGTTGAAAATATCGAAGAATTAGAAAAAGTTAATAAATTAAAATCAGAAACTACAAATTGTGATTTTGAATTTCTCCAATAATCTAAAAAAAAGCATCGAAATTGTTAAAGAAAGACTATTTAATTCTAATTGATGTAAATAGACTACTTTTCTCCTGCTTAATCCCATTAATGCATACAAATTAATTTGCTTATAAAATTTAATGATTTACCATCAAAGTAACTTACCGTAGTTAAAATGTAATTGTTTTGAAGAAAATAAAACCCCAAAATTGCAATAAAAAAATATGATTACAGATAATATTTACTTTACACAAAAAACTTATCCTATTATTCAGCAAATAGAAAATGAAATAGATGATGCTATAATTGCAGAAAAATTTTTATTTAGAAGCTTTACCAGAGAAGAAATGTATAATGTCTACTGCTCTATTTTCTATGAATTCCCATATAGAATAATTCCTAAAAATGAATTTATTGGTATTTCTATAAATGCTTTAGAAACTTTGGATGGTGGCGCTTCATTTGATGAGCACGAAGATAAAAACAAACTATTTGACTTTCAGATTGATGGCTTTCTTGAAAGGAGAAAATCTTTTGATCCTAAAAACTGTTTGGAAACTGTAGAATGTTTTATCGATGAATTTTTTAACAAGTTAGTTTTCAACTTTGATAAGTTTATAGAAAGTTCGAAAAAATTCCCTTTCTTTCTTGGTATAGATGATGAACAGATTATATTATTAAACCTAATAAAACATTATAAATCAACACTTTCAAACGAAAGCATTCAGATTGATTTTTTCTGGGCAATACAGTTGCCTAAGAAAATAAATGATCAGTTATTAGTTTTATTGATTGAATATTTAGAACAAAGAGTCGCAATTTTAAATGTAAAAATTACAGATATAATTTTCGAAAATAAAATTAGTATTACACAAGAATTTCAAAATAAAATAATATGGAATGGGAATCAACAGCAACTGTGCGAATTATTTCTAAAATTAAAGGATAATAAATGGGTTGAAAATTTTGAAGAAGGTAACTTGAAATTATTCGTGAGTTCACTATGCAACTTATTCGATATTAAAAAAACCAAAAAAAAAGATACATCGGACGAAATAAATTCTCTCTATCAAATTTTTAAAGGTGAAATAATCGATGGAAAGAAGACCTATCCATTTTTAGATAAACCTCGATACAAAAAAGTTGTTGAGGAAATGAATAAAAACTAAAGCTGAAAATCCAAAATATTGTACAGACTTGAAAATCCCGAAATTGATGGGATTTTTTGTTTTTTTAGTATATCAATAGACTTTTAAATGATCGGAAAATACAGTAAAAATACTGAACAATATTTTAATACCAGTTTTTATTTTTGTTACTTACGGAAAACCGTAAATATATTAAGATTCAATTTTCTAAATTTGAATTCTAAAGTAGTGAGTTAAAAGCAAAATTTGAAATAACTAATTTCAAAAATTTAACAAGTTTTTTCATTTTATAAAATAAAAAAAATGGATAAGGATTCGATAATTGTAATATGCCAAGTAGTTAGTGCTATCGGTTCGCTGTCAACATTTGGAATGTTTTTGTTTTTATTTCGAAAAGATAAAGACAAACAATTACAAATTAATAAGCTTTCTAATATCGCAACGTTACTTGAAGCACAAAATGAAGTCATGGGTGAGCACAATGATTTGGTCTCGCAACAAGTTGAAATATTTAGAAATACTAAAATCTTGAATGGTTATGATAATGACGCGCTTTCTGAGTTAAGAAACATTGAAGAAAAGAAATTAAAATTAAGTGTCAGACCCAGTCTATGGTTAAATGGAGCAGGCTATAGTGGATATGACGGCGAACTTAAAATTGATTTAAACAATAAAGGTGAGGTTGCATTTATTACCAATTTTAATCTTACGTCTTCAGATATAATACTACACAACGAACATCTACCATACGAATTAGAAGGAGGACAAAGAAGATACATATTTGCAAGATCTAAGGGTAACAAGCATATAAAGGATTCAATTTATTCAATTGAAATTTTATATAAAGATAAAATCAATACACAATATTCTGTTCTTATTACTGGAGAAGGTGCGAATGTCACGTTATCTGAACCCAAAGAAATTGGATCAGTTTAATTGATTTTTGAAACACTACTTTTTCCAGAACCATTAAATTCAACAACCAAACTAAGCATAGCCATGACTTCGATAGGATTCAGAGTCTACTCTGACAAAAAAATCTACTACTGTATTATTGAAAAATTATTAAATGATGAAATAAGTTATCTTGACCTGTCATCAATTGATATTCCAAAGGCACTTACATGGCCAGAAGCATTAGCGTACACCAGAAATACTATCCTGGATATTTTAAATCTGTATAATATAAAAAAAACAGTTATAAGAATAGCTGAATTAGATGGGGCATCGATGGAAAGATGTTACATTGAAGGTGTCCTCCAAGAAACAATTGCAAGTTCTCCAGTTGAAAAATTTTTAGCTGGGCAAATTGCCGAATTTACAGCACTGTTAAATATTCCAAGAGACAATTTTAAAAAATTAGCGAATAATGAATTACAATTTGAAAATATTCCACAGGAACTTGATTGGACAAAACTTACAAAACCTGAAAGGGAAGCTATCTTAACCGCTAATGCTGCTATAAATTTATAAGTATGTTTACAAATTCATTATTATCATTTACGCTAGTAAATCAAATTGGTTTTGGTGGAGAAGCTGAAGTTCATTTAGCCACAGATCACCAATTAAATGCTCAGATTGTAATAAAAAAAATTACTAAAGCGAACTTCACTGACATTGATAAGTTTTTCGAGGAGTCAAAAAAATTGTATCTAACGGCTCATCACAATATTGTAAAAATTATGTATGGAAGTCAGGATGATGACTACGTATACTTGGCACTTCCTTATTATCAAAAAGGTTCACTAAAAAGAATAATTGATGATCGATTTTTAACTTCAAGAGAAATTATACGTTATTCACTTCAGTTTCTATCTGGTCTAAATAATATCCATTCAAAAGGATTGATTCACTTTGATATAAAACCAGAAAATATTTTGATTGATGATAGCAATAAAGCCTTGATTTCTGACTTTGGACTTGCGGAATATATGGGATACTATGGATTTGCTCAAGTTAATGGTACAACGCCTGTGCTAGCACCACCAGAGTTGTTTACACAAGCACAGCATAATCTCAAGTTTGATATTTATCAGGCTGGAATTACATTATATAGAATGTGTGCTGGAGATAGTTCATTTTTTCAACAAGTAAACGATGCTTTTATATCAAGAGGCGTTTCTAATCAAGCTCATTTTATTAATAATTTACAAAGAGAAAATTTCCCTAAAAGAAATAATTTTCCACCTCATATTCCAAAACCATTGAGAAATGTAATAAAAAAAGCTTTGAAAGCCAATCCCGATAATCGTTATAATTCAATTTTGGAAATGCTAAATGATTTGGCTAAGATTGAAAAAGCAAATGATTGGCTGTATACAAGACAAATCAATATCGAAACTTGGGAAAAAGATAATTACATTGTAACTTGCACCGAAAACCTTACAAACAATAAATTTACTATTAGTGCGTTAAAAAATGGACGTAGGAAGACTATTTACTGCAAAATTTGCAATAATAAAGAAGAGGCAAACAATTTGCTATATGATTGTCTAAATACCGTTTGGTAATGACTGCAAAGAAGATAACATATAATCCAAAAACTAGAAATGATATTTCTAATCCTTACAATAAATTCTCACATGAGCATTTACTAAAATTAGGCTGCGTCGATATTTTCAATGGAAAATATGTTATTGAAACTCTTTCTAATGGAAAAATAAAAGTTAATAAAAAAGAGAAAGGAAAATAGATAACTGTATTCTTCAAAAATATGGTTCAAGATATTTTTAAATTTGTTTATAGGTTAGAATCTGATACATAGTTTAACAAAGATGTTATGTTAGTTAATCGGATATGAAGGCTTTTTAAATCTAATATTGACCAATTCATCAATTCATTAATAAAACTGACCATATTAAACTTAAAGAATTAACATAGCATGACGATTATTTGATAAGTGGCAGGGATGGAATTTACATTTCTAAAACAAAAGAAAAAATTCCCTTAATCTGTAAAAGCAAGATTCAATTCTAGATAACAGGAAAAACATCCACAATCTGTGACATAAGACCTGATTCATTTTTTAACAGCCTTTTATTTATTACTTGCCATCAACTCTTCAAGCATACTTGCAAAACTGCTTCAAAATTTGTTTCTGAAAATGGAAATTTGATTTTAATCAACATGAAAAATTTATCACAAATTGACAATTTTAAAATATTTTGCGAGGTATCAGAAAAATATTGAATAAATTAAGGTTGAAAAAATATGATGGAAATATTTTACTATCAAAAATTTAAATGACAATTTCTCAATGCTTTGACATATTCTAATATTATTTTTTGTGATTTAATGAATAACTCTAAATATCATAACCATCTTCAATTATAAATTTTTTAAGCATGTTATGCACTCTGATATTTACCTTAAAAGCAGGAATAATTGTTCCTTCCAGTCTTTCAAAATATTCTTTAGCCTTAAGCTTATTAACAGTGCTTTTTAGTTCATCAAAACGTCCATATTCATTGATATTTACTTCTGTTAAACTAGATGACATTAGTGAACGAAGTTTTAATTCATCAAGTCCAAGTAGTGTTGAGATTTTCTTTATTTGGCCGTTTTTTGCATTAAACTCATATTCTGTAATGTATTCTCTAAAAGTTTTTCCACTTTCAAGATCTGCAATACCGGCTTGAACGTCACGGATGAATAGGTTTGCATATTTTTGCTCTTCCTGTGTTAGAGTAGCAAATGACTTGTAGAGTTCATCTAGGGTATTTTGCAATTCATTTTGGTCAATATTTCCTTTTTTAAGCTCCTTAACATATTTATAAAATCGAGAGTTCATGTAGTCAGAGTCAATTTTACCTGTATCTATCTCTGTCAGATACCCTTCAATTTCATAAGGTACATCACTTCCGCCACCACCTCCGCCAGTACTGAATAATTCTTTGTAACGAAGGGCTAAAATCAAATAGGTATTTTCATCTATTGCCATTTCAATTGTTATCTTACCTTCTCCTTTTCCAAAAGAGTATATCAATTTATTCCAATTGAAACCCTGAATTTTTGCTGCTTCTAAGTAATTATTAAAGTTCTTAAATTGCAGGGCGAATCTGCCTCTTTCAGATAAATCATTAGGAAGTCTCTCAAAATTTCCAATCCCAGCTTTTCTAAACAAGTTTTCAATTTCTCCGAAAACGTGATTCATTGAATTGAGATTTGAATCTAAGTGCTCCACGAAAAGGCTTATCGGTTTATCTCCAGAGTACAACTTTATTGCACTATTGATGTTGCGTTCCATTGTATGAGGCTTACGATAGTATCTTATGGTTCCGAACGGCTTATCAGGACCAAAAAGCCGATTAGTTCTCGAAAATGCTTGAATAATATTTTCATACTCTAGCACTTTATCCATGTAAAGTGTGTTGATCCATTTAGAGTCAAATCCTGTCAACATTTGGTCTACCACAATCAATAAATCTATTTGCTTTTCAGGAGTTGTTTCGATCCTTAAATAAGGTTCTTTATGCGCTAGCCTTGCAGCAATGTCTTTTTTGAATTTTGCATAATTCGCTAATTTGAAATCTTGTTCATACTGTTCATTATAATCAGTCATAATCTCAACTAGACCGTCCTCTTTATATGCAGCGTTACCATTGTTGTCAATATGTGGGTCAAATAATGCCGTAATTTTTAAATTCACGTTTTCTGCTTTAAACAATCGGTAATACACGATAGCATCACTAATACTACTTGTAGCGAATATTGCGTGAAATTTTTCGTTTTGACTTAGAACTATCCAGTTTCGTAGAATATCTTCAACAACTTTTTGATGATGTTCCTGTCGATCATATTGTGAAGTGGGTAAATAGTCTTCAATACCTCTCACATACCGTCCTGAAGTTTCAACGTATCCCGCCATAAGAACGGTGTTCATATATTTATTAAATACCTGTGCTCTTCTTGGGTCGGATAATGCTTCTGCTTCATCATTTGCCCTTGATTTCTCCAATGCAACAGCTAATCGTAAATCCCGATCCCTGTAAGTCAGTATTTTATAGGGATCAAACCCAAGCACGTTTTTATCACGGATACCATCTGCAATGCTGTATCTATGCAATTCATCACCAAATACGGTGGATGTCGTATTCATTTTCTTTTGATTCTCCTCTTGGATTGGAGTTCCTGTAAACCCAAAGAAAATAGCAGTTGTAAATGTTTTTTTAATCGTAATGAGCATATCGCCGAATGTAGAACGATGGGCTTCATCAACTATAAAAACAATTCGTTTTTTATTCATGAGCTCAACGTCGTGAGCATTTAGTCCACCTTCCTCATCTTTAATGTTGCTCATTTTCTGAATAGAGGTTACAATTAGAGTATTTGCAGGGTCTGAACTTTTAAGTTTTGTTACCAAAACACTGGTGTTCTCGGTTGCCTGTACATCCTCACTCTCTTCGGCGAAACCTCGATATTCTTTTAGAGATTGGGTACCTAATTCAATTCTGTCCATCAGGAAAATTACTTTATCCGCATCCTTCGAATTGGCAATAAGCTGAGCTGATTTAAAACTGGTCATAGTTTTACCTGAACCTGTGGTGTGCCAAATAAACCCACCTAAAGCATGTTTACTTTTCCAGTCGGTTCTAGCAACTTTATCTGATATAGCACTGGCCGCAAAGTATTGATAACTCCGCATTACTTTCAATAATCCATCATTACTGTCTGCAACAGTATAGAAACCTATTAATTGGTGAGCCATTGGAATAAATAGTAAAGATGAAGCAATATCGCTCCAATCGTTTATTGATTCATTATTGAAGTCAGCCCAATTAAAATAATAGTCTTTATTGAATTTGCCATCAGGACCAGGATTTGCAAAATAAACCGTTTCCTTAGGTTCCATTGCCACAAAAATTTGAACCAGTGAAAATAAACCTGTAAAGACTCCACTTCTTGTATAATTTTCTATTTGATGACACGCTTGGCTGACTGAAACTCCGCTTCTTTTTAGTTCGATATGGATAAGTGGCATGCCGTTGATTAAAAGCATTAAGTCACCGCGTCTGTTATTTAAGATTTTTGATTTCGTAGGGAAAACTGGTTGCTGAGCAATTTGATAACGACTTTGCCCAGCTGAAATTTCATGTCTGTCATATATTTTCAAACTCACTTCTTTACCAAAGTGCATTGTATCATCAGGGTTATCCCTTTTTATGGAAACTGTTTTTCCATTAATAAAGCCATTTAACTTTAAAGGAGTTCTCAAAGCACTTATCTGCTCTAATATTTGTTGCATTTCTCCTTCGGTTAGTGGAAAGTCATTCAGACGGTCTTTACCTCTGTTGTTTTCAAAAAGGATGTCTGCCCAATTTTGTAGCAAATCTTTTTCAGTAGGACGTTTCAAAACTTCCGTTTCCCATCCTTTTTTAGAAAGGGCCTGAATCAATGCTTCTTCAAATTCTGCTTCTGTTGTAAAAGTCATGCTATAAAAATTTTATACCGAATGTTTTGATGCTGTATTTGTCATTTTTTCAAAACATGCTTTTTTAATGTTTGACATCTTTTCCAGCTCCGTTTTGTGATTACAAATAAGTTTGTCGAGCGTCTTAAAATAATCGCCGATCAATTTTTGTTCTGCTGCATGAGGAAGATAAATAAGAAAATTATTTATCGCGCCTTTTTGAATATTAGGTAAGCCTGAACCTACTCTAAGTTCCATTATCTCAGTTTGCTTTGATTTAAGTTCCTGAAATAAAAATGGCACATATACTTTATTTGAGAGTTTATCTAATGTATAGCAATGCCCACCTGACCAAAATTTTGTTTCAAGAAAATTTACAAAACCGCAAGAGTTACCACCTTCACTAATTGTAATAGTGTTTTCCAAAGTATTCCAATCCTCTGTATAACCAGAGGGGATAATTCCACCATTTATTACTGGATACCTACCCTCCTGAGCAAGCTTTACAATATTTATTTGAACACCTTTTTGAATATCGCATATTTTTCCTAACGATTTTCCCTCCCATTTATCACTAAAACCTTTAAAACGAATTTCTGGTATGCTCTCACCTTTTTTCGGAAACATTTTATCAAGCATTGCCTGCTTAATAATTGATAGTTTGTTATATTTTGAATGGTGGAAACTTATTAATTTTTCAATTCTCTCAAATAAATTGCCAACTAATTTTTGTTCACTTTTTGAAGTGGCAATATTTACTTTCAGTGATAATAGATTTTCGGGCTTAACGGATTGACGCTTGACCACCGTTCCTTCTTCATATTGTAATGCCCTCAACTTGAACTTTTCACTTTTCACGAGCAGTTCAACAAATGACGGTTCTTCATCCGTGGTAAAAGTCACGTAAATTGGAGAGATTACTCCACGTCCATGCTTGTTTCGATCAATAGCACCATATTTAAGATTGGACGGATTGTAAACAATATCGTTTAGTTCTGTTAGTTTGTAAATCTTATTTTCTTGGTCAAGCGTCAAGTGGTCTCTATTGTTAGATTTTCTTTCGCTTCTGTCAATTACACCTTGTCCTGCTGCAAAAGCAAGGATTGGAGCGTCTTTAGTAATCTTTTGCATTACCTTACGCTCCTTCAAAATTTTGCTTAGTTCCCGTTCTTCCCAATCTTCAGTAAAACCTGAAAAACGAACTTCGGGACTTGAATTGATTTTAGTCATTTAGCTTCTCAGTTTTTAAAAGTGATTTAAACTCATTTAATCCTTTCATATCAAACTCATTGCCTTCCAAATCGCAAATTAACGATGATAAAGCACTTTCTGCTTCTTTAATTTCTTTTGCTACGTCTGAATAAGTAATAGCATATTTATCAGCTAAGGCTTGTACTTTATTTGAGAGTTTAGAAATGATAATATCAGGCAAATTGCTTAATGACTTGACAACAGGAGTAATCCATTTTAATTCAAGCAATTCAAATACTTGTTCGTCTGTCAGGTTTTCAATTGCTTCTTTAGTCTTTAAATGAAGTGTTGAAGCTTCTACTTTTATTTGAGCTTTTAATTCTTTTTCATCTGATAACAAGGTAGATACTTTTACCATTTTGCTTTCAAAAGATTCATCAGGGAAAGTAAAGGTAGATTGCAGTTCAAGTAAATATTTGTTGATGTTCGCTTTACTATAAGTTCCGTCCTTGCTGGCTTCCATTTTTGACCAATTCACCTCCTTGTGTGATTTGATGAAGTTTTCTTTCTCGAACTTTTTGGCTTTTCTTTCCAATAAGTCTAAATATTCCTTCAATACTTTAATTTCTTTTGTTTCCACATCAATGAAAATCTCTTTCAGATATTCGTTGAGTTCTTTTACCACAAAGGCATCATTGTTGTCATTTAAGATATTCATTTCCCTCTCTTCTTCTGAAAGTGAATCAATAATTTCTTCCAGTTCTGAGGTGATTTCAGCAACTCTCTTTTCCTTATCTCTTATACTGTTTAGTTCCTTTTTCAGATATATTTCCTGAACCAGTAGAAATGGCATCAATCGCCCTACCCAGCCGTCCTGTACCTCTTGTTCAATATCGCCTTTTTTTCGGATAACCATATTGGGGTCAACTTTTTTTGTAGTCTCAAAACCTTCTGTTTGAATTATTTCCAGATCAACTTTTATGATATCCCATTTATTGTCCAAAAGTTGGTAAGCTTCATATTTATCAATGAGCTTAATATTCTCAAGTCGTGTAAATATGTCATCACTAAGAACCATTTTCTCCCTATTTATTTTAACTGTTAATAGGTTTGTAAGCAATTCTGTTTTCAAGAAACTATTAAAATCTTCAAAAGCTGCATTGTATTCATGTAAAAAATGCTGGACACTTTCATGTTCTTTAATTGCAGAACTGATGTCGTTTACCATTAAGTTTGAATTAATGGGTGAGTTTTTAGAAAATAAAGTATCTCTAAGTTTTGGAAATGCCTCCCAAAACTCTTGTAACTCGTCAATTTCATTTTCAGGAATACCGCCAAACATAGAAGCATAGATATCCCAGGTTTCAGGATTTTCTGAAGAATCTACATAACGTGGTATATTGAGATTATACTCATTTTCTCTGATTTGTTCTCTTGCTACAACCTTTGAAAATTTGTTGATGGTTTGACGATCACGAACGGTATCTGCAATTCGTTTAATATCTGAGGCTCTAAGTTTATTATTTTTCCCCTCTTTTACAAACCCTTTGGATCCATCAATGATCAAAACATCTGTATTAACCCGTTTTTGTTTTAATATCATTATAATTGTAGGGATTCCTGTTCCAAAAAATATACTTGGCGGCAAACCAATAATAGCGTCAATGTGATTGGCTTCAATTAATTTCTCACGAATAACACTTTCCTCTCCGCCACGGAATAAAACACCATGTGGCAATACAATTGCCATAATGCCATCGGGTTTAATATGATATAAATCGTGGAGTAAAAAAGCGTAATCTGCCTTTGCTTTAGGAGCAAGACCAAATCTTGAATAACGCGGGTCGGCCTCTTTGTTTTCCGAATCCCACTTTTGTGAATAGGGTGGATTGGATACTACCGCATCTACATAAAGCGGATTGTGACTGCGTACCGGATCATTCTCATCAAAATAAGGCCAATCATCTTCTAAGGTATCACCATTTCGGGTTACTATATTATTTGGCAAAATACCTCTCATCACCAAATTCATTCTCGTCAGGTTGTACGTATTTTCCTTTAGTTCCTGTGCGAAATATTTAATATTGTTTTCATCATCGATATGTTTTGCGACGCTGCTACCAATATTAATAAGCAATGATCCCGAACCGCTGGTCGGGTCATATATTTGAATCTCCTTTTTATCTCGTAAATGATGTGCGATGATTTCCGACATCAATACAGAAACTTCATGTGGAGTATAAAATTCACCTGCTTTTTTTCCTGCACTAGCAGCAAATTTTTCAATTAGGTATTCGTAAATAAAACCAAGTACATCATAATCTTGCTTACCATCCATTGGGATATCCTTAATCAACTGCAACAATCCACTTATTGCTTTAGTTTGGGATGCCGAATTATCACCTAACTTACTTAATCCGGTTTGCAAAGTTTCAAAAATTCCTTCAAACAATTTTTTATGAGCGGGACTTATCAAGCGACTGAAAGCTGAAAGGGCATCACGAACGTTGGCTACATCAAAGTCTTTACCCATACTTATCCATGTAGAAAATAGATTCTTATAGGCGATAAAATACCCTATATTTGTCTTTATGTGTTCAACAGTTTCTGTATCTTCTTCACTAAGTGCCTCTATATCAGCATCAGTAAAATCCTCTTTCCTTGCAAATTGAAGTTCTTTTTCTGATAAATATTTATAAAAAATAAAACCTAAGATATAATCTTTGTATTCGTTAGCATCAATTTTAGAACGCATTTGATTTGCAGATGCCCAAATTTTAGCTGCTAATTTTTGTTTATTCATTTTTAATTCTTTAACGAAACTTTATATTAATTAATATAAAAATAGCATGTAGCTCGTATTTGATTTTATCTTTGATATCTTAGATCAAGTTTTCAAAAAGATTTCTAAATTCATTTAATTTTCGAATTTAAAATAACCACAAAATACTAAATTAACTTGTAAAAATACTAAAAATAAAGTGCTTATTACATTTCAAAATAAAGCATTTTCGCATTGTAATTGAAAGTGTAAGTAGCTCAGTATTTTATCTACGATATTTATAAAATAATTCGTTTAATATGAATATGTGGTTAGATTTTGCTCCCTAATTTTAAAAATGCTTAATATAAAACACTAACATAATGTACAAAAAGAAATTAGTCCGAAAATTATTTACAACCCACAATGTATATTCATATAAATAGCAAAATCAAAAATTGAAAAAAGTTTAGATTATAATCACTACGAGAAATATAAATTTTTCCCAGCAAAATTTTTCCGCAATTCTTTTAAGAAATAATAAAAACATGTTAAGTTAAAAGTTTCGGTAAGTTTAAAATTTCACAGTATAAAAATTTCTAAATAAGACTATAGATTTTTGTTATAATCTATAGTGATATAAGCAGTATACATTAAAAGTATTTCTTTTAGATTTGACCGAGCTAAGATTTTATTTTTAAATAATCGGGTAATAATACTGAGAGATTCCTAAATAGAAGAAATCACTACTATAAAAAGCAATTACCTATACATTTTGAATCACTCTTGAAATAATAGCAGTTTTTTATATTTGTAAAAACTAATATTTCAAAAATGAAAATTGAGCTAAACACACTATGGACCAAAGGTGACACAGAAATTCATCTATTTCGTAAAATGAGTGATATATTACAAGCAAATTATGACACTCTTTTTATTAAAGAAACCCATCAACGTAGAATCTCTTATCATTCTGAAACTATTAATCGGGAAGCATTTCGGGAACTTTCTGATTTATGGATTATTGCATACAGTCCTGTTAAAAAGAGAATAAGAACTACTTTTTTGCAAGCAAAATATCATCGGAAAAATATTCTTCCAGATGAAGTCTTTAAAGGAGATTACTTTCAACACGAACTATTATCGACACGACCAGAATTACTCAACGGAGGAACACTAAATTTCCCCTTAAATGTGTTGTCTAGAAGCTGTTGTGATTCTGTAGGATCATACGGAATTTTTTATGTCGAGGATGATAATTGCTTAAATATGGCATATTGCTGTGCAAGCAACTTATCAACAACAGATTATCCTGCAACATATGGTCAGTTTTCAGTAAATCTATCATTTCCTAAAGATTCACAAGGGGTTAAATTTTGCGAATGTTTTAAATGTGCTGAGTTTAATTACACATTTGAAATTGATACTTTTACTGATCATTTACTGCAATTGAATATTGGCGAAGAATTAGGTTACAATTTTCCAGGTTTGATATTTTTAAGAAATTTTTTTATTCGAAACATGACTACATTTAATGCCTCATTGTTACTAACTACTATAGCTGATATTTTAGACAGAGATAACAATAGCGGTCGCGGCGAAGACTTCTTCAAAACAGAAGGTGGAAATCCAAATATATTATTAGTTAATGTTGACAGAAAAGAAAATAAATGAATAAACTGATATTGACAAAATTAATGATAACTATCCAAGAACTGCTTTACAATTGGGGATTAGATAGACATGCAATAGTAAAGTTAGTACTGCATAAAGATAAAAGACAGGATCTCTATAGCCTTTATAAAACTAACCGTTCTGAGTTTTTAGTTTACCAGAGTTCCCAGTCTAAAGATATTTTTAATGGTGTAGAGGATATAATTTGATTCATTGGCGAAGACGGAAATAACAAAATGCTCAAAGAACTATTGCAATCTGATAATAACTATGGAAGAAATTTTCAGTTTTCAATTTTAATGTTTCTTACAAGAACTATTACTCCAGATGAATCTATCAAAAAAGAACAACTATTTAAGAATAAGTTAGGTACAGACTCATTTGGACTAAATGATAACTAATTGTTCAGAGTATGAATGTTTTTATCAACAATTATCAATATTGCATATGTCTTTTGCGACAAAATACTAATAAGAAGATTAACAATCACAAAACATGACACCAACAAAAAAAGATGAGTTAATTCGTGACCTTCTTGTTTTAGAAAACTCTATAAAAAGCCCGAGAGATGATCGAGAAATTTGCTACACATTTCATATAGCAATTTCAAAACTATTATCGAACGATGGTTTTACAACAATACTTAATCCAAGCCCAGACACAAGTAACTTTGATTTCATGTCTACAAAGCAAAATTCTCTAGAGAGAATATGCATTTCTCTCCAAAATACCAATAAAAATGTTATTGAAGAACGCGTACATGAGAGAGTTTCGTTTGCGTTCAACTATCCTTATGATCGTCTTATTTTGTTTGGACCTAAAGGATTTACCACTGAGTGCTATCGTTTTGTAAATGTTACTAACCCATTGAAAGTTGAGCTCTTAACATTAGATGATCTTAAATCATGGACATCCAGAATAGAGGTAGAATCTGATCAAGCATGTCTGGAATATGAGGACATTATCAAAATTGTTAGTAAAACATTTATAGAGAAAATTGCTAATGACGCTAATTTTCTGCTAAAATTGGAATGGAGAGAATTGGAAAAAATAATTGCAGAGATATTTGAGGGTTTAGCCTTTGATGTTAAACTCACTGCACCAAGCAAAGACGGAGGCAAAGATCTAATTTTGGAAATCCATAAAAAAGGAGATAAAAAAAGATATCTAGTCGAGGTTAAACACTGGAAATCGAAAAAACAAGTTGGGCAAAAATATGTAAAAGAGTTTGTAAATGTTATTTGTAATGAAAAAAGTGATAGTGGATTATTATTATCAACATATGGTTTTACTTCAAATTCTTTTGAAGGTTTAACAGAATTAGAAAGAAAAAGTGTAAGGTTTGGAGATGAAGAAAAAATAGTCTCACTATGTAAAACTTACTTAAAAGTTAAATCTGGAATCTGGACACCTTTAGATGACTTGCAAGTGATATTTTTAGAGCAAACTAAATAATTAAAAACTGATTGTCTATAAATAATAAAATCGGCGACCTTTTTTCAAAACATATCCTTTCAAAAAATTTAGAGATGTTTTAGAAATAGGGTTGCTCCAAAGACAGCAAAAATGCGTTTCCGACCGCAGTAAGGAAATGCATTTTTGCCCCGAATTTTCCCATTCCAAGACCTCAAAAACCTGCAAAGCCTAACACTCTAGAGGTTTCATAAACGCTATTGTAACAGCTAAAACTGCTATCTTACTTCAGCTCACATATATCCTCATTAACCATCATTTAAATGGTTTTTTAAACGAAAACTCAATCCTTCCCATTTCCTTATCAAAGGCAATATACCCCTGATAAGTCTTCCCTTTCTTACTAATAAGTCCTCTGATATAAGCCATCTTACCCGCTCTCAATTTCTCAATCTGCCACCTGCGAAGCGTAACACCTCTGAAAGTGGCAGGAACACACCATTCAAAACCGCCTTCTGTAGCTTTCCGGTTAAAGAAAAATGCCAGCCATTGCTTCTCCGCATTAAACTGCAACGTGGCATTGAAAAGCCTATTCTGTCTGGAAACCATATTTTCAACAAACAACGGTTTTCCCGAGCGAAGAAGCTCCCGCTGTTCTGCACATAAATCCACACCACAAATAACCTCCGGAATTCGAACAAATTCCATTCTCAAAGAAAACAATTCATTGGTCAGCTTATCCAGGCTTACCAGCGACGGATCGATCTCACCCGTCACGGGATTCACGAGCTCCACCACTCTGCCCATATTCCCGGAGTTCAAAAGGTTCATTCGATCCTCCTTTGAAAACCGATGCCCTAAAAATTTCTTCCTGAAATCTACCCTTTTCTGAACCCGATGAACCTGAAGAAACACTTGCCCATTGTTATCCAGCCTCAACTGTAAACGTGCATCAACACAATTACCTTCTTTACCGTCACCATCCCGTACCGGAACCATCATCGGCGTTTTAAATCCTCTCAAAAGCGGCTCCAACGCTCCGAACTTCTCTAAGATTTCCATATCCAAACCCATTTCGGACGTCGCATCCCAGTTCACATCTTCAACCTGAAAGCGGTAATTTACATTGTGTTTCACAAAAGACGATTTCTTATCAGAAACATTTTCGGCAACCCCATCACTTTGCAAAGTCTTATTATTTCTGAAAGACTCTACCGCATCAATGGATACCTCATATTGCTTCAGATCTTCTTTCTCAGCGGCTGACGAACCAGCCAAATAGGACTGCAACCCTACTGCCGCGTCATAAGCTTCAAACTCCCGCACTTTAAAAAACGAATAGTCTTGAGGATCTTTAAGCCGACGGTAAAAATCAGCATAGAACTCCGCAAAAGAATGTTCCGAAGAATCAATTTGCATTACCGCATCCGAATCCTTATTTTCAGGCCGTATAGCCATTACATCCCCGTCCGAATTTACAGACTTTACCACTCCGATGCTATTATTGCTGTGACGCAGCACCAACAAAGTACTGATTTCTGAAACTGCTCTTTGATTTCCTGTATTGTTCATGATTTTGACTTTAATTTTTAATTATTCTTATGTAATTTCATATGATTTCCGAACAGTGCCAATGCCTGTAAAAAGGATTGCTACTGTTATCCGATATTCTGCTTTAGATTCCTGCAACTGCTTGCAGTCCGACTTCTGCTACTCAAGAATAACAATTGAGCGTGATGTCTGAATAAAAGCTAATTACGATTCTCACTCCGCCGACCTCCGACAGCGCCCTTCCGATAAAAGATTTGTTAACTTCTTAAGGCTTATCAGGCGAAGCAACTTATTTCTTTCTAAAAGCTTATTGATGCCCGGTGATTTCTGCAAGTAAGCATCTTGATACGTGTAATAACTATTCGATGTAAGTAGTTAATAGCAATTAGCTTTTTGCTACCGGATTCACATTCAGAATTTTAAGATTCAAAAACGTATTATTAAATTGTTTCAAGTACTTATACAATTAAGCAATCGCCTTAGCCTTAACGTTCTTGCAAAACAGAGCTTCACGCAGTTATTACCCACCACTAAACAAAAGACGGTCTCATAAAGTTCAAGAGCCTCCCCACTGGTTTACATCAACCCCTCATCCGCAAACGAGAAGTACGAATCCGAAGTCAGGATCACATGATCCAGCAGGGAAATATTGAGAACCTTACCAGCCTCCCTGATCTTCGAGGTGATCTGTATATCCGCTGTCGATGGCTTAAGATTTCCGGAAGGATGGTTATGCGCAACAATGATCCCCGAGGCCTTGCAAAGAAGACCCGCCTGCATCACGACCCTCACATCCACCAGTGTCGAAGAGATCCCGCATTCTGAGATCTTCTTGATGCCCAATACCTTATTCGCCTGGTTCAGGTATAGCGCAAAGAAAGATTCCCGATAGTCCATCTCCTCCGCATCAAAATGCGCCCTGAATACCTCCACCGCATCCCTTGATGTCGATATCGACTTTTCACAATTTCCCTTTCTTGAATAGCTCAGTTTGATTTCGTTGACAATATTGAATTTCATCTGAATTGCTCCGTGTGCGGCGGAGACCTGTTTTTCCCGCACCTGCTGTTAAAAACCTGTATGTTGCAACTTGAAGGAAATCTTGACTTTCTTATTTTTACCGAAGGTATCACCTGATCTACAGATCGTATCATATATTTTAAGATGGTATGATATTATCTACAGGTGGATAAGACATCTGATATAACTGTTCTGTTATCATCTAAGATATACGTACTGATATCAGGGTTAATCATAAGGATCAAAATTTCAATGAACTGCATTTGCATCTTGTGAGGTTTCTGACTTTTCTATGCGGATCAACACATTCAGGCAGTTCCAATGAAAAGCGGAATCAATTCCAAAAAAACAATAAGAAGAAATATTGATGCAGGCCTGAAATCTTTTTGCGGAGGCTCCGGGATCTCCGGTCACGGATACCCAAAAAGATTTTTTTCAGCAGGGACAACGGAATAGATTTGCTACAGAAAATCGGATAAGCCTGCAAGTAACATTGAAATATGATCTAGTTATAAATTGCATAAGATATTGCACATTTCAGAGGGAAAACCAATAGATGTTTATATTACGATTAAAGAACATTTTATTCTGATATTCTAAGCAATAAATTATAAATTTGTAAAAACGACAAATATCGAAAGCAATCTAATAATAGAGTGTTTAAACGATATAAATAACCAGTAAACTAAAGTTTCTGAAAAAACTTTAAGAAAATCCTATTAATAATAATTTCCCTATTTCACATGAGTTTTAAAGACGAAATAACAACAATAATCAAAAGCAATTTAAAAACTTATCTAAACAATTCAGACAGATTTATAGCTGACTATAACCGTGAATTAGAACTTACTAAAGAATATAATGGAAGGCAATTATTAGAATTGCTTCAAAATGCGGATGATGCCGGTTCTAACGAGGTATTAATTATCTGGGATAAAAACAATTTGAAATTGACAATATCCAATAAGGGCGAGCCATTTGAATCAGCAGGCATTAAATCATTGATGCTAGCAAATCTCAGCACAAAAACTAAAATTAGTTATATCGGAAATAAAGGCTTGGGATTTCGTTCGATACTGAACTGGGCTGAAAAAATAGATATTAAAACCAATGGTTGTATAATTTCTTTTTCTGAAAAAATAGCTGAAAATGTTTTTAATACTCAGCTAAAACTATCAGATAAGGATAAAAACTTACTAAGATTAGAAAGAAACCTATCTCCCCAAACAATTCCATTTCCGGTATTAGCGATACCCAAGATTAAGGAAAACAAGAATTTAAGCGATTGGACGACATCTATCGAAATCACATACCGTCAAGACTTTGAGTCTGATATTGAAAATCAGTTACTAGAAATACGGGAAGAAATATTGTTATTTCTCAATAATATTCACAAAATTAAAGTACAAAAAGGTTCAGAATCGCTGGAATTGAAAAGTTCAAAGCAAAAAATTGAAAATTATGAGCAGGTAACCATTCAAGATAAGCAATGGAAAGTATTTTCTAAAGAAAATGTACTGCCAGAGGAGCATCAAGACATAAGTAAAAATGAAAAACAATTCTATAACTTAAAAGTAGCTATAAAGGAAGATTTATCGGATGATTACAATAAATTATTTAATTTCTTTCCTACTCAACTTACAATTTCACTACCGTGTATCATTCATGGGACTTTTGAATTGAACAGCAGCAGAAATCATCTAAATGAATCTAAAAGAAACGAATTTATCATAAAAGAATTAGTGCTGTTAATGAAGGATTGCGCGTTATATCTAACCAAGCAAAATATCGACTGGCGCCCATTAAAATTGATAAGTACATCATCTAATACTTCCGACTCAAAACTAATAGAAACATTTTATAAAGATCTGGAAAATTTAAAAAACACAGAAAGTATTTACCCATGTATTAATAATCAATATAATAAATTAGATGAGGCAGTCTACTACAGTGATGAATTTAACCGATTTTTCAAAGATAACTTTCCAGAAGTATTACTTGAATTAATTATTCCAATAGATAGACAAATAGCCAATACTTTTGAAGATGACACTTATGAACGTTGTTATCTCGTAAAAGAAATTGATACACTTGCCTCACGAAAATTAAGTTTAGAACTTCGTGCAGAATTAATAAGACAACTTGCAAAAGTTCTTCCTAAAGATGACAAAGAACTCTTTTCGCTTTTAGTGAATGAATCAGACAAACTCATTTCAAAAGATGATTTAGCATTTACACCTGTTATGCGTTCAGGTGAAGAATTTAAAATTCCCAACCCTGTAAAGGTTGACTTTATGAACCCTGAATTGTATGATTTATTAATTTCAAAACTTGAAAGCGAATTTGATAAGAAAGAACCAAAATCGAGGGAACTACAAAGAAGTATAAAATCCGTTGTTAACTTACAACCATATGACAGCAACGCCGTTATAGATAGAATAATAACGGGTACAAAAGACACCTTAAAGACGAACGATTCTCTTGATAATAAAATACTCCGTATCAAAGAAATGATATCGGCTCTTTATGTCAATTTTAAGAATATCGAAAATCGACAGGAAAAATTAAAAATTTCAGTACCGCTAGTCTCCAAAGCAAACCAAATTAGTAATTCAGATGAATTATATCTCAGCAAATCTTATCCTAGCGGCGAGCTGACAGAGGTTATATATTCAGACATGCTCACAGAAGAAGATTATGTAGCTGCAATAGATTTTTGGGAGCTGGTTGATGATGATCATGATTCTATTGAGAGTTTTTTTCTATGGATAGGCGTAAATAAATATTCAAGAGTAACCCAAATAAATTTAAGCTACAATTGGCCAGAACAAGATTATATGGATTTTGTTTTTACCAATGGAACAGACAAACCTGATAACTTTGATATGAGCAGAATACAAAGAACTGCAACTGTATCAAAAATTGAGTATTTTCATGAGATTAAAAATCTACCGGCTAATAAGATTATTCTACTTGTATTAAAGGATGATTTACTCAGAAGACTGCTTGAAGCCAACGATGAAAAGATAAATTGGTCATATGTTACTTGGCGACCTGCCATTACTACAAGCTTTTCATATGTAAGGTATCAGTTTTATAATTCTGCACTTTTCACTAAGTATATTCTGGAAGATGGCAGTGAAGATTTAAACAAACTCATAAACGATGATTTTGAAATCGATTATGAGTTTTTAGGAAAATACGGAATTAATAAGACTGAAGTTAAATCTATTCTTATAAAGCTTGGCGCAAAAGAATCCTTTAATGACATAGCGCCAGAAAGCGTTTATGAAATTCTAAAATCAATTCCTAAAAAAGACAAACTTCAAAAAGGTAAAGCAACTCAGAGTATATATAAAATGGCACTGGAAAGCTTGGTAAAACAAGAATCGATCTTTGAGGTGCCTGATGATATTCAGTATTTCTCTCGAACATCTGATGTTGAAGAATACAAACCACGCACAGAAGTGTATTATTCCGACAATTCAATTTTACCTCAGAAAATATTAAATACATTACCACTCTTGAACCTCCCCAAAAGAGTAGGTGAAGACAATGTAGAAAAATATTTTGGTGTAAAAAGTTTAAAAGATTTTAAAATTCAGATTATTGAAGAAAAATTAAAGCTGAATACATTATGTAATACTGAATTGAACAATTTTTTTGAAAGTATTAAACCATTTATACTTTCCTACAGATTAGATTCGCCGCAACTTAAAAAGAAAGTCGTTGATATTGATACTAAGCGGAAAGAAGCAAGGAAAATAAAGGAATGTAAAATTAGTATTGTTCTCGATTGCCATTTTAAATTTGGTGACAAAGAGAGCACAATTGACGAGAAGGAATTTATCAATTCGAAAGATACATTCTATTACAAGGAAGGTTCAATACAAAACATCGACGGGCTTAAGAAGGATTCTCTTTTCTGCGATGCATTTGCGGAAATGATGTGTATCGTTTTCAAAGTTAATGATCTAAAAAATGATTTTAGGCAAATTTTCAAAAACGATATTCAGGACACCATTCATTTAACGAATCATGATATTGGAGCAGAAAAATTGGAGGAATCATATAGATTACTGGGGGTTTCAAGGATTGAAATTGATTTTTGGAAAAGAATATTTGAATACCAAAACCAGCAGCTTATTGAGCCAATTGAAACAACTGCGGTACTAAAAGAAAAAATCTTTGATAATATAGCCGTGAGAATTCCTGATGAATATTCAAAAGTGGATTTTGATAATTTTGGAAATAAAGAATCGTATGAGCTCATTAAATTATTATGTGAGCAATTAAAACTATCCGTTGAACAAATCCTACCGACAGGACTTTTTAACTGGCATAAAAAAGAGTTCGAAGTTTGTATAAAGAATAACTCTTATAATTTCAAACAGCTACTTTGGTCAAATTTTAATCATAATTCCGATAAACAGGATAAATTCATTTCAGTTTTACACGATTATAATTTGAATTCAATAAATAAGCTAGAACAGAAAATCCTTAAAGCGAAATATCTATTAACTGTAGATTATAATTCAATTATAAAAGAAGAAATACAAAAAAAATTTCAGATTGACTTAAATGAACAATCTTCTGATGTAGAAATTAAAAACAATTATGAAGAAATCCTGAAAAGATATCAGATTGAGGAAACAGACCTAGCAGAGAATATCCGCAGCCTTTTGTATTTTGAAAATAATAGTGAACAAATAGAAGACCATCTTAAAGAACAGTTTGGCTCAGATGAGGAGGAAATGAACTCCTGCAATTCTGATTTAAAAATAACCGGAACGCTGACTGATGCATCCCTTAGCAAAAATGGAAGAATCTTACAAACGTCATCTTATAGCGGAAATGGGAAAGGAAGCTGGGTTCATTCATCATTTGGTGACAGAGGAAAAAAACGCAGAGGAAAAGCAGCAGAAGAAATGGTTTACAACACATTAGTGAACAAGTTTGGAATTGAAAATGTCAGATGGGTCTCAGGAAATTCAACTACGCCTAACAAAAATGATAAATTACATTATGATATTGAATATAAAAACGAATCAGATGTATGGAAATTTGTTGAAGTAAAAGCAATATCCGACAATCAATTTATAATTTCCGGCGCCGAAAAGGACAAAGGAATTTCTGAACCTGACAATTTTGAAATGGCACTGGTTAAAGATGATATTATTTACATGGTTAGAGACATATTTAAATTTAAGCATGGTGAAACTTTTGAAAATAATTCAAAGTTTACGGCATTTCCAAAAGACTACGTTTTTGTATTTGACGTAAAGTCTTCTAATGCGAATTAAATAAAATTTATATTGAAGGAAAATTGAAATTAAATGGGAAATTATTGTTTATCAAAGTTAACCTTTTAGAGTAATCTACCGATGGACAGATAATACAATCCAGGAAAACCTGGTCTAAAACTAAGAACATACTGTTTTTCCAGTTTATGATTATTCAGTGATAATAAAAATCTATAAAACTTTATATTTTCATTTTACGGAAACCCGTAAATAACGATCTATTAGTTTTTTTACTTTTACAGCTCCACATTTCAACTATGAAAAATCTAGCCCTGCTTTCTATCTTATCATTAATTTTATCATGTAGTGCACCTGCTACAAAAAACACGCTTAAATTCACCAAACAGGATTACATCGGTGAATGGCCATTTTCCGTCAATGAGATCGAAGTCTACTGTTCCGGTTACAAAGAGATCTATGGCAGAACGAGTAACGGAAAGGTCTATGCCCTGAACGGAGCTGCGAAAGGAGCCTCACATAATGACGTCTCAATTAGCAAGATTGAAGAGATCTGGCTGGATGATCCGAAATGGGCCGGGCTAAAGATTTCCTATGGAGATTTTATTACGAAAGGTCTGACGATATGCGAGAATAAATAACAAATCGGAAATTAATTTGACGGCTATCTATATAGATAGCTTCTCTATTCTTATGGAAAAAATAATATTGAAGGATCAAAGTAACTTTGCCAAAACAAGTCCGATGACTAAAGCCAGTATAAATGCAAATATGATCTTTACATAATCAATCTTGCTGCTTTGTAATTCTTGATTCAGTCTGATATTATCCTGGTTCAAGGTTTCCAACCGTGCCTGCATAGAGGCCGTTTTTTCATTGATGGCGGACTGCATATTCCTTTCATTAAGAGTATGCATCTCTTTTTTGTAGCTTTCCATTTCTTCTTTACGTTGCCTCTCCTGTTCGGCGAAATTCTTCTGCGTATCCTGAAGCTGTTTGACGGACGATTCCTGAAGTTTTTGGAATTCTTCGTTTCTTTTAGACAACTGTTCGGTTAAAGTTTTGACCTGCTCGGAAAACTGTTTTGAAACATCTTTCTTGACCTCATCAATTAAAAGAGCTCTTGAGTTGGATCGTTCGTGAGAGAGTTTTTCTGCTATGGCATGTAATCCAGCACCATAGTCGTGAGGTAAATGAAAACGTTTATCCGCAAGTTTATCAAGCAATGTTTCATCGATCGTATGTCCGATTGCCGTGACAGTTAATGTATTAAGTTCAATGAACAACTCAGAAAGCTGAATATTATTAAAAGTCTCCATGCTCTGACGGTCGCCTCCTCCCCTTACCAAAGCAACTATATCATACTCCATCGATGAGATTTCATTTAATTTGGAAATGATTGCCGTTGAGGAGGTAATACTACAACTATGATCATCGATCTCAAAATATTGCCCTGAAACATCCATCCCTTCCGCAAAATCCTTTTGAACAATAGCGTTGTTCCCGTAAATGTTGGCAACCCTTACTTTTTCATTTTTGAGCATCTTATTTCTGACCAGGGTTTCAAGATCCTTCGAACCAAGCGCGAGTTTTTTCTGAATAAGCTCATATCTTTGCAATTCCTCTTCCGATATAGACCTTTCTTCCTTCTGGATGATCTCGTCCACTACGAAACGGAGTTCAATAGATGAATTTTTGATGCTTTTTTCAATAAACCCTCTGAGCGTATATAGTTCATTGTTGATCATCTTGCTTCTCATTAGAGAAGAGATGCGGACCCCTATGGAAACGTGGTCACCTTCCGAGAACAGAAGGTCATAAAAATAATGACCGTAGGCTTTACCTCCACCAAAGGAATATCTACCTTTCAGATAGATGATATTGACCGTAGCATTAAGCTTCAAAGCATTACTGAAAAGTCCGATGACCGATGAAGGAGAGTAAACGGTATTAGTTACTTCTTGTTCTGACATAGACGAAAATCGTTCAAAAAAATTCTTAACAAAGATATTGTTATTTGTTAGGAATAAAGTATGATCGTTTTACAGAAGTTTCGAGTTTTTTATAGAATTAAATTAATTATCCTCGATAGGCTTCAAATAGCCTAGATTGGGTTAAATCAATTTGCCAACTATATACTTTAGTTTACTAGGTCAAAAAAATAGAATTCTAGATACCTAAATCCAATCTAAATTGTTTATACCTAGTATGTTCAGATAAAAGTTATATCTGGTAGTATATTATCACCATAATCCTAAACCTGCCTGTAAATAGTAAGTACCATTACAGTTGTACAAATGCACAGTTAAAGGTAATTCCTTATATTTGGACTATTGCTTTGTAACCATTACCAAGACTATGATCAAATCTTTTCTTTTCATTACTTTTATATTCTTTTACACTTCTTCATTTTCCCAAACTTTTAAAAATGACAGCATCAGATCATTTGTGGATCAATCCATTAACCTTATAAGATCAAATGCAGTCGATACGTCCAATGTCGAATTGATTGAAAGCAAATTGTATGATAAAGCTAAAGACCTCAACTTTGTCTCTGATCTGGTTCCTTTATACACCGAGGTCTTCGAACTGCTCAACGACCATCACGGAGGTCTGAAATACAAAGGAAAGACCTATGGATGGAACAAGCCCGCAGGTTCTGCCAATGCTTATCTGAAGGGCAAATTAAAAACTGAAAAGACCGTGGTAAGCCAGCTAATCGATAAAAAAACAGCCTACATCAGGATACCGGGAAATGATGACTTTGGCTTTAAGAAGGTGGACAGTATTGCCAATGATATCACAACTCATATCAACAAAGTCAATTCACCTAAGATCAAAGGCTGGATCATTGACCTGAGAGTCAACACCGGTGGCAATATGTACCCTATCCTGCTGGGATTGAAAGAATTCATCAGCAGTGACAATATTGTTTTCGGAGGCTTCAGGAATTCGAAAGGTGAATCATCTGGAAAGTGGGAAATCAAGGACGGGAAAATGCTGATCGACGGTATCGAACTGGATAGAAAAACACAACTGAAAATTCCGCTTAGAAAAGATGTTCCAATCGTTATCCTCACCAGCTGTTACACGGCCAGCGCCGGGGAAATGACGGCCATATCACTGATCGGAAGAAAGAACACCTATATTGTCGGTGAACCTACAGCAGATTATACGACCGCCGTGCAGGGTTTCAGGATCAATAAGGATGCGGGAATCAATCTGTCGACCGATTATGTTGTTGACCGGAATTCAAAAATTTACAAAAGCAGTATTCAGCCTGACATAGAAGTGTTGCAGGGTGATAACTTCGAAGATCTCAAGAAAGACAAGAAGATCATGAAAGCAATGCAGCTACTTAAAAGATAAAATGAATGCTTCCAAGGCTCACTACTAAAAAAAACACATGCATAGACATCTGGCAATTTCTGACAGATTTATAACCAAAAAAAATATTCCATGAATACTTTTCCGGCAACAGCAAGCATATTATCAGAAAAAGATTTATGTCAATTCATTAAGGACAGGTATAATCTAAAAGGTGAATGTAGTTGCAAATTATTCAGGACGGGTGTCAATCATAGCTACTTCATATCATGTAGTGTGTTGATTTAAGTTAAGCTGCATTTTGATAGATATTGTCTTGATTATTAAATTCCTCGATCTTTTTGTAAGTTAGGGTACTTTGCCGTTTTTTTTATTGTACAAGATCTCGATGTATTCAAAGATCTCAAGCTTCATTTTTTCTTTTGTGATAAGTTTATTAAAAGTCATTCTGTATCACCATACCTCAAAAGTATCTTTATCGTTTGGCATATATAGTAAAATACGTAAGAATCTCACCCTAACACCACCTTCTTTCGCATCATATTTTCCCCATAGTGAAGATCGACCTTTCAATCTAAGATCATTGGATGTATGTTCAAGGCAGACCAGCTTCCCGTCCCCATATATTTTCATGGCGTAGTTTTCTATGGGCTCCAATTTAAACGATGGGGTATTAAAATAGAAGAGGTCGTCAGCTGCAGTCTCTTTAAGCTCAGCTTTACTGTAATAGTTTGATTGGACATATCTGAGGTCACTGTTGAAGACCAGTGGAAAATATTCATCTTTCTTTTTATCGATGATAATGTCCCTAAGATAGTTATAAGCTTCAACTGTCTTTTTTTCAAGTTCTTTCTTGTCCATTTTCCTTAGGTCCTGAGCACTACTCAAATTTGCAATATCATTGTATGGCACAGTTGCATCAAACTCAATGGTGTACTCATAGTAGGGCTTTCCTGCCGCTATAAATGTTTTTCCGTCAGCTTTCTTCAGATCGGTGTGTTCGACCAGCTTCACCTGCTTATCAAAACTGGTGACAGAATCTGCGTTGTCTCTGGAGTAAAGCGTAAGGTTGAAACGAGTATAAGGCGTCAGTTCCTTGAATCCTTCTCCCCTTTCACGTTCTGTCTGCGGATATAACCTGTAGGTGATCTTTTGCTTTCCCGATCTGGCAATGTAATTATTGAGAATGACAGGAGACATCATGCCGCCATCCTCAAAATATTGAAAGGCGGGAATGTCATTGACCAGGATATCAAAGAAACACTGTTCATGATCCACATAGACATAGTATATAGGCTCTTTGGGAAAATGCCTCACATACTTTTCATAGGACGACAAAAGGTTTTTCTCAGTGACATTGACCGGATTGGAATTAGTGATAGGGGGATTTTTAGATTGTTTGTCCTGACAAGATAATATCAGAGGGATTAGGATAATAAAAAAAAGTTTTTTCATGACAGAGCTTTTTATTGAATTAAATAATGTTTACTTCTTACTATTCTAAAATTTAATAATGGTCTTGTAAGCCATTCTAGGTCCTTACAAGTTCCGGTCCATATCCGGTCAATTTTATCTTCTTACCTTTTGATCGCAGGTATATTGTGATTTAATTCACATCCTTTTATCAGCTTTTATTTAACATAATCTCTCAGGTAAAATGAATCCCGACCGTCCTCTTTTTCCTTTTCGTCCACAAAATTCCTGTAAGTATATTTCTTACCTTTATGCTCAGGCTTGTCTTTCTCGCGTAGGTAATCACCGTAATATTGGAACCCTCCCGCAATAAAATAATCGTTAAGCAGCTTATCTCCTTCTGCAACCACATGTAAACTGCAGGATTTGAATTGTTCACCATTATATTTCCCTGTATTGTTGGTTTCCAAAAGGTAGCGCTTGTTGCCCTTATTCCAGATCCTGTACGAAAATTCCGTATCCCGGTAATAGAAATCGGTCTTCCCGAATTTCTTTTCTAACATTTTCTCAAACTCCTCTGCTTTTTTTGTGGTCTTTATCTCCAGCATGAAGGCATTCACCTTATTTGTCGTTCTGTTCTCGTAAAAAGATACATAATTGTTTGACAATATGGAAGATTCCTGTTTGTTCAAAGTTCCCGAAAAGGAATTTCCGGAAAAATGAAGCAGTGCCGGGTATGTACTGTTGTAAATGATAATGCAAGAAAGATCATTGTTTCTACTGATCTCATATTTTTTCTCAAGGCCTGATATGTCTACCGGAAATGATAATTTGTCCAGATCAAAACTATTGGACTGGCAGGCCATCAGCAACGGCAAAAGAAGTAAGGTGATCATTGTTTTCATAAAAATATTTATTTAGCTCAATTCTATTTCACAGTTTTTTATGTAGCTTTATCGGAAACCTTCATATCCTTCAATTACGGCAGCGGCATGATCAACATATTCTCTTCTTGTCTTACCAGAAGTTTGTTTGACACTGATCTATGATCGATTTCAATTCTGATTCCATGTGATCAGGTCAAACTGAGTTTCCGTTGATTTTCATTTTCGCTCAAATCATGCGCCAAAGTAACATGGTCGGCACATCAACCCGAGCCTATCAAATCAAAGTAAGATATAAAACAGGAGGACCACTTTAAAAACAGATTAGGTTAACTGTAGTAATCAAATACAAATAAGTCCGGTTTCTAACCAAACGTTATTATCTATATCCTCCCATGCCGATACCATCCCGGCAGATCTTTGTCGGATGTCGGCTGGCACGTTTACTTGAAAATATACGAAGTGTACCGTCAGCTTCCACAATATTCCAATACTAGATATAAAGAACTTAAATTACATTTTTTACCCATATCCTTTATATTTGAATGTACCAAATCAAAAAAATATAATTCTAGATGCCTAAATTCAATCTATGTTGTTTATATCTTGTAGTAAACGTGATGTTTTCAGATAAAAGTTATATCTGGGACATTTAAGTATATTATCACCTAAAATCATTCAAATATATTCAGTTATTGGTACGAATTTAAATTACTCAATAGTATATTTGCATTCATAATTATGAAATTTACAGTAGAAATCACTCGACCGGAAAAAAGATCCAACCTTGGTTATAAAACGATATATTTTACCGCATTTAAAATAAATATTATTGAAAGATACAGCAGTAAGGGTTCATTTAACTTTCATCACATTATTGTTAAGCTCAGAACTGTAGAAGATGAAATTATCAATACTAAAACGGGCGCCGGAAGAATAAAGATTGAAGAATCAGACTTTCCGACCTACGGTCGCTTGGTAAAAGCCTTGACTTCATATGAATTCCGGAATAAACTCATTGACAGATCAAAAACGGAAGATGAATTTGTAAATTTTATACTCAGCAGAATGGCCTGGCACTATCAGCTCTAGTTTATAATCATGTCCTGTAAATAATAGAAGAAATAGATATAAAGCTGCCATTATTATAAACAACGAACTGACTTTTTATTGGGTAAGACGAACTAGTTCATTAAAACATTCTATGAATTGACTCACAATAATATCAAATCAGCTGATTTATACCAAGAGAACAATAGGGATAGAAATTTCAATGAACTGCCTCGCATCTTGTAAGATTTATGACTTTTCTATGCGGATTCCTATGCAGGCAGGCAAAAGGAAACTGTGACCAATACCTTGAAACAATAAGTAAGCAGATTTGATTGAACCTCAAATCTTTTTACGGAGGTTTTGGAATGATATGCTCTCCAAATAGCCAAAAATATTTTTTATAAAAGCAAAATTTTGGTTAGTTTTAATACATAATTTCAAAATGAACAAAATGAACAAAATATTATTTTTTGCTGTGGCACTATTATCTAATTTATCATTTTCACAAACCTTAGATTCAGATAATTTTAATGATTACACAATCGGGAATCTTGGCACTCAAGGCTTCTGGTCAAATGATGGCGGCACTGCCGAGCAAGCTAAAGTGGCAGAAATAAATATTGCCGCGTACGGCAAATCTTTGACCCTTCCAAGAACAACTACTTCAAATATGTGGCTGTTCAAAAATGATTTTTTAAAAACACCGTGGCTAAACAGGACATCAGGTAATAATATTGCCGAAATTTCTGCTGATTTCTATACAGGGACAACTACTGCTGTAACTGCAGCCTCTAGTTTTCAATTGTATGCAGATGGTGGTGACAATTTTATGATTGGCTCTATTTTATACGATCATGTTGCTAAAGCATATAGCCTGACATATACACGAAATGGGAATTCAGCGATAGTTACCCAGCCATTAACTACTGGTGCTGCAGACAACACCTGGACACCAATTACTATATTTTATAACTATACCACTGGAGATATTCATATAAAAATAGGCGCAACTATATACGGACCTTTCGCAGGAACTCCCGCTAAGTCACCAACAGAAGTTGACATTTTTTCTGGCGGAGGCGCTTTAACTTCTGCGTTTGATAATTACGTTGCACGCGCTATAAAGACGGCGACATTGGCCGTAAATGATATTGGTTCTGTTGGTGGAGTCAAAATTAAAATTTACCCAAACCCTGCAACTGATCACATTAATATAGAGGCTGATTCTAAAGTTAAAAAAATAAAGATAGTTGATGCTTCCGGTAAGAATATAAATATTGCTGTCAGTACAGATTTAAATAAAATTGATGTCTCCCATCTCGAAAAGGGCATCTATCTTACGGAGCTACAATTGGAAGACGGAACAATGACAGTACAGAAATTTATCAAAAAATGAAAAGTTAACAAATGGATTGATAAATTCCGCTGTCTACCACCAATGCTATTATGAAGCGTATCAAATGATGATGTACCAGCAAGAGTTTTTGCAGTCGATAAAAAAGGATATTACAAACGCCTTTAACTCGTAGAAGATAACTCTGTGTACAATTTTTAGCAGTCAAAAAACTATAATTTTTTATCATGGCGTTCTTTTTGGTAGATGATACAAAAATAGAATTATGTCAAAAGATAAATTAAAGAAAGGCGATATTGTTATGCTTAGAGAAGGCAGTCCAAGAATGAAAGTTGAAAAAGTTGTCCAAGATCTCAAGGCATATGGTACAGATGAAACCATTGATCCTGTAGTAACGTCGATTGAAACATTACACTTTCTTGATGATAAACCTGTTCACGGATTATATGCTGAAAGCCTTCTTAAAAAATTGGAGAAGCAAGGTTAAAAACTTTTCTGCAGTAAAAAAAACTTTTTAATAAATCTGGGATATCTAAATGACCTCTAATCATTGCGATATGTTTACCTCCAAAAATAAACAAGAGCAGGAATAACCTATTCTCGTTTTATTAATTATTGATTATTATTTTACTTGATCATCAAAGAGTTAATATATTCATCACTAAATTTGATACATGACAGTCTATTGTTATAGCACACAGAATGAAAGAAAGGCTGTCTCAAAAGAAGCAGCTTTTTTGTTTTTAATATAAGAGCAGGATCTGTTTTTGCGCTTAATAAAACTTCGCTAAAATTGAATTAAAACAGCTTATTATTATACCGTAATTGATGATGTAATAAAAGGACCCTTGAACTTGTCTTAATAGTATGAGAATATACTTTTTACTTCTAATTATTTCAGCACAGTTTTTTGCTCAGCCAACCAATTCCAATGTTGATGAGATCATTCAAAGGGAAATGAAGGAACGAAAGATCCCTGGATTGCAGATGGCTGTTGTGCAAAATGGAAAAATTGTTTTAAGCAGATCCTACGGAATCGCCAATCTGCAGAATAATGTTCCTGTAAACAATACAACTATTTTCCCGATCAACTCCAATACAAAGGTTTTTACTGGTGTTGCCATGATGCAATTGGTTGAGCAGGATAAAATCAAATTGAATGATCCGATTGGTAAATATCTGGATAATTTGCCCGCTGAATGGCAGAAGATCACTGTCGACCAGCTATTGACCCATATTTCCGGATTGCCTGAGATCCTGAAACTACTTGATCCAATGACAGGTAATATTGGACCACTGAAGACTGAAGCCGTCATTTGGGAAAAACTCAAAACGCTTCCCCTTGAATTTAAAACAGGAGAACAGTTCAGTTACAATCAGACCAATTATTATCTGTTGGGAAAAATTATTGAAAAGTTAACCAACCGATCTTTTGCCACAAATTTCGAGGAAGATCAGTTTAATATCGCTCATCTTAAAAATACGGTATTCGGAGATTCTAGAGATATTATTCAAAATTATGCGCCATCTTATCGCTACAATAGTTACTTTGATGGAAAACAGGGTGAAGCAAAACTGACCTACACCTATACAGAATTTCCAGATTTCGTTCGGACAGGAGCAGGTCTCAACAGTACTGCTGAAGATATGGCCAACTGGCTCATCGCCTTACAAGATGGTCGTCTCTTCAAAAAACCAGGAACTTTAGATATGATGTGGACGCCAGGTCAATTTAATAACGGGACGCCGACCAATTGGGCAAGAGGCTGGGGAATTACAAAGCCCCGCAAAAACCACAGTGCGGTCGGCATGTCCGGAGGAAACAGATCTGTGATAATGGTCTATCCCGATGATGATCTGGCAATTATCGTATTGACCAATCTGGCAGGAAGCAGTCCCGAAGATTTTGTTGAAGAAATTGCAGGTTGCTACAATCCTGATATCGTGAAGGCAGATCCGTTGACCTATTTAAGAAAAAATCTGAGAGCAATAGGGTTTGAAAATGCCATTGATTTTGTAAAAAAAGAACAAAAGACAAATCCTTCATTTAACCCCAACGAGTCAGAGCTAAACGATTGGGCATACCGGATGATGGCCAATAAACAGGAAAAAGAGGCCTTAGAAATTTTCAAACTTAATGTGTATCTATTTCCAAAAAGCTGGAATGTGTATGACAGCTACGGAGAGATCTTATTGAAAATGGGAGATAAAAGCAAGGCCATCGAGATGTACAGAAGATCCATAGAGCTCAATCCGGAAAATGAAAACGGGAAGAAGATCTTGGAAGGAATATCTTCTTTATAAAATTGAGAATAACAGAGCTTAAAATAAAAGTTTTTGGGGATCTTAAAAATTCGACATTAAAATTTCTAATTATATCACACTCTTTTTTATAATTTTACAAAATGAATCCAATCTATAACGAATACTTTGTCAATGGAATAATTGCAAATTTCATTAAAAAGTTATGGATTCTAGATAACGTAAACAGCAGCTCTCCGATATTAGATAAAGGTGTTCCGCCTAACGGATGTTTCACAATGGCCATTATCAAAGGAAATGGATTGAATGTAAGGCATAAAGATCAGGTCAGACATTTACCTGAAGGAATCTACTTCTGTGGTCAGATCACTGAAACATTGTCTCTTGATATTCTTTCCGAGACAAAAGCAACAATGGTCCAACTTTTCCCTTGGACACCAGCCTGTTTTGGGATCTCAGACGCTCACTTATTTACTGATAAGATTTTTCCTTCAAACGAATTAATCCATTGTAAAGAAATGAATTTAGATAGTATGATCGGTGTAAACAATGAAATGGTCTGCAGCTATCTTGTAAAAACTTTCTCTGCATTGTTTACAGCCAATGCCAAGGTTGGAGTAATTACTAAAAGCACGCAATTAATTTTGGGAAAAAGAGGTGACATGACTGTTGCTTCACTGGCAAGATCAATGAAATGTTCTGAACGCCATCTGCAAAAGTTATTTAAAGATCTTATAGGCATCAGCCCTAAGCTTTTTATCAATGTTATCAAAGTACGGGAAGCCCTGGATGATATCGTATATGCAGATCATAAATCTGCAACAATGACCCAGTTAGCCTTAGCTAATGGTTATTACGACCAGCCTCATTTCAATAATGCTTTTAGTTCGTTTGTAGGTAGAAAGCCAAAAAAATTTGATGAAAAAGATTTTTTTCTTACGATAAAAAAATAATGTGTTCGCATTTATACAATTTTCAGCTATGCAAATTGTAGTAGATTCGCCACTTTACAATTAATACACGATGAATCTACTAATCTCAACTCAGGATCCTTCCCGTCTCTTTCATAAAATAAATGTTGCGTTTACAGAAATCAGTAAAACCAGGGTTGTCATATTATCGTTTGCATTATTATTTGGAGTGTTCTATATAAAGGCCCAGAAGAACGAATTCAATAAAGGAAAAGCTACGTATGGAAATTGGGGCGTAGAAACACAGTTTATCAGCAAGATGGTACAACCTGGCAATGATTTTTACACCTATGTGAATGAAGGTTGGTTAAGATCAGCAAAAATTCCGGCCGGGGCTTCGGGATTTAACAGCTATACCGAAGCAAAAGATAAAATCAATATGCGAATCAACGAGATGATCTGTGATGGAGCTAAAACCGAGCATTCTACAAATCGGTCTTTAGAACAGATCAGAGCAGTCTATCTAGGATATTTGGATACGGACCATATGGACGAGGTTGGCATTAAGCCTATTGAGGAAGACCTTAGAAGCATTCTCGCTATCAATAGTTATGAAGAGATCGCAAAATGGATGGCTGATCCAAAATCTTTCTCGATCATTGCTATACATACCGCGCCCGATCTTAATGACAGAAGCAAATTTTTAGTTGCGTTAAACGAGAGTGGCATCGGATTACCTGCACCTGATTATTACACGAAAAATGACGCAGATAAAATACGACTCCGAGAAGATTACAAACAACACATCATTCGTACCTTACAATTAGCCCACATCAATAACAATGAACAATTGGCTGGTAAGATCCTGGAAATTGAAACAAAATTAGCAACCTTACAATGGACACCTGCTCAGATGCGAGACAGCAGGATAAACTCCCATTTGATGAACACTGCCGAGCTTGAATCGTATGCTCCAGGCTTTCCATGGAAAATATTTTTAGGAGAAAGACAGGTTGACGACGTAGATCAAGTCATCCTACAGGCCGATACGGCGATCAAAGCTAAAGCGAAGTTATTTTCTGAAACACCAATTGAGATATGGTCAGCATATCTTGCATTCCATTGGATCATAAACCATTCTACCCTATTATCAAAAGACTTCCGTCAGAACCATTTTGATTTTTATGGAACACGGCTGAACGGTGTAAAAAATGATACTTCCAGAGAGAAAAAATCAATACAATATGTAAACAATCGCCTGGGACAGCTTGTCGGAAAAATATATGTTGAAGAATATTTTCCTGAATCCCATCTCAAAAGTATAAAAGATCTGGTAGGATATATTCGCAAGGCATTCCTCGAAAGACTTGAAAAATTGGATTGGCTGGATGAAATAAGCAGAAAGGAAGCCATTGACAAGCTAGATGCAGTAACAGTCAGGATAGGATATCCAGATGTCTGGAGAGACTATTCATCAATGAAATTTGACGCAAAAGAACCTGTCTTAAATGAACAGCTGATCGCAAAAGCAAACTGGGATCATGAAAGATCTCTTCTGAATAAAAAATTCACAAGTAAAGAATGGTATCAAATGCCACAGACCGTTGATGCGACGAGCAGCAAATTATATAATTCTATAGAGTTTCCCGCAGGGATCCTACAGCCCATATTCTTTGATCCCAATGCCGATGCAGCAGTGAATTTCGGAGCAATAGGCGCCATTATCGGTCACGAGTTGGGACACTGCTTCGACGACCAGGGATCTTTGTTCGACGGAAATGGTGTAATGAGGGATTGGTGGACCCCGAAAACAAGAAAGCAATTTGAGAACCGAACGCAGCGTCTTATTGCACAATACAGCAGTTTTTCGCCTTTAGAGGGAATTCACTTGAACGGAGCACAAACTCTTGGAGAGAACATTGGTGACCTTACAGGTGTTGTCGTTGCCCATGCTGCTTACAAACTCTATCTGAAAGATCATCCGGATGAAAAGAAAAAGCTTTATGGCTTTACACCTGATCAACGTTATTTTTTATCTTTTGCGCAAGTCAACCGAAGTCTCTACACACCAGAAACGTTCAGATTAATTGTAGAAAAGGATTATCACGCCCCTGCCCAATACCGTGTCAATGGAGTAGTAAGAAATATTGATGCATGGTACGAAGCTTTTAAGATCAAAGTAGGTGATAAATTTTATCTTAAGCCGCAAGATAGAGTGGCGATCTGGTAAGCAAAAATAATATACTTAAATGTGCCGGATAGTATTTTTATCTAAAATATAATACAGATGGACCGATCGATCATAGGAATTTTACTATTTTATATTTTTGAGATGGTGCATTGAAATACGTAGTTGCCGAAAATAAGGTGATGATATACTTAAATGTACAGATATAAGTTTTATCTAAAACGTCATGTTTACCAATAGATCTAAACAATTTAGATTGAAATAAGGCATCTGCAATTTTATGGTTTTGATTTGGTACACGAAAGTATATGTTGTCTAATAAAACCATCAGCTTCTAAAATTATTTTATCGATCAAAATGGTCACTCCATTTCCCGGAAACGCATCGGTGTCATCTGCATATTTTTCTTGAAGAAATTATTAAAATGCGTAGCCTCTTTGAACCCCAGTGAATAGGCAATTTCGGCAACATTCCATTCGGTATGTCTCAATAAAATCTTTGCCTCCTGTAATAAACGCTCAGTAATGATCTCCGAAGTCGTTTTTTCAGTGATCTCTTTAACGGCCCGGTTGAGGTGATTGACATGAACGGAGAGCTGACCGGCGAATTCAGAGGGTGAACGAAAGTTGATTCGCTGTCTCGCATCTTCGATAGGAAACTGACGCTCCAACAGCTCAAGGAACAGATGGGTGATCCGCTGAGAAGCATTAGCCTGTTGTTTTTCAGCTTTTGAAGCAGGTTTCATTTTAAGTGTATAATGAAGTAATTCAAACACCAGGTTTCTCAACAGATCATATTTATGGGCATAATCTGAGGCCAATTCAGTCTGCATTTTTTTGTAAATCTGCGTTACATCTTCCAACTGCTCATCGGTCAGCTCAAAGACAGGTGTCACGTCAGGTTTAAAAACTTCATAATCATTCAGGCTTCCGAAATGATGAAAAAAAGCTGGGGTAAATACGCAAAAGAATCCCGCCTTATGGTCGTCAATCCACTCAAATTTGTAAGGGATCTGCGGATTGGTGAAAAAAAGTGCCTGCTTTTGGATATCAATGACCTTGTCAGCATAATGGATCCGGTTTCGGCCGACGATCAGGGTGATCTTAAAATAATCTTTCCGGCTGTAGACCACCGGTTTAGCATTTTTACCGATGTACTCATCGATGGCAAAGACATTGAAATGCCCTACCCCGTTACGGATATTTTCAGGAACCCGGTCAAATTTCGACTTGTAAAATTCTTCCAGTGACTGCATTTTTTCCATTGAATAAATATACGAAAATCAAACATACAAAAAAAACACTGCCACTTTCTGATGGCAGCGTTATTAAGTTAGATTCAAATGGTCATTTAAAAATCGGTAGAAAATGAAATGTCCTTATTGATTTCCAATTCCTCTGATAACAAGCTTATCTTGTCCTTTGCACGGTTGTAGGCATCGCTCCCCAAATACAGACGTACGGGCGGATTCGGATTTTCAGCGAGATCGATCAAGACACGGGCCAGCTTGTCGGGATCTCCGGCCTGCATTCCGTTCATGGCAGCATATCTTTCGTGCGAGGCTCTGATCGCATGGTAGCCGTCAATTCTATTCTCAGCGAAAACGAGAGAGCCTTCTTCCAGAAACTCGGTGCGGAAAGCGCCCGGCGCCACTACCGTTACTTTAACACCGAACTCTTTCACATCTTCTGCCATGACCTCGGACAGTCCCGTTACCGCATATTTTGTTGCGGCGTAAATGGCCCAGCCGATTCCCGGCGCAAATCCTGCAATTGAAGAAATATTGATGATGTTTCCTGACTTCTGCTCCCTGAAATAAGGCATGACCGACTGCATTGTCTTAATCACAGCCATAACGTTAATGTCAAAACTGTCCCTGATCTCTTTTTGGTTCAATTCTTCCACAGCACCACCGATGCCATAGCCCGCATTATTGACCAAAACGTCTATTTTCCCGAAGTGTCCGACAGTCTTTTCAAATGCCTTGCTGACAGATTCTCCGCTTGTCAGATCTACTTCCAGCGGTAAGAACTGCTGTTTGTCAAATTCTCCGACAGCCTCCATTAAACTCTGCGCTTTTCTGCTTGTTGCAGCGACCCTATAACCGCTTTCGATAAGTTTTCTCACCAGTGAAAGCCCCATTCCTTTGGATGCTCCCGTTACTAACCATACTTTGTCTGTTTCCATATCTTGATCTTATTATGATACAAAATTAGAATGACTGCCGAAGTCTGTTGTAACAGAATTGAAACAATATATTACGAAAATCAAACAAGTTTAGACAGCCTGTTTGATTGTCATTTTTAAGTATACCCTACACAGGAGAAATTTTCAAATGATCAATCCAGAAAAGTATCCGGGATTTTAAGACAGACTGTTTATTCACCTCTAACAGATGATCGCCTAGAAATATAACAAAGAGTATTCTGATCAATTTCAGTTGTTGATCAAAACACCTTTGATCACCTATATTCTATATGATTATTTTTCCCTGATCTTCCTCTTGTGATCTCTTCCCCATTTTTCCAGGGGCTTTGCAATTTCCTGTAAGCTTAATCCATAATCCGTCATAGTGTATTCTACCTTGACTGGATAATCGTCTGTGACCTTTCTGTCGATCAATAGATTTTCTTCCAGATGTTTTAATTCCTTAGACAAAACCCGGTTGGTTATCTTCGGTATTGAATTTAAAATTTCATTGAATCTTGTATTGCCTTGATAGATAGAAAGGATAATCGGCATCTTCCATTTGCCACCGATGACAAACATAGTATCCTGGATGGCGTTGATCTTTTCCTGGAAATAATGTTCTTTTTCCGTCATAATAATTTAAGTATACTTTTGTATACAGGTATCAAATGTATATCTTTTTGCCAGTAATTTTGTAAAAGAACATTTAAAATTTTATAAAATGAAGACAATATTCATTACCGGAACCTCATCAGGAATAGGCAAGGCAACAGTTAAATTATTTCAACAAAGAGGCTGGAAGGTCATCGCTACGATGCGTGATCCTGAAAAGGAAACGGAACTTGATCAATTGGACCATGTTATTCTTTTACCTTTGGATGTTAATGACCCGGAACAGATCAGGTCGACCGTAGAAAAAGCTTTATCGCTTGGACCGATCGACGTGGTCGTGAACAATGCGGGATATGGGCTGATGGGTGCGTTGGAATCCTTTTCGGATGAGAACATCGTGAAACAGGTGGAAACGAATTTTATAGGAACAGTGCGGGTGACACAAGCTTTTATACCTCATTTCAGAGAAAATAAAAATGGACTGTTCATCAATATAACATCCATCGGCGGACATACCAGCTTCCCGTTCACCAGTATTTACAATGGTACGAAATGGGCGGTTGAAGGCTGGAGCGAATGTCTTTCCATAGAGCTGTCGATGTTTGGTGTCGATGTTAAGACCGTTGCTCCGAGCGCCACGAAAACGGAGCTGTTTAACCATAATTCAGATGTCACCGCACTACCGTACTATGATTCAGCGGAAGAAAAAATGCTTAGTATGATCAAACCCGATTCTTCACCAGATGAGATTGCGGAAGTGATCTTTGAAGCAGCAACCGACCAAAAAGACCAGTTGCGTTATTTTGCAGGAACAAAGGCTCAGGCAATTTACGATAGACGTCAGCAAATTGGAGCGGAAGCTTCTGTCAAAGAGATCAAAAAGATCTATTTCGACGGGTTGTAAAGAAGTAGCCAACCATAAGATCAATATGAGGTATAGGCTTTATCCTATACCTCATATTGATTGTCTGGGGATAATGTAACTCTTGACACATAATCCCGGGATTAAAAAATGACATTTTTATAACTGTGATCTGCAACAAACTTTGTAATTCAATTTACCGGATAACAATTATAATTTGTTGGATCCATTATACTTTTCCTACTATTTATGGTAAGACTCCCAGTCAATATTATCTTTTGCCCATTGCTTGGCGGAGGTTGTCGGAATTCCTTTCTTCCCATTGAAGGTATTCTCTAATGGCCAAGAAACACCTTTTCCTGCTCCGAATATCGAACGGTATTTTTTAACGAAATTGGTGGGATCGTTTTTAAGGTCATCTGTGATCTCTCCCATATCGGAAAGTGTACGCTCATACTTCTGGCCTGATAATGATTCTGCAATATCAGCAAGATCTCCGTAGGTTATTGTATCACCCGCAATATAGACAATCTCATTCTCTATCTGCGGTTCTGTAAAGAAGATCTCAGCGGTAAGACGGCCAATATCATCCGGTGTCGTCAATGTAACTGCCGTATCCCATCCGCCAATGGCATTGATCGACTTATTTTCCAGATCTAAAATACCGAAGAAAGGTTCAAAAAGATAACTGGTGAACATGCCTGTGGAGATGATGACCCATCTTGTGGCACTTTGCGATCTCAAAAGCTCTCTTACATCAAGCTGCTCATCAAAAAGATCCTGCGCACTTCCGCGTCCTATTTCCTCAAAGTCTACTCCGAACTGCCAGGGAAAGTATCTTTTGACACCGGCATCCAGTACAGCATTGGCCAATTTCAGCTGAAAACCTCCTGCGCCTGTTCCATAACCTGTACATGAAACAACAGCGTCGTAATTTCTGAAAATATCGATAAGCTCAGCAGAGGAAGCGGACAGGTCGCCTGCAAGCAATTCTACGCCTAATTCCCGGATCTCTGTGACATTCTTTCTCTTATCCGGATCTTCAGAATTAATCGTCGCTTCTCTCAGCAAGAGAGTCACTTTAACGTTATTATAGTTTTTAGCCTTTTTTGCCATATTTCTGATGACAGGCATCCCTAACTCGCCTGCGCCCAAAATTAAAATTGATGTATTTTCCATATTCCAATAATTAAAATTCGGATCCATTCTAATGAATTCATTTTCCTATGCAAAATTACGATGTTCAAATCCTGAAAACAATAAGATACCTCACTGTGAGCTACTTACATCGATGTTAGTTTTTTGAGTTTTAGTCATATTAATTTTACATGGAGGCTAAAATTTATTTCCTACAAGTATATTTATTAGAAAGTTTATTTTAGCAAAAGTTTTATCATCAGAAAAATCTATCTTTATTAGCGTTAAATATACTCTATGGAAAGACCGATGACGGATGAAGAAATCGTAAATGCCTGGGACGACATTTGCAAGGTGCTCAACAAAGATCAGGATCAGCTCAAACATGATATACTAAATCATGTCGGCAACAAATGGTCACTCTTTGTCATTCACGCATTGGGAATAGATGGTAAAATGCGTTTTTCAAACCTGGAGAACCACATTAGGGGTATCAGTCAACGGATGCTGGCCAAATGCTTGCGGGAACTGGAGAGAGACGGACTCGTGTTACGAACCGTCCATCCGGAAGTCCCGCCAAAGGTCGAATATGAATTGACAACTTTAGGCCGTGGCTTATTGGTGCAGGTTACTCCACTCTGGTTATGGATCGCCCTTAACAGCAATGAGCTGAACGAGGCCAGAGAAAACTACTTGAAGTAGACATCAACTTTGCATTTTCGGTACAATGGCACTGCTCTATATACGATCATATAGAAGCTCACTTGTCTTTCAATCGATGCTGCGTGCTCCATCTTTTGGGTTTCATGCCAAAATGTTGCTCAAACAATCTTCCGAAATAACTCAGATTCAAAGGGATTTCCTCCGTGCTACATTCGGAAGGCTATAACTTTTTTGTGCTTTCTTCGGAAGAATCTCTGGGAATGGAAGAGGAAAATCTGCTTACCT
>Ga0308157_10000310_pt1 | contig 178297 bp, 153 predicted proteins | sample PhyBR1_FD_201035 | JGI IMG/M metagenome (GOLD analysis project Ga0308157, IMG submission 201035) | Phyllosphere microbial communities from UC Gill Tract Community Farm, Albany, California, United States - DLSLB.R1 | ecosystem: Host-associated > Plants > Phyllosphere > Unclassified | place... | reverse complement strand
CTCCCCTGACGGGCAGGAGGTCTTCGACCTTACCGATGCGGAGGCCGACATCAGGAACAACGACTTCAACATGGTGCTTACCTACTACACGAGCGAGCAGGATGCCATTGACAGGACCGACCTGATAGGGAACTTTACGGCCTACAACAGCGGGAACGCCACGATATGGGTACGGGCAGAGGCCAATACCGGCAATTCGCAAAACCCTGTATGCTTTACGATAACACATTTTGAGCTTATCGTAAGCCCGCTCCCGGCACTTGGAGAGAACGGCGATGGTGTTATCGAGCCGTATGCGATATGCGAGCAGGACACCGACGGCATCGCTACCTTCGACTTCAACACCCACATGGACGAGATATTGGGCGCAGGCGTGAACCCTGCTGACTATACCATTAAGTTCTTCCGCAATGCGGCCGCGCAGGCAGCAGGCACGGCCCTGCCGTACATCTATACCAATACCAGCTCACCGAACGTGCAGAACATACTTGTAGAGGTAAGGAACAACGATACCGAGTGTGTCACCACAGCGCAGCTTACACTATTGGTGGAAGAAGCCGCGACAGCCAACCCTGTGACCGAAACGTTCTTTGAGTGCGACTATGACGGTACCAACGACGGTATCTTCACTTTCGACCTGACGCGTGCCGATGACGATGCCCTTGGCTCACAAAGTCCGACCGACTACAGCGTGAGCTACTACACCAGCCAGGCGGATGCCGAAGCAGGTACGAATGCCATAGCAAATCCAACGGCCTACCAAAACACCACATCGCCGGACTACCAGATGATATGGGTAAGGGTGACCAACGAGTCGACCGTAAGCGGATGCTATGAGGTGACGACCCTGGAGCTGTTCGTAGAACGCATCCCTGAGCCGAGCCTTGCAGGGGGCACGATATGTGTTGACTTCAGGACCCAGGAAGTGCTTCGCGACCACACCATGGACAGCGGCCTGGATGCGACCCATACCTTTGTATGGTACCATGACGGAGTTGTTATCCCGGGTGCAGACCAGCCGACCTACACCGCCACAGAAGCAGGAGAATATACCGTAGTGGCGACCAGCGCTACCGGATGCGTTTCAGACCCGATATCCCCTGTAACAGTAGAGCGCAGCGGCCCTGCCAGCCCTATAGGACAAGGATATGTAGTGAGCAATGCCTTTAGCGAGGGGCAAACGATAGTAGTCCTTGCCGAAGGGTACGGCGAATACCAGTACCAACTGGACAACGGCCCATGGCAGAACAGCAATGTGTTCGAAAATGTATCGGCCGGCCCGCATGAGGTACACATCCGCGACATAGCTACGGACAACCCATGTGATGAGTTCAACCTGCAGCTTGATAATGTGAGCATCATCGACTACCCGAACTTCTTCACCCCGAACGGTGACGGTTACAACGACACCTGGAACATCATCGGGATGTGGGGCGATGACTTTGCGGGCACGAAGATCTACATCTTCGACCGCTACGGCAAGCTGCTCAAGCAGCTGAGCCCTGCCTTTGAGAGCACAGGCTGGGACGGTACCTACAACGGCGCGCCAATGCCTGGCGATGACTACTGGTTCACCGTTACCTACCGCGAAGGCGGCGTGACAAAAGAGTTCAAAGCCCACTTCGCACTTAAGCGATAGAAGCCAGCCTTAATAACAAAAGGGCATCCGAAAGGATGCCCTTTTTGCATTTGTATATGGATGATGAATTGAACATTTTATTACTGTCTGCAAGTTTCTCAAAACCTTGCAGATCTATTTAAATGGCAAAAACACAGAAAAGAATTGCCCAATAGCCACGATCGAGGCGGCATCCCCGATGAAGGAGGGATAAAGCCGAACGCGGGAAAATGTATGACAAGTAAGCCTTTGCCATTCGCTTCAGATAAAAACTATTCGTATGACTTGACCCGCTGTGCCTGAAGTATGTGCCGTTGGTTATGGTAGGCCATAAAGCGAAGGGCATCGCCTGTTTTAAGTTTGATCAGCCTTGTAAAGGTAACGGCAATGCCCGCTTTGTTGATGTTGGCAGATCTTGATCTGTTGATCAATTCAAGCAGTTTGTCCTGCGATGCGAGGAATGCACTGATAACATCCCTGCTTAGATAGCTCCCGGATGGATCCATGCTTGAAAAGGTCTTCATCTTTTTTACATACGTTTTTGGGATGACCATGTTCACAAGATAGTTGCCCATGAACCCACTTTTGAACTCGTGTTGTGGCGGCATTGATGATGTGTCAAGATGCCTTTCTATCTCCGGCAGGTAATAAGCAGAATAGCGGTTAAGGTGCTCCATGCATTCGAGGATGCTCCACGAGTTTGGAGAACCTTTGTAATTGAGTTGCGCTTCACCCAGATTGAGGAAAGCCTTTGCTGCTGTCATGTTGCTTTGGGTGATGAGTCCCAGTTGGTGTAGCAGTTCATTACTGTTCGTTTTCATGATCGATGATTTGCCGCAAAGGTCGGTATCACGCTAACTTAAAACATTGATTTTGCTCAAGATTTTTGCAGGCGGGATAGCGTTTCGGGTGTCATGCGCAGGTAGGAGGCAATGTATTTGTGCGGCACTTCCTGGAAGAGCTGGGGCGAGCGTCTCAGCACCCTTTCATAGCGTTCGCGGGGCGAGGAGGTAAGCAGGTCGGTTTCGCGCTCCAGCTGTCCCAGAATGACGTAACCCAAAATGCTGTTCCACAAGGCTAAGTGTTTTGCGTCGCTGTTGATGAAATTCAGGAAATCTGCCCTAGAAATGGATTTAACTACGGTTTGTTTTATCGCCTCAGCCGAATAGATGGTGGGCTGCCCTGTGATGAGCGCATCCATGGCGGCAAAAAGCGAACCCTTGTAAGCAAACCTTATCGCGTTCGGGTGATCGCCATTGTGGTGGATGATGCGGATGACACCCTTTTCCAGAAAGTACACCGGGGTATCAGCCTTGCCTGCTTTAAAAAGCAGTTCGCCACGTTTTATTTTCATCGGTGCCGACCATTCCAGCCCCGTATTTTCCATGGCGCCGAGAAGTTGCTGCATTACATCCATTAGCTTGTTTTCGCAAAGGTAAAGATAACGATTGTATGCATGTGGCCCGGCAACGTATTACCTTTTGGCATGGTTTTGATTACCAAAATGATAATTGCGACAGATGGAAGCTCGGACTCATGATCACCAAAAGTGCATAAATCTCAAAAACCGGGAAAAGGAATATAAATATCGTATGAATGCGCCTGGTCTTGTCGCTTACATGCATGAATTCCGGGTTTTTCAGTATCGGGTAATTCCTGAATTTTCTGTGTACCACATAGTATATAAGCCCTGCCAGCGCTACAATTACAAATTTAGCAACGACCACTATATCAGTTCCGTAAACTTCATTTGCATTTTGATGCCCGATAGCTGCTACCTGGATAAAGGCGGCGATGTTGAACAAAACCAACGCGTATATTAAACATAGGAGCATTTTACCGGTGTCGCCACTTTCACCAAAAGTTCTGTAGTTAAAGTGTGCACCGCACCAATAAACATATCGTATCAGTTTTCGTATGTCGGTCATAGTAAGAGATTATTCATGTAATGCCTGCCACCCAGATCATAAGTAAAAAAGCCTCCCTGATAAGGAAGGCTTTCTATATGTAGTAAAATTACTCTTTATTATATTTTTCCAAGGCAACTTTCAATATTTCTACTGAACGTACCAAGTCTTCTTTTTTCAACACGTATGCAATGCGTATTTCGTCAAGGCCAACATTTGGTGTCGAATAGAAACCTGCCGCCGGTGCAACCATTACGGTCTCGCCATTGTGGTCAAAACTTTCCAGCAGCCATTGCGCGAAGTTGTCGGCATTATCTACGGGCAATTTTGCGATACAGTAGAACGCACCTTTTGGTGTCGCGACCTTTACGCCTTCGATCTTATTCAGTTCGGCGATCAGGGTATCCCTGCGCTCTTTGTATTCGCCGATAACCTCATCGAAATAGCTTTGCGGGGTATCAAGTGCGGCCTCGCTTGCGATCTGTTCAAAAGTTGGCGGGCTAAGGCGTGCCTGCGCATATTTCATGGCTGTAGCCATCACTTCTTTATTTTTCGATACGATGCAGCCTATCCTCGCACCGCACATGCTGTAGCGCTTGGAAACAGAGTCGATCATGATAGCGTGCTCCTCAATGCCCGGAACGTTCATTACCGAGTAATGCTTGTCGCCATCGTAAGTGAATTCACGGTATACCTCGTCAGCTATCAGGAAAAGGTCGTGCTTTTTAACCAGTTCGGCTAGCTGCTGTATTTCCTCCTGTGTGTACAGGTATCCTGTAGGATTACCCGGGTTACAGATGAGGATGGCCTTGGTTTTTGGTGTGATGAGCTTTTCGAAATCAGCGATAGGGGGAAGGGCAAACCCTTCGTCGATAGTAGAGATCACAGGTACTACTTTTACGCCTGATGCTACTGAAAATCCATTGTAGTTGGCGTAGAATGGCTCCGGGATGATCACTTCATCGCCCGCATCCATAGTGCTTCCCAAAGCAAATAGCAATGCTTCGGATCCGCCAGTGGTTATGATGATATTTTCAGGATTTACATTTACGTCATGTGCCTGGTAAGAAGCAGCAAGTTTGTTCCTATAGCTTTCAAAACCTGCCGAATGGCTGTATTCTAATATCTGTATCGTATTGTTTTTGATGGCTTCCAACGCTACTTCCGGGGTCTTAATGTCCGGCTGGCCAATGTTCAGGTGGTATACTTTGTGGCCTTTTTTCTTCGCGGTTTCAGCGTAGGGTACAAGTTTCCTTATTGGGGATTCAGGCATTTGCATACCTTTATTTGATACTTTAGGCATCGTCTTTATTTTTATGTTGTTGGCGCAAATTTGCGATTTTTTTTAGAGACGGTATAATTTTTTCCTGCGAATTGCAAGAAATTGCAGTTTTGTCTTTGGTATATAGTTCGCCTGAAAACTAACAGGTATATTTTACCAAAAGAGACATAGAGATTTTTCGCAAAGGGCACAAATATGATCGCGTTCAAAAGGACATAACGATCATGCTTTGTTTTGTGAACTTTTTTATCAAGCTTACTGGACTTTGTGTGATCCTTTGTAACCTTTGTGGTAAAATTAAAATTCATAGCAAAAAAAAAGACCCCGGTTCCCGGGGCCTCATTATATAAATGTTGGATGCAATTACTGGTTTACGATCGTCTTCTTTTTCTCAAGCACGTTAGTGTTCTCAGGTGATGTTACTTCACCTTTGATCTTAAGGGCAACGGTACCACCAGGATAGTTTACCGCATTGGATTGTACCGTAATGGTCTTGCGGATAGGGCCTGGGTTCATGTTGTATTTCACTTCGATCTTGCCTGTTTTACCAGGAGCTATAGCCTCTTTCGGCCAGTTGGGCACCGTACATCCGCAGGTAGATTTTGCTTCTTTAATAATAAGCGGCGCATCGCCGGTGTTGGTAAACTCAAATACCCGCACCCCGTTATCCTCGTCCTTACTGGTCACACCATAATCTATCGTGTCGCCATTCTTAAGCTCAAGCTTAGCACCCGACTGCGCATTGGCAGATATGGTGATAACGAAAATTGCGATAAGGCCTAAAATTCTTTTCATCTTAGTAATAATTTGATTTTAGTAAAAATAGTCAGTTTAAATTAATGTACAAATATTGAATGCTTCTTTTTTCAAAATTGTACTTATATGGTTACTTTTGCATACAATTACAAAAAACAAGCCAATTTTTTTCAATTGGCATAAAAGCTAATAATAAGAACATGACGATCCCATCGCAATTTGACGCCAAAGCCGCTGAAGGCAAGTGGTATGACTACTGGATGAAGCACAACTATTTCCACTCGGAGCCTGATCACAGGACACCGTATACCATAGTTATCCCTCCTCCAAACGTCACTGGCGTACTGCACATGGGCCACATGCTTAATAACACGATACAGGATGTGCTTATTCGCCGTGCCCGCCTTAAGGGTTATAATGCCTGCTGGGTGCCGGGAACTGACCATGCATCGATAGCTACTGAAGCTAAAGTTGTTGCCAAGCTTAAGGAAGAGGGGATCAACAAGGCTGACCTTTCGCGTGAGGAATTCCTGAAGCACGCCTGGGAATGGACCGACAAGTATGGCGGCGTGATCCTTGAGCAGCTTAAAAAACTGGGTGCATCGTGTGACTGGGACCGTACCAAATTCACTATGGACGACGACATGTCGGCTTCGGTTATCCGTTCGTTTGTAGACCTTTATAACAAAGGCCTTATATACCGCGGCTACCGTATGGTGAACTGGGATCCTGAAGCAAAGACCACGCTTTCCGACGAGGAAGTGAATTATGAAGAAAGGCAGGGTAAACTCTACCATCTTAAATATAAAATTGAGGGCAGTGAGGAATATGTAACCATAGCCACCACCCGCCCTGAAACCATTTTGGGCGATACTGCCATCTGCATCAACCCGAACGATGAGCGCTATACGCACCTTAAGGGTAAAAGAGCCATAGTGCCTATCGCCAACCGCGTCATCCCGATCATTTTTGACGAGTATGTGGATATGGAATTCGGCACAGGATGCCTAAAAGTGACTCCGGCGCATGATGTGAATGACAAGGAACTTGGCGAACGCCACAACCTTGAGATCATTGATATTTTTAATGAAGATGCATCGCTTAACAGCTTTGGACTGCACTATGCAGGCAAGGACCGTTTTGTGGTACGTGATGAGATCGCCAAAGAATTAGAGACTATAGGCAGTCTTGAGAAAACAGAAGTACACGTGAACAAAGTGGGTACATCGGAAAGGACCAAAGCGGTTATCGAGCCAAGGCTGAGCGACCAGTGGTTCCTGAAAATGGAAGACCTTGTAAAGCCTGCCATAAAAGCAGTGCTTGAAACAGAAGAGATCAAGCTATACCCAAAACGCTTTGACAATACCTACCGCCACTGGCTGGAGAACATCCGTGACTGGAACATTTCGCGCCAGTTGTGGTGGGGCCAGCAGATCCCGGCTTACTTTTATGGAGATGGCAAGGAAGATTTTGTAGTGGCTGAAACTGCTGCGGATGCATTGGCTTTGGCTAAAACAAAGACAGGAAATGAAAGCCTTACCGCTGCCGATCTGAAGCAGGATCCGGATGCGCTGGATACATGGTTCTCATCATGGCTATGGCCAATGGCGGTCTTCGGGGGGATATTGGAGCCGGAAAACAAAGATTTTAAATACTATTACCCTACCAATGACCTTGTTACCGGGCCGGATATCCTGTTCTTCTGGGTGGCAAGGATGATCATTGCGGGATATGAATATGCAGGAGAAAAACCGTTTAACAACGTTTACCTGACAGGCCTTGTACGCGACAAGCAGGGCAGGAAGATGTCAAAATCGTTAGGTAACTCGCCAGATCCGCTGGACCTGATCGAGAAATTCGGTGCCGATGGCGTACGTACAGGATTGCTGTTGAGTGCGGCTGCCGGGAACGACATCATGTTCGATGAGGAACTGTGCGCGCAGGGTAAGGCATTTGCCAATAAGATATGGAATGCGATGCGTCTTATAAAAGGGTGGGAGGTAGCTGATATTGACCAGCCTGACCATGCCCGCATGGCTATAAACTGGTATGAGGCCAAGCTGAACAAAGCGCTGGCTGAGATCGAGGACCATTTTGAAAAATACCGTATCAGCGATGCGCTCATGGCGATCTACAAATTGGTGTGGGACGATTTTTGTAACTGGTTCCTGGAGATGATAAAGCCGGGCTACCAGCAGCCGATCGACAGGGCAACATTCGATAAGGCTATTGAGTTGCTGGAAGCCAACCTGAAGCTGCTACACCCGTTCATGCCGTTCCTGACCGAGGACATTTGGCACTACATAGCCGACAGGACTCCGGAAGAAGCGCTTATTATCTCTAAATGGCCATCTGTAAACCAGGCGGATGAAAGGCTTATAGGTTTGTTTGAAAATGCGTCTGAAGTTATAGCAGGAATACGTACCATAAGGAAGGACAAGAACATACCGTTCAAAGATACCATCGATATGAAAGTATTGAATAATGAAGCCTGGTCTACGGAATTTGACAGTATCATCAAAAAGCTGGGCAACATTGCCGGACTCGATTATACTGCCGAGAAGGTGAACGGTGCGCTGACGTTCAGGGCAGGTTCCAATGAATACTTTATCCCGGTAACGGGCGCGATAAATGTTGAGGAAGAGATAGCCAAGCTAACGCAGGAGCTTGATTACAATAAAGGCTTCCTAAGATCGGTACAGGCGAAGCTTTCTAACGAGAAATTCGTTAACAACGCTGCTGAAAAAGCAGTAGCAGCCGAAAGGCAGAAAGAAGCCGATGCACTGGCTAAGATCGCTACCATAGAGCAGAGTCTGGCGAGTTTGAGTTAACGCGATCACGAAAGAAAATGTCATATTGAGCACAGTCGAAATGTAGTATTTTCCTGAAGCTTCTCGACTGCGCTCGAAGTGACATAACAGATAAAACAAAAACTCCCGCAAGTGGTATGCCTGCGGGAGTTTTTTATGATGTAAAGAAACGTTTATCTCAGTTGAGCGCCTGTTTCTTTTTCAAGGTTTTGCCTTATTTTACCCATGATCTTGTCGATCTGCTCGTCGGTAAGGGTCTTGGCGCTGTCCTGTAGTGTAAAGCTCACGGCATAGGACTTTTTACCTTCCGGAAGGTTCTTGCCTTCGTATACATCGAAGAGGCTGATATCCTTGAGCAGTGACTTCTCCGCCTGCCTTGCGGTGGTGTAAATGCTGTCAAATGTAACAGCCATATCAACCAATAATGCAAGGTCGCGGCGCACTTCGGGGAACTTCGATATTTCAGTATACCTGATCTTAGACGATACAATGCGGATGATATTGCCCCAATTGAAGTCGGCAAAGAAAACCTCCTGCTTGATGTCGAAATGCTTAAGGATGTTCTTTCTGATGCTGCCGAATTCCACCAGCACTTCATTGCCGGAAACCAAAGCGATCCCTTCGCTGAAAACATCTGATGCAACTGGCTGTGCTTCCATCTTAGTGATGCCAAGCCTGCCCAATACTAAGTTTACGAACCCTTTGAACATAAAGAAGTCGGATGGTTTCTGTGCATAAGTCCAGCTTTCCGGCAGGCGGCTGCCTGTTACGGTAAGCGTCAGGTGCTTATTTTCATCGTTGCCACCCGGCATTTTATGGTAGGTCTTACCAAATTCGAACAGTTTCAGGTCGGCCCTTTTCCTATTGATATTGAACGACACTGCCTCGAGCGCGCTGAATAGCAGCGACTGCCTCATGGCTGCCAGGTCGTTGCTTAGCGGGTTCAGCATCATTACGTTAAACTCCTCCTTGAGGCTTTCCGAAAGTTTTATATACTCAGGAGAGGTGAGCGAGTTAGCCATCATCTCGTTAAAGCCGAGCGATGCCAGCTGTTCCGCAATGATGTTTTGCAATTTATAGTCTTCCGTTCGCGACGAGTTGGATATCGACGCGTTCAATTTCGTAGTAAAATTGATGTTGTTATAACCGTATACCCTCAGGATCTCCTCGATCACGTCGATCTCGCGGGTCACGTCTACGCGGTAGGCAGGTATCACCAGTCCAAGACCCGCATCGGACATGGTGCTGATCTTGATGTCCAGCGATACCAATATCTTCTTGATGGTTTCCTTCGGAAGTTCCTGGCCTATGGTGCGTGTTACATTGGCAAAATTAAGCAGTACCGAATGGTCCTCTATTTTCTTAGGGTAAATATCCGTCAGGTCCGAAGTGATCTCACCGCCTGCCGTTTCCTGTATCAGCAGCGCTGCCCTTTTTAGTGCATATTCGGTAATGGTTGGGTCGATGCCCCTTTCAAAGCGGAACGACGCGTCGGTGCTCAGCGTATGCCTCTTGGCGGTTTTACGTATGGAAACAGGGTTGAAGTAAGCGCTCTCCAGGAATATCGTAGCAGTAGTTTCGGTCACGCCCGAATTCTTCCCGCCAAATACACCCGCAATGCACATCGGGCCATTCTCGTCGCATATCATCAGGTCTTCCTCGTGCAGCGTCCTTTCCACATCGTCGAGCGTTGTGAATTTCGTTCCTGCCGGAAGCGTTTTTACGATGACCTTGTTGCCTTTTATCTTGGCGGCATCAAACGCGTGCAGTGGCTGCCCAAGTTCGTGCAATACGTAGTTGGTCACGTCTACCACGTTGTTCTTTGGCGTAAGCCCTATCGCCCTGAGCCTGTTTTGCAGCCATGCCGGCGACGGCTTTACCGTAATGCCCGATATGGTCACGCCACAATACCTTGGCGCGAGCTTGCTGTCTTCTACCTTCACGTCCATTTTCAGGGTGCGCTTGTCGATGCGGAAGTTGCTTACCGATGGCGTTAGTAGCTCGGTGTTCACGTTCTTTTGTGCCAGTCCCGCACGCAGGTCGCGCGCCACGCCCCAATGGCTCATGGCATCGGCGCGGTTGGGGGTAAGGCCTATTTCGAAAACTTCATCAGTCTCAATGCTGAATACTTTGGAGGCTGGTGTACCCGGTTTCAGGTCGTCCTTCAGGATCATGATGCCGTCGTGCCCTTCGCCCAGGCCAAGTTCGTCTTCAGCGCATATCATGCCGTGGCTTTCCTCGCCGCGTATCTTTCCTTTTTTTATCTGGAAGGCATTGCCCTCTTTGTCATATAGTGTTGTCCCGATGGTTGCCACCGGAACTTTTTGGCCCACCGCTACGTTGGGCGCGCCACATACGATTTGTACGGGAGCCCCTTCGCCAAGGTCGACAGTGGTAATGCGCAGCCTGTCGGCATTGGGATGCTGGATGCAGGTAAGCACATGGCCTACTACCACGCCTTCGAGCCCGCCCTTAAGCGACTCAAATTTGTCCACGCCCTCTACCTCAAGGCCGAGGTCGGTAAGCAGGGCGGCGGTTTCTTCAGATTTCCAGTCGAGTTTAATGAATTGTTTCAGCCAGTTGTACGAGATGCGCATTTGTAATTTGTTTTTAAAGCACGCAAAGATAGTGAATACAGTATAAAAATAGATTATACCGCACAGCGAGTTTATTGTATTATTATGGTTTGCGTATGCGTAGCCGATATGCCGGTAATAGTAACTACATAAACTCCTGCTTTTGGAATAAAAATTTCGCTGTCAGTGGCCAGGAGCTGTTTTTCTGATACAACTTGTCCCAGGGTCGTGTGCACAGTTGCTTTTGCAGGATATTCCAAAGTATTTACATGAAGAATACCTGTAGAAGGATTCGGATAGATGGCAATGCGGCTTTCAGGCTTGATTTCTTTAGTAGATAGTGATGATGAAAGGGCATTAAAGGCATTGACCCTGCCATGTCCATGATAGATGTCGAAGCCCTGCGTATCCTCGGCAGCATCGCCCACCTGGTCTTCAGCTGTTTGTTCAAGTATAGCTTTTATTTGTGCGGGAGTGCGGGTGTTGTCCTGTGCCAGCAATAATGATGCAATGCCTGCTACAAGTGGCGTTGCCTGTGATGTGCCTCCCCAATAGGAATCATAATCAGTATTTGATAAGTGTGACAATCCATAAATAAAATTGCCCGGCGCGACAACAGATATATGCGATCCGAAATTACTGCCGCTCGTACTGCTCCAGAAAAACGGGGATGACCTTGTATCGTCAGGATTTGTAGCGCCCACCGCTATTACCCCGTTAAAACGTGCGGGATAATAATTTACGGAATTGTTGGTGTTCATCATGCAGGCAACTACTATAACATTATTGCTCAAAGCATAATTTATGGCGCTTTGCAGTAAGGCTGAAAAACTATTTCCACCAACGGAGAGATTGATGACTTTCGCCCCGTTATCTGTAGCATAGGTTATGGCTTCTGCCCACCAGGAATATTGTCCAAAATTGCCGCTGTCAAGCCCTTTAAGTACCATTACTTTACAATTCCGGTCAACACCTGTATAACCTATGCCATTGTCGGAATTTGCGGCAATTATGCCGGTCACGTTTGTGCCGTGCCCATGGTCGTCATTGGGAATGTTATCGCTATTGGCATAGTCCCATCCGTTAGTATCATCAACATATCCGTTTCCGTCATCGTCAATGCCATTTCCGGGAATCTCACCGGGATTAGTCCACAGCCTGCCGGCAAATTCGGGGTGGTTGAGCCTAAGCCCACTGTCCATTACCGCTACAATAATATCACTGCTTCCCTGCTCAATGTCCCAGGCAGCTTCCATTTCTACATCAGCGCCTTCGGTAGCCCCATAAAGCTGGAAGGAGCCATCATTCGTCAGGCCCCATTGCCGCGAATAATGCATATCGTTAACTGTGGTAGCCATCACACCGCCGCCGGAGCCCGTAAAATCAGGTTCGGCATATTCTGTAACTCCGGATTGCTTAAATTTTTCTATTATCCCAACAATATCGACGTTTTCAGGAAATTCGATACGAAAAATTACCTCTTGTGATTTTTTACCTGTTTTGATTCTTTTTATAGAAGTGAAATGATTATCGTTTAAGATGGTATTGACCGGTTCAAGCCCTGTTGCATTGCTGTCAGGATTTGCAGCCTGAAGTGCGTATTGGCCTTTTATCTTGATGATAACTGCGTTGCTTTGCGAAAAAAGCGGGACTGAGACGAGAGCAAAGAAGATAAGTAGAAATTTTTTCATTTTTTTGGATTTATTGAGGCTGTTATTTTTTCTGATTATGAACATTTTTCATCCTGTCAATCACTTCATCAATTTCATCAAATATCCTTTCAATGCAATAATAAGCGAGGTAAGAACCGTCAGGCATAATTATGATAAGGCTTCCGATATGGCAATTATACTCCAAAAATGTTTTTGCAATATAATTATCATTATCCAAGAGCCAGTTAACCTTTTTGCTATAGCGGCCGATTTCAGGTTTGTTGTCAGGGTGTTGTAGCCACAGCAAATTTATATCGGTGCGTTTTTTGGTGTTTTGGTTTCCTTTATAATTTGATGTGTCATAAATATTTACGCGCCCGGTTGCGGGATTTTTACTGTTTGGATCAATTGCCGATACATAGTTAATGACAATTGGTTTTGTTGCATCTAAAGGTCTACCGGATACTTTTTCCAAATGTTTCTTTACAAAAGCCAAATGGCCGGACTCAAGTTTTCCATAATTTTCAAATAGGAATATTTTTGCAATGTAAGCTGTATCCATATCAAAGTATGTAGTTATCTTGCTTTCATCAGTTTCAATTTTTTTGAAGGATTGCCCGGAGGTAGATTTCCAGTTCTCATCAAAATAATAAACTCTTTTGTCTTTATATTGTGAAAGACATTTAACTCCAATTAATAGAAACACGTATAAATATTTCATTGGCAGGTCTTTGGTTGTAAGTAAATATAAATATTTATTTGATACTATAATGATCAGATAGAGTTACTATGGGCAATTTTGTCGCCAACTGCATAAAAAACAACGTGAATTGCATTAATAATATCCCTGTGCAACTTCCGTAAATTCCCTACATTTGGTTTTTTAAATTTCCTTATGAAGCATTTCGTTTACGCCCTCGTTTTCCTCTTCAGCCTCACAACGCAGGCACAGCTTAAAAGCCCATCCGAATTCCTACCCAACTACGGCAAGCAGGTCAGCTATTACCACCAGTTGGAAAGCTACTTTGCGCATTTGGCCCAAAATTCGCATATGGTGATCCATAAGCCGTATGGCCAGACCAACCAGGAGCGCGGCCTGAATGCCTACATCATTTCCACACCGGAGAACATTAAGGATATCGAGAGCATCCGAAATAACCATTTATACAACATTGGAATGGGCGGAAAGCAGTCCAATACAGGAGACAAGGCCATTGTGTGGCTCAGCTTCAACGTGCACGGCAACGAGCCTGCCGCCGCCGAAAGTGCCATGAGCGTGGCATACGAGCTGGTCAATCCAAAGAACACTGCCACAAAAGAGTGGCTGAAAAATACCATCGTAATACTTGACCCGTGCCTTAACCCCGACGGCTACGCGCGCTACGGCAACTGGCTGCGAGACATATCGGGCAAGGAACCGAATCCTAATGGCTATGACCGCGAACACATGGAACCGTGGCCGGGAGGGAGACAAAACCACTATGCTTATGACCTCAACCGCGACTGGGCATGGCAAACGCAGGCAGAGACACAGCAGCGCATTATCCTCTATAACGACTGGATGCCGATGGTGCATGTGGACGTTCACGAAATGGGCTACAACGAGCCGTACTTTTTCCCGCCTGCCGCCGAGCCCATGCACGAGTTTATCACACAGGGGCAAAAGGATTTCCACAACGCGATAGGGGAGATGACCTCTAAAAAATTTGACGCGCAGGGTTGGAACTACTACACCCGCGAGCGTTTCGACCTGTTTTACCCCAGCTATGGCGATACCTACCCCAGCTTTAACGGCGCGGTGGGCATGACCTACGAGCAGGGCGGCATTGGCGCGGGCCGTGCTGTAACGATGCGCAACGGGAGCGTACTCACATTGAAAGACAGGATCAGCCACCATACTACCGCAGTGCTTACCGCGGTGGAGACAGCTGCATGGCAAAAGGACAAGCTGGTGCGTAACTTCAGGGCGTATTTTAAGGATGGGCCAAAAGGGAATTATAAAACCTACATTGTAAAGAACAGCGGCAAGAATGAGGAACTGGCGCAGCTGCTGAAGCGTAACCGTATACAGTTCACTTACGCGGATGAAAGCAAAAAGCTGTCGGGCTACCACTACCAAAGCGATAAGGAAAGGGACTTTACCGTAGAGCCGAACGACATGATCATTTCGTCAAGCCAGCCCAAGTCGGTACTCACACAGGTGCTGTTTGAGCCGTCGCCACGACTGACGGACAGCCTGTCGTACGACATTACCGCCTGGGCACTTCCACACGCGTATGGGGTGGAAAGCTATGCCGTGAAAAGGGATATTTCCCTAAGAACGAAAGCGCAGCCATCCTACAAAGGAAAGTTTGAGTATGAAAGGGTGTACGCCTATTACGTGCCGTGGAACGGTAGGGCATCGGCAAAAACACTGGCAATGCTGTTTAAGAACAATGTAAAGGTAAGGTCGGCACGAAAAGCCTCGTCTTTCCGCGGGATAAAAGTCAACCCGGGCGATCTGGTGATCCTGAAAGGCGACAACCCGCAGATCAACGACTTTAAAAATACAATGACGATGCTGCTGGATGGCAAGCCCGACCATGAGGTGATCGAGAGCGGATATTCGCTAAGTGGTGGTGATCTGGGCGGGGAATACTATCCGTTATTGCAGGCTCCTAAGGTACTGCTGCTTGCGGGCAGCGATGTGAGCGCGACCGACTTCGGGCAGGCGTGGTTCTATATGGATGAGGTGGTGGACTACCCCGTAACTATTGTCGAAACGCAAAATCTGGGCAGGATAAAACTATCGGACTTTAGTACGATCATAATGCCCGACGGGTGGTACAGCCTTAATGACGGACATAAGAACAGCATTGATGCCTTTGTGAACGATGGCGGCAAAGTTATCGCGATGGGTGGCGCGCTTAACCTGTTTGAGGACAGGGCGGGCTACAGCCTTACGCGCTTTGCAACACCTTCGGATAAGGATAAAGACACTGCCCAAGCCGACGAGGAAACCCTCAAGGCCCGTTACTTCGATTACCAAAATGCTGAAAGGCGTGCCATTTCCGGCTCTGTGCCCGGAGCCGTAGTAGAAAATGTTCTGGACAAAACGCACCCGCTGTCTTACGGGCTTGGGGATAGGTACTTTAGTCTCAAGACTTCCGACAGCCGCTACCAACTGCTCAAGAACGTATGGAACGTAGCTTATGTGCCTGCGGGTTATAAGAACTTTGGGTTCATTGGCCGCAGCCTGAAAAAGAAGCTGGAAAACACTGTAACCTTTGCCGTGGAGCAAAAGGGCAGGGGACAGGTCATTTATATGGTCGATAATCCGCTGTTCCGCGGGTTTTGGGAGAATGGCAACCTGCTGTTCAGCAATGCGTTGTTTTTAGTTGATTAGTGTTTTTTCATTTAACCACTTAGGCACATAGTTTTAGGTTTACAGGCTATGTGCCAAGAGCATCGCTATCCGGCTCTTACGGTCTATCCATCCTATGTACCTATGTGGTTAAACTTTCTGCAATAAAGAACAAATTACTGCCGTTAGTTATATAAAATGACCCCACCCATGAAGACATTCCTTTCAGGCCTCCTGCTGCTCGTACTGGCAGGATGCGGCAGCGATGATACCCCTAATGAAAATAACAACGAAGGCCGTGACTACAAGCAGGATATGCGCGACCTTGTCATTGATATCAGCCAGGCGGCAAAAGCGGTAAATCCCAACTTTTCGGTGATTCCCCAAAATGGCATTGAACTGGTCACTGCCAATGGAGAACAGGGCGGCACCCCCGCAACGGCCTATTTGAATGCCATAGATGGCAACGGGCAGGAAGACCTGTTCTACGGTTATGACGATGACAATATGGCTACACCTGGAAGCACTACGAGCTACCTTCGCAGTTTTCTCGATGTGTCTAAAAATGCGGGCAAGAAGATATTGGTAACAGATTACTGCTGGTCTGCTGATAAGGTGACGGATTCGTATACTAAAAATGCCGCGGCGGGTTACATTTCCTATGCTGCTGAAGACCGAAACCTTACACTTATACCAGATAGTACGCCGTATAACAGCAATGCCGATGTGATCACTTCATTGGCACAGGCAAAGAACCATGTCTTTTTCATCAATCCGGTAAACTTCAACACAAAACAGCAGTTCATCGATGCGGTCACGGCAACGAATTATGACGTGGTGATCATAGACCTGTTCCTGAACGATGAATCCTTTACTGCTTCGGAAGTGAACCAACTTCGAAATAAAGCTAATGGTGGGAAAAGGCTTGTGGTCTGCTACATGTCGATAGGTGAGGCCGAAGATTACCGCTACTACTGGCAAAATGGCTGGAACAGCAACCGCCCCTCGTGGATTGCCGCCGAAAACCCCAACTGGCCGGGCAACTACAAAGTGAAATACTGGAATGCCGAATGGCAGGCGCTCATTTTTGGACATAGCGATTCATACCTCACCAAAATCACTGACGCAGGATTCGATGGCGTATACCTGGATATCATTGATGCATTTGAGTATTTCGAGTAAGGTGCCAAACTTTTGCTAAAGCCTGAATATTCCAAAGTCTTTCCAAATTCCTTTCCCATCTTGCGCCTGTAAAATGATAAGGATGAAGATACGATCTGCAATTATGGCATGCCTTGGCTTTTCAGTGGCTGCCACCGCACAGCTTAGCCCACCGGGAATGGGCGAAACCAAAGAAGCCTACTGGTCGGCGATCGGGTTGAACCAAAAGCTCACTGAAAAAGATAACTCCATAACCTACGTTGGCGTCGGCCGCATAAGTGGCATTCAGGAAGATGGTGTTATGAATAAGCCATCGATATTCGTAGTGAATGAGGAGGTTTATCATAAGTTATCTACACATTGGAAATACAGCGGTGCCTTGAGCTATCGTCGCCAGCATGAATATGATGCAGGTCCGGGAATTGCCGGAACAGATGAAATAAAGCAGGAATTCAGGGTCTACGGCAGGTTGCAATATGGCCTGGAAATTGGCAGTGTAAAATGGAACAATACCTTAAGGGAAGAAGCAAGAAAGTTTTATGCCGACGACTTTTCTGATGTGGAGAACGGCTTCCAATTGCGCACAAGGCTAAAGACACAGGTAGTGATACCATTAGATCATGAGTCGCATAATACCATCTTATGGAGCGCCGAGGCCTTGTTCTCCGCAGCAAGTGACAGCCACCACGGTTGGGATGGCATGGGGTATAAAGAAAGCAGATTTTGCCTTTACTATTCCCTTTCGCCTACGAACATTCCCGTTACTTTTGACATTGGCTATATGAATGACCTTATGGGTCACGGCAGCCAAATGGCAGACGCTAATTACCTGGCGATGGACATCATTGTGAAAGATCTTTTTTAGATCGGCTTTGGTGCGGAATGATATTTTTCTAAAACAGTATCCAGGATCTCTGCCGTCAGCGGTTTCGGCCTGAAGTCATGGAATATGCCCTTTACGGCTTCGAGCGCTTCATCTTCCGAATCATCGTGATCGTTGGTCATGACCACAATAAGGCACTTTTGATTTAATGGCAGTTTCCTGAACTCGGCTATAAATTCCCAACCATTCATGCGGGGCATGTTCACATCCAGGAAAATGATGTCGGGCAGCATTTCGCCGTTTTGCCAATGAGCCAGTGCTTCGATTGCAGATCCTTTGGGGATGATATGGGTTGCGGCATCACATTTCCTGATGACGCGCTCATGGAAAAAGTTATCGATCTTATTGTCGTCGATTAGCATTATAGTATTTACTTTCAGACTCATGATTTGAAGTTTAAGATGGTGAATATGAATGTACTTCCTTTTCCGGGTTCTGATTCTACCCATATTTTTCCACCGTGCATCTCGGCTATCTTTTTGCAGTTGGCAAGACCTATCCCATGGCCTTCAAATTCGTCCTCACTGTTCAACCTTTGGAAAATATGGAAAATTTTGTTTGCGTGTTCTTTCCTGATCCCTATTCCGTTATCGCTTACCGAAAACCTGAAGTATCCGTCTTCCTCCCGGCATGCAATCCTGATACATGGCATGGTGCCTTCATTGGTGAATTTAATTGCATTATTTATCAGGTTTTGGAACAGCTGTCGCAATTCGGTTTCATATGCATAAAATTCGGGAAGGTTGCATTCTGTAATAATTTGAGCGTTTTTACTTTTTATAAGATTTCCAAGATCGGTTATCACGTGTCCCAGGATCAGATGGCTGTTGGTGGAGACCATTTTGCGGTTGCGGCCCAGTTTCCCGAATTCCAGCAGGGAGCATACCACACCTGCCATTCGCCCGATAGCAGCGCCCATTGTAGCCAAGTGTATTTTTATATCTCCATTCAGTTGGTCGCCATAATCTTCTTCAAGTAGGTTTATATAGTTAGCTACAGTACGCAAAGGCTCCTGCAGGTCGTGTGATGAAATGTAATTGAACTGTTCAAGTTCCTCATTTTTTTGCTGTAGCTCTGTAACCTGCTTTTTGATTATTTCTTCCTGCGCCTTCCTTAATGTGATATCAATAACCGTGGTAAGCGTAAACATATCGATACTGGTCTTTACCGGAGTGAGCAGCAATTCTGCGGGAAATTCCGTTCCGCTTTTTCGCTTGGCAAATATTTCGTTACTTCCAACAGTCTGGGGTCTGGCGGGATACGCATAAATTTTTTTCCTGATTGTATCGTAAGTATCATGGAGTTCATCCGGCAGCAGCAGCTTTATGTTTTGGCCTATCAGTTCCTTTTTTTTATAGCCATACAGTAGTGCTGTTTTCTTGTTTATCATCCTGATAATTCCGCCTCTGTCTGAAATTATTAGCGAATACGGGGCTGCTTCAACAGCTGTCCTGAAGTTCTCCTCGGCCATTTTTCGTTTCCTGTCGATGGTATTAAGCATGTTTGAAGTATTCCATATCAGGATAAGCGAGATTATCAGGAAAGTGACTGTAAGTAAGGCAATGCCAAGCTCCGGGCTGATCCAGCCATTGCGGTGCGAAAGGAGCCTCAGGTAACCTGCGGCAAGAGTTGCAATAAGGATTTTGAGGAATAGCCGCCTGGCCATCATGTTGCCTATCAGTTTTCCTGTAAATAAGCCGGTAATGCCAACCTTGCGATGGATACATGATGCGGTAACCGATAGTAATAAAAAGCCGATAGCGGAGTACAGGGCCATTGGTACAAAACCCATGCGGTATAGTTCGGGAAGTTTAAACGTATGGCCAATGACAACAATTGATGCTACAAATGTAACCATGTGCAGCAGGCACTGAATGACAATTTTTCTTTTTACGGTATTTATAAAAAAGAAAGAAGCCGCCAGTAAGTTAAAGCAAAGCGCAGTTTGCGGGGACATCCCGAAAATTAAAGGGAATTCTATATATGCCAGGCTATCGATGATCAGCATTGTGCCCCATGCAAATACCATGGCAGACAGTACTCTCGAAATGGACATGCTCACCGTGGATGTATAATTAACGGAAAACAAAAACGAAAGGCTGATCAGGATAAAGCAGTAGGCGCTGTCGATGGCTATGGGAAGATTTCCGGATATTGCGGGATTAAAAATCCCTTTTTTTAGTCCCCACCCATAAAATAATATATACACACTGGAGGTAATGATCAATGCAAGTATGAACATTGTAATGTTTCTGTCCCTGCGTCTGGAAAGTATTGGCATACAATAGTATTAACAAAAATTTAACATACGAATATAATCATTTTTTGATGTAATTGTAGTTAGTATTAAATATTGTTAGTCTTGTTGAAGGTTAAGTATTGTAAATTTAAAAGTGGTGCCTTTTTCGGTGCCCGGCTCTACCCAGATGCGTCCACCATGCATTTCAGTGATCTTTTTGCAGTTGGCTAGCCCAATACCGTGTCCTTCATATTGCTCTTCGGAATTTAACCTTTCAAAAATACGAAAAATGGCCTCATGGTGCTTGGGATCTATTCCGATACCATTATCTGCAACGGAAAATTCGTAGAAATCCCCTTTCTTCTCACTGCTTATTTTCACGATGGGATGTTCATCTCCGGCCTGGAATTTAATGGCATTTGAAATAAGGTTTTGGAAAACCTGCCTCAACTCGGTCTTAAAGGCATAAAATTCGGGCAGTCGGCATGTGACTTTAACTTCTGCTCCGCTCTTTTGTATAAGATCATATAGATCGGCGATCACCTCATGTACGATCTCATTGCAGTTCGTTGCCGACAGTTTTCTTTTCCGGCCGAGCTTTCCAAAATTCAGCAGTGAACGTACAATGTGGGTCATCCGCTCAACCGCATTATTCATTGCGGCCAAATGTGCTTTGACTTCATTATCCAGCTTTTCCGAGTAGTCTTCCTGCACCATAGTGATATAATTAGACATCGTGCGCAGCGGCTCCTGCAGATCGTGAGAAGATATGTAGTTGAACTGCTCCATTTCCTCATTTGTTAATTGCAGCTCTATAAGCTGATCGCGGATAATTTTTTCCTGTTCCTTACGCTCGGTAATGTCGATCACGGTGGCGAGCATAAAATTTTCATAAGATGACCTGACGGGGGTCAGTATGATCTCGACAGGAAATTCGGTCCCGTCTTTTTTTCGTGCCAGTATTTGTTCTTCTGTGCCAAGCTTCATAACACGCAGGGTTTCGTAAAATTCTCTTTTTTTTGCGTCGTAATCCTCATGCAGCATTGGGGGGAGAAGGGTCTTGACATTGCGGCCGATCAATTCCCTTTTCCTGTATCCATACAATAGCTTGGTACATTCATTTACAGTAATGATGCTCCCTCCCCTATCAGAAATGATCAGTGCGTAAGGCGCGGCATCTACGGCGATCCGGAAATTTTCTTCCGCGATCAGTCTTTTACGGTGTATGGCATTGAGTTTTGAGGAGGTACTGCGTATGAGGAACAAGCTGATAATAATATATACCGATGTAGCAAGTGCTATGGACAGCTCGGGGCTGATCCAGTCATTACGATGCGATAATATTCGAATATACCCGATAGCCAATGTGGCAAGCAGGAGTCGTAAAAACAGCCGCCGGGCCATAATGTTTCCTATCATTTTTCCCGTAAATAGTGCTGTAATGCCTGTATCGCAATTTACCAAAGATGCAGCGGCTGACAGCAGTATGAAGGATATGGCAGTATACATGGCCATAGGTATGAATGACATTTCGTAAAATTCGGGAATGTTCAGGAAGTGCCCCAAAGTAGCTATGCACCCTACCAGGGTCACCATATGTAACAGGAACTGCAATATGCGTACGTAGACAGGTTTTCTTGTTTTTATAAAAAAGAAGGCAATTGACAGGATAACAAAGCAAACAGCGGTTTGCGGTGATATGCCAAAAATGATGTAATTGACCGGTAGTGATGTGAAGTCCCTGATAAGCATAAGCAGGCACCATGTAAAAACCCCTGAGGCTAACGCTCTTGAAAGCAATAACGAGATACGGGAATGGTAGCATACCTGCAACAGCAATGATAAAGAGATAGCAATAAAGCAACTTGCGGCGTCGATGGCAATGGGGAGATGCCCTGTTTTATGGACATTAAAGATCCCATTATCAAGCCCAAGGCAATATATCCAGACATAAATACCGTATCCAATTACCAGGAAACTGACTGCAACTATATAATTTTTATATTTTGACTTTACAATTGGCATGTAAACAACTGTTAATATTACGAAAGTAGTAATACTGTTGAAATTTCACAGTCATTTTAAAGTAATATAACATATAATCTTTAATTTATCTATATGACAAATAATTAGTTAATAATTATGGTGTGTCATGTTGTCATATAAATCATGACATTTTTCTATTGGCACGATCATTGTCTTGAGACAGGCAGGTTTAACGAATAAAGAATCAAAAACAAAAATAAAACGAAAAGTATGAGTAAGATAATCGGAATTGACTTAGGTACTACCAACTCGTGTGTTGCCGTAATGGAAGGTAACGAACCGGTGGTTATCCCTAATGCTGAAGGTAAAAGGACAACCCCGTCAGTAATTGCATTTGTTGAAGGTGGGGAGATCAAGGTTGGTGACCCGGCCAAGAGGCAGGCAGTGACCAATCCGACAAAGACAATAGCTTCGATCAAGCGCTTCATGGGTAACAAATACTCTGAAAGCTCAAAAGAAGCATCGAATGTAGCATACCACGTAGCCAAAGGAGATAACGACACTCCGCGTGTTGACATCGACGGCCGCCTGTATACGCCGCAGGAACTTTCTGCCATGACCTTGCAGAAAATGAAAAAAACGGCTGAGGACTACCTTGGCACGACCGTAACCGAAGCGGTCATTACCGTTCCGGCCTACTTTAACGACGCGCAGCGCCAGGCAACCAAAGAAGCAGGTGAGATCGCTGGCCTTAAAGTAAGGAGGATCATCAACGAGCCTACAGCGGCAGCGCTTGCTTACGGCCTTGATAAAGCAGGACAGGACCAAAAGATCGCAGTGTATGACCTTGGTGGAGGTACTTTCGATATCTCGATCCTTGAGTTGGGCGACGGTGTATTCGAAGTACTTTCTACGAACGGTGATACGCACCTTGGTGGTGATGACTTTGACCAGGTGATCATCGACTGGCTGGCGAATGAGTTCAACAGCGAAGAAGGTGTAGACCTTCGTAAAGACCCAATGGCGCTACAGCGTTTGAAGGAAGCTGCTGAAAAAGCAAAGATCGAGCTTTCTGCTTCATCGCAGACCGAGATCAACCTGCCATACGTTACTGCTACGGCTTCAGGGCCTAAGCACTTGGTAAAGACCCTGACAAGGGCTAAATTCGAGCAATTGGCAGATGAGCTTGTAAAACGTTCTATGGAGCCTGTAGCGAAAGCGCTTAAAGACGCAGGTCTTTCTAAATCGGATATTGACGAGGTTATCCTTGTAGGTGGTTCTACACGTATCCCGAGGATACAGGAAGAAGTGGAGAAATTCTTCGGCAAAAAGCCTTCAAAAGGCGTTAACCCGGATGAGGTTGTGGCTATCGGCGCGGCTATCCAGGGTGGCGTACTGTCTGGCGATGTGAAAGATGTATTGCTTCTTGACGTTACCCCGCTTTCCCTTGGTATCGAGACTATGGGCGGTGTTTTGACCAAGCTTATCGAGTCGAACACTACTATCCCTACTAAGAAATCACAGGTATTCTCCACGGCTGCTGACAACCAGCCATCTGTTGAGATACACGTATTGCAGGGTGAAAGGCCAATGGCTACCGACAATAAAACAATAGGGCGTTTCCACCTTGACGGAATCCCGCCTGCACAAAGGGGCATACCACAAATTGAGGTAACCTTCGACATTGATGCCAACGGTATCATCAAGGTGTCGGCTACAGATAAAGGTACAGGCAAATCACACGACATCCGTATCGAGGCTTCTTCAGGGCTTACCCAGGAAGAGATCGACAGGATGCGTAAGGAAGCTGAGGCCAATGCCGATGCTGACAAAGCAACACGTGAAAGGGTTGAAAAACTGAACGAGGCGGATGCCATGATCTTCCAGACAGAAAAGCAATTGACTGAATTTGGTGAAAAATTGTCGCAAGGCAACAAAGATACTATCGGCATGGCGCTTACTGAACTGAAAATGGCATACGAAGCTAAAGATATGGCACTTATCCAGCCGGCACTTGACAAGATCAACGAGGCATGGAAAAATGCTTCAGAGGAAATGTACAAGCAAGGCGGTGACCAGGCCGGTGCGCAACAGGCACAGCCGGAAGCAGGCCAGGCCGAAGGCGACAATGTTCAGGATGTTGACTTTGAAGAAGTGAAGTAATCTTTTTAGACGAAGAGATAATAGACTTTTAGATAATAGAGAACGCCCCGCAGATCGTGGGGCGTTTTTTTTGTTGCACATCAAATTTAAATATTGTTAATTGGCAGCCTAACCAATTTATAATCGAAATGATGAAGAAGATCTTCGGATGTGGGCTTTTGGCCTTGACAATGAGCATGATGAGCTGCAGTGGCGACGACAGCAGCGAGTCGACGAACAACAACAATAACAACGGGCAGGGTACCATTACAGCTGTTATCAATGGCGAGGAATGGGAAGGTACCGTTAAAAGCGCGACCCTGCTTAAGGTACAGAGTATGGGAAGCCAGCGTTTCGACATTACTGCCGAGGGCGACGGGCAACGCATCCAGATCGCCTGCGAAGCGCCGTATGGAACAACAATGCCCCTGACAAGCTATACGTTCGAGCAGGAGGCCGCGGGTACCGCGCTGTTCAGCAACAGCTATTTGGTTGGGTCTAACTCCTATATGGTGCATTTCCCGGAATCAGGCGAGGTATCTATTACATCATTCAATGACAGCACAAAAAAGGCTTCGGGTACTTTTGAATTTACCAATTATAAAGTTGGCGATATAGAAGGCATGAGCGTACCTGAAAACTATGTGGTGACTAATGGCGAATTCCATAATGTGGTTTATACAGTTTACGCGCAGTAAGCAATAGTCCAATATGTACGAACGCCCCGCAATTGCGGGGCGTTTTTATTATAATTTATGAGGTCTTCCATTTTGACCGGAGCTTACGGAGTGGAGAGGTCTCAATGAACTAAAGAGATCCTTCGACCCCCTTGTGCTCTGACTGATACGCAACACCCGAATAACCAAATAACCGGATCAACCATCAACAAAAAACTATTCAACAGTAAAACCTAATCCTTCTACATAACCCTTATTCTGGAAGTTATTTTTATACTTGCAGTTTTCAAGGTACTCGTTCAGGGCTTTCTGTACTTTGGTACGGTCGGGCATGTTCTCGCGCACTTTCTCAAATGAGCTGCGGTCGCTGTCGGCGTACTTGGTGATGAGCGGGAAATCCTCGGGCTGTTTGAAGTTCATAATGCCGCGCAGGTTATCCATTTTCTTGTAAGGCCAAAACGCCCAGTTCACCTGATTGGCGTCGAGCAGCTTGCGGAACTCCATAACCCACTCGTCGGTGTTCTCGCCGGTCTCACCAATATATATCGGCACATCGTACTTGTCGCGAAAGTCGATGTACTTTTGGATCGATTCCTGGTTAATGTCGAACCAGTATTTGTGGAACTCATAAACTACGTTATCGTCGAGCACGCGCTCGAACACGCCAAAATCGCCTGCCCAAACCGAACCGTTCAGGTAGATGGTGTGTTTTTTGTCGACATTACGGATGTCTTTCACCATACGCTCATACACAAGGAACAGCCTGTGGTTGTAATCGGGTATGTCTTTGGTAAAATAGTGTGCGAACGGCTCATTGATCACGTCATAGCCAATTATTATTGGGTCGTCCTTGTAGCGTTTTGCGATGCGTACCCAGATCTCGCTCATTTCGTCCTGCGCCGTTTTGCTGAAATACAGCCACGGGTAGCCATAGGAATCATCAATATTGTCGCCCGTCTGCCCGCCTGGTGCGCAGTGCATGTCTAGCAGCACGTATAGGTTTTCCTGTCGGCACCACTCGATCACCCGGTCAAAATACTCAAAACCTGCATTACGCTTGCCCATATAGAGGTCGTTGGTAAACAGCTTGTAATGGAACGGCAGTCGCAGGTGGTTAGAGCCGGTACGCTTGAGATATTTGATGTCCTCGAGGGTAATGTAGTTATCAAGGTACTTATGCCAAAAGGTGGTAAGGCTGTCGGGGCCTACCATTTCGTGCAGCAGCTCATCGATCTTACGGGGCGAGCTTACCTTACCCATTTTGAACATATAGCCTTCGGGAACGAGCCAGTTGCCCAGGTTGGTGCCTTTCAGGGTGATGGGGCTGCCATTGGCATCGAGTATTTCCTTACCTTTTGTTTTGGGGATGGCTCCTTTGTAGACTTTGCCGTTCTCTCCGTATGTGGAATATGATTTGCACGAAGCCAGCGATCCGCCAAGCGTGAGGATAAGCAATACCAATTTGAATTTGTTTGTCATTAGTTAAAGCAAATTTTGTGAATGATGTTTGGATAATTTGCCTTAAAGGTATGAAAAGTGCGGAAAAGATGATGCCTTTAGCTGTTATCAATAGCCAAACATGTAGTAGGCAGCAACACCGCGTAACCGCCCGCTATATTTTGCATAAACTACAAGCCCTGTATCCTGAAATTCTTCCTTAAGAGTAATTTTGTAAGCAACGTTTGTAGTTATGGTATAGACCTCTGTCCGGAACCCAATGTATGAGATCTCAACTTTATCACCCTCCTTCGCGCTTAGTGAGAATTGGCCATCGATGTCGGTTTGTACATACGTTGAATTTGTTCCCAATATTCGCACGTTGGCACCAGGTAATGACATTCCGTATTCATCCGTTACGATTCCGGTAATTAGCGCGACCCTGGTAGTGGGTTTGACCTTATTTTGGGCAAATGCGTTAAAACCTAAAAAGAAGATCGCTATAGTAATGATCGAAATAATATTTTTCATATTTTGAAACTTTGATTAATAGTCAAACTTAAATTCGCGAGCGACACCTATAAGCCAGTCGCCATAACTATAGGAACCTACGATAATATTCTCTAAAATTGTCGGGTCATCAAGAAGGGTAATAGTATATGTTACTACATCTGAAACCTTTATTTCTTGCGGTACCATTCCTACATATGTAAATTCCAATGTATCATCTTGTTCAGCTTGGATCGTAAATAATCCGTCAAGATCAGTTTGTACAACTTTGATCCCGCCTTTAACTTTTACATTGACACCCGGAATTGGGTTTCCCTGTGCATCATTTACAACACCGCTTATCATTTTTATAGTATCCATTTCCATTTTTCTGCACCCATTTTCAATTTGGTTTTCCCCCTGCTCGTAGCCTGTCGGAGTCTGTGCCGAGAGCTCATTCACACCTACGGTCAGCAATGTGATCGCTGCCGCACTTGCCGCTGCCCAAAACCTGCTTTTCTCCCTTGGCACCACCAGGTCACGGTTTAGCTGTGATGCCCTGAACCGCCCGCAGGCCTGTCCGCCGATCTTCACTGCTTCCAATATTTCCCTGTCAGAGGCAGTAGTAAAATCGCGAACGTTCTTCTGGCACGACCCACAAAAGCGGCTTTTATCAACAGGTGTCATGGCAGCCCAGTTTTCATGGCATGGTTCGGGAATGGATAGTTGTATCGGCTTCATATATAGTAAGAGGCCGATTTTCATAAAAAGGTTGGGAGGGATGGAAAATTATTTTTCCGCCCCTCCCAAATATTTACTCTAATTAAAATTTTGCCTTGATAAAAGCGACAAGTTTCGTCCTAAAATTCTCCGCGATAGAGGCTTCCCATTTACTGTGCCCGCCGTTCTCGTAAAGATAATATTCATTGTAAACCCCATTCGCATCCAGTTTAGCCTTCAGCCTTTCAGCCTGCGACCTTGGGACCAGCGGGTCTTTTCCGCCGTAAAAAAGTATGGTAGGCGGCGATAACGGATTTACGAAATTCGCCGGGCTAATGCCGAATACAGCATCCTCATGGCTTTTGGAATGCCCAAGCAGGTACATGGCCGCATACTGGTAATAGGGATGGCTCACATAAAAGGGGTCGGTAAAATCCGATGGGCCTACGATACTGCAAACGGCTTTCACATTACGGTGCATATCATGCCTGTAGCTGTACAGCATGGCAAGATGTGCCCCGGCGCTCATACCAATAAAAGCATATTGGTTACCGATATTATAATTGCCTTCCTCAATGAAAGCAATGGCAGTCTCAACGTCCTGCACTTGTTTGGGGAAAGCGGGGCTCTCGAACGATGCCAGCCTGTAGTCCATGTTCACGATCGCATGGTCCGGGAATTCTTCCCGCAGCATCGGGATGAAATAATGGAGCCTGTCCCTCGAACCGCCGCTCCAGCCACCGCCGTGCAGCAGGATGAATACTTTGGTGTCCTCATTCCTTTTCATGGGAAGGTACAGATCCATTTTCTGTTCCGGGTCATTGCCGTAGGCAACATCAAGAAGTACCTGGGTTTGATGTGTTGGATGCTCTTTACTGGTTGAAAAAAATAGTTGGATAAATGGTGCTTTCACTTCGGCCTTCATAAACTTCTGCATTTGTTTTGGTAAAAATTAATATGATAACTATAGAAGTGAGGTGATCTGTTTATTCTACGTGATCATTGCACGATAAGTTTCGTGATCTTTACCAAATAACTTTTCTTTGTGAATTGTTAAGCATTTTGCGTTAAAACCTATTCATTAAAAAGGCTTCAACTTTATTGTAAACTTCAGTGTAAGTGGCAACGTCCCAATCGCCATGGCCGCCATCAGGATAAAAATTGAATTCGTTGTACACACCTGCCTGGTCCAGCTTTGCCTTTAGCCTTGGCCCCTGTGTTGCGGGTACCAAAGGGTCTACACCGCCGTAAAAGGAGAGGGTGGGCGGCGATTGTGTTGTAATATGACTTGCAGGACTAATTGAAGCAATTTGTGCGGTAGTTGGAGCCGACGTGCCAACCAGATATAATGCCGCGATAGGGTACAGGTCGTGCGCCAGGTATTCCGGATCGGTAAAGTCCGCCGGGCCTACTACATCCACCACAGCTTTCACATCATGATCCGTATCGTAAGCATAGGCATAGAGCATAGAAAGGTGAGCGCCCGCGCTAAATCCAATAAAGGCATAATCGTCCGATACATGGTAATCGCTTGCTTCGAGATGGTTTAGCACGCTTTCAATGTCATCAATCTGCTTGGGCATGGCAGGGCTGTTCTCTGTAGCCAGTCTGTAGTTGATGTTCACTATGGCATGACTTGGAAAACGCTGCTGCAATAGCGATACAAGGGAGGTTATATCATTTTTACTGCCGGAAGTCCACGCGCCGCCGTGCACCAGCACAATGACCTTAGTATCTTCATCGCGTCCCGCAGGCAGGTACACATCCATGGATTGCTGTGCGTCGGACCCATAGGCTACGTTAAGGATATTGCGCGCTGTTAGCGGGGCATCGGTAGTGGAGTCGTCAGAGCTGCATCCCGTTATCAAGAACAGGAACAGCAGGGGTAGGAGTGATAGGTATTTTTTCATAGCACTGTAAAGATAGCAAATTTTATGCCCTTTTGCTATGATCACAGTAGAGGGGTAATTACACTACGCACCCCGGCCAATGGATCAGATGATCTTTTTGATCACACGAAGTTTGTGCGTATGCCTTTTGGTGTCAATGTTATAAATGCCCAGGTGATCCAGGCGGTCAATGCGTACTTTGCCATGGGCGTGGATGATATAGTTATCCTCCATGATGATCCCCACATGTATGATGCGGCCTTCTTCATTATCAAAAAACGCAAGGTCGCCGGGTTCGCTTTCTTCAATAAAACTGAGCGCTTCGCCTTGTGTAGCCTGTTGCGATGCATCGCGTAAAAGGTCGTAGCCATTAAGTTTGTATACCATCTGTACCATGCCCGAACAGTCGATACCGAAAGGCGTTTTGCCACCCCACAGATACGGTGCGTTGAGGTACATATAAGCGGTTTGTATCAAGCTTTGTTTGCTGGTCATACCACTCGCTTTAAGCCCTTCGAAAGCAAAATTATCCACATTAAGCGCTGGGTGGTCAAGAAATGTAACTGCTGCTCCCAAAGGAATGGGCATAAGGCTGTTGTTACTGCCGGTAGTATATTCTATCAGGTCTGCGTTAAGTACTGCCGGAGTATTTTGCAATGTATTATAATCGCTCTCAGAAATGATGCGGAACTGCTTGTTGTCGATCCATCCTTCGTAGCTGTCGTAGCCCATTTCGATACGCGACCATTTTTGGGTTTGCTCGAGTATCCTGAAATGTTCCCCAAAAAGGACTTGTGAGGTCATTTCGCTCCTGTCACTTGGCTCTAAACGAAGGGGTACAATAGCAAGATCGCAAATGCCGAACATTTTCTGATTGATTATTTATTATTTCCTATTCTCTGTTGGATGAGCGTTGCGTAAAAAAGCAAACGCTGCCCCGTTTACCGCAAATATAGCGGATATTCCCGAAGCAGCGTTATATGCTGAGCGCTGTTTTCACCGAAGTTAATAACAACTTTATTAAATAAAGATCAATTTTTAAGCACGTTCCAAAACGATAGCCGATGCACCACCGCCACCGTTGCAGATAGCCGCAGCGCCTGTTTTGGCGTTGTTCTGCTCAAGAACATTGATAAGCGTTACGATTATCCTCGCGCCCGAACATCCCAGCGGGTGCCCAAGCGATACGGCACCACCGTTCACGTTCACTTTACCGGCATCAAGGCCAAGTATCTTGCAATTGGCAAGTCCTACTACGGAGAACGCTTCGTTGAATTCGAAGAAATCAACATCGTCTTTTGAGATGCCTGCTTTGTCAAGGGCTTTCGGAAGCGCTTTTGCAGGGGCAGTAGTAAACCATTTTGGCTCCTGCTCGGCATCAGCGTACCCTTTGATGTAAGCAAGCGGCTTCAGGCCAAGCTCATTTGCCTTCTCCTCGCTCATAAGCACCAATGCGGCAGCACCATCGTTGATGGTAGAAGCATTGGCTGCAGTTACCGTGCCTTCTTTGGTAAAGGCAGGGTTAAGTGCAGGTATCTTATCCAGTTTTACATTGCTGTATTCTTCGTCTTTCGTTACCATGATCGGGTCGCCTTTGCGTTGCGGAACTGCTACAGGTACTACTTCGTTGTCAAATTTACCGGCATCCCACGCATTGGCAGAACGTTTGTACGATTCGATGGCAAAGTTATCCTGGTCCTCGCGGGAAATGCTGTATTCAGTAGCGCAGGCATCAGCGTGTACACCCATGGCATTGTTATCATACGCATCGCTAAGGCCGTCTTTCTGCATGCCGTCGATCATTGTGGCAGGGCCAAATTTAGCGCCTGTCCTCATTTGTACATAGTGTGGTATAAGGCTCATGTTCTCCATACCGCCTGCAACGACCACATCGGCATCGCCAAGCTGTATGGCCTGTGCGGCCTGCATAACGGCTTTCATGCCCGATGCGCATACTTTATTTACTGTAGTGGCAATAACACTGTCAGGAAGCCCGGCGTGGCGTGATGCCTGGCGTGCGGGAGCCTGGCCTACACCGGCCTGTACTACGTTGCCCATGATCACTTCATCAACATGCTTAGGGTCAAGGTTTATTTTTTCAAGTGCGCCCTTGATGGCTGCTGCTCCAAGCTGTGAAGCCGGAACGGTTGACAAAGCACCCATGAAACTTCCTATTGGCGTACGTACTGCTGATACGATAACTACTTTCTTATTCATAATGTTATGTGTCTTTTGTTTGTTGTGGTTGCGAAATTAATGAATTTTGGTACAGATAAAAATAAACTACATAAAAATGTTGCTCAAAATAACTGGTTTGTTGAATTTTAGAAAATACCTGTTAGGAGTTCTGTGTCATGTTCCACGTTCCTGTACCGGGGCTGTATGGGATGGGTATAAAGCCATATAAAAAAGCTATTGAACGCCTGAATTTCCATTGTCCCGTAATAATAGTTCGTCTTCAGATAAGATGCCTGAATAATAAATGGTCTTGTGTTCTCTCCCTGTTTTACGGCTGCTCCCGTCAGGATGTATTTCAGATCCTACCGGCATGAATTTCCTGAAACGTATCATATTTTTTGATACAGTGCCAATTATCCTGCCCGTTTCGGCCATTCCGCCTGTGGCAACATCATCATTAACACTGCCTTCAAAATTGTTACCGTCAAATGCTTTTATCTCTATGCTAAAGCCCGTCTTTTTAATGCCTTTGGCTTCGCGTATCCAATTATTGTCATATCTGTAATATCCTTCCCAATTACCTTTCATTATATGTCTGTTTATCTTACAATATATACGATCTGACATCTGAAAAATAATCCGGCTGATAGGGTAACGCATTTTATTTCTTCATATACTTGCATCAAAAAACCAACCTATGGAAGCCATTTCGATCGTTATTACTGTCATATCCCTCATTCTTGGTATCGTAAAGCTGGTAAGCGGCGGCGACAATTCTCCGGAAAGGCAAAAAGAATATTTTGTTACGGCCAACCTTACAGTGCCGGTTGAGACCGTCAAGACCTCGGGTATAGATGTTGGCGATGCAGTAACGCTCGAGCTTACCGGCGAAACACAAACTGTTAGCATCCATGCGCAGGGAACCTCGTGGACACCTGTTCACCTCGGTAACGTGACCGACTACGAACTTTTCACCAAAGTAAGTCAAAATAACGCCAGAGCCAGGATTTATGCCATCAATGGCGACGTGGTTACGCTTGAATTTGTGTACAGGTAAAAATAATTTGCCACGAATTTCACGAATTGCACCAATTCTGAATTAGTGAAATTAGTGAAATTCATGGCTAAATATAAATTATGCTAAAGTTGCCGAAAGCGTTATCTCTGCATTTAGCACTTTTGATACGGGGCATATCTCCTTAGCTTTTTGAGCTGTCGCCTGAAAATCCTGCTCAGTGATTCCGGGAACGGTAGCTTCCAGTTTCAGGTGGATCTTCGTGATCGTGCCGTCCTCAAAAGTAAGCTGTGCTTCGGTGTCAAGGTTCTCGGGCGTAAAGCCAAGTTCGCTCAGCAGGAAGCTCAATTGCATGGTGTAGCAGCCGGAATGTGCCGCAGCGATAAGTTCTTCGGGGTTAGTGCCCACGCCTTCGGCAAAACGGGTTTTGAACGATAGCTGTGCTTTGTCAAGCGTTGTGCTCTGCGTGCTGATCGTTCCCTGTCCTTCCATGCCTGTACCTTTCCAGTTGGCATTTGCTTTTCTTGTAAATTTCATGATTATTGATTTAAGATTATTATTCCGTTGAATTATGAAGCAAATTTAAGCAGGAAGTACTGTTGAATCAAATTAATAATTTTGTAACTTTATTAATTATTTTTATGATCATGACACTACAACAACTTCGATATATTATCGCACTGGATGATCACCGCCATTTTGCTAAAGCCGCAGAGGTTTGCATGGTTACCCAGCCCGGGCTGACCATACAACTGAAAAACCTTGAAGAAGAATTGGGCATCAAGATATTTGATCGTGACAAAGTACCCCTAAAGCCTACTGAAGCAGGCCGGGAGATCATCTTGCGGGCTAAAAAAACATTGCACGAGGCAGACGGAATACGTGACTTTGTCATTCGGCAAAAGGATGACCTTGAAGGATCGGTCACCATTGGGGTGATCAGTACTTTATCGCCTTACCTTATCCCACAATTCATGAAGGCGATCGGCCCTGAAACACCCAAAATACAATTCATCATAAAGGAAATGAACACCGGCCAGCTGATGGAAGGCGTGCTTACAGGAGCTATCGACATCGCGCTCATGGCGACGCCTACGGGCCATCCGCAACTAAGGGAACATGTAGTGTTCAATGAGCCTTTTGTGGCATTGCCCAATAGTTCAGCCATAACTACTGAAGGCCTCTACCAACTCAACCCAGGCGATATGCAAGATCTCCTGCTGTTGCGACAGGAATACTGTTACAATGCCCAGTTGCTGGATATTTGCGGGATTAAAATTGGGAATGGACCTATTGCTGAGCAATTCAGCTATGATATCAGTTCGGTGGAAACACTTAAGAATATGGTGCGCGCCGGGCTTGGTTTTGCCATTGTGCCTGAATTGTCAGTTATTAACGATGCATCAATGACGTATAAACGATTTCAGGAACCTGCCCCATCGCGAGAGATCAGTTTGGTTATTTCAGACAGCTTTACGCGAAAGCTGCTGCTCGAAAAAATAAAGGCATCGCTATGGGGATCACTTCCTGAACCATTGCGGCAGGGAAAGCGCTACCGGAGGATACAGTGGAACGATTCGCCGTATTTTATTAATGCGATAAGTGGCCTTAAAGGATAAAATAAGCCACGAACTACACTAATTTTCACAAAACCTGAATTGGAAAAATTGGTATAATTCGTGGAAAAAATATTATTTATTCTCCGCCAGCCTTTTCAAAACCGCCCACTGCTTGAGTGCGGTACGTGCTTCTACGGCAGGGTAGCCCAGCATGGTTTTTCCGGCAGGGACATCGCCCGTCACACCCGAACCAGCGCCAATTATTACGCCTGAACCCAATGTGCTGTGGTCTTTTATCGATGCACTTCCGCCGATTATCACGCCATCGCCGAGCGTTACTGAGCCTGCCAGGCCGCTATTTCCCGCCATTATGCAGAATTTGCCCAAAACGCTGTTGTGGCCTATTTGTACGAGGTTGTCAATTTTACAGCCATCGCCCAAAATGGTAGAACTGAACTTGCCGCGGTCCACACAGGAGTTGGCACCTATCTCTACGGCATTGCCCAAAACTACATTGCCTATCTGGGGGATCTTCGCCAGGCCGCGTTCGGCACAAGGGGTAAACCCGAAACCGTCTGAACCTATTGCGGCATTAGGGTGGAGTATGCAGTGTGCGCCTACATGGCATCGTTCGCGCATCACGACACCCGGCCAGAGGATGGTATTTTTGCCAATAGTACAGTCGTCGAGAACAGTAACGTTTGGATAGATGGTTACGTTTTCTGCTATCTGTACATTCGGACCTATGTATGCATTGGCTCCGATCTTTGTGCCTTCTCCAATGGTGGCCGTAGGGTGGATCACCGCAGTAGGGTGAATGGCATCGTCAAAACGGGGAGGGGGAGGGTTGAACAGTTCCAACACCTTCGACATAGCAAGGTCGGCGTTCTTTACCTTGATAAAGGCCCTGCCTTCGCCGGGCTCGATGGATACATTCTCGTTAACGATAGCAACAGATGCTTTTGAGGCCACCCAAAGTTTTTCGTATTTAGCATTCCCGATAAAGGTAATGTTTCCGGGTTGGGCCATTTCGATCTGTTGGGGCCATGAGATGGCATCGGCAGAAGTGCCAACAATTTCCCCGCCGACCAGGTCGCTGACCTCTTTGATGGAATAAGATTTCATTTAAACGATTGTTTTAGATTGTATGTTTATGTTGGCTAAATATAGATAAAATATAATTTTTATTATCAATTTTTTGTGAGATCTGTTAAAAGTGGTTTTCAAGGTTTAGATTAGTACATTGGCTATTTTAGATATGAAGCCATTTTAGTACTTGTTAGTTCCGTCGGCCTAGTTATGTCCTTGTGGATATCGCCTGTCTTATTTACCAGGATGTAAGCCGCTCCTCCTGAACAGAATGAGCCGATATTGCTGTTCCCGAAAGCTTCCAGTGTATCGGCATTATTCTCGACAGGCATGAAGTAATGACTGCCTTTCCAATCGCTGTCTATTATGCGTGCCGCCCAAAGATCTTTGTGTTCGGCCTTGTCTACGCAAATGTTGATCACGATAAGCCCGTATTGCTTTTCAAGGTAGGCAACGGCAGGCAGGCAGTTAAGTACCGATGCTCCGGCAAACTGGGCCGACCAAAATACATACAGTACGTTCTTACCCTTATGTTTTTGCAACAGTGCTTCAAAAGCCGTTTTATCCAGCACCAGTGTTTTCTCATTCAGATCGTGTTCTACATCATTCAGCCCTTTGTCCAGTAGCTTTTTGAAGGCATCATAACGACGGAGGCAGTTTTGATCGACGGCATTGCTCCTTAGGTAATTGTATAATGGCTCGTCAGATATACCCATCGTCGCATACCAATTCATGATGTCCGCATAATATTGGTCGTGTACACCAGCTGTAAAATTATCCCTTAGGTATTGCTTTATCCAGGCACTATATTCTTCCCACACTATGGTTTTGTTCCAGTCTTTATAAGTGAGCGTAGTGTTCGCCTCCAGTTTTGTCCTTATGAATTCAAACTTCAATATCTGCTCTGCCGCATTGCCGGAATGATAGTGGTTAAGGTTTTTTATCTTTTTATGATTTTCTTTACGGAAAGCATTGAAAAATGGGCTTTCTGGTTTTATAATTGAACTGCCATAGTTTGCGGTTTCTGATGTCGCGGAAATGTAGTCGGATACCAGGTACCTTTGGATCTCTATATCCAATTTCAAAAAGTCATATTCCTTTTGGGATAATGGCGTTTCCTTTATGATACGCTGTATCTTTTGTTTATTGGTTGCGGTAACAATAGCCGGAGATCGGGGATTTTTGGCGTAAATGGCTTCTAACAGTGTGAGGCGCGAATCAATCGTGCTGTCATTTTTAGCAACAAACTCATCCAGGGATAATTCTGTGTCTATAAGCTTGTACTCAAATTGAGAAAGGTGCATCACGTTGATCTTTCCCGCACCCTTTCCGATAGCAAATATCGATACCTGCAAATTATCGAGGTCAGCCTCCAGCTTCAGTTCATCATCATTGAAAAGTACCAGCCGTATGATCTTCTTATTGAAGTCAAGGTAGTATTCGGCACCATCGGTTATCCTGTCAGATCCCAGTTTGAAGTTTCCTTTACTGTCAATTGCGCTCCCTATGGCCAAATAGCCGTGGGGGCTTAACGTGCCCCTTAACCGCGGTTCATAATTTAGTGTAACATAGTCCTGCCCGGTATTTTTTACGGTAGCTTTCAAAGTAAAATGTTCAGTTTGCGATCTTGATAAAAAAGGGAGCAGGAGCAGTGCTACTACAGTAAGGAATTTTTTCATTCGTTTAGGTTGGTTTGTGTATAATAACTTACAGGCAGTGGTTATAGTATGGTACATAAAACAAAACCCGTCCATAACGAACGGGTTCCTGAAAACTGTTTATGATAGTTTACCCTTTCAGCGAAGCCATATCGATCACAAAGCGGTAGCGTACGTCGCTTTTAACCATGCGCTCGTAAGCCTCATTGATGTCCTGTATCCTGATGGTCTCAATTTCCGAAACGATGTTGTGTTTTCCGCAAAAGTCAAGCATTTCCTGGGTTTCGGCAATACCTCCGATAACAGAGCCTGCCACCGTTTTACGCCCAAGGATCATAGGTACGGTATTGAGCATGTGCTCAAGCGGCCCTAGGTAACCCACTACCACCAATGTACCGTTGATGGCCAGTGTTGCAACGTAAGGGTTCAGATCGTGTACATACGGCACGGTATCTATAATGACATCGAATTTGCCGCTAACCTTTTTCATGTCATCCGCGTCAGTAGATATGACTACTTCGTGCGCACCTAAGTCCAGCGCGTCCTGTGTTTTTCCGGGTGTCCTCGAGAAAAGCGTTACGTGCGCGCCCAGTGCATTGGCCAGTTTTATCGCCATGTGGCCAAGGCCCCCAAGGCCTACAACTGCTACTTTGCTGCCTTCGCCCACATTCCAGTGGCGCAATGGCGACCACGTAGTAATGCCTGCGCACAATAGCGGAGCCGCTGCGGCAGGGTCAAGGTTCTCAGGAATGGTGAGTACAAAATGCTCATCTACCACCACTTTTTCAGAATATCCGCCATAGGTTTGGATATTCAGATGCTTGTCCCTGCCGTTGTAAGTGCCGGTAAAACCGTTTAGGCAGTATTGCTCCAGGTCCTGTTCGCAGCTTGAGCATTGTTTGCAGGAGTCGACCATGCAGCCCACGGCTACAAGATCGCCGGCTTTAACTTTTGTAACATCGCTGCCAACAGACAGTACCCTGCCCACGATCTCGTGGCCGGGAACGACAGGGTAAACCGATCCGCCCCAGTCGTTGCGTGCCGTATGTAGGTCAGAGTGGCATACGCCGCAGTACAGTATGTCGATCTCCACATCCTTAGCGGTGGGCAGCCTTCTTTCGATGGTCATTGGTTGTAGAGGCGCTGTGGTCGTTTCGGTACCAAAGGCCTTAGCTTCTGTTGTTTCCATAAATGTTTTTGAAGTTAGTATTCGCTCCGCCAAAAAAGCGGAACTTCAGGAATAAAGGTAGTGAAAATGTTGGGAAAGAATATATGAAAAGGAGCAGTAACTAGTATTTGTTCGGAGATTTAATAGTATGATCCCTAAAAACAAAACCCGCTCAATATAGAACGGGTTTATATTATTTGCACAGACTATTTATTACCTCTCTACAATATAATTCAATTCGGTTACCCCGCTATCAAATTTGGTGGTGTTTAGCAGCTTCAATTTTGTTTTGTCCTGAACGCCTTTAAACAGCGGAATGCCTTTGCCAAGGATAACCGGATTGACAAACAGCCAGTAACCATCGATCATATTTAGCCCGATTAGCGAATGTGTGGCTGTCGGGCTGCCGAAAAGCAGGATATCCTCGCCGGGCTGCTGCGTTATTTCCTTGATCCTCTCCTGAAGGTTATTGCTTATTATGGTTGTGTTATCCAGATCAGCCCCTTCCATCGTTCTTGACAGGACTACCTTATGCACACCGGCATACCATTTGGAATGATTGATGTCGTGCGTTGTAGCATTGGGCTTATCGGCAGCGGTAGGCCAGTAGCTTTCCATCATGTCGTAGGTTACGCGTCCGTATAACGCAGTATCTCCCTTGCTTATGCGCTTTTCCCCATGGTCAAATATCTCCTGGTTAACGGTGATCCAGTCCATCTCACCGTTGGGGCCTGCCACAAATCCGTCGAGTGATATGTGCATGAACGAAATTATCTTTCTCATCTTTTCTTTGTTAGGTTTATCCAAAGGTACATTATGTATTAAGATACGCCTATGTGAAAAAGCGACAATGACAGGGGGTAGTTGGGACTAAAACTGCATCTGAGAATTATTAAAAAACAAAAAACCCGCTCATTTGAACGGGTTTAGGTGATCGCGTCAGGATTCGAACCTGAGACCGCCTGCTTAGAAGGCAGGTGCTCTATCCAGCTGAGCTACGCGACCGTTTTGCGGGTGCAAAGATAGTAAAAGATTTGATAAAAGCTAACGATTAATTGAAGCCTTTAAAAAAATCGTGATCGATCTCAAATACAGTAACTGGCTTTAATCCTAGGCTATACTTTTCAAATAATTCAACTAACCTGTCACCATCAATTAATTCAATAGGTGTTACTCCATCACGATTAGCTTCGTTTTTTGACTCTTTACTAAAGCGTCCGGTTGTTATTATTAGCCCCTTTTCACCTCGTCCTTGCATAGCGCCTCGGAAATCTCGAACGTGGTGTGCGGAAACAACTTCTTTATACCTTTTGCATTGAAAAACAATGTTTAGGCTAACTACATCGTTTAGCTTTACAATGCCTTTGCCATCTATTCCTTGATCACCAATACCTCCAGTGATCGTAATTTCATTTATACCAATCTCTGTCAATAAGCGCTTACAGAGTTTTTCAAATCCAGTTGGTGTCAAATTTTGAATTATTGTAATTAACCCAATCGAATGCTCTTCATCTTCTGTTGAAATACTTTCAAATTTTGATTCCGTTTTGTTCGATTTCGTTGCAGGTGCTTTTTTTACGCTGTCTTGTACACCTTTAAACAATTTATATACTGTATCATCAGTAAGTTTTCTATCAAGGCCTTCATTGGTAAGCCGCCAAATTCCACGTTGTGCATTATCAATCAGTCCAGCTTTAAAAAGATAGAATCTTGCCCATTGTATCTGATTTCTAATACGGGATTGTCCGTTAGATGTAGTTTCTTCAAGTTCCGCTTCGGTTATTCCTAATTTATCAATTACTTGTTCGATTATATCTGAAGAAGAACCAGCTCCGCCATTAGATTGCAAAGAAGTTAGAACAGGAATAACATATTTTAGAAATTCGGGTCCTTTCATAATAATATAGATTAAGTAGCAAAGTAAATGATGATAAAAACAAAAAAGCCGGACATTACTGTCCGGCTTTTGTCGGGGTGGCAGGATTCGAACCTGCGACCTCCTGGTCCCAAACCAGGCGCGATGACCGGGCTACGCTACACCCCGAAAAAAAAGCGGAGAGACAGGGACTCGAACCCTGGCGACGTTTGCACGTCGACAGATTAGCAATCTGCTCCGTTACCACTCCGGCACCTCTCCTGCTAGCCAAGGCAGTTAGCCTTTTTTGCGGTTGCAAATGTAACTTTTGATATTATCATCTGCAACTATTTTTTAAGGTTTTTTTGATTTTTTTGAAATGTATTTTTAAAGTATTTAGCAGTCAGCACAATACATTTGTAATTATTTAATGCATTTCAGCGTATTGATAAAATAACTTTCAGGATAATACTTCACAGCCATGGTTTCGCTGTTCAGTTCCTTCTTTACAGGGTAATCAACAGTTTCCGTAGCATATTTTACCCTAATGAACGATATGGGGTTGCTTTCAAGCTCTTCCAAAGATCCTTTGGTGAACAGGAACATACCTGTCAGTATCCTGATGTTGTTCTTTTCGGCTGAATCATAAACGAGTCCTGAGCATTGCTCTTCGAGCGCGCTTATAAGGGTAATGATCTTGCCATTTGTAAGTTGTACGAAGACCCGGGATGTCTTGTCAAGGCAGTAGGCTTTAGGGAACTCCTTGCTTTTAGCCAGTAATTGTAAATTAAGTACAGGTGTGCCGTCATGGCTGGAAAGCGAAAAGAACAGGAACTGCGACGATCCCGCAAATACCTTTTCATACATCAGGTGGTCAGGGGTCGACTTTACAACACTACCGTCATCATTCTTTTCTTCGGTGGTCTTACATTCTATCTGTGCGGTAACCGAAAGGGATAAGATCGTAAAAGCAAATAATAAAAGTTTCTTCATCGTTTATGGTAAAGGTTCCAAATATAGGTACAAATGTAATGCCAACACAAATTTAATTTTTGGGTCGTTGCTATTTCAAACGGAATGTGGTAGCTTTATCCTTGCCAAGAAACACTATCATGAAAAGCTACCTCTTACTTCCCGGCATTACCCTCGCCGCTGTTACCACCATATGCTGCATCAAGCAAAATAAACCCTATACAGCAGTGGATAAGGTCCCTGTTGAAGTTAATGCCGGTCCTCAGGAAAACTATGCTGCCTACTGTGCAGGCTGCCACGGCGAAAAGATGAATGCTTTTGTTGACCGCGACTGGAAACATGGCAACGGACTGAAAGATCTGGTAAAAGGTATAAAAAATGGCTGGCCCGACGATGGCATGCCTGCTTTTGCGCAAACCTTTAGCGATAAAGAGATAGAGGAACTGGCGCAATATATCCTTACCGGCATAAAAGAACGCAGGGAATATGATTTTGATGACAGGCCAAGATCGGATGTTTTTAAAACAGAAAAGCTGACGGTAAAACTTGAAACCGTTGCGACCGGCATCGATGTGCCATGGGGTATGGCTTTCCTTCCTGACGGTGGAATGCTGGTTACTGACCGCGGGGGCAAAATGTACAAAGTTTTCAATAAGCAAAAACAAGAGATCAAAGGCGTACCGTCAGTAGTTGCCGAAGGGCAGGGCGGCCTTCTGGATGTTGCGATCCACCCTGATTTTGTAAAGAACCAGTTGGTTTACTTCTCCTACTCAAAGCCACACCGTGATAACAAACGCCTTGCAACTACGGCCGTTGTGCGTGCCAAACTGGGCAGGGGAGGATTATCGGAACAAAAAATAATTTTTGAAGCGTTTCCGTACCAATCCACTCGCCACCACTATGGCAGCCGCCTTGTTTTCGACGGCAAGGGTCACTTGTTCATATCGGTCGGTGAACGCGGCAACGAGCGCGAAAACCCGCAGGCTACAGATAACAACCAATTAGGCAAGATACACCGCATCAATGAAGACGGCACCATCCCGGCAGATAACCCTATTATGGATGGATCGGGCAAAGTAACTTCACTTTATACCTACGGCAACCGAAACCCGCAGGGATTGGCGCTCCATCCCGTTACAAGCGAACTTTGGGAGAATGAGCATGGCCCCCGCGGGGGTGATGAGGTCAATATCCTCCAGCCTGGCAAAAATTATGGCTGGCCGCTTACAAGCTATGGCATCAATTACAATGGTACGACCATTACAGATAAAACAACTGCCCCCGGTATTACCGACCCACAGCATTACTGGATACCGTCAATAGGGCCATCGGGGCTGGCATTTGTTACAGGAGATAAATATAAGCCATGGAAGGGCGCTCTGTTATCGGGGTCACTTCGTTTCCAGTACCTGAACCTTTCGTATCTCGATGGTATAAAAATTACAGGCGAGGAAAAGCTGCTGAAGAACATTGGCCGTGTGCGCGATGTACGCATGGCTCCTGACGGGTTTATTTATGTAGCTGTAGAGCAACCTGCCGCGGCGATCTATAAATTAGTCCCGATAGAGTAGTAAGCTAAACTTTCGAACACATCAATACTACTTTTTCTTCCTTTTTATTGGTAGTAAAAAAAGCATACACATCCCCGCCGTCCTTCAGCTTCCATTTTTTGCGGAGCTCTTCTACCGATATGGGAAAATTGCGCACGGTAATATTCATTTTTTTGCCTTCCAACTGCTTCATTGCGGCTTTTTGGAAAGGGATGATCGCGTTGATGGCAAAGCGCCTTCCCGGAAAGTCAATAAGTTCATCCGAAGTATAAAGCTGCGTGTGCCTATGTAGTTTCCCGATGTTGTAATGGCGGCTCACCGCATCAAACGCCCCCGACTTCATAATGGCGCTGTTAGGTTCGTACAGATACTTTTGCGGCAACTCATAAAATGCTTCACCGGGTTTGTCGTAAACCGATTCGAAAACGTCACGGCTATTTTTACCTAAGTCGATAGCATAGAGCATTGGTGCCCCCTCATGACCTTTTTCAAGCAGCCAAAGCAGTTCTTTCACTTCATTATTTACCGCCACGATATGTATTGCCTTAACCGAATGCAGTTCGCCCAGCCCTGCGCTTATGTCGAGCAGGGGGGCAGTTTTTATAAGAATGTTGTTGGTATATTTAAAATAAGTATCAAGTAAAGCAGGTACGTTCGGTACACAATCTTTTAGCAGGAAAACCTTACCCTTGGCATCGCTCCGGCGGGAAGGATCAATATACATCCAATCCCATTGCTTGTCTAACAGATCGAGTATGTCAAGGCTATCACCCGGCAGGCACTCAATATTTTCTGCACCCAGCATTTCAAAATTGTGCTTTGCAATAGCCGAAAGCTCAAGGTTGAGCTCGCAGTGGGTCACGTTGCCCATCCTTTTAGAAAAATAATAGTCATCGATGCCGAAGCCTCCTGTAAGGTCGATCAGACTTTCGCCCGATACCAGTCCGGCTTTATATTCCGCGGCAGTTTCGGATGAGGTTTGCTCCACTGATATTTTGGATGGGTAAATAATACCCTCTGCCTCGAACCAGGTTGGCAGCTTGGCTTTAGCCTTAGCCCGTGCTGAGATCTGGTTCAGGATATCTGCCCATTGCAGTTCGGGAAAAGGGTTCTTTTGCAGCGCCAGCTTGTCTGTGGGGCTACCGGTATTGTCTTTAATGAACTGCTGTACCTTAAGGTCTGAAAGCTGTGAGAACAAATGCTATATATCTTTGGTGAGTACTTTGACTACTGGGTTCTTCGGGAAGAATTCCTTGGCGGCAACCTTACAGATGGTGTACACCGGTACTGCTACGATCATGCCCAGGATACCAAAAACAAACCCGCTCGCCAAAATTACGATAAATATTTCCAACGGATGCGAGTTGACACTGTTGGAAAATATCAGTGGCGTGCTGATGTTGTTATCGACAAATTGTGCCGCACAGTAGCCTATCACGACATATAGTGTTGTCGAGAACATAGTGGCCTGGTCTTCGGGCCCTATGTGGCCGAGCAACGTGAGCACCACCACAAGCGCTGTAGCAATGATGGGGCCAATATAAGGGATGATATTGAGCAATGCCGTTATAAAGGCGATGATGAAAGCATTTTCCACCCCGAATATGAGCAGGACAATGAGGTACATTACAAAAAGTATGGTCATTTGTACAATAAGCCCGATGAAGTAACGGCTCAGGAGGTAGTTGATCTTGCGAAGCGAAACAAGTATCTTTTCTTCGTGGGCATCCGGCAGTACTTTCTTGGCATTGATGGTAAACAGCTTCCTGTCCTTAAGGAAAAAGAAGCTAATGAACAGTACTGATGCCAGCCCCATCCCGAAACCGCTTAATATACCAAGCAATGAGTTGATGAAATTCGGTATGAAGTTAAAGTCGATCTTAGACGTAAAGTCTGCCTCCCGCATCATTTTTTTAGTGTCGATGTTGAAAGTATCATTTACCTGCAGAAGCAGGCTGTTGATGTCCTGCTCCAGTTGGGCGGTATCGAGCAGTGAAAGGTTTTCGCTTTGCGAAACGATAAGCGGCACGAACAGCCACACGAACCCGACCAGCATACCTAAAAACAAAACTAACGTGGTTATAACGGCTACAACGTGCGGAAATTTAAGCTTGTGTTTCAGAAAATAAACTATAGGGCTGGCGATCATACTAAGGATAAGCGCTACAAATAGATAGATGATGACCGATTGGATCTTGTATAGGAACAGCAGGCCTAAGTAAATTGCAGCGCCGATACCTACGGCGCGCAGTATGCCGTTGGCTATAGTTTTTGAGGTGACCATGTTTTGTTAAAATTTGGTTTCCCGAATGTAAGAAAAAAATAAGGGAACGCTCCTGCCTTTAATACAAGATTAAGAGTTGTGCCAAGGCTGCCGGAAGCTGTATTTCATGCAGGTTTACGAGGTGAAAGTCGCTAGAGTGACTTTTTCATTACCGGTAAAAACCTTGTTTTATGGGCATTCTCGATTTGCCCAATGGTAACGAACCCAAAGCGGCTGTAAAAGCTTTCGGCATTTGGGTCGGAATCAAGGAGGATGGCAGAGCATTTGTACAAAGCCGCTTTTTCAAAAAGATGCTCCATCAATTTTTTACCAAAGCCTTTGCTAATGAATTCCGGTACAATAAAAAGGTTGTCCAGCTTGAGGGTTTGCGGGTCGGCCATGAAAACAGAATAATATCCTATGGCTACACCTTCCGAAACCAGCTTATAGGTTTCGGTGTTGGTAATATATTCCGGTGTGACCGTAAGGAGCGCATCCCATTCCTGAAGCTGTTCCTGCGAGTAGCCCCAATAGGCTTTTGACCGCTTTGTTATTGCTGTAAGGACATCATGGTCTGTTGGTATGGCTCTTTCTATGGTCATGTTATATTACATTGCATAACGTAACAGCTTCAAGATTTTAATTATTAAAAGCGTAGTTCAGGATGTTCGCGCCCATCTTCAGTGCTTTTTCCCTAACCTCGCGTGGGTCGTTGTGCACTTCGGCATCTTCCCAGCCGTCACCAAGGTCGGTTTCAAGGGTGTAGAGCAATACCAGCCTGCCCTCTAAAAAAATACCCCAGGCCTGTGGCGGCTTGTTGTCGTGCTCGTGGATCTTGGGCATACCTTGCGGAAAGGCAAATGGCCCTTTGTATATCTCGTGGCTCACGGGAACCTGCACTAATTCATTATTCGGGAAAACCTTTTTCAGCTCCTTGCGGATGTACTTGTCCATGCCATAGTTATCATCAATATGCAGGAAGCCGCCCGAGGTAAGGTAATTGCGCAGGTTGGTTGCGTCATTATCGCTGAACACCACATTGCCGTGCCCCGTCATATGTATAAACGGATAGGAGAACAGGTCGGCGCTGCCGACCTCTACCGTAGCGGTCTTGGTATTTATTTTGGTATGAATGTTCTGGTTGCAGAATTTGGCCAGGTTGGGCAGCGAGGTGGGGTTGCCGTACCAGTCGCCGCCCCCGGAGTACTTAAGCACGGCGATCTCCTGCGCCATCAGCAGGGCAGGTGACAGGAGGAATATGTAGATAAGTTTTTTCATGGTTGGATAACGTGGAAATTGGAATGTAAATATAGGAAAACAAAGTTATTTGTCCGTCCTTGCCATCACTCATTCACAAACGCCACGCTATGCGCCGCCACAACAGCCGCGGTCTCGGTACGCAGGCGGGTATTGCCTAAGGATACAGGGGCATAACCTTTATCCAGGGCCAGCTTTATCTCTTTAGTCGAAAAATCACCCTCCGGGCCAATGAGGATGGTAACCTGCTGTTTCGGTTGAAGTACGTTCTTTAAAAGCATCTTGTCGGTTTCCTCGCAGTGGGCAATGAACAGCTGGCCTTCGCGCTGCGCATTTACAAAAGCACTGAACGGCACAGGCTCATTTAGTTTTGGCAGGTAAAACTGCGCCGACTGCTTCATGGCGCTTTGCAGTATCTTCTCAAAACGGTCGGCCTTGAAGTTGGTGCGCTCACTGTGCTCACAGATGATGGGCGTTATCTCGTGTACGCCTATTTCAGTAGCTTTTTCCAGGAACCACTCGTACCGGTCGTTCATTTTGGTCGGCGCTACGGCAAGATGCAGGGTGTAGGGGGTGGGTTCGAAAGTCTCTTCGGCAGTGATCTTTACCTCACACTTCTTTTCATTGGCAAAGACCACTTCCGACGTAAAGAGCTGGCCTTTGCCGTTGGTAATATGAACCTTGTCGCCTTCTTTCTTACGAAGCACTTTTACAATATGGCGGCTTTCTTCCTTGTCGAAGGTAAAAGCATTGTCGCCGGGCTGTATGTCGGGGTTGTAAAATAGCTGCATTACAATTCAATTCTTGCTTTTGATGCTACCGATGCATCGTTAAACATTTCCTGCAGGTATTTTTGGTAGCCCACGATACCTATCATTGCGGCATTATCTGTCGTGTACTCAAATTTAGGGATGAAAGTTTTCCATCCATATTTTTTTTCGGCATCCTTCATCGCGCCGCGTATGCCGCTGTTGGCAGAAACCCCGCCGCCAATGGCTACCTGCGTAATTCCGGTTTCTTTCACGGCCAGTTTCAGCTTATCCATAAGGATATTGATGATGGTATGCTGTATCGATGCGCAGATGTCGGCCATGTTATCCCTGATGAATTCGGGATCTTCGGCCATGTTCTTCTGAACGAAGTAGAGTATTTGTGTCTTGAGCCCGCTAAAGCTAAAATCCAGTCCCGGTACTTTTGGCTTTGTAAAGGCAAAGGCTTTCGGGTTGCCCTCTTTGGCATATTTATCGACCAATGGCCCACCCGGGTAGGGGAGTCCCAGTATCTTCGCGCTTTTGTCGAAGGCCTCGCCTACGGCATCGTCGGTAGTTTCGCCGATCACTTCCATGTCGAAAAAGTCGTTCACCCTTACGATCTGCGTGTGCCCACCGCTAATGGTCATGGCAAGGAACGGGAACTCCGGCTTATCGAACCCTTCCTCATCAATGAAATGAGCCAAAATGTGCGCCTGCATGTGGTTTACGGCGATAAGCGGGATGTCTAAAGCGAGCGCCAGTGACTTGGCAAATGAGCTTCCTACAAGGAGTGAGCCCATGAGCCCCGGCCCCTGCGTGAACGCAATGGCAGAAAGTTGCGACTTTTCTACACCGGCTTTTTGCAATGCCACATCAATTACCGGTACGATATTTTGCTGGTGCGCGCGCGACGCCAGCTCGGGTACTACGCCGCCATACTGCTCGTGTACATCCTGCCGTGCCACGATATTGGACAGCATTTTACTGTTTTGGAGCACCGCTGCGGCTGTATCATCGCACGAGCTTTCAATGGCTAAAATGTATACGGGACCCTCTGACATAATTAAGGCACGGATTTTGAGTTATAAAAAAGGGTTAAAGCAAATTTAACATGAGTAAAAATTCCTACTTTTGTTCCAAATTGCTTAAAACGCCGGGGGGACAAATTTAAACAATTACGGGGTATCAAAAAACTTAAAAAAATACTTGTACGCACGCTGATAGGCATTGTCCTGTTTTTGCTACTCCTTGGCATTGCTTTGTCCCTGCCTTTTGTCCAGACCAAGATAGCCCACTACGCTACCGATGAACTTAATAAAAGCTTTGGCACGAATATATATATCGACAAGATCGCCATATCCATTTTTGGTGGCGTAAAGCTGAAGGGCGTCCTTGTGCTCGACCACCATAATGATACCCTTATCTCGGCCGACAGGGTGCAGACCAACATCCTCAGCTTTCGGGCCGCTACTAACAGTGACCTGCGCTTTGGCACACTAAAGGCAGAAAGGCTCAACTTTCACATGAAAACCTACAAGGGCGAGAAAAGCTCGAACCTTGACCATTTTGTAAAAGCGTTCGATAATGGTAAGCCCGGCTCAGGAAAATTCAGGATGCGGGTGGCCGACCTTGCCGTGAGCAACGGGCGCTATCGCCTTACCAATGAGAATGCCGTTAACCACCGCATACTCGACTTTCAAAAGCTGAACGGCGAGTTGAAGGATTTCTTCATTAAAGGCAGCGATATAACCGCTAACATCAAAAAGCTGTCACTGCTCGACCATCGTAAGCTTTTCGTAAAAAACCTGACTGGCGGCTTTACGTATACCAAAACCCACATGAAGCTCGACAACCTTGAGCTGGCTACAAGTGAATCGGCGCTTAAGGGAGCGGTGACCCTTACATATGGTAAGGATGATATGAAGGACTTCGTGAACCGCGTAAAGTTCGATTTCCTTGTGACCCGCGCTACGGTATCGTCTAACGAGTTGAACCTGTTCTATAACGAATTCGGGAACGACCAAAAATATTACCTTTCTACAAGGCTTACCGGGCCTATGAACAATTTTGTACTGCACAACCTGAAGTTGCTGGATGCCGAACGATCGGAGATCATTGGTACGGTAAACTTTCGTCACCTTTTCGACAAGGCGGGACCGGGCTTTTACATGAACGGCGATTTTGACAGGGTAACCTCCAACTATGCCAACCTTCGCGGCATCATGCCCAGGATATTGGGCAGGTCGCTTCCGGAGATACTGGGAAAGTTTGGCCGTGTTGATCTGGTTGGCAAAGTGGTCCTTACTAAAAAAGACCTCACAACCGACCTGTATGTAATGTCTGAACTGGGCGAGGCAGAGGCCGATCTTGTTGTAAAGGACTTCAACCAAAAAGATAAAGCAACTTATGAGGGTACCATCGACCTGAATAATTTTAACCTTGGTGCCCTGGCCAATGAGAAGATGTTGGGGAATGCCTCCCTGCATCTGGACGTAAAAGGCAAAGGGCTTAATAAAGAGTCTTTAAATACATCGGTAAAGGGAGAAATATCCAGGCTTGCCCTGAACAATTATAATTACAGGAACATTAGCATTGACGGCCGTTTTAAATGGCCCATATTCGAGGGTAATGTAGACAGCAATGACCCTAACCTGCTTATGAGCTTTGACGGGCTTGTGAATATGAGCAAACTACGCAACAGCTATGATTTCCATGCGCAGATCGACTATGCCGACCTGAAGATGCTTAATTTCATGAAGAAGGATACGATCTCCATCTTTAAAGGCGACCTAATGCTCAATGGCACGGGAAGCAACCTGAACGATATGGCCGGAACGCTGCAGATATCGAGGCTTTCCTACCAAAACAGCCGCGACAGCTATTATTTCGAGGACTTCTTTATCGAATCCACTTTTGATGAAGAGAACGTACGCACCATTACCTTCAACTCTAAAGATATTATAGAAGGAAGCGTGAGGGGCAAGTATGATACCAAGGAATTGCCGAAGCTGGTAGAGAATGCCCTGGGAAGCCTTTATACGAATTATTCGCCGCACAAGGTACGCAAAGGCCAGTTCGTTGAGTTTGACCTGACCGTTTACAATAAGATCGTGGGAATAGTGCTGCCCGATGTGGTAGTGGGGCAGAATACTAAACTTAACGGCCGCATTAATGCCGATAAAGGTGAGTTCGTACTGGCATTCGATTCGCCGAGCATTAACGCCTACAATAACCAGTTCAGTAATATTTCGGTTGATGTAAATAACAAGAACCCACTCTATAATGCCTATGTTAGCATGGATAGCGTGCGCATGAAGAATTATAAGATATCTGATTTCAGCCTTATAAATGTGACACAAAATGATACGCTGTTCCTGAGGTCGGAATTTAAAGGCGGTAAGCAGGAGAAGGACTTTTTTAACCTTGACCTTTACCATACGATAGATAAGAACAACAATTCGGTAGTGGGTTTCAAAAGATCCGAGATCAACTTCAAGGATTATATGTGGTACATCAATGAGAATAATACCGATGATAATAAGATCGTATTCAATAAAAAGCTTACGGATTTCTCGATAGACAAACTCACGATGTCGCACAACGACCAGATGGTGGAACTGATGGGTGTACTTAAAGGTAAGGATCATAAAGACCTCAGGCTGACATTTAATGATGTCGACCTGCACAAGATCACCCCGGATATTGACAGCCTGTCATTTGGTGGAAGGGTGAACGGCGAAGTGAGCCTCAAGCAGAACAAGCAGGAGTTCCAACCGGCATCTTCGATCACGGTTGACAGCCTCCGTCTTAACAAATTCATATTAGGCGACATGAGTCTGCAGGTAACGGGAGACAGGGCGTTCAGGAAATTCAATGTCAATACTATTTTATCTAATGATGGTAAGGAAACGTTCTCGACCGTTGGAAATATAGAGATCGTGGACAAGCAGACACTGCTGTCGCTCGATGCACAGTTCACGGATTTTGACATTGGGCCGCTTGCGGTATTCCTGAAATCGGTATTCCCTGAGATACGGGGACGCGCTTCAGGACGTGCCGCGATAGTAGGGAATGTAAAGCAACCCGAAATTGATGGCCGACTCTACCTAAAGGACGCGGGACTCAAGGTTGGCTACCTGAACACCGATTATAATTTTGAGCAGAACGCAGTGATCGATATGACCGAAGAGATCATTTTCTTCCGGAATATCGAGCTTACCGATACCAGATACGATACTAAGGCGAGGCTTAACGGCAGTGTGCAGCACAAAGTATTCAAGGACTGGGCGCTCGACCTTAAAATGGAATCGGACAGGATCCTGGTGCTTGATACAGAAGATTCTGATGACGCGATGTATTATGGCACTGCATTCATCAAAGGCGCGGCAACCATTACCGGACCGGCTACCGGACTGTACATAGAGGTTAACGCGGAGTCGGCTAAGGGGACCGATATTAAAATACCTATAAATAATACGGGTGCCTCAGGCAGTACGGCCGCATTCATCCACTTCCTTAGCCCGGAGGAAAAGGAGGCCAGGCTGAAAGGTATTGTCAACGAAACAAAGACCGTAAAGGGATTGGAGATGAAGTTTGAGCTTGATGTAACACCCGAAGCTAAACTCGAGGTTATCATTGACAAAAACACGGGACACAGCCTCGTTGCTACAGGATATGGAACATTGCTTTTGGATATAAATACGTTGGGTAAATTCAATATGTGGGGCGACTTTAGCGTGGTCAACGGTTTGTATAATTTTAAATATGCAGGCCTTCTTGATAAGAAATTTTCAGTAAAGCCGGGTGGTTCGATCAACTGGGAAGGCGACCCAACCCGTGCGAGGCTCAATCTGGAAGCAGTATACCGTACTAAAGCCAATCCGTCGGTATTGCTTGAGGCGCCAACGTTCAGCAGGCCTATTGATACCGAAGTAACAATTGTGCTCACAGGAAACCTTACCGCGCCTGAACCGGATTTTGTGATAAGCTTCCCGGGGGTAGGCTCTGTTTTGAAAGCCGACCTTGAATACAGGCTCAGTGACATGGACATGAGGCAGACACAGGCATTGGCTTTATTGTCTACGGGTGGTTTCATCAGCCCTACCAATACGGGTACTGCAGTATACGGCAGCCTTTTTGAAAGGGCGAGCAGTTTGTTCAACGACCTGTTTTCCGATGGTGACGGTAAAGTGAATGTGGGAGTGACCTATACCGGACCTGACAGGAACCCCTATGTGGAGACTAACTCGCAGGTGGGACTTACAGTATCGTCGCAGATAAATGACCGGATCACTGTGAACGGCCAGCTTGGGGTACCTGTAAATGGTGTGAGCGACGCTGCGGTCGTGGGCAACTTCGAGGTACAGTATCGTGTGAATGATGATGGTACGCTCAAGGCAAGGGCATTCAACAGGGAGAACGATATTAATTTCCTGGGAGAAGGTATCAACTATACACAGGGCATCGGTTTGACGTATGAAGTCGACTTTGATACATTTAGGGAACTGGTGCGTAAATTGTTCGGCAAAAAAGAGGAGGAAGAGGTGGAAAGCAACAATGATACAGATATGCCGGACTCTGATCTGGCGCCGGATTACATCAAATTTGATGAGAGCCGTCGCAGGAAAAAACCACCGGTTCAGGACAATGTTCCACAGCCAATACCGGAGACGGACTAATTCGAAATTTTAATTTGTCAAATATTTAGCTTCAAAATTCCACATACTGAAAAAAAAGCGGTTGCATTTTACAAATTCAGCCGCTTTTTTGGTTCTTCTTAACATCTTTATAAGGAAAACTTATTAACGAAAACGATTGAAATGTTGCAGATTTGCTAATAGAAAGTAAACTAAGGTATATAATTGATATTAAATTATTAATTTTACAATCAAATACTAAAAAATGTCGATTAATGTAAAAAAGATAGGTGTGCTAACCTCCGGAGGCGATGCTCCCGGAATGAATGCCGCCATCAGGGCCGTCGTGCGTACATGCGCATTCCACAATATTGAATGTACAGGTATTTACAGGGGCTATCAGGGAATGATCGAAGGAGATTTTAAAGAAATGGGTCCCCGAAGCGTAAACAACATCATTAACAAAGGAGGAACGATATTGAAGTCGGCGCGTTCTAAAGAGTTCATGACCGCCGAAGGCCGCCAAAAGGCACATGCCAACCTTGTAAAGCAGGGTATTGATGCGCTTGTGGTAATAGGCGGGAACGGCAGCTTTACGGGCGGATTGCTATTCAACCAGGAATTCGGTTTTCCGGTAATAGGCATACCGGGCACCATTGACAACGACATCTACGGCACCAGCTTTACACTGGGCTATGATACCGCACTTAATACCGTAGTTGAAGTTATCGATAAGATAAGGGATACGGCAAGCTCGCATAACAGGCTTTTCTTTATAGAGGTTATGGGCCGCGACGCAGGGCACATTGCACTGAACGCCGGCATAGGCGCGGGCGCGGAAGAGATATTGATCCCTGAGGAAGATATGGGGCTTGACAGGCTGCTTGATTCACTAAGGAAAAGTAAGGCCTCCGGCAAATCATCGAGCATTGTGGTGATCGCTGAAGGCGATAAAATAGGCAAGAACGCTTTTGAATTGAAAGACTACGTAGAGGAGAACATGCCGGAATATGACGTGCGGGTATCCATTCTCGGCCACATGCAGCGCGGCGGTTCGCCTTCGTGCTTTGACAGGGTACTGGCTTCAAGGCTGGGCGTAAAAGCGGTAGAAACCCTGATAGAAGGGAATTCCAATTACATGGTAGGCTTAATAAAAGACGAAATAGTGCTCACGCCGCTTGAGCAGGCCGTGAAAGGCAAAACGCAGGTTGACAAAGAGCTCATCCGCGTATCGGACATCGTTTCCATCTAAATTCACAAATAACAAATCCAAAAAACATCTATTTACAATGACTAAAGTTAAATTAGGAATAAACGGTTTCGGCAGGATCGGCCGCATCGTTTTCCGCGAGACCTTCAACAGGGACAATGTTGAAGTGGTAGCTATAAATGACCTTCTTGATGTAGATCATCTGGCTTACCTTTTAAAATATGATTCAGTGCACGGCCGTTTTGCAGGCGAGGTTGAGGTTAAGGACAACCAGCTTTATGTGAACGGTAAACATATCAGGGTAACTGCGGCCAAAGACCCTTCGACCCTTAAGTGGGATGAGGTGGGCGTAGACGTTGTTGCCGAATGTACAGGTATCTTCACGACGCTTGAAACCGCAGAAGCACATATTAAAGGCGGCGCTAAAAAAGTTGTTATCTCTGCACCATCTGCCGATGCGCCAATGTTCGTTATGGGCGTGAACCACGAGAAAGCAACAGCCTCTGACAAGATCGTATCTAATGCTTCATGTACTACCAACTGCCTTGCTCCCCTTGCCAAGGTTATCAATGACAACTTCGGCATCGTGGAAGGGCTTATGACAACGATACATGCTACCACAGCGACACAGCTTACGGTTGACGGTCCTTCAAGGAAAGACTTCCGTGGCGGAAGGGCTGCACTGCTTAACATCATCCCTGCAAGTACAGGTGCTGCAAAAGCAGTGGGCAAGGTGATCCCGGAGCTGAACGGCAAACTTACGGGTATGTCGATGAGGGTACCTACTGCCGACGTATCAGTAGTTGACCTTACGGTAAAAGTAGCTAAAGAAACCAGCTATGACGAGATCATGGCAGTGCTTAAGAGATCGTCTGAGAACGAGCTAAAGGGCATCCTTGGCTTTACGGAAGACGATGTGGTATCTCAGGATTTCATCTCTGACCCGAGGACGAGCATTGTTGATGCGAAAGCAGGTATCGGACTTAACTCTACCTTCTTCAAGATCGTATCATGGTACGATAACGAATACGGCTATTCAAGCAAGCTTATCGACCTTTCGGTGCACATCGCATCATTGTAGCATTTTATAATATGTCCCGGTTTTCCTGTGAAGATCGGGACTTGTTATTTTTTATAAACGGAGTTAACACTAACTTCGCGCAAGCATAACCCAATACTAACAAACGCATACCCAAACTAACCCAAATAACCCAAATTTATTATGAAATTATTAGTTGACAGTGGTGCTACCAAGGCTGACTGGATCGCCCTCGACGATAATGGCAACAGGCTTTTCACTACACAGACACTTGGCCTTAGCCCCGAAGTTATCAATAAGGAAGAGGCTATAGAAAGACTTGAGGCCCGCTTTGACATTTACAACAACCGCAAGGATGTTACCAGCCTGTATTTTTACGGCGCCGGATGCGGTACCGACAGGATGAAGAAATTCATGAAGGAGATATTCGAAGAATTTTTCCCGAATGCTTCAGTGGTTGTTAAGGAAGATACCTATGCGGCTGCTTATGCTACGAACCCTACTAACGATAAAGCGATCATTTGCATATTAGGCACAGGATCAAACTGCAGCTATTTTGACGGTGAGGAACTTCATCAAAAGGTACAGTCACTAGGCTACATTGCTATGGACGACTGCAGCGGTAACCGTTTTGGACGCGACCTTGTGCGCGCTTACTACTTCAATAAAATGCCTGCCCATTTGGCAACACAGTTTGAGTCGGAGTACGACCTTGAACCGGATACTATCAAACATAACCTGTACAAGGAACCCAACCCGAACGCCTACCTGGCTACATTCGCTAAATTCCTGATACAAAATCGTGAGGAGCCGTTCATAAAGGCCCTTATAGTTGATGCCATGCAGGTATTCGTAGATAACTATATTACTCAATACGAGAATGCGCATGAAGTGCCGGTACACTTTGTAGGGTCGATCGCTTTCTATCTAAAGGCTGAACTGGCTGAAGTCCTAGGTAGGAACAACCTGAAGCTGGGCAATGTTTTGAGGAGGCCTATTGACGGTCTTATTGAATACCACGAGCTTAACTAAGCATGATATACCAATAGAAACAAATAAAGGCCCGCGTTATGCAGGCCTTTATTTTTTTAAATATGATGTGCTATACGATCACTATCATTGATATTTCCACATTTACATTCTTAGGTAGCCTGGCTACCTGTACGGTTTCGCGTGCGGGTGCGTTCGCTTCGTCGAAATAACTGCCGTAAATCCCATTGATCCTGGCAAAATCGTCCATATTGCTGATGAATATGGTTGCCTTGATGACATTGCTGAAATTAGTTCCGGCGGCCTCCAGTACGGCTTTCATGTTCTCCATTACCTGTTTGGTCTCGGTTTCAATGTCGGAAGTAATGAGCTCGCCGGTTTCAGGGTGCAGTGCGATCTGTCCTGATGTGTACAGCATGTTCCCTGCCATTACGGCCTGGCTGTATGGTCCAATGGGTGCAGGCGCTTTTTCGGTAAAAATCACTTTTTTCATGATATGGTAATTTATTCAGATATATATTCGTTCCTCACACGTATCCCCTTGCTTTCCAGATCGGCCTTTAGCGTTAGCCAGTTCTTTATTGTAATTGTACTTCCGCAATAATGGTTCAATTTATTTTTAGTCCTTATTTCAAGGGAATTTGCCATTTTAAATTTTTTTTCAAAACTGACTTCCTGTATTTCTTCTATAGGGAAAATTACTTCTATCCATGGTAAATAATGGTTCCTGATCATTAAAACATTATCCTTTAGTATGAAGTAATATACCTGAAAGCTTAGTTTTATAAAAATGTAAAGCCATGTAGTAGCAAAAATGATGACAGATATTAAGGTGGTACGAATGAATATCAGGAGCCATAAGTATAAGATCCCGGTAATGGCAAGAACGATGGTGTTCCCATTCAGGTATATGTTGCCTTTATATACGCATTCCATGCTACCTGATAACCCTGTCCGGAACCCTGCGCTTATCCCATTTGATATCGCTGAGCACTGACGATTTTACACCGATGAAAAAGCCCCATGAGGTATTGTCGCCAAAAGGTATCCAGTTGAAGTCCATCCTCCAGCTGAGGAGGTCGCGCTCAAAGCGGAGCTGGGTAAAGGTAACACCGTCCAGTACAAAGTCATAACCTGATGAGAAGCCCATCTTCCACCTTGGCGTGATGTCGAGATTACCCGATACCATGATAGAGTTGCCAACTATCTTTCGTTCCCTTCGGTCATTGGCATAGGTAAGGGAGTAGGCAAATCGTAGGTCCCATGGCAACTTGGCATTAAAGAACCCGCCTTCTGACTTGTCTTCCTTGGTGCTGTCCTCATCCTCATCAAACATGCTCTTTCTGCGATCGCTCAGGTCGGTCGCCTGCCCGAAGAGGTCGTCTTCGCGACCGCCATTCTTAGCGGTCTGGCTATCCTTGTTCTCGCCATCGCCCGATTTCCCGTCTTCGCTGGTAATAGAGTAGTTGAGGGTAACATTGGCGCTCGTCATCCTGAAAAGGCTGCCCCCGTTATCAATGTTGTAGGTATTGATCCGGTTCCCTGCATTGTTGATGGCATAGGGATCGAGCGTGGCGCCAAAGTTAATGTTCATTTTTTCCTTGAAAAGGTTCGTACCTGCCGATACCCGCATTGGTGCCCATTTCAGGGAGTCGGCTGCAAGGTTGTAGCTGGTGGAAAAATTCAGGTTGTTTAGCAGCATGACCTTTTTAGGTTCGGCATCGGCGCTGTCTGTATCGTCATTGCGCACCTTGGCCTCAAAGGTATTGTTCACCGCGATGCCTACCTGGCTGGAGTACGTTTGCCCGGGCTGCCCGAACAGGCCGCTTTCAAAACGGGTATACTGGCGAATGGTACCGGCAGCGTCGTATTGATAATAATCGTAATACTGGTCAAAACTTGGTGCATAGCTGTAGGATACCGACGGACGGATAACGTGGCGAATGGCCTGGATCTTTTTATCCTGTCCAAAATTAAAAGTACCATATATGGTCGTACCTATGCTTGATGCGAAATTATAAGTACGAAAGGCATCAAACCCTTTTACATCGCGTACTACTGCTGCGGCGCTGTCGGCGTTGTATTCCCTGCGTATGGTATTCATTACCCATGTTTCCTGGTAATTGGTGCTCGCCGAAACGCTGAAATATTTAAAGACCTTAAAGTTGGTGCTCAGTGGTATGGTATGCTGTAACCCGCTCCTCGCGTCACGGAACATCTCGGGCTTGAAGAATAGTGAATCATAAGTCTCGACCCTGTTCTCCCCGCGCAGGTTGTACTGCAGGTTGATGTTCTTAATGATGCCTTTTTTCGGGGCATCCGCAGGAGCAAAGGGGAATATCCTGTCCACGCTCGCCTGTAGCGTAGGGAGGGTCATGTTGATCTTTTCGGTATTGGTGTTCTGGCTGTGCGTGGCGCTCAGGGACAGGTTTACCTGCGGTACCGTTTGGAACGTCTTGGAGTAGGATACCGACGATTGCATGGTGTTATTGAGGCTTGCCCCAACGTTGTTCATATTGAGCGATTGCCTGTAATACTGGCTCGAGCCCAGGTTTACACTTGCCGAGAACCTTGAATTAGGGTTGGCCTTAGCGTCCTGGTTGTGCGACCACTGTATGTTATACTGCTTGGATCGGGCATAATCAGGAAAGCCTCTTTCGCTTTGCACGTTGTTCTCAAAACGGAAGTTCATGTTGCCGGTGAACTTATAGCGCAGGCCGTAGCTCGACTGGAACCGGAGCCCGTAGCTGCCGTTTGTGTAATAATCGCCTAAAATGGCAAGGTCGTAGTAATCGCTCAGCGCAAAATAATATCCTCCGTTCTGCAGGAAGTAGCCCTGCCGTGTGTTATCACCGAACGTGGGGACGATAAATCCTGATTCCGCCGTATCGGTCATCGGGAAAAAGCCAAATGGCAGTACTAAAGGTGTTGGCACATCGGCTACCCACATTTGGGTTAAGCCAACGACCGCCTTTTCGCCCGGCACGAATTTAACTTTGTCGGTCAAAAAGAAATATTCAGGATTGTCAATATCCTTTGATGTGGTAAAGCGCGCGTTCTTAATATAGTATACGGAGTCATTCTCCTTTTTGGTAAGTTCTCCGCGTATCCTGAATTCCCCCTGGTCTGAGCGTGAATTCCAGATACGTATCTTCTTTGTTTTTATATTGGCGTGGATCGAGTCGGCCTCCACAACATTATTGCCTTGTTTAAAATAGGGGTATTGTGTATATTTTCCGGTAGAATCCTTGAGCCTGCCGGCAAATATCTCATCTTTCTCGTACTTCATTGTGATCTGGCCCGACTTTAGTTCTATATCTTTATAGTACAGTTCGGCTTCATCATGAAGCAGGAGGAGCTTATTGCGCTGGTCTAGTTTTTCATATCCTCTGGCCTTACGCTTTATCACTGCATCGAGCCCGGACTTTTTTGGCTTGAGGGAGTCGGCTTTTGTGGTGTCTTTTATAGCGAGCGCCGCAGGTGTTGTGACGAGGCTGTCGTTTGGTTGGGATGCGGTTTTAGAGGGTACTTCCTGCGCAGAAACTACAGTGGTCCCAATTGTTAGGAAAATTGCTGATAAAATTATGTACAGTACGTTTCTATCCACCCGCATTAATGCTATTTTTGAGAAAGTATGGCCTATTTTTTGAAGTGTCAAACTTACAATAAATTTATCAAAATTAACCGTTAAAAGTAATTATAACAAAAGTATATTATGGGTATTGCATTCACAACGAGCATCAAGCTAAAACTGGTTTTCTTTGTATTTATTGCATGCTGTGGCTCAGCCTGGTCGCAGGGTAATGCAAAGTTCAGGGTAGTGCTCGATCCCGGGCACGGCGGCGAGGACCCCGGTGCGCATTACAATGGCATCAAAGAGAAGGATGTCGTGCTCAGCGTGGCGCAGAAGGTTGGTAAACTTTTAGACAAAGAAGAGGTGCAGGTGATCTATACCCGCAAGACCGATGTGTTCATAGAGCTTGATGAGCGCTGCAATATTGCCAATAAGGCAAATGCCAACCTGTTCGTTTCGATACATTGCAACGCCGAAGGGAAAAATGCAGCATCGGGAGCTGAGACCTGGGTAATGGGACAAGCCAAGAACGCATCTCACCTGGAGGTGGCCAAGCGCGAGAACTCTGTTATAAGCTATGAGTCGGACAAGGCAAAATACCAGGGCTTTGACCCATCCAAACCGGAAACCTTCATAGGCCTGATGCTCCAGCACGAGCAGTCGGCATTCCAGAGCATCGACCTTGCCCGCATGATACAGGATGGCTTTACCAATGACCTGAAACGCAAGAACAGGGGAGTAAAGCAGGGTCCTTTCTGGGTACTGCACCGTACTGCCATGCCAAGCATACTTATCGAATTGGGCTTCATTTCGTACAAGCCTGAAGGCGAATACCTAGATTCTGAAGCGGGTCAGGATGAACTGGCTGCCTCCATTGCCAAAGCTATCGTTGCGTACAGGCAGGAGTATTTTGTTGCGGGCGATACTGAATATACGGAGCCTGCGCCAAGGGAAAAATATTCTGCTCCCATTGCCGAAAAGCCCGTAAAGGAAAAGTCTGCCGCAGTAAAAAAAGGGGAGACGTATAAAGTCCAGATCGCAGCCAGCGGTAAAGACCTTCCGCTTGAGCCTTCAAACTTTAAAGGACTGAGGAATATTACAAAGGAGAAAGGCAAGACTATTATTAAATACTACTACGGGGACACATCTGAAAAAGAACAGGCCGACAGGCTTTTGGCCGAAGCCAAAGCAAAAGGATATGCCGAAGCTTTCATCGTGACATTTAAGAACGGAAGAAAAATACAATAATTTTTGGTTCCTGTTGTATGTGTGTTATACTCTTGTTAATCAAAAGATAGCGCCTCGGGATTTCGGGTGTTATTAGAAATGTTGGTGATAATTAGGCAAGCGCCGGGTTTGTAAACAAGTGTATTAATAGTACTTTTGTAAAAAAGTGGCTTATTTTTTGGAGTCCGGCATATAGGTAATGGCCATACTGGCGTTGCTATGTGTGTAACCTGAGGATAAAAGATATTGCAATGAAAGGGATGATAAAACTACAACAGGCTTTTCTGGTATTCATACTATGCTGCGGCGCGGCTTTTGCGCAGGGCAATTCAAAATTTCGTGTTGTGCTCGATCCCGGGCACGGCGCTAAGGACTATGGTGCTGTTTACCATGGTTTTGTAGAAAAGAACATTGCCCTCAATGTGGCGCTAAAAGTAGGCAAGCTTCTGGAAAAACAAGGCGTTCAGGTAGTCTACACCCGCAAGACCGATGTTTTTATAGAACTTGACGAGCGTTGTAACATCGCCAACAAGGCCAATGCGAATGTATTTGTATCAATTCACTGTAACGGCGAAGCCAAAAAGCAGGCCTATGGTACCGAAACCTTTGTGATGGGGCCTACCAAGAACGCGTCGCACCTCGAAGTTGCCAAACGTGAGAACTCGGTGATCAATCTTGAATCGGACAAGCAAAAATACCAGGGCTTTGATCCTAACAAACCCGAGACGCTTATAGGGCTTACCCTCCAGCATGAAGAAGGGCTCAACCAGAGCATCGACCTGGCCAGCAGGGTAGAGGAACGCTTTACCGATGACCTGAAGAGGAAGAAGCGCGGCGTGAAGCAGGCACCTTTCTGGGTACTGCACCGCACAGCCATGCCAAGCATACTGATCGAGTTGGGATTCCTGTCGTACAAGCCGGAAGGCGAATATCTTAATTCTGATGACGGGCAGGATGAGTTGGCTGAATCGATAGCCAAAGCCATTGTTGCGTATAAGAAAGAATATTTTATCCCTGGGAACGTAGATCATACTGACCCGAAAGCCGAACCTAAAGAAGAGCCGAAGATCATTGCGCAGGCAGATAAACCCGAGAAGACACCTGAAAAGAAACCCGTTGCAACCGCTACGGCTCCTTCATCAAAGGGCGAGAGCTTCAGGATACAAATAGCGGCCAGTGGAAAGGACCTGGACCTCGTTCCTGCTAACTTTAACGGGCTAAGTAATGTTACCAAAGAAAAAGGCGGCGCGGTAATTAAGTATTTTTATGGTGAAGCTCCCGATCGTGAAAAAGCAAAAATACTTCTTGCGGAGGCCAAAGCTAAAGGGTATACATCGGCATTTATTGCCACTTTCAGGGACGGTAAAAGGGTTAATTAGTGTTTTAACAGACTTATATCAGGCTGCGTTATCGCGGCCTTTTTAGTGAATATCCTATTTTGCAAATTCGGGTCAGGCGTTATTTAAGGATCAATTATCGGTGCAAACCAGCTTTGGTAATTGTAATAGTTAAAAATAGCTGTGAATAAATGGGAAGATCACGCATTGTTTTACAATAATATTCACATTCTATACTTATATTTGTCCTACATTTGTTAAAAAATACACTGATTTTGAAAGTAACAAGAGAAGCAAAAACGGCAATTTTAGTAATAGGGTCAATACTTCTGTTCATTTGGGGGTATATGTTCTTGAAAGGCAGGGACCTTTTTAATTCTTACAAAACCTATTATGTTATATACAAGGATGTTGAAGGTCTTTCTCCTTCTGCGCCTGTTACCCTTAACGGGCTTGTAGTGGGCAAGGTGACAGGTATCACCTTTACTGATCACACAACAGGGCAACTGCAGATAGAAATGCAGGTGAAAACAGATTTTCCAATTTCAAAAACAAGCTACGCGACATTGTATGAGCCGGGATTGCTTGGTGGAAAACAGATAGCCATTATTCCCGATCTTAAGAACCCCACACCGGCCGAAGATGGCGACCAGTTAAAAGCCGGCTTGAAACCCGGTATGCTATCTGTAGTCGGAGAGAAGCTTTCACCGTTGCAAACCAAGGTTGAGGCTACTGTAGTGACCGCTGACAGCCTTTTACATAACCTCAATAATGTGGTTGACAGGCAAACGCAGGAAAACCTCCGCGCGAGCATTGCCGAGATGAGGACTACGATGTCTGAATTCAGCAAAGCTGCCAAAACACTGAATGCGACGATTTCAGGGAATAAGACAAATATTGATGCCACAATGGCTAATCTTAACAAGACTTCTGCTAACTTTGCGGAGATATCAGATTCGATTAATCCGGAACAGATCGCATCTGCCATTAACAGCCTTGAGAACTCTATGAAAGAAGTCGATAAGATGATGGCTGATGTACAGTCCGGAAAAGGTTCACTCGGGAAGCTGCTTAAAGATGAGGCTATGTATAATAACTTGGCTGATGCATCGAACGAGCTGAAGGAGCTGCTGGCCGACCTTAAGAGAAATCCGAAGCGTTATGTGCATTTCTCGGTATTCGGGAAAAAAGGCACGCCTTATGAGGAAACTCCTAAGAAAAAATAACGTATCGCATAGACCGATCACAATTGTTGTATGGCATATATAGATAATATCCTTTTTGTTATAGTCCTTGCTTTAGGATTTGGCTACTTTGCATTCAATGTAAAAAAACTGGTTCGCAACATTAAGCTGGGCCGCGACATCAACAGGACCGATGATCCAGGTGAGCGCTGGGCCAATATGGCAATGATAGCCCTTGGCCAGTCGAAAATGGTAAAACGCCCTGTATCAGGTATCCTGCATATCATTGTATATGTGGGATTTGTGCTTATTAATATTGAGCTGCTGGAGATCATTATTGATGGTGTTTTCGGTACGCACCGCCTGTTCTCCTTCATGGGTGGTTTTTACAACTTCCTTATCGGGTTTTTCGAGATACTCGCTTTTGGTGTTATTTTTTCTGTAACGGTCTTTTGGATCCGCAGGAACGTCATTAAAATGTGGCGCTTTGTGCACAGCGACCTTAAAGGCTGGCCAAAGAGCGATGCCAATATCATCCTCTATTTTGAAACTGTGCTGATGCTGCTGTTCCTTACCATGAACGGGGCGGACGGTTACCTGCAGTCGCAGGGAGCAGAACATTATGCGCAGGCAGGGTCGTTCCCTATATCGGGCTTCCTGTCGCCATTGTTCGAAGGCATTAGCATCGATACGGTGATCATTATCGAAAGGGCTGCGTGGTGGTTGCATATCATAGGTATCATGGCGTTCATGAACTACTTATACTTTTCAAAACACCTGCATATCCTGCTTGCCTTCCCGAATACGTGGTTCGCGAACCTGAAGCCTAAAGGCCAGTTTGAGAACCTGGAGTCGGTCACCAATGAGGTGAAGCTGATGATGGACCCGAATGCAGACCCGTTCGCAGCTGCTCCACCTGCTGCTGAAGGTGAAGTGCCGGCGAAGTTCGGCGCAAGCGATGTACAGGACCTGAACTGGGTGCAGCTGATGAATGCCTATACCTGTACGGAATGCGGACGATGCACATCGGTTTGCCCGGCTAACCAGACAGGCAAAAAGCTTTCTCCGAGAAAGATCATGATGGACACGCGTGACAGGCTGGAAGAGGTTGGGCGCAATATCGATAAGAATAAAGGGAGATTTGTCGATGATGGGAAAATGCTCCTGAACGACTATATAACACCCGAAGAACTTTGGGCATGTACTACCTGTAATGGCTGTGTGGATGCCTGCCCTGTGAATATTGACCCGTTGTCCATAATCATGGACATGAGAAGGTATTTGGTAATGGAGCAAAGTGCGGCACCAATGGAACTCAACGGGATGATGACCAATATTGAGAACAATGGGGCGCCATGGCAATACAGCCAGATGGACAGGTTGAACTGGAAAGACGAAGCATAATGAAAGCAGAAGACATAGAAAAGAACCTGCGGTCAATAACGGAGAATGGTGAGCACCTTAGCCCAATACTCCCGCCGGATATAAAAAATTACCTGATAGACATTGACGGGACCATTTGCGATGACATTCCTAACGAGGAGCCCGAAAGGATGGTTACGGCTGAGATATATCCTGATGCGCTTGAAACGCTGAACAGGTGGTATGACGAGGGGCATGTGATCTATTTCTTTACTTCCCGTACCGAAGCGCACAGGGAAATTACAGAAGAATGGCTCAACAGGCACGGCTTTAAATACCATGGTATGGTAATGGGCAAACCGCGCGGGGGCAACTATCACTGGATAGACAATCATTTGGTGAAGGCAACGCGCTATAGGGGTAAATTTACCGATCTGGTTGAAAAAGAAGTGACCATCCAGGTATTTGATGACGGAAAACACGACGAAGATTAAGAAGAAGATATGAGTGAGGATTTGAAAGTTCCTACAATGGCCGAGATGATGGCTACAGGGCAGCAGCCGGAAGTATTGTTCTGGGTTGGCTGCTCAGGTAGTTTTGATGACAGGGCCAAAAAGATAACTAAAGCGTTCGTACGGATATTAAACCGTGCCAATGTTCCTTTTGCAGTGCTTGGCACTGAGGAAAGCTGTACCGGCGATCCGGCGAAAAGGGCGGGTAATGAGTTCCTGTTCCAGATGCAGGCCATGACCAATATTGAGGTGCTGAACGCTTATGAGGTAAAGAAGATAGTAACGGCGTGCCCGCACTGCTTTAATACCATCAAAAATGAATATCCGGGGCTTGGCGGTACTTATGAAGTAGTACACCACACCCAGTTCCTGAGATCGCTGCTGGACGACGGCAGGCTTACGATAGAGGGCGGTCAGTTCAAGGGGAAGAAAATAACATTCCACGATCCCTGCTACCTTGGCAGGGCGAACAACATTTATGAGGCACCGCGTGACCTGATGGAAAAACTGGATGCCGAGCTGGTGGAAATGAAGCGTTCGCGTGCCAATGGCCTTTGCTGTGGCGCGGGTGGTGCGCAAATGTTCAAGGAGCCGGAACCGGGCAATAAGGACGTGAACGTGGAAAGGACGGAAGACGCCCTGGAAACACAGCCCGATATCATTGCGGCAGGATGCCCATTTTGCAATACGATGCTTACTGATGGCGTCAAAGCGAAGAACAGGGAGCACGATGTTAAAGTTATGGATGTGGCGGAACTGATCGCCAATGCAAAAGATTTATAAGAAAAAGAAATTATGTACGTTCCATTTGATACACTGCCGGAAGAATCCAGGATATGGATCTACCAGTCGAACAGGAAATTTTCTGACGATGAGATGGCAGAGATAGAAACAGCGCTCAAAAACTTCCTCGAGGAGTGGACAGCGCACGGAGCAGGGCTTGAGGCTTCGTACCAATTGAGGTATAACAGGTTCATCATCATAGCCATCAACCAGGGTACGCAGGCTGCAACGGGCTGCTCGATAGATGCTTCGGTACATTTCATCCAGACACTGGAGCAAAAGTATGGTGTAGATCTGCTGGACAAGATGAATGTCACCTTTAAGAATGGTGAGCACATTGCCTATAAGCCGCTCATCGATTTTAAGAAATTGGCAAAAGAAAAGTCGGTATCAGCCAATACCATTGTGTTCAACAATCTGGTTAACACTGTGGGAGAGTGGCAGGAGTACTGGGAAGTCCCGGCGGGCGAGAGCTGGCACAGCCGTTTTTTTTAAAACGCACCGCACATAGGGACAAAATAAGGAATCATCATTATGTAAAAGGTAGTGGTGATTTTATCATTTTAAATAAACAGAGCAGTTTTGAAGAGATATTTGGTTTTAGTTTTACTGTTTGCCGTTGCATTTGCATCGGCACAGAAGACAGTGGGGTTTGAAGATCATGCCGATGCGGGTGAGCAAAAATGGGTGGACAGTATATACAACAGCCTTTCGTTTGATGAGAGGGTGGGACAGTTGTTCATGATCGCTGCCTATTCCAACAAAGACATGGAGCACGTAAAAGGTATCGACAAGCTGGTACAGGATTATAAGGTGGGCGGGCTCATCTTTTTCCAGGGAGGGCCTGTGCGCCAGGCAAGGCTTACCAACCGCTACCAGTCTGAAGCCAAAGTGCCTTTATTCATTGGCATTGATGCCGAATGGGGGCTTAGCATGAGGCTGGACTCTACCTACCGCTATCCGTGGAACATGACACTGGGCGCGGTGCAGGATATGAAGCTCATCGAAAAGCAAGGGGAACAGATGGCGATACAGGCACGCAGGATGGGCATCCATTTCAACTTTGCCCCGGTGCTGGATGTTAATATCAACCCTGCCAATCCTATCATAGGGAACCGCTCTTTTGGCGAAGATAAGGTCAATGTGACCGAAAGGGCACTGGCCCTGATGCGTGGCATACAGAGCGAAGGGGTTTTTGCTACGGGCAAGCATTTTCCCGGCCATGGCGATACCGGGACCGACTCACATACGTCGCTACCGTACCTGCCGTTTTCGCGAGAAAGGCTTGAGGACGTTGAATTCTATCCTTATAAAAAACTATTCGCCGAAGGGATGTCGAGCATCATGGTGGCGCACCTGAACGTGCCGAGCATAGAGCCTACGCCAAATTATCCGACCTCATTGTCGTATAATGTGGTAACGAACATCGTTAAGAAAGAAATGGGCTTTAAAGGGCTTATTTTCACTGATGCACTGAACATGAAGGGGGCAAGCGGCTATATGGCACCGGGCGATGTAGACCTTGAGGCTTTCCTTGCGGGGAATGACGTGCTGTTGTTCGCAGAAAATGTTCCTGTGGCGATAGAAAAATTCAGGAAGGCCTATACGGATGGTGTTCTGTCCGAGGAAAGGCTGCAGTATTCGGTAAAAAAGATATTGGCCTACAAATATAGGGGTGGGCTGAACAAGTACAAGCCGATTGACCTGAATAACCTGTACCAGGAGCTGAACGGCCACGAGTACGACGACCTGAACTACCAACTGTATGAAAATGCGGTCACTGTGTTGAAGAACGACCAGGAGATCGTGCCTGTTATGGCATTGGAGAACGAAAAGATAGCCTTTGTAAAAATGGGTGATGACGACCACACCGGTTACCTGAACACCCTTCAAAAATATGCAGATGTTACCGAAGTGAAGGAGGATAGCCTGCACCTTTTGAGCAACAGGCTGAAAGAATATTCGACAGTTATCGTGGGCTACCACAAAGCCGACGGCGCTTGGAAAAAACACGACTTTTCATCGAAAGAACTGGTCTGGCTGGATACTATAGCAAAGAACAAAAAAGTGGTACTTACTGTTTTTGCCAAGCCGTATGCCATGAGTGCGATAAAGAATTATACCAATATAGAGGGTGTTATTATGGCGTATCAAAATAACGCCATGTCGCAAACCGTTGCTGCTGAGATAGTGTTTGGTGCGCTTGGGGCAAAAGGTAAACTGCCGGTATCTATTGGTACGGCGTTCAGGGTCAACCACGGTATAATGACGGGGACCACCAACCGCTTGGGCTTTACTACGCCTGAGAATGCCGGGATGAGTTCGAAAGTGCTTGCAAAGATCGACCTGCTGGCTAAAAAGGCCATCGATGAGAAAATGACACCGGGGCTACAGGTGCTGGTGGCGCGCAAGGGTAAGGTGGTGTACCAAAGATCATTTGGGCACCATACATATGACGGCATGACTAAAGTAAAGGATTCGGACATTTATGACGTGGCCTCGCTGACGAAAGTGCTCTCGACCCTGCCAAACATCATGCAATTGTATGATAAGGGAGAAGTGAAGCTTGACGATAAGTTGGGCGAGATGTTGCCGCAGTTTGCCAAAACCGATAAGAAAAAGATCCTTCTTAAGGACATGCTGCTGCATCAGGCGAGGTTCCAGGCATGGATGCCATTCTACCAGGAAACTTTAGATGCCGGAAAGCACCCTGATACTATGTACTACCGTAAAAGCTTTAGTGATGAATTTCCACACCAGGTGGCCGAAAACCTTTACCTGCGCAGGGACTACCCCGATACCATCATTGCGAAGATCGCACAAAGCAAGCTGCTGAAAAAGAAAGAGTACAAGTACAGCGACTTTTCATTTATACTGCTTAAGGAATTTTTGGAGAAGCATACAGGAAAAAAGATAGATGTGCTTAGCGAACAGCAGTTCTACAAGCCATTGGGAGCAGCGTTTACAACGTATAATCCGCTGCATAAATTCGACATGGACGACATCCCGCCAACGGAGATAGACAACTATTTCCGCTACCAGACCATTCAGGGCTATGTACACGACATGGCCGCTGCAATGCAGGACGGGGTAGGGGGGCACGCGGGGTTATTCTCCAATGCTATGGATGTGGCCAAGATCATGCAGATGTACCTGCAGGAGGGTAACTATGGAGGGAAGCAATATTTTTCTGCCAAGACGTTTGAAACCTTTAATACCTGCCATGCCTGCAAGCAGGGCAACCGCCGCGGACTGGGCTTCGACAAGCCGCAGATAGGCAATAACCCGGGCCCGACATGTGGGTGCGTTTCTAAAGAAAGCTTTGGGCATACCGGCTTTACGGGAACGATGGCGTGGGCCGACCCCGAAACAGGCCTTGTGTATGTTTTCCTATCCAACAGGACGTATCCCGAAGCAGGGGAGAACCGCCTGTCTAAAGAGAATATCAGGGAAGATATACAAAAGGTGATACAGGAGGCGATAATAGAATAGCCATTTCAGATCTCAGAACGTAAATCTCAGATCGAGCTTCACTCTTGCTCGATCGTAAATTATAAATAATATAATCGATAAGAATGGGAACGGTCAGCGAGTATATAGGATCACTTTCCGAGGACAGGAAGACTCCAATGCAGAAGCTTAGAGAAGTTATTAATAAAAATTTACCGGAAGGTTTTAAAGAGCAGATGAGCTACGGCATGATAGGCTGGGTGGTGCCACATTCCGCATATGCGCCGGGTTACCATTGCGATCCAAAGCTGCCGCTACCGTTCCTGAGCATTGCCTCGCAAAAGAACTTCATTGCAGTGTACCATATGGGAATGTATGCCAGTCCTGAACTGCTTAACTGGTTCACGGCTGAATACCCCAAATACGTAAAGACCAAACTTGACATGGGCAAAAGCTGTATCCGCTTCAAGAAGCCGGAAGTGATACCCTTTGAACTGATCGGCGAATTGGCGTCTAAAATGACAGTGCAAGGCTGGATCGAATTGTACGAGAAGAACTTGAGGAGATAGATCTTTTCCGCAAAGGAGGCAGAGTGGATAGCGGGACTAACGGGCAGGGATGTGCTTAGCCGGCTGTTACTCAATAACTTTAAATGTAAGGATAATTATTACGTTAATTCGTATTAAGGCACTATTTCGCCTGCTTTTTTTCTGTAATTTCGTTACTTTATTTTTGGAATTATATGAAAATCGCAATAGTATGCTACCCAACCTTTGGCGGGAGCGGGGTAGTAGCCACCGAACTGGGGCTGGAACTCGCACGCCGAGGGCATGAGGTACACTTTATAACCTATAGCCAGCCTGTGCGCCTGGCATTGCTGAACCCCAATATATTTTACCACGAAGTACACGTACCTGAATACCCGCTGTTCCATTACCAGCCGTATGAGCTGGCGCTGTCAAGCAAGCTGGTCGACATGGTGAAGCTACACGGCATCGAACTACTGCATGTACACTATGCCATACCGCATGCCTATGCCGGGTACATGGCCAAGAAAATGCTTAAAGAGCAGGGCATCAGGATCCCAATGGTGACAACCCTGCACGGTACCGACATTACACTTGTAGGGAACCACCCGTTCTATAAGCCTGCGGTGAGCTTCAGCATCAATCACTCGGATATCGTGACCTCCGTTTCGCAGGACCTGAAGGACGAGACCTACAGGCTGTTCGACATTAAGCGCGAGATCTACGTGATACCCAACTTTATTGAGATCGACAACAACAAGATCGACAAGAATTCTGACTGCCACCGCTCCATGATGGCTACCGAAAAGCAAAAGATCGTAACGCACATCAGCAACTTCCGCAAAGTAAAACGAATACCGGACATCATTAAGATTTTCAACGAAATACAAAAAGAGATCCCATCCAAGCTGATGATGGTTGGCGACGGACCCGAAAGGCCGCGCGCCGAACAGCTGTGCCAGGAACTGGGTATTAGCGACAAGGTGATCTTCTTTGGTAACAGCAATGAGATCAGTGAGATACTGTGCTTTAGCGACCTGTTCCTGCTGCCGTCAGAAACCGAGAGTTTCGGGCTGGCGGCACTGGAGGCCATGGCCAGTGGTGTGCCGGTTATATCTACGAACAGCGGCGGTCTTCCTGAAGTAAACCGCGACGGCTACTCGGGCTACCTGGGCAATGTAGGCGACGTGCAATACATGGCCGAAAAAGCAATATCAATACTGAAGGACGACAATGTGCTTTTAGAGTTCAAGCAGAACGCCCTGAAAGTGGCACAGGAGTTTGACATACAGAACATCATGCCGATGTATGAGAAGCTGTATGAAAAGGCGCTGAAGATGCATAAGTAAGCCTATATTCAGACAGGATAAACTTGCCTCGTGCTTTTTATGACTAACTGAACTTTAGAGGCCTTTAAAAGCTTATGCATCTGCAAGGTTAAATATTTCCGCAAATTTCACAGTGTTATTTGATCAAAATTTTTTTGGCATTGCATTTGTATTGTTCCTCGCAACGATCATTAAAACAACATTTATGAAGAAATTTTTTACCCTTGCGGTACTTACCTTAGTGCTTGCCGCCTGTAAGATCAATGTGGTGAACCACATTGCCGTAGACAATGCCATTACCTTCGAGATCCTGAAACAGGAAGCCTATGGTGGGCGCGATAAGGAATCGACCATGGTCATCACATCAAAGAGCCAGCTTAATGGCCTTTACAACGAGCTGGGTTGGAGTGATGTACCTGCAGTTGATTTTGAAAAGAACAATGTTGTAGCACTATTCATGGGACAGAAGAATAGCGGTGGCTATAGCATCGGCGTAAAGAGTATCACTATCGAGAACAATGTCGCAAATATAAAAGTGCTTGAAACCTCACCATCCGGCATGGCGACGATGGCGCTTACCAATCCGTACTGCATTGCCCTGATCCCTAAAACGGAGAAGGTGATCGTAGAGTAGATCTTTGGATATAGGATCGTTCGATTACAGTTCGAACACATAATAAAGGTTGTTTACCGTGTCATTTGAGCGCAACGCAGTGGAGTCTGGAAATTTCAACATATTTCCGCAATTATCTGAGATTCCTCACAACGGGCCTATATTCGAATGAAACCGTAGGCAACCTTTTATTATTTTTTTGTTTCCGGAAATACAGTTTTGGTAGTGTCCCATTCTATCCTGTCAGGATCATAAGGTTCGCCACTCTTTTTATAACGCATCACTATCTTTTCCTCTTCGGTCATGCGCCTTATGATGTGCAGCGCTTTTTTATGTTTATATAGTTGCGTCAGCAGACTGTCTAACGTGGGCGAAGTAAACGTGTCACGGGCTGAAGCGATGATAGCAAAATTCCATTCAAACTCTTTTTTAGCAGCATTCAGCCGGATAAAATCCTTAATTGAATTTTGTGGGATCTCAATGATCTCAGCGGGATGAAGGTTGATGAATTCAGGTTTTGGAACAGATCCATCAGCTACATCTTCACCGCATACCCATCGGGAATATTTCCTTCGTCCGTAAAAGAATATCTTTCCTGTTTCATCAACGATAAAATTCTTATCGGAATAATAATCGGCACTACTGGCGAAACTTCTTTGCCCCTCAGGGAAAGCTTGTAAAATGTCGGGCGCAACGATATGCTCTATTGGCTTTTCGGGAATAGCATCAGCTTCTTTTGGCTTGTTGCAACTTATAAGAATAAGCACAATTATAACTACTGAAAATCTCATCATCAACAAATTGCTATAAAGTAAAAACTCTTTATTCGGAATTATAGTACGGCGAACCTATTATATTTTTCATGGCTTGTTGCAATTAACCTCGCCATTCAAATAAGGAGATACGTTTGTTGCCCAACGTGGGCAATTGTTTCACGACCAAAATTAATTCCCTACGGGAAAATACTGCCCGTCGGGTCAACTGTGCTACCAAAATGTATTTCCTAACGGGAATATTGCAGATTAGCTATACCATAGGGATTCAATTTCGGTTCATAAACGACCTACCGCTTCACAACCAACTCCACAAAAACAGGCAAATGGTCGCTTGGGTAGCGGCAGTCTTTGGAATCGCTCAGGATGGCATATTTTTTCGTTTCCAGGCCAGTTTTTGGGATGAAAATGTAGTCGATGCGCTTTGTTACCGGCTTGTGGAACTCAAAGGCATTGAATGTTCCGGTTGGGCCAAAGTTAAGCTTTGCAGCATCATGGGTGTCGATTAATTCTTTTTTGATCTCGGTCACGGCATCGGTTTCCGGTTCAAGGTTAAAGTCGCCCATCACCACAAATGGCAGGTTCTCCTTGTTGAGCTCCTTTATTTTGCTCAGGATGAGCTTTACGCTTTCCACCCGCGCCACATTGCCCACGTGGTCGAAATGCGTGTTAAACACCCATATCTTTTGTTTGGTATCGCGGTTCTCAAAAAGCCCGTAGGTACACACCCGGTTGTAGGCCGCATCCCAGCCTTTGGACGGCACGCCGGGTGTTGGCGACAGCCAGAAAGTAGACTGCTGCAGTATCTTAAACTTTTTATCCTTGTAAAAAATGGCCGAGTATTCCCCTTTGTCCTTACCATCATCACGGCCGACGCCGATGGGCTTATGATCGCTAAGTATACTGTCCAGGTAGGTCATTTGCTGTGGCAATGCCTCCTGTACACCAAGGAAATCAGGATCGTAAAACTTCACCTGGGTAGCCAGCAGTTCCTTGCGGTTGCCCCAACGGTTATCGCCGTCGCTGGCAATGTCCAGGCGGATGTTGTAACTCATTACTTTGTAGGAGGTCTGTGCGGTGGCTGCGAATGTTGCAAGCATAAGGATAAGAAAGTAGTGTTTCATGGTTATTCGGTTTCAGAAGGTAGGTAGCCGTGGGCGGCGAGGTCGTTCCTGTCGTTGATGTTTAATATTTTGCCGTCCTTCAGCATCAGGTTCCTGTCAGTTACCGAAAATACGTCATCATAATAATGATCGGTAATAATTATCCCTTTTTTTGCCTTCAATTCAAATAAGAGCTCTTTTATCAGGTCTTTGTACAGCGGCTCCACCATCGAGAAAGGCTCATCCAGCATCAGGAACGGGTGGGGGAGGTGCCCCACGAGCAGCAGCTCAAAATAACGCAGTTCGCCCATCGAGAGGTTGCCGGCACGGGTGTTGGCCATCTTTTCGATCCCGGGCGAATGGAAGACCTTGTCCTGTTCGTTGCCGTTGTAGTAAAGTGGGATGATGTCGCGCACCTTGAGGTTCTTCGGCAGGAAAGGGTCTTGTGGTAGGTAGCCGATCTGGCCATCGGGTATCACTGTATTTGGAGCTATTGTTTTGCTGTTAAATGACAATCGTATCGAATCAGCTTTCATAGTGCCGAAAAGCAGTTTCAACAGCGTAGACTTCCCGCAGCCATTTCTTCCGAAAATGCCAAGGATCTCTCCGGCCTGACAGCTAAGATCCACATTGTCAAGAACTATTTTCCTGCCAAAGGATTTAGTAAGGGCATTTACAGAAAGTGTGTTCATGTTCACAAAACGATAAAGGCAATGGTAAAGATCAGGCTGGCAGGGACCAGGTTAACTGCAAATGTCATGACGGCCAGCTTTTGGCGGGTAAAGCCGATGTTGTTGTAAAAGTAATACTGCTTGCTGAAAAACTTATTGAAAGCAAACAGGCTGAATGCAAAACCTGCCGTACAGAAGATTATGGGCAGCAAAAGTAAATTGCCAAACACTGCCGATGCCGCCGTAAAGCACAGGTTGAACAGCAAGAGGGTAAGGTAATACTGCCGAAAAGCACGCATGGGCTATGGTATCGATGTCATTCCGTAAAACCGGAACTTCCCGTTGATCTTGATGAAGCGGAAGCTGTGGCTGGTACCCAAGTGGTTTTTAGAGAGCTCTCCTTTCTTGTAGGTCTCGACCCAAACTTCATAGATCTTCAGGTCTTTCGGGTAATCTTTCGGGACAACTTTGGGTTTAAAATCCTCCACGATCACCGAGCTGAAGGAATAGCCTTTCTTGGACATTGCCTTGTATACAGGCGATTCGGTAAACTTTTTCGAGATGACAGCGAAGAAAAATTCTGCCGGAACAAATACTGCGCCCTTGGCCGATTCGTTTGAACCCACACAATCCACACAGTCTAATTCTTTACAGCTTAGTGCCAAAAATGCGTTCTTATCGCCTTTTTGAAGTGCGTCCACCAACGCTATGAAGTTCTTGTCCAGTGCATCCCATTCCGCCTGGGTGGTAGCTTTTACCGGCGCCGGGTTCTGTTGGGCCCGGCTTATGCCGAAAATTAAAAGGCAAAACAGTAGGGTGATTTTTTTCATTGCTTTTTTTGGCTTTTACTATAGAACGGTAAAATTAGGATTTATTTTGTGAATGCAAAATGTGAAGCTGTTTAAACCACAGGGTTATTATTTTACCACAAGGAGCACAAAGATCTTTATGATGTAGATAAAGCTGTGCGCTAGATCAAAAAGTGAAACACAGCCTTTTTGTGTCCTTTGTGAAGATCTTTGTGCCTTTGTGGTAAAAAAATCGAAGAAAATCACTCAAGCGCAATAAACTTCCCCTTCGGATCGACGAGAAATGTATCCTCCCCTTTGCGGAATTTCATATTCCCTTTTTCGGTAAAGTGTACATTATCGTACTCAAAGGGCACCAGCACATTGCCCTTAAAGTCAAGGCTGCCCCATTTGCCGTTAAGGTTTGCGATTATAGTTGGCCTTTCCGGCCAGTTATGTGCCTGGTCGTATGCAACAGGGATAATGATCTTGCCGGACGCATTGGCATAACCGTATTTATTATTTTGCACCAACTGTACCAACCCATTACTAAAATTGCCTGCATGCTGAAACTCTACAGGGATGACTATCTTGCCATCCAGCGTCAATACTCCCATTTTGCGTTCACGGTATACGCCTACGAGGTTGCCCTCAAACCACCTGATACTTTCACTATGGAAGAGGTATTCTTTTTTTGTCTGGAGATTGATGAGTGCATCTTTATTATCTACTATGACCTGTGCAAAGCCATTGTAAATTCTGGTTATATTCTGATATTTGAAAGATAAAAGCTCTTTACCATTCGCATCAATGAGGGCATACTTGCCATCGGGCAATTCTGCAATGATGTGATCGTCCAATTGCTTTATCTTATCGTAGGCCATTGCTACGGTGACCTTCCCATTCCTGTCCATAAGCCCATGCATATTGTTAATGGCTACTAAGAAATGCGTACTGCTAAACGTTTCGATCTTGTCATAGATAAATTCCGATACTTCACGGCCGTCGGCACCCACCAGGCCAAATACTCTTCTCCCATTAATTAGTTTTGCGGCAAGGCGAATATCGCCTTTAATGGAATTATGAACTTCATAGTATTTAAAATCGGTGATCTGCTTACCGTTGTTATCCATCAGTGCCCACAGCCGTTCGCTGTTCATACCCGAAAAACCCTCATCCTGATGTTCTATCGCATCATACAGCAGTGGTGTTACCTCGTTATACAACGTATCGAGTAGCCCGAACTTGTCGCCTTTTCTATAAATAAAGTGGTGGTCTGCAATGGGATAATAGACATTTTGGATATCATCATATTCCATCTTACGGCGCACTTTCCCATTGCTTTCTATGAGCACATAATATCCGTCCTTATACCCAAAAAATAAACCATTGCCTTTGTACTCGAGTATTTTATATCTTGTTGGTAAAAGTACTTTATGGTCTTCCCCATATACTCCATGCAGGTTGTTTAGCGTCACGAAATACATTGAACCTGCATATTGCAGCCGCTCGAATTTTGGCTCAAGTAATATGTTACCCAACGTATCCATCAGGCCTTTTTTCCCACTTTCGTATATTTTTATGACAAAGTTCGGAAGTTGTTCTTCCGGCTCCAGCATGCCGTGTGGTGTCCGCATCATCCCGGAGCCAAGGTTCAACGAGTGCGGTATAGTTTTGACCTTTCCCGGTGGTAGCAGCTGCGACTCGTCAAAAGGATAAGGGCAGTACCGTTTCAGTATTTTTCCCGATGTGTCGCGGATGAAATAGATGTTGGCCGTGGGCATGCCCCGTAATACCATGTCAGGGGTAAGCGCTCGTGGCGGCATTTGGGCAACCTGCATGCGGGAATGGTTCAGCATGTCGACTTTTACGATCTGGATGCCATTATAAAAATTGTAGTAAATGATGGCTGGCTTTGTTTCCTTTTGCTTAAACTGGAAACCTTCCTGCGCCGCAGACAACAAGGGAAATAACAGCAGGATGCTCTTAAGGAAAACAGTCGTAGTAAAATTCAACCACATTGGCACATAGGGTTTGGTATAATGGTTAAGCACATATAACTTCAAACTCTGTGCCATTGATCCGCGATCTGTTTAACCAGAAAAGCAAAAACGCCGGTTAGTACCAGCGTTTTTTATTTTGTTTGGAGGCTTCCGATTTTCTGGAATTGCCCTGGCCCGTCTTTTTCTTGTTGCGAAGGTCGGGTTTCTTTTCCGCATCCGGTTTTTCTGAAGCTTCTTCCCCCATTCCGTACGGGTATGGATGCCCATCTATAACCTTTATCTTCAGGCGGATAAGCTTCTCAATGTCCTTTAAGTATGGCTGCTCATCTTTGGCACAGAATGATATGGCCAATCCTTCATTCCCTGCACGCCCGGTACGGCCTATACGGTGTACGTAAGTTTCCGGAATGTTCGGCAGGTCAAAATTGATCACATAAGGCAGGCTCTCGATGTCGATGCCGCGTGCCGCGATGTCGGTGGCTACAAGTACAGACACTTCCTTATTCTTAAAGCCATCCAGTACGCGTACCCTGGCATTCTGCGATTTGTCACCGTGGATGGCCTCGGCATGCACGCCGTTCTTCTTCAGGGCTTTTACCACGTTATCGGCGCCATGCTTGGTACGGGTGAACACCAGTACGTTCGACAGGTTCTCGTTCCGTATCAGGTGGTAAAGCAGCTTGCGCTTATCGCCTTTGTCTACAAAATAGATCTGTTGCTTTACCCTTTCGGCAGTAGATGATACGGGTGTTACCGAAACGTATTTAGGGTCGGTAAGGAAGCTGTCGGCCAGTTCGCGTATCGCTATCGGCATGGTAGCCGAGAACAGTAATGTCTGCCTGTTATCGGGCGTAAGCTTGATGATCTTTTTAACATCGTTGATAAAGCCCATGTCAAGCATCTGGTCGGCTTCATCCAGAACCAGCGTATGCAGGTGGTCCAGGTTTATGAACCCCTGTTTGTGCAGGTCGAGAAGCCTTCCCGGCGTAGCGATGAGCACGTCAACGCCTTTCTTTAGCTGGTCAGTTTGTGAGACCTGGTTCACGCCACCGAATATGGTCAGCTGGCGGATATTGGTATATTTTCCGTAGGTTTCAAAGCTTTCGCCTATCTGTAGTGCCAGTTCGCGCGTAGGTGTTACTACCAGTGTCCGGATGTACTTTACCTTTTTAGCCGAACCAACAATGCGGTGCAGCGAGTTAAGGATGGGGATGGCAAACGCTGCGGTTTTCCCGGTACCTGTCTGTGCACAGCCTACAAGGTCGGTCCCTTCAAGAATGATGGGAATGGCCTGCTGCTGTATCGGGGTTGGAGCCTCATAACCTTCATCGGCCAGGGCTTGTTGTATATTTTTAAGTAAATTAAGGTCTTCGAATTTCATTGTAAATTAAATAAGCACTTGTAATTAATGTGCTAACGATCGGCAAAGATACGATTTATATTTGAGTGTGGGCTATTAACAGTAGATCAGGGCATTGCCTAACTATAGTAACGCTCTCTACATTTTACTCTTCGCCTTCATAAAATCGGTCACCAGGTAGGCCATGAGCTTCCCTGTAAGGTGGCTGTTCTTGTCGCTGCCCAGATCTGGCGCGCCTTCGCACAGGTGCAGGTAGGCGGCATTTTCCTGCTCACCCATGAAATGGATGAACTTGCGGGCCTTTTCTACACTAAACCCCGCGGGCGTCATGGCGCTGCTGGCTACATTTGGCAGGGAATCGAGGTCAATCTCAACACCAAAAGGTGTATCGCCAATAAAGTTGATCGCGTGGATGATCTCGGCAGTAAAGCTTTTCTCCTCGCGTATGGCGATCTGCTCGTAGGTATTGAACTTGATGCGCGTATGGTTTTCCTTAATGGTTTCCATCACGGCTTTGGACGTATAGTTCTCGTGCAGCCCGAAGATGAAGTAATTCTTCAGGAACCCTTCCTCATAAGCATAGGTAAAGCCGTTGCCGCTGTGCCTGCCCTCAAGCATCCTGAAGTCGGTATGCGCGTCAAAATTGATCGCATTTACCGGCTTTCCTTTGGCAAGCGCGGTACCCTTAATATTGCCATAGGCGTTATTGTGGCCTCCGCCAATGATAATGGGGATCTTTCCGGCAAGCAATATTTTGCATACGATGTGCGATACGATCTTATCGATGCGCACAACGAGTTCCGACAGTTTTTTGCGTCCTTCTTTGGTGCCGGCATCCAGCATTGTGGCTTCCTGCATGGCTTCGGCAACATCCACATGGCCCAGTATTAGCAGCTTGTTGCCCTTAAGGAACTTGTTGTGCTGCAGGTTGACAATGCTTCTTAGTGCCGACTCCCATGCTGATGCCGCGCCCGGCCTGCCGTAATTGGCACGCACCCCAATGTCTTCGGGTATGCCGAACATGACAAACTCTGCTTCGTCGGCCTTGATATGCTCCCAAATGTCTGTTTCTGTGGAGACTGTGTGAATTCTCTCACCGAATTTTACCTCGCCGCTGCGCTGTGAGGTATACTTTGTCAGGTCATTGACCGTGAAGAGGACGATGTTTTCCATAGGTGTTTTCTTGCCTCCAAAAATAGTATTTTCACTTAATTTTGAGTTAAAAAGGGAAGGTTAAATTAAAATATATATAAATTTGGGAAAAATATTATAAGATGGAAAATCAGAAAAGCAATTCGAGTTTAAAGGCTATCATAGTAGTTTTATCTATATTATTGGTTGGTAGTCTGGCATTTATGTACAAAATGAGCACTGATAAAGATGAAGTGCAAACGGAACTGGATAAGACCATTACCACAAAGGGTGAGCTTGAAGCAGAATTGAAGGATAAGATCGCGAGCTATGATGCTGCAATAGCAGAGAACACAGGGCTTAAAGGTGAACTGGAGGCAGAAAGGGCAAAGATCGTTGACCTTTTGGCACAGGTTGAAAGATCAAAAGGTGATGCTGCGTCACTTCGCAAGTTTAAGAATGATTACATCAAGCTTAAAAGAAGTTACGATGAACTGATGGCAGAAAACACAAAGCTGAAAGAAGAGAACGCAACTCTTACTACACAGCGCGACAGCACAAGGACCGCACTTGACGATTCGAAGAGATATAATGATACATTAGTAAACCAGAATGATAACCTGAGCAAAACGGTTGAAAAAGCCCAAAAGCTGCAGATCATTAACGTGCATACGCAGCCTTATAAGGAGAGGAGTTCAGGCAAGCTGATCCAGACCGATAAAGCCAGCAGGGTTGACAAGGTACGCATTACCTTTACCATTGCGGCTAACGAAGTAGCACCTGCGGGAACAAGGGCATACTATGTACAGATCATCGATCCTAAGAACAACGTGATAGGGGATAAGGCCACCGAGACATTTGGGGACTACAACCTTACCTATAGCTTTATAACCAATGCCGCCTTTGAAAACAAGACGATCACGGTAAACGAGCTTATATCAGGCAAGGACTTTGCGAAAGGGCTTTACCATGTAAACATCTTTGACAAAGGCCAGCTGGTAGCCAATACTACATTCACATTAAAATAAGACGCAATTTCATAAAGGGGAAAAAGGGAACCGAAAGGTTCCCTTTTTTTTATATGCAAATTATTTAGGTGGATGTTAAACCAGGTTTCCTTCAATAACCACGCTTTCGATCAAATTGCTCCCAAAGGCATAAGGCAGCTGATAGTAAGATGTAAGAGGCTTGGTAATGATCAGGTTTGCGCGCTTGCCTTTCGTAATGCTTCCATGACTGTCGCTCAATCCCATGGCATACGCCCCGTTGATGGTGGCGGCATTAATGGCTTCTTCGGGTGTCATCTTCATCTTGATGCAGGCTGTGGCAACTACCAGATTCATATTGCCCGATGGCGTTGTGCCGGGGTTGAAGTCGGTAGCCAGCGCTAATGGCAGCCCTGCCTCGAGCATTTTCCGCGCAGGCGTATAAGGTATGCTGATGAAGAACGAGCATGTAGGAAGTGCTACGGGCATGGTATCACTGCCTTTCAGCGCTTCAATATCCTCATCCGTCACTATTTCAAGATGATCAACGCTCAGGGCGTTGTGTTTTACACAGGCAGCAATGCCGTTTATCGCGGTGAACTGGTTTACGTGTATCTTCGCCGGAAGCCCGTAGTGTTTTCCCGCTTCCATGATGCGTTCCGATTCTTCAACAGAAAAATAGCCCGTTTCAAGGAAAGCGTCAATATAGTCAGCTAGTTTTTCTTCGTCGATCTTTGGCAGCATCTCATTGATGATAAGGTCGATATAACCGGTATGGTTCTCTTTATATTCCTTCGGGAAAGCATGCGCCCCCAGGAATGTAGCTTTGATGGCAATAGGATATTCCTGCTTCAGGCGCTTTATCACACGCAGCATCTTGAGCTCGCCGTCAACAGTAAGCCCGTAGCCCGACTTGATCTCGACCGCTCCCGTGCCCAGCCTCATCACTTCTTCCAGCCTTTGGCGCGATTGGTCGTATATTTCATCCTCAGTTGATCCATTCAGTTTTTTGGCAGAGTTCAATATTCCCCCGCCGCGGTTGGCGATCTCCTCGTAGCTCAGCCCATTGATACGGTCTACGAATTCCTGTTCCCGGTTACCGGCATAAACGATGTGCGTATGGCTATCACACCAGGCGGGCAGGACGGTCTTTCCGGTGGCATCGATAATTTGCGCACCTTCGATATGGGGGCAGCTCTCCATTGGGCCGAGGTCTTTAATAAGTTTTCCTTCTATTAAAAGCCATGCATTTCGAAGTAAAGGCAGATCTGCCATTTCGCTCCCTGAAACTTTTGTAATGCCGGCTTCGCGTACCTGCAGAAGTTCCTTGATATTTGTAATTAAGATCGCCATGAATTAAACTTTTGGTAAAAATAGAATGGATTTTAAAAAACTCCTATATTTATATAAAGAAATACAACGTGGAGCGAATAAAATACCGGCACGTACGTAAAGTGCAGCCCGATTACTTTGAATATACCGGCGAATATAAGACCGACCCTGTAGATATGCAGCTTTTCGTTTTTAATGAGGAAGGCTATGAAGAATACCGCAATGTATCGCTGGAAAGGGTAGTGCAGGAGTGTAAGGACGAACGCCAGATCAACGACATCAAGTGGCTGAACGTGCACGGCCTGCACGATACAAAGCTTATCAAGCAGATAGGCGATCTTTTCCATGTAGACAGCCTTATTGTGGGCGACATTCTGAATACTTCCCGCCGAACACGCATTGAAGAACTGGGCGATGTGCTGTTTTTCAGCATAAAGTCGGTATTGCCCGAGGAAGAAGAAAACACGGTAAAGACCGAGCAGGTGAGCTTCCTGCTGAAAGATATTGTGATCGTGTCGTTCCAGGAAAAAAGGAGTGATTATTTTGCACATATCAGGGAGCGCATCCGTACCGGCACGGGCATTGTACGCAAAAAAAAGAACGATTACCTGCTGTACCTGATGCTCGATGCCATCATGGAGAATTTTTTCATTACCATCGAAAATTATGAGGATAAAGTAGAGGCATTAAGTGTTGGCGGAAAGGTAAGTTATAAGGCCGATTTTATTTCGGGTATCGAAAGGATGCGCGATAACCTCAATTACATCAAACGGGCCATCACGCCGCTTCGCGATGCCTTATACAAGCTGAAAAGCGCCAAGGATGAAGATGATATAGAGACGATAGGTAAGCATACGCATACTTACTTTGCACGCCTGCACCAAAAGTGCCTTGAACTGCTCGATCAGGTGGAATATGATATGACATCGCTGGATAGCGCGTCCAATTTTCATTTTTCATTGCAGAGCCAGCGTATGAACCAGATCATGAAGACGCTCACGATATTTTCGGTCATCTTCATGCCGCTCACCTTCATTGTAGGCGTCTATGGTATGAACTTCGAGAACATCCCCGAATTGAAAAGCGAGCATGGCTATTATTGGGTGTGGGGGATAATGGTGGCAATAACCATCGTGATGGTGATCTATTTCAGGCGGAAGAAGTGGTTTTAAGTCATTTCACGATTCCAATGGCTATCGGGATCGTTTAAAAACCTATTCGAAAAGCAACTGCATAAACATCAGATCAAGCCATTTCCCAAACTTATACCCTGCCTCTTTGATTACCCCGGTCTCCGTAAACCCGAATTTCTTATGGAATGCGATACTTCCAATATTGCTCGCATCAATACCGCCTACCATACAATGGTAGCCGCCTTCTTTCGCCAGGCGTATCAGCTCTGCGAGCAGTAGCCTACCGACGCCTTTACCTTCCTGCCCCGGCGCCACGTAAACCGAATGCTCAATGGTAAACATATATCCCTGCTTAAACCGGAACGGGCCGTACGTACCATACCCTACAACTCGGTCACCCTCCAAAGCCACGATAACCGGCCAGCGGCCATCCTGTTTTTCGGCAAACCACGTTTCGATGTACTCATAGGGTTTGGGGTCATGATCATATAGTGCCGTGCTGTGCAGGATATTGTGGTTTACGATGTCGAGTATGCCGTTGAGGTCGGCGAAGGTAGCGGGGAGAATTTTAATTTCCATGATCAAATATACTCAATTCGGTTTTTTGGTAGTAACCAATTTGCGAAATACAATAATTGCTAAGCTCTGAATGATCTTCATATAAAAAAAGACCGTCGCAAGACGGCCTTTTTTATATCATTTGAAATGGATTACTTCAATGAACCCACCATATCCTCAGGCTTCACCCAGGCATCAAAATCCTCAGGGGTCACATAGCCAAGGCGTACGGCCTCATCTTTTAGCGTAGTGCCGTTTTTGTGGGCGGTTTGCGCAATTTCGGCAGCTTTATAGTAGCCGATCTTCGTGTTCAGCGCGGTAACCAGCATCAGTGAATTGTCTACCAGCTCCTTGATACGGGTGTAATTCGGCTCGATGCCCTGTGCACAGTGCTCGTCGAACGACACGCACGCATCGCCCAAAAGCCTTGCCGACTGCAGGAAGTTGGCAGCCATGAGCGGCTTGAACACGTTAAGCTCATAGTGGCCCTGTGTTCCGCCGATAGTGATGGCCACATCGTTACCCATAACCTGCGCGCACACCATGGTCATGGCCTCGCACTGGGTAGGGTTTACCTTGCCCGGCATGATAGACGATCCCGGCTCGTTCTCAGGGATGAATATCTCACCAATACCCGAGCGCGGCCCCGATGCCATCATACGGATGTCATTAGCGATCTTGTTAAGCGATACCGCAAGCTGCTTCAGCGCGCCGTGTGTTTCCACGATGGCATCGTGTGCAGCAAGTGCTTCAAATTTATTTTCTGCGGTCACGAACGGGTGACCTGTAAATTTGGCAATGTATTCTGCTACCTTAACATCATAACCGTCAGGGGTATTAAGACCTGTACCTACGGCAGTTCCGCCAAGGGCAACTTCGCCAAGGTGTGCCAGCGTATTTTTAACTGCTTTAAGGCCGTAGTTCAGCTGTGCCACATAGCCCGAAAGTTCCTGCCCAAGAGTTAGGGGAGTAGCATCCATAAGGTGCGTGCGGCCGATCTTTACCACGTTCATATATTCCTCCGACTTCTTTTTCAGCGTATCGCGAAGTTTTTCAACGCCAGGTATGGTTACTTCAACAACTGCCTTGTATGCCGCGATGTGCATCCCTGTAGGGTAGGTGTCGTTAGAGGATTGCGACTTGTTCACATCGTCATTGGCTTTCAATACTGGTTCGCCCTCGCCGATCTTGCCTCCGGCTAAGACCTGTGCGCGGTTGGCCACTACTTCGTTTACGTTCATGTTGCTCTGCGTGCCCGAACCTGTCTGCCAGATCACCAAAGGGAACTGGTCATCAAGCTTGCCTTCCAGTATCTCGTCGCATACCTGGCCTATGGCATCGCGTTTTTCAGCAGAAAGTACACCAAGGTCGTGGTTAGCATAGGCAGCCGCTTTTTTCAGGTAGGCAAAACCGTTCACTATCTCCTTTGGCATTGAACCCGACGGGCCTATCTTAAAGTTATTCCTTGAACGTTCGGTTTGCGCGCCCCAGTACTTGTCGGCAGGCACCTGCACTTCACCCATGGTGTCTTTTTCGATCCTGTATTCCATTTTTTCAGAATGTTTTATTGTTGTATTTGTTTGTATATTATAGTTTCCTAATTGCCTGACAAAGTGTGCGGCGATCATGAAAGCCTGCCAAAATTAAGCATTCCCCAAACGTATAAAAAATGATTTCGTAAATAAATTTGCTGTTTTTTTGTGCCTGGGTGTTGGTCAAAAAAAATATTCCCACTATCTTTGAACCTGAATTTAATAAGCACCATTATGGAATTTTCACAATATTTAGGTTTTCTCGCTTTCCTTACTATCGCCACCATAGGTTTTTGGCTGATGATGTTCCTCGTAGGTTTTGTTGGCTACTGGGTTACCGGTGCGGCAGTTGAATTGATCAAAGAGAAACAAGCTGAGAAAAAGCTTAAAGAACGCGCCTAATTGCTTTATCAATATACACCAGATCCCGCCTTGTGCGGGATCTTTTGTTTATGATGGTTAAAACACCTCCATCGCCAGCTCTGCATTGATCATGGCGCCCGCTTTCATCCCAGATCCCACGGCTATCGCCACCGCCCTTTGGCCATTAGTGCAATCACCCGACGCAAATACTCCGGCAACATTCGTACGCTGCATATCGTCCACCTGTATCAGGCCAAATTCATTAATTGTACACCCCAGCTTTTCGGGAATGTCAGTATGCTGCACATTCACAGGTTTCGAATAGATCGCCTCCATGCTTTGGCGGCTGCCGTCTTCAAAAACAATACTGTTCGCATAACCAGCTGTATGATCAAGTTCGGCGATCCTCACTTCATTAATGCTGATGTTATTTTTAGCGAACTTCTCTAATTGTTCCGTTGTGAATTCTGCTTTGCCATTGGTATAAATGCTGAGGTTGTCCGTCAATTGCGATACCAATAGCGCATAGTGATATGCAACATCACCATTGGCCAGTATTCCTGTCTTTTTGCCGCGAACCTCATAGCCGTGACAGTAGGGGCAATGCACGACCGACTTCGCCCAGCATTCCGCAAAGCCTTTAATGTCCGGCATGATGTCGATCACACCTGTCGCCACAAGCAGTTTTTTTGAGTCATAAGCTATTCCCGATACCGTTACTACTTCAAACCCTTCATCTGTCTTTAAGGCATCCTTCGCGGTATCGGTGACGAATTCCACTGTAGGGTAAGCCAGCACCTGTTCTTTGGCCTTCGCCGAAATATCGCCGGGAACGGCGCCATCGTGCGTAATGAAATTGTGCGAGTGCGGTGTAAAACGGTTGCATGGCTTCCCGCTGTCGATAATGAGCACGTTGCGTAGTGTCCGTCCTAATGCCATGGCCGCCGACATCCCGCTGTAGCTCCCGCCGATGATGATAACGTCGTATTTTTTCATGATGATTATATTTGTGGATGTATGTTATTGATAGTGCCACGTTTGAGTCAGCACGTCCCGTCTCCCTCTCCTTTGGAGAGGGCCGGGGGAGAGGACAAACTTTATTTTGCAAATATAAATGAATTTCGTATTATTGCAACATAATTGCATTAATTATGAAACGCCGCAATACACCTGCCAAGAACACCATACTCAACCTGCTGAAAAAAGCGGGCAATGCGCTGAGCCAGGAAATGATAGAAGCCGAAGTGAAAGGTGAAATGGACCGCGTGACCATCTATAGGGTGCTGAACAGCTTTTGCGAGGACGGCGTGACCCACCGAATCCTGAGTGACGAAGGCAAATACTACTTTGCCCTGTGCCTGGACTGCGGCGACCACGATCACCATACGCACGACCACTTCCATTTCCGTTGCGTAGGGTGCCAAAAGGTGGAATGCCTTGAAGAGCAGGTTACGGTACAGTTGCCGCAAGGCTACCGGAAGGAAAGCATCAGCAGCTGGGTAACGGGTTACTGTGCTGCGTGCTCGTAAATAATGGGATAGAGTAAGAGGGCATGAGTGAAGCTCGGCCTTAAATTTTTCGCGTAAAAATCAAGGCAAGGTTCAGCGTTGGGTGAAGGAGAATGACCCACGACCGGCGCGTAGGAGGCCGCGGCTTGGGTAGCTGGGGAGAAGTTTTGTGTAGATTTTAAGTAAAAAATTTGGGAGCCTTGAATTTTTGCTTCTTTTGTTTCAAGACAAAAGAACAAGGATTGGAACAATTTTTGTAATTTTGCACCTCGAAAACAAGGAGAAAGAAAATGTTAGACAGGCTACAATACATAAAGCAGCGTTTTGACGAGGTATCTGACCTCGTTATCCAGCCGGACATCATTGCCGACCAGAAGCGCTATGTACAACTCAATAAAGAATATAAAGACCTTAAGGCACTCGTAGACAAACGTGAGGAATACCTTACCGTAACGGGCAACCTGAAAGAGGCACAGGAAATAATCGCCGACGGCAGCGATGCGGAAATGGTCGAAATGGCCAAGATGCAGCTGGACGAAGCTAAGGAAAGGCTTCCGCAACTGGAGGACGAGATCAGGTTCCTGCTGATCCCGAAAGATGCAGAAGATGCCAAGAACGTAATGGTCGAGGTCCGTGCCGGTGCAGGTGGCGACGAGGCCAGTATCTTTGCGGGCGACCTTTTCAGGATGTATACCAAATACTGCGAGAGCAGGGGGTGGCGCACCAGCGTGGTCGACATGAACGAAGGTACCTCGGGCGGCTTCAAGGAAGTTATCTTTGAAGTTACAGGTGAGGATGTATACGGCACCCTGAAGTTCGAGGCCGGCGTACACCGCGTACAGCGTGTGCCGCAAACCGAGACACAAGGGCGCGTGCACACCTCGGCGGCAACCGTTATGGTACTTCCGGAAGCTGAGGAGTTCGACGTGCAGATCGATATGAACGATGTGCGTATCGACTTCTTCTGTTCCTCAGGGCCGGGTGGGCAGTCGGTGAACACGACCAAGTCGGCCGTACGTATGACGCACATCCCAACAGGACTTGTGGCACAGTGCCAGGACGAAAAGTCGCAGCATAAGAACAAGGACAAGGCGCTGCAGGTACTGCGTTCACGCCTGTACGAAATGGAACTTGCCAAAAAGCAGGAGGAAGACGCCAAAAAGCGTTCGTCGCAGGTAAGCAGCGGCGACCGTTCGGCCAAGATACGCACCTACAACTACTCGCAGGGGCGCATCACCGACCACAGGATCGGCCTCAGCATCTTCGACCTTGACGGCTTCATGAACGGCAACATCCAGAAAATGATCGAGGAGCTCCAGCTCGTAAACAACACCGAAAAGCTTAAAGAAAGCGAAGTATATTAATAAGGATCCCGGCGTGAGTCGGGATTTTTTTTGGCAACCTGTCATTGCGAGGAGGCACGACGAAGCAATCTTTCTGTTCCATTTCGACCGTAGTGCGGAGTGGAGAAATCTCTTAATCCGCGAGTCCTCACCCCGGCCCCTCTCAGAAGGAGGGGGGCGAGACGTGCTTACTCAAACTCTTTAATTGTGTGACCCTTCGGGCAGGAGTGAAGCTCATTCCCCTCACCTGGAGGGATGCCTGAAAGGCGGGGTGGTTAAAATCAACTCAAAACAAAACATCGGAATTAATAGTATATTTGGGACATAAATTCGACACACTCCGTAATCATGGAAAAGAGTAGCCGCACCGAACACATGCAAAAGATCATTGATGCCATGGCAAAGGTCAGTGACTACCTTATTGCATACAAAAAGCGCATGGACAGTCCGCTGGTAGTAAGCCAGAACGGCAAGATCGTTCATATCAAGCCGTGGCTCAAGGAAGCTGATGCCGCTAAAAATAAGTAAGCCTCCTTGGGGAGGTTTTTTCTTTTTCCATTTCGAACGGAGGCAGTGGAGAGAGAAATCTCAATTTTCTTTATCTTTGGGCATTCCGCTCCACTGCGTTACGCGTCGGGCTTTCGACTTTATCTGCCTCCGCATGCTACGGCAGGATAGGGGTCGTGTAAGGGATGGGGGTGGATGTAATTTTGGGTGCTTAGCAAAAGCATTTGCTTATACTGTAAGTTGCACGAAAGTGATTTTCGTGTAGCAGTGATCACATTACTCCAAAGAATAATTTATAACGGCTCGAATTAATGTTTTTACAGAATGGCTACAATTTTTAAATTCAAATATTTCAAGCGCATTTTCACCTAGTTTTTGAAATGAGTTACTAATGAGAGCGTGAATAAATGATTGCGTACTTGAATCAACTTTTTTAAAGTCAATGATAATTTTCTCACCATTTTCTATAGCAATATCAATAACTTCTTTTCTAAGTTTAGCTGCAGTATCTTTATTTTCAGCGAACATTCCTGTTAAAGAAAATATATTTATTTCTTTCATGTAAAATTTATTCTTTTATAATAATCTTTCTGAGTATTTTTTACCCCTAACTGATATGCTTTTCCGATGTTTTCTATTAGATTATTGAACGCTTTTTCATCAGAAATGTGAATGTCGATTCCGACAAGTGTGCCGTGAAAATATGGTAGATTATTTTTAATTTTTGCCCTATCTTTTTTAGGGTCAGGTATATATTCTATTTGTGAGCCAGCCTTCGAAGTTAATAATTTAAAATAAGATGTTCCAGAATAAATTAGAAAATGGTTTCGTGTTGCTTTTGCTATACTCTTTGTAAAGAAAAGGCCTGCCCCTGCATTCTGTTCATTACCACCTATTCGCTTTGTGCTACCTGTAATTCCTGGCGTAATTGCTTTTAATATAGCCTCCTCATCTGATTTTATAGAATGATGCTTACGCAAACTTTGTTTTAACCCAACTCCAGCATCGGAAATTCCAATCAGAATTTTTTTCTTTTTCTTATTATAGCTAGCACAAACATTTGCACCGAATCTAGACTCAGAGTGTTCGAGTACATTTCTGATGAGTTCACTAAAAACATGTTTTATTGCTCGTGAATTATCTCTAGAGGTATGTAATATAGGATCAATTGTTTTGATAAAACTTTCTAATTCTTGTCCATTTGTAATTTTTTTAAGTGGAATAAAGCGACCTGTTTCATCATGACTTTTAATGGATTTTGGATCTCTAAACCCCATACAATTGAAGAAGCCCATCCTTTGTAAATATGGGATTGATTTTATATCTGGATTTATGCTTGCATTTCTTGTAATACCATTTTCAGTCCAATAATCTTGTAGAGCAGCATAAAATGCTATGCCTACAGGATGCATAGCAACATATGTTGGATGAAAACTTATATCAACATTTTTGTCAAAAATAAAGTCATTACCTTGAAAAATTGAATCAAAATTTCTTAGCGCTATACTATTTGGAATATGTAATTTTGACATATATAATTTTTACTAGCTGAAATTAATGATTTTTTCTTATATTAATGTTAGAAGTTAAAATTATTATAAATCAATCCTTATTAATTTAGCTCCGGTAGAGCCAGTATCCTGCCGTAGCTACAGAGGCAGATAAGGCGACATCCCGCTGAAAAATTGCGACAGGACAGGAAAGATGTTTAGCAATTGCACTTCAGCCGGCTGGTGCAATAATTCTTATAAGTGCCTATAACACACCCCTAGTCACTCGCAAGCTTCGCTTATGCCTGAGGAAATATTGCTTCGTGCCTCGCAATCACCACCACTTGGAAAAATCGCGCAAATCCGCTAAATCCGCCCCATCTGTGTTTCCTTAAATTTCCCTATTTTTGTACAAACACAACTACCATGACAACACAACAACTGGTTGCTGAAATACAGAACAAAAAATCATTCCTGTGCATCGGCCTCGACGTCGACCTCGACAAGATCCCACCGCACCTCCTTGCCACAGAGGACCCGATCTTTGAGTTCAACAAGGCCATCATCGATGCCACGCACGACCTGGCCGTAGCCTATAAACCCAACACCGCCTTCTACGAAGCGTATGGCCTGAAAGGCTGGCATTCATTGGAGAAAACCATCAATTACCTGAACGAAAAGCACCCCGAGATATTCACCATCGCCGATGCCAAGCGTGGTGACATAGGCAATACCTCGGCCATGTATGCAAAGGCGTTCCTGGAGGACCTCGCATTTGATTCTATCACCGTGGCACCCTACATGGGGAAGGACAGCGTTGAGCCATTCCTTGCGGTTAAGGACAAATTCACGATACTGCTTGCGCTGACCTCCAACGGTGGCGCATTCGATTTCCAGACTCAAAAGACAGACGACGGTGAACTCTATAAAGCTGTGCTCAAAACTTCCCGCAACTGGGAGAACAGTGACAACCTGATGTATGTGATCGGCGCTACCAAGGCAGAGTATTTTACCGAGGTGCGGAAGATCGTGCCCAACAGCTTCCTGCTCGTGCCCGGTGTTGGCGCGCAGGGTGGCAGCCTCAAGGAAGTTTGCCGCTATGGCATGAACGACTTCGTAGGCCTGCTGGTGAACTCGTCCAGGGGTATTATCTATGCCTCTAAAGGCGAAGACTTCGCCGAAAAAGCAAGAGAAGAGGCGCAAAAAATGCAGCAGGAAATGGAGACGATATTATTGGATGCCCAACTCGCAAAGGCACTGAACATCATTTAAAGCTACGACTTGAAAACCTACACCGACCAGACCGGCCATACCATAACGCTTCCCGAAACGCCTAAACGCATTGTTTCCCTTGTCCCCTCGCAAACCGAACTGCTCTACGACCTGGGGCTGGAGGACAGCCTTATTGGCATTACTAAGTTTTGCGTACACCCATACCATTTGAAGTCGGTCAAAAAGATCGTGGGAGGGACCAAGAAGGTGCATTATGAAAAGATACGCCTGCTGCAGCCCGACATCATCATTGCCAACAAGGAGGAGAATACCGAGGAGATCGTCAATAACCTCAGGGAGATCGCCCCGGTGTGGACGACCGATATTATCACGATCCAGGACAGCTTAGATATGATATCGGAGTTCGGGAAGATATTCGCGGTACGCACTGCAGCCGCGCAATTGACGGACAGGATCAATTTTGCCATCACAGACTTCAAAAAGTTCATGGCAGGGAAGGGGTGGCTCAAAACGGTATATTTTATCTGGAAGGAACCGTACATGGTGGCGGGTAAGGAAACGTTCATCAACGAAATGATGAAGCTGAACCACTTTACCAACATTTACGAAGAGCGTGAAGGCCGCTACCCCGAAGTGATCGTGCAAAAAATGCGCATACAGGGCGACCCCGAACTACTGCTGCTATCTTCCGAACCCTACCCTTTTAAGGACGAGGATGCCTTTGAGCTTGGCAGGCATACCCATCATGCCAAAACCGTTTTTGTAGATGGCGAGATGTTCTCGTGGTACGGCAGCCGCATGGTTAAGGCGTTCGCGTATTTTAAGCAGTTGCAGGAAAGGATAGAGGAGCCGGAATAGAAAGATATTTACTTCCTCATTTTCCTGAAAAGGAAAATATACTCATCCGCTGTATCAAAATCCTCATAACCGATCTTGCCGATCACTTTTCCGTATTTGTCCAGCGTTACAATAAATGGGAAAAAGCCGTCGCGGTTGTACTTCTCGGTGAGGATCATTTTAGGATCGTTGACGTTCACCGGCTCCGGGTCGCCCTTCTTTTCAAGGAAATCAGCACGCAGCAGCACCCAGTCACTTTGGGCCGCGGCCTTGAATTCGGGCGTCTGCCAAACCTTCTTCTCCAGTTCCATGCACGGTATGCACCAATCGGAACCAGAAAACACCAGCAGTATGTTCTTGTTGAACGCTACGGCTTTGCGTTTTGCGGCTTCAAGTTCGGTATTCCATTCCTGCGCAGATCCAACAACATTTACCGTCAGGCACAACAGCACAAAGATCTTTTTCACGTATTCTGATTTTTTGCAAAAGTATCAAAAAGTTAGCCACGAATGGCACCAAATTACACCAATTTTAACATGGTGGAATTCTCGCCCTTCGTGGCTAAAAACTATTGTAAGCGTATATTACTGCTTTTGGAAATAATACCTCAGGGTTACTTCCTGGCCGTTCTCGATAACCGTGTGGTCATAGTAAAAACGACTCCCGCCATTCTCAAAATAAACAACGAGCTCTGTATTCCCGCCGGCCGAAGTAAGTGTGTATGCCTGGCTGTCCTGCGTAGACCAGAAGCCTACCGTGGCGCCTGCAGATGTACAGTTGCTGCCATTCTCCGGGTCATCGTCGCTCTCATCATCGTTTTCATTCTCATCGCTTTCAGGAGTATCATCCATTTCGGGTGTGTCATCAACTTCCGTTTCATCATTTTCGGACGCATCGTTCTCGTCATCACTTTCATCTTCACCTTCATCTTCACCTTCATCGTTGTCACTGCCATTAAACAGCTCGTGCGAGAATTGCTCTTCTCCAAAAATATATGTTTCCATAAGGCCGCATTCGCTAACAGGTGTTTCCTGTCCGTTGGTGTGCATGGCGATAAGCTTCCACGTACCGGTGATCGGGTCGCTATTGAGCGTTTCATCGCTCTCGTCATTACAGGCAATAAAAGCCAATGATGCGATAAGTGCGATTATAAATATTGATAATGTTTTTTTCATGATCGATCGGTTTATTGAACAAATTTTAATGCAATGGTGATGATGTTCGATGAAAGGCTGTCGCTCCTCTCATAATGGCTAAAGCGGATATCGGCACTCTTGAGCCCGAAATAAAGGATGCGGAACGACTGGAAAATATCGGTATAACTGAAGCCTCCGCCATATTGGTGGCTGTCGAAAGATGACAGGTCGTGATCCGATGTATAATATTTCTCGAATGAATAATGCTTGTCATGCGGTGCAAAATGATCCGAAGCCTTTTGGGTATAAAAACGGTACATAGGGTAAACGGTGAAGCGCTGGCCCAATTTTACGGGAAGCTCCACGCTTGCCGTGTGCGATCGCAGTCCCCAGTCGTCCGTATAATAACGGTAATAGGTGCGTACTACGTGAAGGTCGTTGGCATAATAGTTCAGGCGCAGTCCAATAGGGACTTTAAAGCGGTTTCCGGGAAGGCGCTCTACATCATCAGCCAGCTTGTATACACCCTTGTTTTCAGCCGATGTATATACTGGTATGTACTGTGGCTTGCCGATGTAGTAGTTGGCCCTGTCGGCAAAATAAACCCTTTGATAAGGGGTTGACAGCAGCCCTTCCTGCAACAGTACATCAAGGAAAATGCTTGCCTGCAATTTTTGCGTAAGCACTTGCGAGAACCCAAAAGAAAGGGAGTAAGAATTCCGGTTGCTGTTGGTGAATGGCCTGAATGCTGTCGGCAGGTAGCTGGATGACCCCTCCCCATACTGGTCCAGTACCGGCACACCGTTAAAGTAGCCGTTAGTCAGGAAATCGGAACCGTAAAGCCCATATTCATGAAGCTCTGTTGGGTATATTGGCTTCCATTTATCCAGGTAGGCATTGGCTTTTACGCTTACCTCGGTATTCTTGTTATTGAAAAGCTTTGCCAGGCCGGCGCCGAAGCCAACAGAGTGGTAATCATATTCTATCGATCCGGATGCATTAGCCGTCCACACGATGTTCCTGTCATCAGAACTGTGACTGAACGTACCGGATATTGATGTCAGCACATCTTTTTGGGAAGCTCCTGTCGATGCTACCCACGGACTTCCGTAAGGTGTGCCATAGTCGTCATCATCATCATCATCGTCATCGTCGTCATCACGGAAGTTACCATACCTGCGTGATGCGCCTGTGTTCCCGCCAAAGAAAGGATTGATATTGCCCGATGAGGCCGATGTGTAGGCAGAGAACCCGGCGTCTACTGTAAGCACATTATCGTCATTAAGCGGTATGGCAATGATGATGTCGGCAGTGGCATCGGTAAGTTCTTCGGTACCCGTGCCGCCACCCACGGCGGAGTGTATGCCCTGCTGCTTATAATAGCTGGAAAGGATATCGACCTCGGTGGTTTCAAGCACACGCTTTTTAAATACCACTTCGGTAGAGTCTGTAGCCGGGATAGTATCTGTTCCCTGAGCGAAAGCAGTTATCGTAAATAATAAAGCGAATAGTAAGAGATGTTTGCCCATGACCTAATTGCAGCCACAGCCTCCGCCTGTCTTTCCACCGTTAGCGCCCGATGCACCCTCGCGGTACACCTGGAAATTAGTTTCGTAGCGCTCGGAACTTTTGGCATTTAGCACCATTTCCGGGTCGTTGATATATTGCTTCTCGTATTCCTTTACAGATGAGCACGAGCCCAGCCCAAGCGCAATTGTAATGAGTAGTATGCAGGTGATCCGTTCCATGAATTATTTCGTATATTTTTTTAAGTCGATATTTTTAGATGCGAATACTTCGCCTTCGTCCGTTACCACAATGCAGCTAAGGCCGGGTATCTGGTTGATGAGGTTAAGCCCTACATCTTTGCCCAGTACCATTATGGAGGTCGAAAATCCGTTGCACATTTCAGCACTTGCTCCAAATACGGTAACGCTACACAATCCCGAAGCCGGGTAGCCTGTGACCGGATTGATGATATGGGCATAGCGCTTTCCGTTGAAGACAACGAACTTTTCATAACTGCCGGATGTCGTTACCGCGCTTTCGTGCAGCGGCACCACCGCAAATACTTTATTTTTGTTGATGGGGTTGGTAATGCCCACTGTCCACGCCTCGCCGTTGGGCTGTTTGCCCCAGGTATTCATATCGCCCGAGCCATTCACAATTCCGGCCTGCACCCCTTTATCCATCATCATCTGCTTAACCTTATCAGCGGCATAGCCTTCGCCCAGCGCACCAAAACCTATCTTCATGCCTTCCTTTTTCAGGAAAATGGTTTGGTTTTCCCTATTGAGGATCACGTTTTTATAGCCTACTTTCTCTACCGACCTTTTCACAGCCTCCGGTGATGGCATTTCGGTCATTGACCCATCGAACTTCCATATCCTGTCCATGGCCGCGAAGCTGATGTCGAATGCCCCATCGGTGATCTTTGAGAATTGCAATGCCCTTTCGGTGAGGTCGAAGACTTCCTTGTCTACCTTCACGGGTTTTATCCCTGCATTTCGGTTCACTTCGGATATCTGTGTGCCGGGCATCCAGTCGGAAATTAGGTGCTCGATACGGCTTATCTCTGCTATAGCAATGTCGATTTCTGCTTCTGCGGCAGCGGCATCTTTAGCCACCATGGTAATGTCGAAGCGGCTGCCCATTAGCTTTACGGTCCGGTTCCGCAATACCTGTCCCTGGCAGAACGAACTTATCAATAGCGCTATGAATGCGAACTTCTTCATTATTTCTTTTCGAACGAATGCAAAAGTTTGATGTATTCTTCGGGAGATACATTTTTAAAACCTGTCTTGCCGAGTACTTTTCCATTCTTATCCATTACCACCACCAGCGGGAAAGCGCCTTCTTTGTTGTATTTTTCCGAAAGCACCGCATTAGCCGATCTCAGTTCCTCACTTTGCCGGTTGCCTTTCTTTTTTGGGAAATCGGCTTTGACCATCACCCATTCTTTGGCAGCTTCAGCTTTAAAAGCTTCCGACTGCCAGATGTTTTTGTCCAGCTTGATGCACGGCGCGCACCAGTCCGACCCGGAGAACACAAGTATGATGTTTTTATCCTGTTCTGTAGCCAGTTTCTTTGCGCTATCGAGGCTGGTATTCCACTCCTGTGCAGCGACGCTTAAAGACAGCGCCAGAAAGAGCAGGCTTATAAAAGTCTTTGATCTCATTTTAATTATTTTCTAATTAAATTCTAATGCAATAGTACGCAAAGCTTTACTTACTGCAAAGATTTTTGTTAACTTTTATTTAACAGGATATGTTATGGTGAAAGAACCCATTCGTTGTGCGTAAAATGTTTCCATTCCGCCTTTGCCAGATCAATATTAGGGTCAATGAGCAGGTGCATTGGCCCATTATTTACCGATATCCAGGCTTCAGCATGCACCGTCACCCCGATACCCTTCTTTTCATATACTTTTTTTATGCGTTGCGCCATCTGCCAGATCATATCGGGCTTCCCGTTCATGGAAGAGATCTGTCCTTTTAATAGGAGCGAACTCTTATCAAAAACGATTTTTTTGCCTGTAGCCAGTTCGGTCACATAAAAGTCGGTCCCGCCTTTCTTTGTCTTCAGCATCATGCGCCAGCTCAGGCGGTGGCCTTCTTCAGTATAGAGCACGTCTCCTTGTATGAAATGATGCCGTAGCGGAAGGAGTATCTGGATAACAAAGTAGGGAATAAGCACATACCTGATGATTCGCTTGCCCTGAACTGAAGGGGTCTCTTCATGTCCCGCAATCCTTGGTTTCCTCCTGAAAAATAGCTTCCTTATAACATCGGGTGGGTAAAAGAATACAAGCATGGTCAGCGAGAACAAAGGGAATACCCCGATCTCAAAACTGAACCAGTTGAACGTATGGAAAATGACAGCCCCAATAAGCGCTATGGTGCGGGTTTTACGATAGAGGAGCAGTGGCACTATCAGCAGGTCGAACAGGAAGCCCGCCCATGCGAACACGATATGAAACCACGTTTCCCTGAAAAATGGTGTGTAGGCTGTAGCCTTCGGGTTGAACAGGATGCCTGTAAATGTCCCGTCCATCCAGTCGGGGTAAAGCTTGGCAATGGCCGCGTAAAAATAAACGATGGCTATTTGCAGCAGCATGGCATAGCGGCACCAGGCGGGCATGGTAAGGCTTTTAATAGATGGCTTTAGCCGGCTGTCTGCTGAAGCATACGCGTTCGCAGGCATCAGGAACATGAGGAAGCATATCAGTATGAGGAGGTAGTGGTGATTGTTGTAAACCGTTTTCTGCATCAGGTAGGCACCTGTCCATAAGATAGTGAATCCACACATGGCCAGCCTGTACCTGAAACCGGCTATGACCATTACCGCCAGCACGCACATGGCACCATAGTACCAATACATTCCTTTGCCCGGCAGCGGCTGCAGCCATTCGGTCCATATAAACGAGAATGTGAATTTTGGCTGTACCAACAACCGTTCTACCCATCCGTAGATCATATGCTTGGCTGCCTGCCAAAGCAGGATAATGCCGAACATGATTCGGAAAGCTATCAGTGGGGAATTGTCTATCTGTTGGTTAAGGCGGATATCCATACCCCAAAAGTAAGTTTTCTAAAGGCTACTTTTTAAAGAAGATCACTTTCCAGTCTTTGTAGTGGTACCCAAATATAAGTAAAGCTATCGCCAATGGTATCCCCGTTTCCACCAGCTCGTGCGGCCTGTTGTCTATCAGGAGGTGGAAAAGGAATATAGTGATGATCACAGGAAGGAAAAAGATGACCCCTATCAGCCTTGTACGGGGGAATATAAGAAGCAACCCCGAAAGCACTTCGATAAAGCCTACAATTTTTGTAAAGCCCGATCCGCATAATGCCGTCATCAGGTTTTGGTAATCCTGTGGCAGGGTACTGTCCGGACCGTATACCTTGCATTCCGAAAGGAAATGCTTGTCCAGGCCTTTATAAACAAAAAAGATGCCGAGCGCCGCGCTCAGTAAAGTAATAACGATGGTTGCGATAGACCTCATGATCGGTTTTTTTTGTGAGGGCAAAGCTATTAATAAATAGTTAAAAATAAAAGTTATTTAGACTGATTAAAAATAAAAAGTTTTTATAGTTTTGCGCCAAATTAAAATAGCATTAGAAAGCGATGGCGCTAAAACTACACTGGGCCTTAGGGGCAATATTATTAACAGCTGTCCCTTCGTATTCGCAAACGGCGGATTCGATAGCCATAAAACAGCTGAAGGACGAGATCAAAAAAGAGCTTAAGGAGGAAATGAAGGCCGAAGTAAAAGCTGAACTGGCAAAGGAGAACAAGACACTGTTCGACTGGAGCAAAATCACCCTGAGCGGCTATGGCGTTGTTAATTATTATAAGTATACCAAGTACGATACCGACCCAAATATACGTGATAAGTTCGATGCCGAAAGGCTTAACATGTACCTGGGTTACATTTTTAACGACTGGATCACATTCAAGTCCGAGATCGAATTCGAGCATGGCGGAACAGGTTCAACAGTAGAACTGGATACGCAGGAAGAGTTTGGTGAGTACGAACAGGAAGTAGAAGCAGGCGGCGAGGTAAAGATCGAGCAGATACATATCAACTTTGCCATAAGGCCTTACTTTAATGTAAGGGCGGGAAGGATGAAGATCCACTTTGGACTCGCGCAGGACCTTGACAGGCCGATAAACTACTTTACCGCGCACAGGCAGGAAATGGAGAACGAGATCATCCCGCTGGGATGGTATGAGGCCGGAGTGCAGTTTCACGGCACGTTCCTGAAAAGGCTTAAGTATGAAGTTTCCATAACCAACGGGCTCGATGCATCAGGCTTCAGTTCCCGCGGTTGGATCAAGGACGGCTACCAGACCCGTTTCGAGATGAAGAATGGCGACTCGTTCGCCTTTACGGCGCGACTGGATTATAAGTTCGGCAAGAATAAATATACCTATGTGGGGATGTCGGCCTACCTTAACGATGCCGCTGCCAACCGCCCCAAGAAAGACATGGATGACTCGGCTTATGTAACGCTTCTGGAAGGGCACATTACTTATGATGAGGACTACCTGCGCTTCAACTCGGTAGTAATGTGGGGTAACCTTGAGAACTCCGATGTGGTGTCGCGCAAAAATGCAACACTATCCAACAATCTTGGGGTAAAGAGGACGCCGGTAGGAAAGAACATGCTGGGCTTCTCTTTTGAAGGAGGGTATGAAGTGCTGCATTTCTTTAAAGAAGGTACGAAACAGAAACTTTACCCTTTCCTGCGCTACGACTATTATGATACCATGCACGAAGTTGAGGGCAACGTGATACGCAAACCGCGTTGGGAACGCAGCGCGATGATGGGTGGTATCAACTATTTCCCACATCCGCAGATCGTGCTGAAGGCGCATTACCAGAACCGCATGCTGGGCTCAACGCATATCGATCCCGTTACATCACTTGATACAGGAAAAAGACAACGGGAGAACACCTTTGTGGCAGGTATCGGCTTTTCATTTTAAGAAACAACTTTAAACTGATCAATATATAAGACTATGAAAAAAAGAGTATTAAGCATGGGCCTTCTGGCAATGGCAATGGCAGTAGCAAGCTGCAGCAATAACGATGATTCAAATTCTGCAGACCCTAACGACGCACTATTTGCAGCATCTCTTACGGATATTACCAATGATGTGATCACGGTAACGTACGAAGACCTGAATACAAAAGCTACCGCACTTAAGGCAGCCATCAATACCCTGGCTGCAACGCCGAATGAAACCAACCTTCAGGCGGTAAAAACGGCATGGAGTGCTACCAGGGCACCGTGGGAAGAATCCGAAGGCTTTCTTTACGGCCCGGTAGATACAGGCGGTATCGACCCTGCAATGGACACATGGCCGGTAGATGTGAGCGCCATGAACGCCATATTGAACAGCAGCCAGGCCATTACGGCTTCGCTTATCGCTGCGAACAATGAGGCGCGCGGCTTCCATCTTATCGAGTTCCTGGTATGGGGCGAGAACGGCAACAAGACCGCAGATCAGCTTACGCCAAGGCAATTACAGTACCTTCAGGCTGCTGCTACCGACCTGCAGAACAATACGCAGGCGCTATATGACGGATGGAAAGCATCGGGTGGTAACTATGGCTCGAACTTTATCAATGCCGGTACTACAAGCAACATTTACCCGTCTAAAAAAGCAGCTTTGGAAGAGATCATCGAAGGCCTTATCACGATAGCCGATGAAGTAGGCAACGGTAAGATAGAAGACCCGCTGAATTCAGAAGGCGGTACTCCCAACGCACAGTTCGAGGAGTCGCGTTTCAGTAATAACTCAAAGCTTGACTTTGCCAATAACATGCGTAGCATCCAGAATGTTTACCTTGGTGACTTTGGCGGAAACGATGGGGCCGGCATAACCGATATCATTGCTCACCATAACCCAACCCTTGACACTGAAGTAAAGGCCAAGATCACGGCTGCCATTAATGCTATAGAGGCGATACCGGGCACGTTTAGTGATGCCATTTATAACAACAGGCCTGCTGTAAGCAACGCCCAGGCTAAGGTTGCCGAGCTCCAGCTGTTGCTTGAAGGCATGAAACAGTACGTTGACGGATTGTAATTATAGCGTTTAATAGTTAGTTGGAAGGGGACCTCCCAGGGTGCCCTTCCTTTCCCATTTATAACGACCAATGTTTAAAAAGACCTTTTTTACGCTGTTAGCGTTGCCGTTTTTATCCTGCCAGCCGGACGACTCCGGGGGCTATGAACCCATTGACCTCTCCGAAAGGCTGTATGCCGGTGGGGCGACTACGCTTTTTACCGTAACCAGTAACGCCTACCGCACTCCCGCGCCCAACCTTACGGCAGAAGACCTTGCCATTCACCTTATGGGCGATGTGGACTTTGAGTCGGTTTTCGTTACCGCGCCGTCATCCATCAACCAGGGGCTTGGGCCGATATTCAATAACTCCTCGTGCATATCATGCCATCCGCGCGATGGCCGTGCCGGGTTTCCATCCGATATGATAGCCCGCAGCGGATTGTTGATACGCGCCAGCATTCCCGGGCAGGATGAACACGGAGGGCCGCTTGCCGCACCCGGATTTGGGCTGCAGGTGCAAAACCAGGCGCTATTCGGTTATGTTCCGGAAGCGCGTTATGGCGTAACGTTTACCGAAACCACCGAAACGCTTGCTGATGGCACTATGGTAATCCTGCGCAGGCCGAACATAGCACTGAGCGAAGGCTATGTGGCATTTCCCTCAGGCATGATGACATCACCCCGTATCGGGCCGCCGGTATTTGGTTTAGGGCTCCTTGAAGCGATCCCTGAGGCTGACATTATCGCGCGGCAGGATATTTCTGATAGTGATGGGAATGGCATATCCGGCAAGGCCAACTATGTTTGGGACCCGCTTTTGGGGCAAACGGTTTTGGGCCGCTTTGGGTGGAAAGCCAATACAGGGACTATAAGGACACAATGCGCCGCTGCCTATGTGGAGGATATGGGGATAACCAACAACATCTTCCATTTGGAGACCGGCCATGGGCAAAGCAACGGGCACGACGGCTTCCCGGACGACCCGGAACTGCCTGACAATATACTCGACCAAACGGTGCTGTACTGCCGAACACTCGCCGTACCTGCTCCGCGTGGCATAGAAAGCAGGCAGGTAAGGGATGGCGCCGCGGTCTTTGAGCGCATAGGGTGTACCGATTGCCATACGCCAAAGCAGCGGTCAGGGCACAGTACGATAAGCGCGATAAGCAACCAGACTTTTTACCCGTATACCGATATGCTCCTGCACGACATGGGTCAAGGCCTGGCCGATAACCGCCCCGATTTCCTTGCGGATGGACGTGAATGGAAAACCCGTCCGTTATGGGGCATAGGCCTTACCGAGCTTGTTAATGGGCACACTAATTTCCTGCATGACGGGCGCGCACGCAACCTTACCGAAGCTATTTTATGGCATGGGGGTGAAGGGCAGAAGGCTAAGGATAAATTTAAGACGCTTTCTAAAAAGGACAGGGAGGCACTGCTGGCTTTTCTTAACTCGCTATAATGTTTATTTTACGGGCCGTTATTTAGAGTATGAACGCAAAACGATTTTTATGATCGATAGCTATGTTTCTAAAGATCGCTACGCTCCTTCTTACGCTCGCAATGACCGTTCGTAAGTAAATAGGCGTTCTTCGAAAAATAAAAATGCCGGTATTCATCATACCGGCATTCTTCTAACTAACCCTAACCAAATGTGAGAAAACCATTTATAGATGCAAATTACTCAAAAATATTTGGTTCCAGTGTTAAGGCTATGTTATTTCTATACTATTGGAAATTAGCTACTTGTTGTCCTGTTGCGCAAACACCCTTTTCAGCAGTTCTGATGTACGTGCACTGACATTGTTACGTATTTCTTTTTCCTCCACCGAGATCATTTTGTATACGCCTTCAAGTGCTTTGTTAGTTACGTAGTCCGTAAGGTCGGGGTTTACCTTGGTTACCAGCGGCACCTTGTTGTATTGGGTAATGATGTTGGTCCAAACCTTATCGGCACCCACTTTGCTGAACGATGACTTTATTACGGGATTGAACTTGGTATAAAGCTGCGAGGTAGTCTGTCCTTTTAAGTAGGTCGTAGCCGCCTCATCATTGCCCATCAATATGTTCTTCGCATCATTAAAGGTAATGTTCTTTACAGCCGAAACAAATATCGGTGTGGCTTCCTTTACCGCATTCTCGGCGGCGCGGTTCATCATCATTAAGCCTTCGTCCGCAAGTTTGCCCAGGCCGATGTCGCGCAGGGTTTTATCTACCTTTTGCAGTTCAGCAGGCAGGAATATCTTTACCAGTTGGTTCTTGTAAAATCCATCGGTTTGTGTGAGTTTGCTTACCTGTCTTTCAATGCCTTTATCAAGCGCTTCACGAAGCCCCATGGCGATGTCGGCGTTATTGAGCGTGCCAAGTTGCGGTATTTGTGAGGCAACCTGCTGTAGTTCTGCACAGCCTGAAAAAAGGAAGCAAGAGGCGATAAGGGGAAGGATAAGCTTTTTCATAGGAAAATGTCTTTACTTTTTATCCTGTAAAGCAAATGCTTTTTTCAATAAATCGGAAGTGCGCGATGATAAATTTGTCCTAATATTTTTCTCTTCTACCGTGATCATTTTAAATACGCCATCCAGTGCTTTATTGGTCACATAATCGGTCAGGTCAGGATCTACTTTGGTTACCAGCGGCAGCGAATTGTATTTTGAGATGATCTTTTCCCAAACCGCATCGGCGCCTACCTTGTCAAGCGACGTTTTTACTACCGGGCTGAATTTGCCATAGAGTGGGGTAGTAGTAGTTTTCTGAAGATAGGACGTTGCCGAATTATCCGCGCCCATCAGTATCTTTTTAGCATCGGTAATGGTCATTTTGGTAATGGCATCCACAAAGATCGGGGTAGCTTCCTTTACCGCATCTTCCGCGGCACGGTTGAGCACTTTAATACCTTCATCAGCCAGACTCGCCATTCCCATCTGCCTTAGTTTTTTGTCTACTTTTTGCAATTCGGGTGGCAGCAGTATTTTAACAGCTTCATTCTTATAAAACCCATCCTCGGCAGTCAGTTTTGTCACTTCCCTGGTCACGCCATTGTTCAGGGCTTCCTTGAGTGCTTTTCCAATGTCGGCATTGCTTAATGATCCGCCCGAAAGCATTTCTTTACCTTTACCTACAAGGTCTTTCAGTTGTGCATTGGCGCCGGTAGATACTGCCGTGATGATAAACAGGGTGAAGAGTATTTTTTTCATTGATCTGAAATTTTTCTTAGGCAAAACAAAAACCGTTCCGAAATATTGTCTGCATTCGGGGAAAAGGCGGTTACGAGCGGTGAACGCCTCTTTTAGACCTTCTTTATGAACGCCTTTGAATTAAAAACCACTATTGAGATCAGAATAAGCGAGTAGGCCATGACCTGGAACAGCGTGATGGGTTCATTATAATATACGGCCGCAAGCACAAACCCGATAATTGGGTTGATGTAAAGCAATATACCTACTGATGACGAACTGATTCCCTTGAGCGCATACAGGTTGAGGAACAGGGGGATTATGGTGAAAAGTACTGCAATGATGCCGATGTATCCGTAAAACGAGATCTCCTGAGGCACCGGACCGCTATAATAGGGATAAAATGGCGCGAGGATGATGGCGATGATGACCAGTTGTACATTCAGCAGAAGGAACTTGTCAACACCAACGATCTTTTTTTGGATGATGAGGTACAGGGCGTAGGTAGCAGCAACTACGAGGCTGTAGAGTATCGACATGAAGTTGTTGTACGATAATAGCCCGCAAGCCACTGCGCTTAGGCCAACAGCGAACCATTGCGTGGATGTAAGCTTTTCGCGAAGGATGAGGAATGCCAGTACGGTGGTGAGGATGGGGCAGACAAGGTATGCGAATGATGCGGCATTTACGCTGATGTGGTTCATGACATAAATGAAAATGAACCAGTTGGATACCAGTAGCAACGCACTGCCAAGGGTAAGCCACAGCAGCTTTGTCTTTTCGGGTTTTGTCATCATCCTGACCGTTTCACGCGTTTCAAAGATCGTTTTTCTCCGGAATACCAGCGTAATGACAAGCATTATTGGAACGCAGAAGAACAATCGGTAAAAAAGGATATCTAGTGACGGGTAGTGGTTTATGGGCCTCAGGCCGAAGCTGAAGAACCCCCAGATAAGGAAGGCGGTAATGCCGGCAGCATAGTATTTTGAGAACCGCATGGCGATAATATAATTTGCCGCAAATGTAGGGAATTGTTCACCTACTTTTAGATGGAGCCATCAAGCCTGGTCTTTTATTCAGCCCAAAATGAAGAAATAACGATCAAATTTATCTTATCGGGCACCTGATCTACGAAAAAATGATGGTCTTATTCCCATACACCATTGTCTTGCGCTCAGCATGAAGCTTAATGGCCCTTGACAATACAATGCGCTCCAGGTCTTTTCCTTTCATTATAAAGTCGTCTATAGAGTGTACGTGCGATACCCGTATGGTGTCCTGCTCTATGATCGGCCCTTCGTCCAGCTCTTCGGTCACATAGTGGCTGGTAGCGCCAATGATCTTAACGCCCCTGCTAAAAGCCGAATGGTAAGGCTTGGCCCCGGGGAATGCCGGAAGGAACGAGTGGTGGATGTTAATGATCTTATTAGGATAACGTCCGATAACCTTGGGAGAAACGATCTGCATGTACCGTGCCAGTACAATGAAGTCAACACTGTGTTCTTCGAGTAAACGCAATTGCTGCTCCTCAGCTTCGGGTTTGGTGGCAGCAGTAACAGGTATGTGGTAAAATGGTATCCCGAACCGTTCGGCAGCTATACGAAGGTCATCGTGGTTGCTGATGATGAGCGGGATATCCACCTTGAGCTCACCCACGCTGCAACGCGACAGCAGGTCGTATAGGCAGTGCTCATATTTAGAAACGAAAAGAGCCATCTTCAAATTCCTTGATCGGGTGTACAGCTTCCATAGCATATTGAATTTTGTGGCAACCTTGTCTTCAAAATCGCGGCGTACTGTATCTATAAGCACAGTTTCCGGCAATTCACATTCCAGCCTCATGAAAAATTCATTGTTCTCCCGGTCCACATACTGGTCTATGTAAACGATGTTGCCGTCTGCAGAAAGGAAAAAAGCCGTTACCTGTGCAATGATGCCTTTTTGGTCGCGGCAATGTATGAGCATGGTAATATTTTTCATTTTTTGAGGTGGTTTGACGGGTTACAAAGATGATGTATGGTATTCAAAACTACCAATAATTTTAACAAAATGAGATGCAATTGTGTTTTTTATGTTTTATTGTATTTAGAGATTGTTTTTTTAGAATATTCGTATCTTTAGCGGCTCAAATTGAAGATAATCTATAAATGGAACAAGCCCTACCTTATATTCCTAAGAATAAAGTAAGAATCGTTACAGCCGCGTCACTATTTGACGGGCACGATGCCGCTATCAATATCATGCGCCGCATCATACAGGCCACCGGCGTGGAGGTGATCCACCTGGGCCATGACCGCAGTGTGGAGGAAGTGGTGAACACCGCCATTCAGGAAGATGCCAATGCTATCGCGATGACCTCCTACCAGGGTGGGCATAACGAGTATTTTAAGTACATGCACGACCTTTTGAAAGAAAAGGGCGCGGGGCATATAAAGATATTTGGAGGCGGTGGGGGCGTTATCCTTCCGGAGGAAATAAGGGAGCTGCACGAGTACGGCATTACCCGGATCTACTCGCCGGATGATGGTCGTGAACTGGGGCTACAGGGCATGATCAACGACCTTGTAGAGCGTTCCGATTATCCTGTTGGCGATACGTTAAACGGCGAGATCGATCATCTTGAAGAAAAGAACCCTACTGCAATCGCAAGGGTGATCTCTTCTGCCGAGAACTTCCCGGAAATAGCAAAGGAAACGCTTGATGCCATCCATAAACAAAATGAAACTTCAAAGATCCCCGTACTTGGTATTACCGGTACCGGTGGCGCTGGCAAGTCGTCATTGGTCGATGAACTGGTGCGCCGCTTCCTGATCGACTTCCCTGAAAAGACCATCGGGCTTATCTCGGTTGACCCGTCTAAGCGTAAGACTGGCGGGGCTTTATTAGGTGACCGCATTCGCATGAACGCCATCAACAACCCCAGGGTATATATGCGTTCATTGGCCACAAGGCAATCGAACCTTGCCCTTTCTAAATATGTTGCCGAAGCCATACAGGTACTAAAGGCCGCAAAATATGACCTTATCATCCTTGAAACGTCGGGAATTGGCCAGAGTGATACGGAGATACTGGACCATTCGGATGTATCATTATATGTAATGACACCTGAATTTGGAGCCGCTACACAGCTGGAAAAGATCGATATGCTCGACTTTGCCGACCTGGTAGCCCTGAACAAATTTGACAAGCGCGGCGCACTCGATGCCATCCGCGACGTGAAAAAACAGTACCAGCGCAACCACAACCTTTGGGACAAGAACCCTGACGACATGCCGGTTTTCGGCACGATCGCCTCGCAGTTCAACGACCCGGGCATGAACACGCTGTACAAAAAAATAATGGACAGGATCGTGGAGCGCACGGGTGCCGACCTGAACTCGACCTTCCAGATCACCCGCGAGATGAGCGAGAAGATCTTCGTGATCCCGCCGCACCGCACCCGCTACCTGAGCGAGATCGCAGAGAACAACCGTAAGTACGACGAAACCGCTGCCAGCCAGCAGGAAGTAGCGCAAAAGCTATACGGCATATTTAAAACCATTGAGACCGTTGGCGGCGTTAAGCCGGAATTGGCAAAATTTGGCATAGAGCCGGTAACGCCAAAGTCGGGCACGAATGCCGATCTGGTAAAACTATTGGTAGCAGAGTTCGATCGCGTAAAGATGGACCTCGACCCGCACAACTGGGAAGTCATCCTTACATGGGACGAGAAGGTGAACAAATACAAGAACCCAGTCTACACTTTTAAAGTACGGGACAAGGAGATCAATATACAAACGCATACCGAATCACTTTCGCATTCGCAGATACCAAAGGTAGCCCTTCCGAAATACAGTGCGTGGGGCGACATACTACGCTGGTGCCTGCAGGAGAACGTGCCGGGCGAGTTCCCGTTCACATCCGGGCTGTACCCGTTCAAGCGTGAAGGGGAGGACCCGACCCGTATGTTTGCGGGCGAAGGTGGCCCTGAGCGTACCAACAGGCGTTTCCACTATGTGAGCCTCGGGATGCCGGCCAAGCGCTTATCTACAGCATTCGACAGTGTGACACTTTACGGGAATGACCCTGATCATCGCCCGGACATTTACGGAAAGATCGGTAACGCGGGTGTTTCCATCTGCTGCCTTGACGATGCCAAGAAACTGTATTCGGGCTTTAACCTGGCTCACCCGATGACCTCGGTGAGTATGACAATCAACGGGCCTGCGCCGATGCTGCTGGGCTTCTTCATGAATGCCGCCATAGACCAGCAGTGCGAACTTTACATTAAGGAAAACGGCCTTGAAAAAGAGGTTGACAATAAGATAAACGAGATATACAAGGCAAAAGGCGTTGAGCGTCCGCGCTACAACGGCGACCTGCCGCAGGGCAACGACGGCCTCGGCCTGATGCTGCTGGGTGTGACCGGCGACCAGGTGCTGCCTGCGGATGTGTATAACGAAATAAAAGTACGTACCCTTACACAGGTGCGCGGTACGGTTCAGGCCGACATCCTGAAGGAAGACCAGGCGCAGAATACCTGCATCTTCTCAACCGAATTTGCGTTGAGGCTAATGGGCGACGTGCAGGAATATTTCATTACAAAAAACGTAAGGAACTTCTACTCCGTGTCCATTTCGGGTTACCACATTGCCGAGGCGGGTGCGAACCCGATCACGCAGCTTGCCTTTACGTTATCGAACGGATTCACTTATGTAGAGTACTACCTGAGCCGTGGCATGAACATCAATGATTTTGGGCCTAACCTGTCGTTCTTCTTCAGCAACGGCATTGACCCTGAATATGCGGTGATCGGCCGTGTGGCGCGTAAGATCTGGGCAAAAGCCCTGAAGAACAAATACGGCGCTAACGAACGTGCGCAGATGCTGAAGTACCACATCCAGACATCTGGGCGTTCGCTGCACGCTCAGGAGATCGACTTTAACGACATCCGTACTACGCTACAGGCATTGTACGCTATATATGATAACTGTAACTCGCTGCATACCAATGCGTATGATGAGGCTATCACGACACCGACCGAGGAAAGCGTGCGCCGTGCGATGGCGATACAGCTGATCATCAACAAAGAGTTGGGCCTCGCGAAAAACGAAAACCCGATACAGGGATCGTTCATCATCGAGGAGCTTACCGACCTTGTAGAGGAAGCCGTACTGGCCGAATTCGACCGTATTACCGAGCGTGGCGGCGTGCTTGGTGCCATGGAAACCATGTACCAGCGCAGCAAGATACAGGAGGAAAGCCTGTACTACGAAACCCTGAAGCACACCGGCGAGTTCCCGATCATAGGCGTGAATACGTTCCTAAGCTCGAAAGGGTCTCCAACGGTGGTGCCATTGGAAGTGATCAGGGCTACAGAAGAAGAAAAACTATTCCAGATCGCAACCCTCGAAAACCTGCACAAGGCTAATGAGGAAGAAGTTAAGAAACAGCTTGCCCTGGTACAGGATGCCGCGATACAAAATAAGAATATCTTCGAACTGCTGATGGATGCTGCTAAGGTATGCTCACTGGGCGAGATCACTTCGGCACTGTTTGAAGTGGGCGGGCAGTACAGGAGGAATATGTAGTTTAAGTAAAACGTCGAAAGTCGGAAGTCCGAAGGTGAAAGCTAAAATACGGCCCTTCATTAAAGACCTGCTCACCTCGCGTGACGGTCATTGCGAGGAGGCACGACGAAGAAATCTTTTATAATATTTTATGTAAAGCCTTCCGGATGACGGGAGGCTTTTTTTTGTAACAACCCCGCCATCAGCTGCAATAACATTTTTGGGTTTAGGAAAAAGTATTGGTTAACTTAGCTGAACTAATTACATCGCTATGCAAAAGATAACCATTGCTTCAGAAAAAGACCGCCACTATCTTGCTTCCGCAGATGAAAAACCTTTTGGCACTTTGTACTACCCCAAATGGTATTCGCAGGATGCGGAGATAGAATTGGGTGGGGTTACCTATCAAATAAAAGGAATAGGCTTTTGGAAAACGAGTTCTAAAGTATTGCTGGACGAAAAGCCTCTTTATAATATTAAGAGTACCTGGCGCGGCACGATCATCAGTAGGGCAAAGGAAGAACACCACTTTTATAATTTAAGGATGAAGGCGTGGTTCAAGACAGGTTATATCCTCGAAACCTACAAAGGGGAGGAAATAATGGAAATAAAGTCAGTATACAGTTGGAAGAGTTTCTATTCCGGATATACAATTACTTTTAATGATAAATATCCAGGCGAAGACGGCCTGCTACTGGTGTTGATCGCCACGCATTGCTACCGCGCTATGCAGAAGCAGAACGCGGCAGCGGGGGCAGCGACGTGATCTTACATCCTGTCGCAATACCCCAGCAGGTAATAGATCACTACAAAAGCGATGATCGTACCGATGCATCCCCCTCCTAATTTTTTAGCTCCCCAGCCCGCTATGAGGGCCCTTATCAATTTGTTCATGGTGTGTGGTTTTTGTTTACCTAAAATTAGCGAGCCTGTTTTTTAAAAGGAAGCCATTTAACTTTTGGTAAAGGAAATTCTAAGATCAAGATCATACATCACAAATTTTAGGTAAGAAATATAAATTTAAATAGCTTAATTATCAATTGGTTAAATTTTTAAAATTCTCATAAATTACAGTATTCCTATTTTTATTGCATTATGGTTAGCCCTAACTTTATATTGAAATACATACCTTACAGCCATGAAAGCGCTACTGATCACCTTCGCAGTGTTCCTGCAATTTACACTACACGCACAAGTTTTGGGCTGTACCGACCCGCTTTCCAACAACTATAACCCCCAGGCAACTGTAAACAATGGTACATGCAGTTATGGTCCGTCTTCTGTGGCCCCAGTAAGTTCGGTGAACCTGCCCGATGCGGTTAACGAGACCTCCGGCCTTGTCAAATGGGAAGAACGATTGCTCACCCATAACGATAATACCGACCTGAAGCTGTACTCCCTGGACAGCATTTCAGGAGCCGTCGTGCAAACATTTACCGTTACAGGAACATCCAATACCGACTGGGAAGAGGTAGCCCAGGACGGGCAATACATTTACATTGGCGACTTTGGCAATAACGGCAATGGCAACCGCACCAATCTCAGGATCATCAGGGTCAGTAAAGAAGAATTGCTGTCAGGTGATCTCCAGGCCAATTCCATCCATTTTTCGTATTCCAACCAAACAAATTTTACCGCAACGGGCGGCAACAATACCGATTTTGACTGCGAGGCATTCATCATTTCCAACGACAGCATTTACCTGTTCACCAAGCAATGGGTCAGCAAAAAGACCAGTGTGTATGCCCTGCCTAAAACGCCGGGCACCCATGTAGCGCAATTCAAAACGACTTTTGACATAAGCGGGCTCATTACGGGTGCGACATATCAGGAAGATAAAAAGCTGGTCGTACTCACGGGCTACAGTACGCTGCTGCAACCCTTCTTTTACCTGCTGTATGATTTTAGCGGGCACAGCTTTTTCGGTGGCAATAAGAGGAAAATCAGTATGTCATCCATGGGTTTTCACCAGGTGGAGGGAATAGCTACATCTAATGGGTTGGATTATTTTGCATCGAACGAAAATTTTGTGCGCGCGCCATTGATCAATGTTTCCCAAAAGCTACACAAGTTCGACCTAAGGCCTTATTTGCAGGAATATCTGGAAAACCTGCCATTAGCGACTTCCCATAATGACATCAGGAACAGGATACGGGTCTACCCGAACCCCGCAGGAGATCATCTTTACATAGAAATTGAGCCATCGCTCGTAGGCATTCAATACAGCTTCATCGATATGAACGGCCGCAATGCCCAAAGCGGGATACTAAACAGCGAGCGTAACAGGCTGGATATCGGCAGGCTGCAGTCGGGTGTATATGTGATCAAGGTAAGTGAGTTCCCTGATTATTCGTACCGCTTAGTTAAGCGGGATTAAGCCGGTCTCCTGAATATCTTATAACGTGCCCATTCCATTATAAATGCTGTAGCTATCCCGGTAATTGCCAAAATGATAGCACTCGTATCAAATCTTTCTTCCGCATAAACTTTGAAAACGATCGTGAGGTAAAGGGCATTGCACGTGAACATCGACAGGATATTTATTGCGATCATTGTAAAAGAAGGAAGTCGTGACTTGAAGCAAAGCTGTGCAAAGTAATAATTGCTTAAAAATACAGGCAGCCCATACACCAGCAATTTTGTAAAATATCCCATAGCAAGTACAAATGCTGATGAAGGGCCTTCTTCATCATACAGGTAAAAGAAATTTTCCCTGTCATTGAATTTTGAATAGGCTACAAACGCTACCGCACACAGCATTGCCTGGAGTAAAATGCTAAATGCCATATTTCTTGGTCGAAATGCCATACCGTTAGAATTTTTTACTGATGAGGTTTATCACCTGTTCGCCTTTCTTCTTATCGGTATAATGCAGGTCGATAGCCAAAAGACCTTTTGAAGCTTTAATGGAGATCTCCTTTACATCATCTTTATTGACCGTATTTTTTCCAACTTTTACACCAGTGGTAAAGTCACCCGTCAGGCTTATGAAAAGGCTTTTTGTTGCCGGGTCAAATTCGTAGCTGGCCCTTTCGGGTTCGAACAGGCATTTGGCATTTGGGATAGTGGTTTTGAACTCAGCATTGTAGGGAACCATTACTTCCAACGGGAACTCCACTGCCAAGCCGCCTTTCTGTAAAAACTCGATCCTTCCTTCACCGTATCCATCCTCGTCCCCGCGCTCGATAGTTTCGGTACAGGTAATAGGAATATACGAAACCTTATCCTCCTTTGCATGGTTGAATTTCAGTATCATTCCGCTATCCAGTAAGTTAATGTCATACACCCATTTCGGTACCAGGTCGAAGCTGTAAAATCCTGAATTACCGTTTACAGACGTCTGCAATCCGTTCATCCAGACTTTTTTAGTGGCGGTGCGCAGGCCTTCCTTAAACCATTTGATATCTTCATAAAAGACGCTTTCATTAAAACTTTCATCATTCAGGAAAATGTTGTCCAGCTTGGGGTAATACTTTTGAGCATTGCACGTGCAGGCAATGAGCAGGAGTAAGGGGAGGAGGGCGTTTTTCATACAGGGTAAAGTTAGTACATAAACTCAGGTATTGGCCTTTTTATTTCACTTTCCGGCACATTGCTTTCCGTCCTGTCAAACTGATGGTCGTCCTTAGGGTCGTATTTCAACTTACCCACAGGATATTTCCCAACCGTCATTCCCTCCTCAATTTCACGTTGCAGCCGGTAAATATCGCGGTGGTATTCTTTCACCTGTTCCGCATCCGTAAACTTTTGGTAATAGTTCGGCTCACTCCGCCAGTACACGAGCTTTGCGGTAGCGGCTTCGCACAGTTCATGACGGATCACGGCGAACATATGCTCCACATCCTCATCCCAGTTGAATTTATCGGCAAAGGTATGGAGGGCTTTCGCCGATCTTATTTTTTCAACCTTATAATGAATGCCTGAGATTTCTGCTTTACGCAGCCTGACTTCAGCAGCTGCCATTTCTTCGGGGCTTATCTGTCCGTAGCGCACTAACAGGTCACCGGCCATGTCCCTAACCTGACTGTTACCCGATCGCGTAAGCCGTTGGATATCATCTGTGATCTCGGGATATACCGGTATGTTCTTACTCCAAAACGCCCTGATCGCCTTAAAGTGGTTCTGGCTGCGGTTGGTTTTTAAATTGAACATTAGCCCGTCGAAAAACAGCACTGCTTTTTCGGGTTGGTCGGCGCAATTGCTTCCCATCGCCTCGTTAGCCAGATGGACATTTTTTCCCGTAAGTATTTTTTTAATATTTTCAATGATGCCATTGCTGAAATACTTTACTTCGATCATGCCAAGCACCTTCATGGTCTCAGTAACAATAGCATCTTCGGTCGATGTAAGCAGCTTACAGTATTGTTCCATCTCATCAGGTTCAGGAATGATAGTGTAAAGTCCTTCTTCGCCGGTGGGTCGGTTTGCCATGAAAAATGCCTCATCATCGTCAGCCACCCGTATCTTTACATCAGAAAGATCCCAGCCTCCGTATATTTCCCTGAGCCTTTTCAGGATCGGTACTAATTCCTCTATAGTATCAGTAGCGTGTAGCTTTTGGACTAAGATATCTTTTTCTTTCACGGATGTGGTAAGGTCGAATAAGGCTTCCCAAAAGTTGCCGTTCCGTTTTGCCAGTTGGGCCTCGCACGCTTTCAGATCGGCGCCCGAATATTTCTGCAATCTTTCTACGATGTCCATCAGTAATTATTCTTTGTCCTTATAGTTGAACTGGAAATATAAAATATTGCTCCAGCAGCCTTCGGCCAGCCTGTTTTTCCATTCGTCCTTTAAGATGATCACAGCGGCTAAAATATCTTTAAGCTGTTCATTTTCGAGGTTAAAGATATGTTCCGGGCCAATACCGTATTCCCTGATGACATCAATTTCCTCACCCCTGAAAAAACAACTTTTAGCTTCACGGACGTTCACTTCCTCCAGCCCTTCGGCAGAAAGATACTCGTCATTATCATCGGTATAAAGTGAATATATCTCGCCGTTCTCAAGTTGGGTATATTGAGCATCTATAGGGTCTAAAAAAGCTTTGGTCGCAGCCACAAAAGCTTCAAATTCCTGCTGGTCGGCCATCTGCTTTGTTGCTGCCAAAAGATCGAGGATAAAGTAAAGTGCCTCCTTCCCTTTTGCAAAATCCGCCCTTATGCCCACCTTCGGGTCAAATAATGCCGACTCCACAGGTTCGGGTCCAAAGCCTGCCAGTACGCGGTAGGCGTAGGGTATGCCATAGGGAAATTCGCCAATACTCGTGTAGCGGCCGTCTTTAAGGCCGTAAATGTAACTTCTGTTCGCCATTGATGATGTAATTTTAGAAGCTAAATATAGGGTGAAAATAATTCAGGGTGTAGCAACATAATAGATTTTTTTAGACCCTGCCATGCTCAAATGCTTTCCCTACACATTAGCGAAGCTACTCCATTTCGTCCAGTGGGCGTTTGGGTAAGGCTTGCTTCCCCAGCTTAAAATACCCGATATGCATCTCATCTTCAATACCATCATTAAGCTCGATCCTAATGGCGTAGTGTTGCTTAAATTCGTCCGAAAGCAGATCTTCAACCTTGTGCATATCGTCAACGCCCAGTGCATATTTCTCGTCTATGTGCGATTCCGCACCTTTGAAGCCCCATTCCTTATAGAATTCCGTCTGCTTAGAGGCTTTTATCGCCTTACCCATGGTCGCAGCTACAACGAGCATCTTAAAATGGTACTCTTCGAACTCACCCCTGCGATAGCCGCCCAGGTTCAGGAAGAATAGTTTTTCGGGTGTTTCCACAGCTTCCGCTTTCGGCACAATCCTGATGGAGTAGGCCCCCACCTGCGTTACCTCACGCCAGGAGTCTACATGCAGCGGGCCTCCGTCGGGCCAAAAGGCATATATATCCGACTTCAGTCCGGCTACCGAATTGCCGGTCCCGAAAAAAATATCGTGCTGCTCCGTAAGCCTTCCTTTGGGCGTGCAACCCAGTAAAACCATGTATAATTTGGGCGTTCTTTCCATCGTGCCATAAAGATATTCAAAAAAAGTTTAATATTTTTTTACCATTTTATATTTTTGGTTCAGTTTTTGGAATGCTACCTTTAAAAAATAAAACATAACATTAAATTTTGAGTCTTATGAAAAAGATATTTTTACTCCTTAGCATTGTAAGCACATTTGCCCTTACTTCTTGTAATGTGGATGATGACAGGCCGGATAATGACACTATTAGCGAAATGTTCCATGTGGACAATGTGAATTTTGTAGCATCGGGACAGTATCGTGCACTGGTACCGTTGAACCCGGCTATTTATTCTTCCGATGTCATCTTGGTATACAGGTGGGCAGGTGTGAATTCGCTTAACCACGACATTTGGGAGCCGGTTCCGAATACCTATAATCTGGACGAAGGCAAATTAAGCTTCTTCTTTGATTTTTCTGTAGATGATGTTGTACTTTACCTTGAGTCGGAATTTGATCCTATGCTAAGGCAGGATTTCTCACTTAACCAGTCGTTCAGGATAGTGATCGTGCCGGCTTATGATAATAGTGCAAGGATGAACATGAGCTATGATTCAGTGGTTGCACGTTATGGCCTGAAAGAAAAAGATGTTAAGCACATTAAATTGTAATATCGGGAATTCATAGAATTCTGTCAGTATATCATATCAAATTTAAAACAGCTTCCGTAAGGAAGCTGTTTTTTTATGCCTTCCTGCCAATGCAGGTAATGAATATAAATCCCTATTTTTGTCTGGAGTTTAAAGATCACAGATTACCATCAACAAATAAACTATAAAATGTATAGCTTTTTCGGAACCTGGCCCTGGTACATTTCGGGCTTTATCATAGGGGCGGTCATGCTGGCGCTCATTTACTTTGGCAAAACCTTTGGCATGTCGTCTAACCTGCGTACGCTTTGTACCATAATGGGAGCGGGGAAAACTTCAGAGTTCTTCCGTTTCGATTGGAAAGCCCAGCGCTGGAACCTCGTTGTGGTCCTTGGCGCAATGATAGGAGGGTGGCTGGCCGTAACCTTCCTCAGCGATGGCACCGGCGTGCAGCTCAACCCCAAAACCGTAACCGAATTGCAGCAAATGCACATCGATACACCCGCAAAGGGCGAGCTGCTGCCTGATGCCTTTACAAGCGCTGAAGCGCTCCAAACACCAAAGATCATAGGGATATTACTGCTGGGTGGTTTACTCGTGGGCTTTGGCACACGCTATGCCGGCGGCTGTACCTCGGGGCACGCCATCACGGGCCTGAGCAACCTGCAATTGCCATCGCTCATTGCAGTTATCGGTTTTTTCATCGGGGGACTGGTCATGTCTTGGTTCCTGTTACCTCTTATCTTTAATTAAGCAGTATCATGAAATTCATAAAATTCCTTTTGGTCGGCATTGTGTTCGGCATCGTCCTTACAAAATCAGAGGCTGTATCGTGGTACCGCATTTACGAAATGTTCCACTTCCAGTCGTTCCATATGTTCGGGATCATTGGAGTAGCAGTATTTACAGGCCTTATAGGTATCCAGTTCATAAAGCGTAAAAATTTAAAAGACATCACTGGGCAGCCCATTGCGATCCCTGATAAAGAGAAAGGTTTTACAGCCTATATCGTGGGCGGGATACTTTTCGGACTTGGCTGGGGGCTTGTTGGCACCTGTCCGGGACCTATTTACATCCTTATCGGCGCGGGTTTTTGGGGAATAGGCGTGGTGCTGTTAGGCGCATTGCTGGGGACTTATTTTTACGGCTTGTTGAAGAGCAAGCTGCCGCATTAATGCGATGAAAAACACCTTCTACATCATCAACTATACCTACTTTATATGCTTAGGTATATTGCTGCTGTTCACTTCGCTGTTCTATCTCGGCGGGAAAGAGCAAATGCAGGCACAGCTTGCTGACCGCTGGGCATTCATCTTTGCCCGCATTGTGTTCAACGAGGCCGTTCTTTTCATTTTCCTTCTGTTCCTTTTTGTGATCAATTTCGCATTCAGCAGATCCGTCAATTTTAAAATAAGGCTCAGGCTGGTGCTTCAGGCATTTGCCTGGCTGTCGCTGTTGTCCGTACTCTTTGTTATTGCCTTATATTTCTTCATGTAGATCATAAAAGTATTTTGTTGGCGTGCCACCTCCGCGAGCTACGGTGCCGGGCTTTCGGCTTTATCTGCTCTGTTGCACTCCGCAGGATATCGCCTCTATCCCTCACGCGTAGGTTCGGGGCCAAAGTAGGGGACAAGAAGTAGGTATAACAAAAAACCGCCGGAGTTTCCTCACAGCGGTCTATCTTAACTTAAAAACTAAAAATTCTTAATATACGTAGCCGTTCTCAGCAACGATCTTCGCTGCTATCGTCTCTCTAAGCGCCACCACATTCGGCATGTTGTTGTACTTGGTAAAGCGGCGGAGGCCCATCATCATCATGCGCTGCTCATCGCCCTCGGCAAACGAGGCAATACCCTCGCGACCTTTGGTTGTAACAATGTCTACTGCTTTATAAAGGTACAGCTGTGCCATCGCGATCTGCTCTTTTACATTTTCAGCACCTTTGTTTTTCGCAAGCTTCTCTGTGCGCAGGACCACCGATTCTGCCATGTAGATCTCGATAAGGATATCGGCTGCGGCCATCAGCAATTGCTGGTGCTGGTCAAGTTCAGGGCCATATTTCTGTACTGCAGATCCGGCTACCATAAGGAATGCCTTTTTCAGCTTCACGATCATTTCTTTCTCTTCGGCAAACAGTTCCGAATAGTCGGGTGTGTCGAACGATGGAATCCCCATCAGTTCTTCTGCCACTTTCATTGCCGGGCCAAGCAGGTCAACGTGACCTTTCATCGCTTTTTTGATAAGCATCCCTACTGACAGCATACGATTGATCTCGTTCGTGCCTTCATAGATACGGGCAATACGCGCATCACGCCACGCACTTTCCATCGGGGTATCTTCAGAGAAACCCATTCCTCCAAAGATCTGGATACCCTCATCAGAGCAGTTCTGTATATCTTCCGATACTGCAACTTTTAGTATCGAACATTCAATGGCAAATTCCTCAACACCCTTCAATTCGGCATCCTGATGCGATTCGCCATTGGCAACACGCGCGGCAATACGGTCCTGGATGTTTTTAGCAGCCCTGTAGCACGCACTTTCTCCTGCATAGCAGCTCGTCGCCATCTCGGCAAGTTTGGCGCGAATAGCGCCAAAATTCGCTATAGTGGTGTTGAACTGGATGCGCTCGTTGGCATATTTCGCCGCACCGCTCGTTACCCTTCTCTGTGCATCAAGGCACGCTGCGGCCAGTTTGATACGGCCTACGTTCAGGGCGTTCATTGCGATCTTAAAGCCATTGCCACGCTCCGAAAGCATATTCTCCACAGGCACTTTGGTATCGTTGAAGAAAACCTGGCGGGTAGAGGAGGCCCTGATGCCCAGCTTATGTTCTTCCTCGCCCAGTGAAATGCCGTTGGCCGGGTCATTTTCTACAATGAAACCCGTTATGTTCTTATCGTCCTCAATGCGGGCAAATACAATGAACACGCTGCAGAACCCTGCATTCGATATCCACATTTTCTGCCCTGTGATCTTATAATGCGTGCCGTCCTCACTCAAAACCGCTTTCGTTTTTCCCGAGTTGGCATCGCTTCCCGCACCCGGTTCGGTAAGGCAATACGCGCCAAACCATTCGCCTGAAGCGAGTTTCGGTACGTATTTTAGTTTTTGCTCTTCAGTGCCGTACAGCGTTATCGGCATGGTGCCAATACCTGTATGTGCCCCAAATGCTGTTGAGAATGAACCCGTCGCGCCCGAAATATAGTCGCACACCAGCATGGTGTCCACAAAGCCCATTCCCAGTCCGCCGTACTCTTCCGGAACGGCAACTCCCAGGAACCCGAGTACGCCCGCTTTGCGCATCGTTTCCTCAGTAAAGGCATAATCTTTTTTCTCAAAACGGTCTTTATTCGGCCATATCTCACGGTCAATGAATTCTTTTACGCTGTCGCGCATCATCAGCTGCTCCTCCGTAAAATCCTCCGGCGTGAACACATCATCAGAGCGTGTTTCTTTTACAAGAAACTGACCTCCTCTGGCAAGATTTTTTTCAATTGTCTCCATATTGGTGTATTATCTTTTTCAGTCTTTTTTATAAAATTTCGTATACGCCTGCGGCGCCCTGGCCTGTTCCCACACACATGGTCACCATGCCGTATTTGTTGCCGCGGCGCTTCATTTCGTCAAACAGCTGTACCGACAGTTTCGCTCCCGTACATCCCAACGGGTGTCCCATGGCAATGGCACCACCGTTTACGTTTACAATGTCTTTATTAATGCCAAGCTCGCGTATTACGGCAAGCGATTGCGATGCAAAGGCTTCATTAAGCTCTATCAATTGAATGTCCTCCAGTTCCAAACCGGCCATTTTCACGGCTTTAGGAATGGCTTTCACAGGGCCAATACCCATTATCCTTGGCTCCACACCGGCAGCTGCATAGCTTACAAGGCGTGCAATCGGCTCGAGTTTCAGTTCTTTAACAAGGTCCTCGCTCATTACCAGTACAAAGGCCGCGCCGTCGCTCATTTGTGACGAAGTACCTGCGGTAACGCTGCCGTCAGCCGCAAATACCGGCTTCAGTTTGCCTAATGCCTCAACCGACGTATCCGCACGCGGGCCTTCGTCTTTGGTGACGGTATAATTCTTAGTGGCCTTTTTGCCGTTGGCATCAATGTAAACCTGCTCAACGGTAATGGGCACGATCTGTTTGTCGAATTTTCCTTCCTCCTGTGCCTTCAGTGCCTTTTGGTGCGACTGGTACCCGAATTCATCCTGGTCTTCACGCGACACTTTGAACTGCTTTGCGACAGCTTCAGCCGTAAGCCCCATCCCCCAGTAGTAATCTTCGTGGCCTGCCTTTGCAGCCTGATAATCCGGTACCGGCTTGTAGCCACCCATCGGGATGTAGCTCATGCTTTCGGCTCCACCGGCAATGATGCAGTGTGCCATACCGCTTTGTATCTTGGCCGTCGCCATCGCAATGGTTTCCAGCCCAGAGGCACAATAACGGTTTACCGTTACGCCAGGTACATCATCTACCTTAAGACCCATAAGGGATATAAGGCGAGCGAAGTTTAGTCCCTGCTCAGCTTCTGGCATGGCGTTGCCCACCATAACGTCGTCGATACGGGTCTTGTCAAATTCCGGCAGCTCATTCATCATGAACTGTATGGTTTCCGCGGCCAGTTCGTCCGGCCTCTTGAACCTAAAGACTCCCTTGGGTGCTTTACCTACCGCAGTGCGATAAGCTTTTACTATATATGCTGTTTTCATTTCAGATTTCAGATTTTAGATTTCAGATTCCACTCTGATGTGAATTAGTTGCGGAGAGGCTTACCCTTAGTCAACATAAATTGTATCCTCTCCAATGTTTTTCGCTCTCCTGTTAAGGAAAGGAAAGCTTCACGCTCAAGGTCCAATAGATATTGCTCACTAACCAACGTCGGTTCGCTCAAATCGCCACCTGCCATAACATAGGCCAGCTTGTTGGCGATCTTTTTGTCGTGTTCGGAGATGTAATGCCCGGCTTCCATGCTGTCGGTACCCACGAGGAACATGCCTAGAGCCTGTTTGCCCAGCACCTTAACATCCTTGCGGCGTATCGGTGCGGTATATCCGGCTTCAGCCATTAGTTTCGCGTGCTTTTTGGCTTCAGCGATCTGCCTGTCTTTGTTTACCACCACAACGTCCTTGCCTTTTTGCAGGATGCCAAGGTCGAATGCCTCATATGCAGAAGTCGATACCTTTGCCGTACCGATGGTCAGGAAGTATTCGCGCAGCACGTTCAGCTCCACGTCGTCCTTGTGCCAAAGGTCGGATGCCCTGAGCGCCATCTCTTTCGAGCCGCCGCCGCCCGGTATCACACCCACGCCAAATTCTACAAGTCCGATGTAGGTCTCTGCCGCGGCCACAACCTTATCGGCATGCATGCTCATTTCGCAGCCGCCGCCAAGGGTCATGCCGTGTGGTGCAACTACTACAGGAATGGAGGAGTAACGCACCCGCATCATGGTGTCCTGGAACATTTTGATGGCCATGTTCAGCTCATCATATTCCTGCTCTACCGCCATCATGAAGATCATCCCGATGTTGGCACCTACGGAGAAGTTCGCCGCCTGGTTGCCTATCACGAGGCCATCGTATTCTTTTTCGGCAAGGTCAATGGCTTTGTTGATGCCCTGAAGCACCCCGCCGCCAATGGTGTTCATCTTGCTCTGGAACTCAAGGTTGATGATGCCGTCGCCCAGATCCTGGATAATGGCATCGCTGTTGCTCCATATCTTTTTGCTTTCGCGAATGTTGTCAAGGATGATAAATGCGTCCTGCCCCGGAATTTTCTTCAGGGATTTGGAGGCTAAGTCGTAGAAGTATTTCAGGCCGTCTTTTATGGCATAAAAGCTTTTGTTGCCGCTTGCCAGCATCTCGCTGACCCAGGCCGCCGGTTCAGCGCCATTAGCTTTTATAAGCTCAATGCCTTTTTCAACACCGATAGCATCCCATATCTCGAACGGGCCGTTTTCCCAGCCGAAGCCGGCTTTCATGGCATCGTCAATTTTATAAAGGTCGTCGGTGATTTCAGGAATACGGTTAGCAACATAAGCAAACATTCCCGCAAAGTTTTTACGGTAAAATTCGCCTGCTTTGTCGGTTCCCGTTACCAGCACCTTAAACCTGTTGATGGGTTTGTCGATGGTTTTGGTCAGTTCCAGTGTAGCGAATGAAGCCTTCTTAGCGGCGCGGTACTCCATCGTTTCCAGGTCCAGCGACAATATATCTTTGTCTACCTTCTTATAAAAGCCCTGGCCGGTTTTGCTGCCCAGCCATTTGTTCTGCATCATGGTATCTATGAAATCCGGCAGCTTGAACAGCTCATGCACTTCATCGTTCGGGCAGTTTTCATAAATGCCGTTGGCAACGTGTACCAGCGTATCCAATCCCACAACATCTACGGTGCGGAAGGTAGCCGACTTCGGCCTGCCGATAACGGGGCCGGTAAGCTTGTCGACTTCTTCAATGGTAAGTCCCATTTCCTTGATCTGGTGAAAAAGGCTCATGATGCCGTAAATACCAATACGGTTGCCAATGAAGGCCGGTGTATCTTTGGCAACGACCGAAGTCTTGCCAAGGAACTGCTCACCGTAGTTATTAAGGAAGTCCAGTACTTCAGGAGAAGTTTTCGGGCCCGGTATGATCTCGAATAGTTTAAGGTAACGCGGCGGGTTGAAGAAGTGTGTGCCGCAAAAATGTTTCTGGAAGTCCTCACTGCGGCCTTCGCTCATGAAGTGGATGGGAATACCCGAGGTATTCGAGGTGATCAGTGTGCCCGGCCTGCGGTATTTCTCTACCTGCTCAAATACTTTCTGCTTGATGTCGAGCCTTTCTACGACCACTTCAATGATCCAGTCCACATCGGCGATCTTTGCCATGTCGTCCTCTGTATTACCGGTGCTAATGCGGCTGGCAAATTTCTGGTGGTAGATAGGGGAGGGTTTGGATTTGAGCGAATTGGCTAAATGCTCGTTCACAATGCGGTTGCGCACAGCCTTGTCCTGTAATGTCAAACCTTTTTTCTGTTCCGCTTCGGTGAGTTCCCTGGGCACGATGTCCAGCAGGAGCACCTCCACGCCTATATTGGCAAAGTGGGCCGCTATGGCAGACCCCATTATGCCGGAGCCTATTACGGCTGCCTTTTTAATAGTGCGTTTCATTATGTATAGTAAGTTTTTTGGTAATGCTAATGCATTGTTTATTTGTTCGTATCCGGTTCGTCCGGATTGAATATCAATTTGTCAGCTATCAGTTCGTTGATGGTCCCGGCCACTTCCATGAAGTGGGCGAGCTTTTCTTCCGATACGTGCTGGCGTACAACATCATTGAACTTCAGTACCCTGTCGCGCGAGAGTTCCCTTTTTTCCTTACCTAGCTTGGTAAGGTGTATCAGGACACCTCGGCCGTCCACCGGGTTTTTCTTGCGTACTATCAACCCTTTTTCCTCCATCGACTTCAGCGTTCGGGTCAGGCTGGTGGGTTCCATCCCCATTTGCGGACCGAGCGCTGTTGAGGGTATGCCGTTGTCCTTATCTATCGAAAGGAGCGCAAATCCTACCGACATACTGGCACCGTATTTCGAGGCCTCTTCATTATACATTCGCGATACTGCCTGCCATGTGGCCCTCAGTGCGTAGTCTATCGTTTTATCTTTCATCCGTTTGATTATTTCAAATATACAAAAATTTATTATGCACGCATATTAAATTTGAAAAAATTTACATTTGCGAAATTGTTTTCGTGTTTTTGGTTATTTACCGGCGACGTTGAGCCACTCGTGCTCTATGTTTTTCATTAATAATGCATTGTCAAATACTACCGATCCTTTCGGGAACAATGCCTCATTTTCAAAATATGATGACTTTACCGAAGCTACTTCCAAAGGGATCATTTCCCATTTATAGGTATTGAGGCGTACACCATCAAAATTATTTTTGTTGGGAGAATAGCCAATACAGCCTTTTTCAAAGAATCCCGATGCTTCAGCCAAAGATTTAAATACCGATCCCTGAGTATAGGCTTCAATTTCCCGTGCTGTGATCGCAATTTGCGTATCATCATCACTTTTAAATGCTACATGATAACTTCCGTTCCCCTCTTTCACATCAAATTTTGCCAAATTGTGCTTTCCCGGAAAGATCCGTCCGCCCGCAATTGCATTTGTAAAAGAGGAGGTGTCACGTCTTGGAATGAATACACCTTCTTTTGTTTCGCCGCCTTCTTCCCATTCAACCGCGAACCTGTGTGCACCATTTTCAGATGCAATTCCAACTATGTCAGGCAGTCCTTTTGGTTTTATATGTTTTAAGCGGATAAGGCAAATACCCCCAATGGATTTGCCTTGGTAGAGTTTTGGGCGAAAGGGAGGCGGAATCACCTTGCGCACCACTTCGGCATCAATCGTATAATTGATAAGTATCCTCCTGTCGATGTAGCCGTGTATAGTTGGAATTCTCATATCCTTTATTTTATATACCCCGCCGGCACACCATCTGTCAGCCAAACCCCATTCTCCGAAAGGAAAAATTCATATCCGTCGTTATGCATCTGTAACGCCATCACTTCTAATATTACCGGCTTGCCGTGCCTGCCGCCCACGTTGGCAGCGGTGGCCTTGTCGAGGCTCAGGTGTACATGGTGGCGATTGCCTTTGTGGATGCCTTCTTTTTGTATAGCATCTACATTTTGCGCGGCAGTGCCATGGTATAAAATTTCCGGAGGGGAAAGTGGCTCGTAGCCCAGTTCGATCTCCACCGAATGCCCCTGGCTTGCGCGTATCATGTCTTTAGCATCATTAAAGGCAAAGCGTTTTTTGCTGTTGGTCTCAACTACAAGTTCCAGCAGCCCGCGGTCTATCTTTCTCCCGTTCTCATTCATTTTCTCTATAAGGAGCGCCACATTTGCCCAGCCGTTGGCATCAAGGGAAATGCCAATGGCTTCGGGATCATGCCGAAGTACATAGCTCAGGAACTTGCTTATTTGTTTGGTGTCTTTTTCGCTGATCATATGATATTTATCGGTACAGGTAAATATAGCGAAATTTAGGGTAATAAAAAACTCCCCGAAGGGAGCCGCCGGTTATTTGCCGAAGTTATTATTATGATCGATAAAAGTATTTGAAAAATAGGGCTCGGTATCCACACGGGGATCCAGGGTAAAGCGCCGGTAAAATACATAGCCCTGGTTCCGGGCCAGGTCGGGCATGTGCTTCGTCATATACTCCTTCAGGTCTCTGGCTTCCTGAACCTGCGCCTCGTAGTCGCTTCCGGGTACGTTTGATATATAATGTATTGCGGGATATAGTCCATTTTCATGGAAAGCCATGTCAAAGTCGAATATTTGAGGACTGGAGCTAATGGCGCCGATGCGTATCGGGTACCTGCCATATTGCGTTTCGATCTTCTTTGCAAGTTGGTCGCGGTATTTCAGTATCTCGCTTTTCTCTTCATATATAATGTGGTCGCCGCTGTGCTCCAAAAGGTTGCGTGCACCGTGAGCATGCACGTAGGCATCGATCATAAATCCGCGCTTCTCCCAGCTTTTGGCCATTTCAAACATATCTGCCACGGTTTTGCCTAACATGGCATACCGCACAGGAAACACGTTAGCCAGTTCCCATTCCTCATTTTCCAGATTGTATATTGCGGCCACGAGGTAATGCTGCTGTTCGTTGGGCTGGATCTGCAGTACCGATACGTAATATTCAGGTGTGTTGTTATGGAAACTGACAGAATAACCGTGCTTTCCCGAGGTAACAACAACAGGTCCCGACCCACCTTCTGAATAAAATTCATCGACAATTTCAAAAGTTTGAGGCATCTTCGGGTTGAAATAAATCTCGCTCACCAGTTCCATCAGGGCAGTGTCCTCCTTTTTGCCAAATCGGTCTGTGCCCAACCTCCGGTAGCCCCGGGATGTGTTCTTCCACAGTGCGGCTACGAGCGATCGGTTAAGCGGCTTAAAGGTTTCGCGAAATTCCTTGTCGATGTCTTCGTTAACGGCAACAAGAGTAGGGGAGCAGCCCGCAAGCAACAGCCCTGCGAGCATAAAAAGCAAGAGTAAAGGTTTGTTCATTGGTGGTCGTAAAATGCTAAAATAGAAAATTAAAGCAGATCAGGCAATGATTATTCTGCTTCCGAAAAAACCTCCTCCGCATCGGGGAATACAAACTCATTTTCCGAAAAATCCAGCGTATCGGCAGGCGGTACATACTTCATTACCTCGTCAATGCCCTTGCCGTAGGCGTACTCCGAACCGTATTTACGGCTTGTAGCAATTACCAGCCCGTCCTTCGACAGCCTGAAGAAATACTTGCCCGCCGCGGTCTTGTTTTTCGTCAGTACGAGTGTGGCGATGTTCTCGCGTATCTCGGCGATCATCAGGTGGCAAAATTCCTTTTCCTTACAGGCCATTCCCGTAAAAATGGTCTTTCCTCTTCGGGAGTTGAAAGTAAATTTAAAGTCACCGTTATCGCGCTTGCTGATCACGAACATCCCCATAATGCCTGCTGAATTTAGTAATGTTTTTTGAAGGATGCAAAATAACAGAAATCCCAAAAACAATTCCGGCCTTACGTTTTTAGTTTTTAACATTAACGCTTTATTGGGATTCTTACTGATCAGAACTGCAGTTTTACTCCCAAATTCGGCGTAATGTCCAATCCGTACGTATTCACGCTTTCCACCGTATTCCCGGTTGTGTTGATGCGGTAGTAACGGCTGATGACATTCTGCCGGTCAAAAATATTCAGTACAGAGCAGCTTGCCGTAAGCCGGAATCGTTGTACATCCCAGGTTCTGGAGGCCGAAAAGTTCACCTGTACATTGTCGCCCAGCCGTGAACTGTTGGGGCTTTTGTAGGTTATTTGCGAATTGGCCGGGTTATCAGGGTCAATAGTGAATGATAGGGGTTCCGTCTGCGGACTTCCGGTGCGCCACTTGGTTCCCAACGCCAGGCGCAGGCCGTCATGCTCGTAAATAGCAGCCGAGGTAACCGAATGCGATACGGCAAAATTATTCCGGAACCCCGGCGGCAGGAAGCTGTTAAAATAATAATCGTTGTCGTTATAGCTGTAAGATGCCCACCCGTACAGGCGGTTGAATTTCTTCTGTACCAAAAGCTCATAGCCGAGCACTTTGTACGCTCCCGTACTGCCTTCAAATTCAAACTGGTTCTGGAAACCCTGGCTGTCGCTGGTTATGCCCTTCACTCTTTTATAAAAGCCTTCCACCGTGGCCAGCCATCCATTTTTAGTGTAGGATATTCCTGCCGATGCCTGCGTGCTTTTTTGTATCGGGATATTGTCTCCTGCCAGCACCCACCTTCGTTTTTCGATGCCCAAAAAATCCTGCTGCCTGTCGATGATCTGTGAGAGTGTCTGGCTTTTTTGCTCGGCGGCAAGGGTCAGTGCCAGGCCTTTTTGCAGGGAGTGTGAAGCGGTAAGGCGGGGTTCGGCCAAAAAAGTTTGGTATTTTGCGAAATAATTTCCCCTTACCCCCACGTTTATTTTCGTCCTCTCGTCATCCGAACTGTAGTTGAATGCGCCAATGGCATTATGCGTCAACGAAACTACTTTATCATTTTTTGAGAATTCCGGCAGGTTCACTTCGTCAAAATTCCGTACGCTCATCTCATCCAACTGGTAGCCCGCCCCAAAAATGGATCGCGGCGCCAGGATGAAATCATAATTCAACCGCAATCCTTTGTTTTTGATCGTGTTGTTCTGTTGCGTTACCTGATCGCTGTCCAGCGCTTCGTTCCTGCCGTCGAGGCTGTGGTACGAATAGTAAACCTGTACATCGCTCAAATGCTTTTCACCCCAATCCGACTCCAGTGTAAGGCTTCCGCCAAAGTTATCCTGCGACAGGCTTCCGCTCCGGCCCGATGTTTCGGTTTGCTGGAAAATGTCGAGGCTGTTCTTTATGGCAATGGCATCGGCATGCAATACATGCTTTTCGTTAAAGGCATGGCGGTAGGAGAGGGACAGGTCGTAAAAATAGAAATCCTCGCTGCCGTGCACAGGTGTTTCCTCATTTTCAACCACATCGGTAATGGTGGTGTTCTGGAAAATGCGACTCTCGTACGCTTTGAATGTTGGCGTTCCCCATACGTCAGAGTAGCTCCTGCGTCCCGAGACCTGCAGCGCGTCGTTGGCCGAAAGGTTTACCGCGGCATGGAAACCGGCAGTGAGCAGGTCGGCGGCAAACGTATAGCGGTTTTCGGTAAAAGGGTTGTGTGTGATAATGTTCACGGCAGAGGAGACGCTTTCGCCAAAAGAAGCCGGGCTGCCATTCTTATAAATGGAGATTTCCGAAGCCTGCAACGGGTTGAATGCCGATAGCAGCCCGAAGAAATGGCTGGTTTGGAACATCCGGATGCCGTTCCACAAAAACAGGTTCTGGTCGTGGGTGCCGCCCCGTACGTTGATGTTAGATACGGTTTCGTCAATGCTGATAACACCCGGCAGCTGTTGCATGGTTTGCAATACATCCGGTTCCGTAAGCCCCGGGAGTATGCCAAAACGCTGTGGCCGTATGATAAGTGTACCGTTATCCTTTCGGGAAATTCCCGTGGCGAGGTAGCGCTCTGTAACCACTTCATCGAGAAGTGTAACCTGGTCATGCATAAGGATGTCGAGGCAGCCGGGAATGTACAATCGCACTCCATCGATGGTTTTCGTCAGGTAGCCCGCGGCAAGTATGACGAATTTGCCCGATTCCGCTTTTGTAATGCTGAAATACCCATTGGCATCTGAGGTTGCCCTTGATCTTCCAATAGTTATCACGGCATCGGCAATGGCTTTTCCTGTTCGCTTATCAATGAGGTAGCCGCACAGTGGGTTTTGCGCGCTGATATCATTGTAAACGGTATAACGGCCCGGTCCGGTTGCCTCAAATTTCAGCCGTGTATGTGCTTCAATGTACGCTATCTTTTCCTGGAGGGTATGCCGATCATCCGGAAGGTAAACGCTGTACATGGCCACCTCGTCATCGATCATACTGAACTTTACATTATGGTCATTCGAAATTTGGTCAAGCAGGGCGCGTAGAGACCCTATGCTGCCGGTTTGGGCCGTGCAGCACTGGAAAACGATAAAACAAATGAAGGTAATAATATTATTTTTCGCTGCCAACAGGTTTTAAAATGATCTTTTTATCGTGCTTGTGTGCTTCCAGTTTATACAGCCGGCAAATGATGTTGAGCGCGGCGTCGATATTGTTGGCGGGCAGAGTTCCGGAGAATGTCTTTTCGGCTTTCACGCCTGTATCTATTTCCACATTATACTTCCGCTCCATTTCGGCTAATACCGCGGCCAGTTTTCCGCGGCTGAATTCCATTTCGCCTTCCGTCCACTTCGGTTTTACCGACACTACAGCCTCATTAACTGCCTTGCCCCCCTCTATTGTTACCGATTGTTGTGGTGCTAGTACCGTTTTCCAACCGTTATATTCCACCTGTACCCTGCCTTCGTAACACACTACATCCAAACGCCCGTCACGCGCTTTTACATTGAACTGCGTGCCCAGTACGATCACGTTTCCATGTACGGTTTTTACGGTAAATTTCTTTCCCCTGGCAACTTTAAAGTACGCCTCGCCTTCCAGCTCGATAGTGCGGTTATTTTCCCAATTCCAGTCGCTGTATCCGGCTTCCGACCCGGCATTGAGCACTACTTCCGATGCATCAGGAAGGGTAAAGGCAAGGGTCTGGCCATAAGCGGCCTCTTTGGTTTCGGGGCGTGTAAACAGCAAGGCCAGCCCCATCAGCAACACTATGGATGCGGCAACTGTCTGGAACCATCCCCTGCGGTAGAGCGGGATCACTTTTGGCGTTTTTTCTTTTGCCAGTACGCCTTCCAGCATGGCAGTGCCTTCAAACCCGGGGCGTTCTATCTGTCCAAAGGTGCTTTTAATGCGTAAAAATGAGGCATACCTTGGGTCTTGCTCCAGGGCTGCCTGCTCTTCGGGAGTTAGTTCTCCTTCGAGCCATCGGGCCAGTAATGTATCGTCTTTCATAGTGCCTGATTTGTATTTTGACAAAGATGTTTTATAAAACCCTACCTGAAATTTTCAATTTGTTCGCTCATGTGCAGCAACGCCCCATGAATGCGTTTTTCCACCGCTTTTACACTTATCCCTAGCATCTCGGCAATTTCCTTATATTTTTTGCCTTCAATACGGTTGAGCAACAGGGCCACGCGTTGGGCTTCGGTCAGCCCCGCAATGGCTTTCTCAAACTTTTGGCGGAACTCTTCTTCCTCCATCAGGTACTCGGGGCTTTGGTTGTCGGTCGTCCTGCCGGGATTGTTATCAGCATATTTAAAAACCACTTTTTGATAGGCCGTATGGTTGAGCGCCGCATTTTTGGCAACGGTGTAAATGAAAGATTTCGGGTATTTCACGTCGGCGCAGTTTTGCCATAGCTTGATGAAGGCATCCTGTGTAATATCCTCCGCCAGGTCCCGGTCGCCAAAGCGGAAATAAAGGAAATTACGCAGAGTATGCGACTGTGCCTTAAAAAAAGCCGAAAAAAATATTTTGTCGCAAATGTCTTGCTTTTCAGGCTTTTCCATAATGTTGATGGTGTTTTTTGGTGGGTAAAGCTAAAAAAAAATTAATATTGCAAGTAGGGTAGCCTGAAAATTTTTTGTCTTAACATCATAATCATGAACAAAATGAAACGAACCATTGCCATAACCGTATTCAGCCTTTTGGTCCTGTCCTGTGAGACGGAGGAAAGTGCCGTGAGCACCTCGCCGCAAAACAACCTTTCGGAGAACTCCGTTCTTGTTTCAAGACTCAGGCAGGTATCCCAAAGCCCAACGGCTGTCGATGATTTCATTGACGGTTCTAACTGTTTCGCAATACAGTTTCCGTACTCGGTTGAGGTGGATGGGCAAACGGTTGTCCTGGATTCTGATGCTGATTACGACCAGGTGCGCGAACTGGCGAATGGTTCGGCAACAGGGGGCGATGTAACCATCAATTTTCCGGTGAACATTGTGTATGCCGATCATTCTGAAGCAACATTCGCCACGCAGGCCGCTTTTGATTCGGCGAAAGCCGGTTGCACGGGTTCAACTGAACTGTCCTGTATGGGGATCGCCTTTCCGTTAGGGATATTTACCTACGACAGCAACAACCAACTGGCCGGGTCGTTTGACATCAGCACCAATCAAGCACTTTTTGAACTATTGGCTGATATTGATAGCTACGATGCATTGGCGTTTGAGTTTCCCATAACCTTCCACACGCCCGATGGTAGCGTAACCATACAAAGCAACCAGCAGCTCGAAGCCGCCATCGACAGTTATGCTGATGATTGCCTTGCCCTGCTTAACCCCGAACCCCAGCCAACGGTTTCGGATCACCTGACCGATGGGATGTGGCATGTTTCGTATTACTTCAGTTTTACCGATCAAACGGCAACCTACCAGGATCACGATTTTGTTTTTAATGATAATGGTACGGTACAGGTAACGGGGCCTGATCCCGACAGCGGCACCTGGGATATTTCATCAACAGGGGAACAGGCACAGTTCAGTTTTGGCGGAAGCATGCTCGACCCCCTCGAAGGGACGTGGACGATTACCAATGCCACCGAAACACTCATCGAAATGCACAAGGAAAGCACGGGTGTCGACCCCGAGAAGTTCCTTACGCTGAGTAAGAATTAAATAGAAACCTTATTGAAAACTTTTGACGGCCCAAAGCACTGTTTTGGCGCCGGCAGGATAACTATTGCCTTTTGGCAAGCCTAAATTTAAACTGTTTATTATGAAAAAACTGCTACTTACTTTGTTTACATTCACGAGTATGGCCGCATCGGCACAGATCGCTCCCGGCAGTGATGCCCCCGATTTTACCGTGACTGACATCAACGGGACTACGCACACGCTCTCCGATTACCTTGCGCAGGGCAAAACAGTCATCCTCGACATTTCGGCCACATGGTGCGGCCCCTGCTGGAACTACCATGAGTCGGGTGTACTCGAGCAACTGTATTACACCTATGGCCGCGAAGGCTCTGACGACTTGGTAGTGCTTTTCATCGAAGGAGACAACGGCACCTCGGTTGAGTCGCTTTACGGTACCAATATGCCGGGCGACAATGGCGTAACGGCGGGTGACTGGACCAAACATTCGCCGTACCCTGTTATCGATAGCTGGGATGTGGGACAGCTGTACCAGATCAACTATTTCCCTACCATTTTCAGGATATGCCCCAACGGCAAGGTAAGCGAGGTGCAGCAACTGCAGTTTCCTGCTTTCCGTGACAACATCAATGCGAACTGCGGAGTACTTACCGACCTCCAGCAACACGGAAAGACTGTTATTGATGACTTGGTAGTATGTGAAGGCGGCTCTGCTGTACCCAAAGTATCGGTAACCAATTATGGCTTCCAGACCATTACTTCCGCTACTATCGAGCTTCGCAACGGTTCCGAAGTTTTGGCGACAAAAAATTACACGGGCAACCTCGCGATGTTCTATGATGATGACATCACATTCGACCCGATCATTATCGGCCCTGCCGATAATTATGAGGCTGTAGTGACCAGCATCAACGGAGCAGTTCCCGGTAACGTTCAAACTGCTTCCGACATATTTAATGTTACCGAAACGCTTGAAGGCGGCAACAATATCACCGTTAAGGTGCATACCAATTTTTACCCCGGGGAGATATCCTGGGCAATAAAGAACAGCGACGGCGTTGTGGTAGGCTCAGGCGGGCCGTATGAGTTTGGCAACGAAGACTTTTTCGGTGGCGGGGGCGCCGACGCGAATACGACCAAAATACACCAGTTTACCCTGCCCGGAAACGATGTCGAATGCCATTCAGTTGAATTTTATTCCGCCAATGGCTGGGGGTGGATGATAGGAGAAACCCCGCACGGCATTGAGATCGAATCGGGAGGGGAGGTGATCTTCAGCAAATTTGTAGAGAATTTCGGGTCGGTGCTGGCAGTCCCGGCGGCTTTTAAAACCAGCGGAATGCTTGGTATGCCAAATCAGCAAGCAGTGGCTTTTACTATGTACCCCAATCCCTCAACCGGCCTGTTGCATATTATTACCAATGAACCAGCCTCCATCTCTATATATGATCTGGCAGGCAAAAAGGTCTATAGTGATACTGTTACCGATGGTGCCACAATCAACCTGGCTTCCCTCCAGAAAGGAATGTACATCGCACAGCTAAAAACTGATAAATTACACAAAACTGAAAAGCTTATTATTAACTAAATTACCCGTTTAACCCCAAGACACTATCCGGCATGAGTGTTACGTTCCGCCACCCTTTCCTTTGGAGAGGGCCGGGGGTGAGGACTAACCGTATGAGTGTAGCTTAGGGGTGAGGTCTAAAAAAATCCATTACCATGAAAAAAATTACCCTACCATTAGTAATGGCGTGCTGTATACAGCTTGCCAATGCCCAGTGCGGCGAAAATTTTACCGTTCCCTATACCGCTGCTATCGAAAGCGTTACAGTACCGGCTTTACCGGACTGTATGGATACGCAATGGCTTGCTTTCGCCTCACAGGAGGTGTTTAAAAGTATTGCCGGACCTGTTCCCGGTTTCGATGGTAAGCTGCTGGCCTACGATACTTATACAGGCAATCCCGGTGGCGGGGCGATGATGCCAACCATTGGGACAGAGTTGTTTACCCACGAGATATATTTTGAGCAGGGTATCCAGTACACAGTTTCCTATCGTTATGCCAACAGCGATGCTGTCAAAACGATAGGCAGGTTTGGCGTGCAGCTCCATCAGCAGGGCACGTCCTATTATGACGACCTTGCCACACATATCAATATCACTGGTGCCACAGCAGCAGATCATACTACGGCGGCATTTACAGTTCCTGCTTCGGGCAATTACAACATAAAGTTCGATGTGCAGTCGTTCGAGAACGAAGGCCTGTTTTACCTCGATGCCATTTCAGTGCAGGCATTAAACATGGGAACAGGAGAGAACCTGCTTACACAACACTTGTCTGCTTATCCTAACCCAACATCGGGCAGGCTGAATGTGATTGGGCAAAATACCATTGACAGGCTCGACATCTACTCGCTTTGCGGCCAGCTGCTACGCACCGAAACACCTAATGCGCTGTCGCACGAATCCGACGTAAGCAGCATGGCAGCCGGATTGTATGTAATACATGTGCAGTCGGGCAGCCGTGTTGAGAAGATAAAAATTTGCAAACAATAACTGTTGTTTTCCCATAATGCCAACAGTTTAGTGTATGTGTTATATTTAGTTGGGTTTTATTATTGTCGAAAACCGGTGCAGGAATGTACCGGTTTTTGTTTTTCTGGAGCAGCCGGCTGTAGTGCAATTGCTACGCGCCGTCCCGCCCTTCGCTGTATCTGCTTCCCCACTGCCGCGGGTCTGCAGGATGCCGCTGTGGCCGGGGCTACCGGCCATGTAAGTACATAAAAAACAGCCCGAAGGCTGTTTCCAAATCGACCTGTGTTTTCCCAATACACAGATCAATAAAAATTAAAGGGCTTACGGTTGTGGTCCCTGTCGCTAAACATGTCGAACGAGAGGAATATGGTATGCACCCCCCGGTTATAGGCCCTGAAGCGGTTGATGGACGTATGATACGAATATCCTGCACGGAACATCTCCAAAAAACGGAATCCGGCAAACCCGCCCACACTCGTATCCGGCTGTACATTAATTCCGCCAAACAGGAACTCCTGCCAGTTGAGATCGGCCATAAAAACCATTTCGGGGTCAACGCCATCGGTATAGCGTACAACTGCCATTGGTGTCAATGTTATCTCATCATCCAGCTCAAAGCGGTGGCCCAGGGTAGAATAGAGGTACAGGTTATCTTTGGCTACCTTATTGTCAAAATCGTCATAATATTTTGTAGTCAGTACATTTGGTGTCGAAACGCCCAGGAACGTATTGTTCAGGTACGCATAAAACCCAACCCCGATTATCGGCGCTATTTGCTAGTACCTGTCAGAACTGCCGACCTCTCCCGGATCTTTGACCGACAACAGGCTGTAATCGATGGTAAAGTTTTTCACCCCGCCTTTCAGTCCCATAGCGATGCTGAAGTCCTGAGTTATCTCAACAGTGTAAGAGAAGTTCCCTTCAAAGTTGAATTCCTTTACCGGCCCGGCTTAGTCGTTTATCAATGATAGACCGGCGCCAATGTTGTCGCCTATTCTTGTGTGCCCGGACAGCAATTGTGTTTTCGGAGCACCCTGAAAGCCCACGAATTGCGTATTGTAAATGCCCGAGACGCTAATTCCTTCATACGATCCGGCATAGGCAGGGTTATACATCAGTGGGTTCATGGCGTTTAGTGTCAGCTTGATGTCCGACTGTGCGCAGGCAGGTGTAAGTAGTGCGGTGCCTGTTGTTAGTAGTATGGCAGTTATATATTTATTCATTGTTGCTAATCTACTTGCGGTCCCCAAAAGGTGCCCGGTTTGTGTTCCCATGGAAACGTTGGTTATCATCAGGTTCCTGCCGCCGGGCCTGCCTATCATTCCGTTGGAGTCGGCGGTGATGGTTCCGTATGGTGGTTACATCGGCCCATATAGATCGCCGGGCGCACCCTTAATGTTAAAGGTAAATGCCCCCGATGAAGCATTGCTGTTAATGGTTACCTGGGCATTTACAACGCTCATGAACGAATTATTATTGATGTAGGTAATATAAAAATCGCCTGTCTGGTTCGGCGCCAGTGATGTTGAGCCAGGCGTGACCAGGAAGGCAACGCTGTTCACGTTGATGGAGCTGATATTCAGCTGTGCCGCCCCGGTATTGGTAATGCGAAAGTAAGTTACCGGCGTCATGGCCGAATTTCCCGGCGCGGGGAATGCGATAGTCTCACCGGCAACCATTGGTTTTAGCCATTCGGTAGCGCCATCTGTCATCTCAACTTTTATATTCTGCGTCCTTAATCCTGAACAAGGCAAAGTAAAAAGGACAATGGTAATTAATTTTTGAATGTAGTTTTTTACCATGATCGCAACGATTTGGGGTTGAGGGATTGGAATCATGTCTTACGGCTGTAAATATATTATTTTAACAAATTTTAACACATACCCATTTATAGGTATTTTTAATTAAATTTTAACATCTTACGTTATCCCGAATGTTAGTGGAAAATTATTTACGAGCCCCATTCCAACCTTTTTGATCATAATGCTATCCTTATGTGTAAAAGCCAGCCACATGAGAAATCTTTTACTTTTGATCTTTTTTTCGTTTTCGGGCTACGGCCAGATCGTGAATTATTCAGGAGTTTTGACGGATGATACGGGAATGCCGATACCCGGCGTAAACATTTGCATTCGGGGAACAACCACCTGTGTCCAAAGTGACTTCGATGGTAATTATGACATAAAGGTACGCGTTGGCCAGGAGCTCGAGATCAGCTATATCGGCATGCAGACGCGGTATGTAAAGATCACCCAGGGAAATGGCAAACCGAAAGCAAGCGAGGAAGTGCAGCCCATATTGAGCAGTGATTTTGTCAACAGCATCAAAGAGGAAAATGATACCCTACAGGCTACAGTACCATCGGGCACGGCATCCTACTCAAATAACACTTATTACCTTCAGGACGTTGTCAACATAAAGAAAGATGGTAATAATGTATACAGCTTTGTGAACGGGCATGATAAGACCAGGCTCTACATCGACCTGTATACCGAATTTCTTGCCGGTGTGCCCATGCGGGAGCGCAGTTTCCAAAACCGTTTTGCCCAGGGCCGAAGCATTGGGGGGGAGTTGGCTTACCGCGGGCCGGAAACCAACGAAATTTTCAGCTGGGGTCCACAGCTAAGCACGTTGCATATTAGCGGTAACGCAACGCCATGGTATCCCGGCGGCGACATTGTACCGGGTAACGGCAGCCGTATACCTGTTTTTGGGGCTAACGGTTTTTTCCGTACATCGACAGAGAACAAGACCTCCTTCTCCGCCAGGCTGGATATGCATCAAAAAGGCGACCTGAAGCTGAACGTAACCTACAGGAGCGCGACAGGCAACCTGCCGGAAGTGAATAACAATGACCTTGCAACAACACTGTCCTACAGCAGGAACCATAAAAACCACCGCTTTAACGGCACTTTCAATTTTAATCGCTTCGAGGACAAGCTGAGCAATACCAACTTTTTACATAACAAAGCCGTTTTTGCAAATGCCGTTACCCCCGCGCATTTTGACAACAATGCAGGAATGGTGTTACCGGACGGTACGCCGCGCAGCTTTAGCCAGCTGGAAAATAATCCGTATTACCTGTTGCAAAACAACCGTGATGCCAGCGAAAATACGGCAATGTCGCTTTCAGTATCAGACTGGTATGTGAATGACCGGTTAACCAATGACCTTCGGGTGCTGTCGCAATATTCGGATAGGCGCACTACCGGGGGCAACATTCCGCTCGCGGCGCAAGTCGCAGTCCCGGACTATACCGACAGAAGGGAAAAATATTCGCTGTTATCTATTGAGGATGATCTTGAATATGACGATCAGGACCATACCAAGTTTGGTGCAGGACTGAATTTAAAATACCAGCAAAGAGATCTCAGCAGGCAATACGGCCTGGGTTTCGATGGCCTGGAAAGCTATCCGGGAGCAGCCAATGATCAATATACTCTTTCAAAAACTCAGGAAAGGGCAGAGGCCGCGCTGAACCTGAATTTAGCTCATGATCTCCGTGAAATTGTGGGGTATGACGATGAACTGAATGTATCCGTAGGTGGGAATATTGCTGCATCTTCTACCTACACAGGCATGGTTTATGGTGGTTTATCGGGTAATTTCAGGTGGAACGATCTTCTTTTCAGGCGGCTTAGCCTGTACGGAAGCGCAATAGCGCGCCAGTATGAGCCCATCATTCAAAACAATAACCTTTACTTTAATAGCCTGGCATATTCACTTGAAGATCTTAAACTGATGCGCAACCATCACGAACTCTTTGCCCCGAATGCTACCACAACGACCCGTGAAAAAGTATATACTGCTGGTATGAGCTACGATAATTGGCCGTTACGCATGAGCCTTGAACTCTACCAAAAGAAAGTGGCCGACATCTATGCCCCGGTAAATACAGGAGGTACGTTCTCATGGCTTCCTGCTGTAAACTATGAGCAAAAGGGACTGGAGTTCTCGGTATTGTATGATCATCCCCGAAATGACCGCGAACGCTTCAGTTTTTCGCACGACCTTCATTTCACAGCATATGAGAACAAAGTTACCGGCTTGTCGCGCAATCTGGACCGCATTCCTTTTGCGGGCTTTGCCGATGTCAATAAAAACTATATCGAAGGAGAGCCGGTCGGTGCCATTGTAGGGAGTGTTTACGAAAGGGATGCTTATGGTAATAAGTTAATTGGTCCTGACGGATTTCCGTTGGTGGCCGGGTCGCCTGCCGTTATCGGCGACCCCAACCCCGATTTTGTACTGGGCCTTAGCACCCAGGCCAATTACAAGGATCTCTATGTAAGGGTGGGTTTCGACTGGAGCAAAGGCGGTGACCTGTGGAACGGCACTTCGCAAACTCTGGATCATTACGGGGTGTCGCAGGGCACTGCACAGCTGCGCGATGTTACCGGCTATGTGTTTAAAGGCGTTACGCAAACCGGACAGCCCAACATGCAGACGGTAAGCTTTTATGACCCATCGCTGCCTGTGGAACAAAACCGTTGGGTGCGCTATGGTGTGGGCGGCGTAGCCGAGGATGCCATTGAAGATGCGACCTTCTTCAGGCTGCACAATATCTCCGTTGGATACAATGGGCGGGTACCTTATGGCAAAAGTTCGTTGGGACTGGTAGTCTCGGTATTTGTCAACAATGTGTTCATCCTTTCCAAAAGTGATACGGCCTTCGCCAACAATACGCTGTTCAATTCGGCCGATACTTCCGGGCTGGATTATTTCAACGCGCCCCTGCAACGGATGTACGGGCTTTCGGTAGCAGTAAAATTTTAAAATTTCAAGCATGAGAACTTTAGCGACCATCATATTTTTTTTAATAGCCAACTGTGCTTCGGCGCAGGCTGATCATTCATATTTAAAAGCTTTTTACAAACAGCAGCAGTCGGAAAAAGTATATGCCCACCTCAACAATGTACTGTACCTGCCGGAGGAGACCGTTTTTTACAAGCTCTATGTTACCAATGCCGACAACAGTCCCACACAGCAAAGCGACTACGTATATGTTGAAATTTATGACAGCGCGGGCAAAAAACTCGACACCCAATGCTACATCGTGGCGCAGGGCGGGGCATCAGGTTCATTTACGCTAACGGCCAACCATCCCGGGGGAATGTACCGCCTTAAAGCCTATACCAAATTGCAGGAGCAGCTGGGTGAACCGGCTTTTGAAAAGAGTTTTTTTGTACAGAAGGTATCGGCTAACAGGATGCTGATGACGCTCGATCTCCGTAAAAAAGGCTACGGGCCGGGCGAGACCTGCGAAGCCGATCTTTCGCTGAAAAGTAATGATAACAAGCCACTGGCAAATCATAAGTTTGAGTATGATGTTTTTGTGGAGGGAAAAAATATTAGTAAACTATCCGGGACTACCGATGCCAATGGCAAAGCCGTAATTAAGTTCAGGCTGCCCGAAGCGTTACAGTCTAACGACGGCATTGTGAACGTGCGGGTACAGCATGACGGTATAAGCGAATCGGTTACACGGGCCATCCCCATAAGCCTCAACTTTGCCGACCTGCAGTTTTTACCCGAAAGCGGTAACTACATCGCGGGGCAGCCATCAAACATCTTTTTTATTGCTAAGAATGAGTTTGGAAAGCCATTGGATGTGGCAGGTTACATAGTTGACCAGTACGGCAACAGGGTAGCCGACTTTACCAGCTTTTATGATGGTATGGGGAAGGTTGCCTTTACGCCGGGGACAGGCAAGGTATACTCAGCCGTAATTACCTCGCCTTTTGAAGCGAAAAATAAATATGTATTACCTGCTGCGCTTTCTGCGGGCTATCGTTTTACAGTTAAGCAAAATGCAGATGAATTGCAAATAGGAATATACTCGCCCACAACGGAAAAATGTGAGATAGTGCTCCGTAATGGCGATAATAAACATCTATCTTTAACCATAAAAGCATCCGAAGGGTACAACGAGCTGAAAGTTAATAGTAAAGACCTGTCTACGGGAATGTATGCGATATCGTTAATTGTAAATGATAAGATAATCGCTGAAAGGCTCGTGTTCATCAATTATAAAGACGGACTAAAGATCGAGCTTAAAACCGATAAGGAACAATACCTGCCAAGGGAAAAAGTCAACGTATCGGTAATGACAAAAGATAAGGATGGCAGGCCCATAGCGTCGAGCCTTTCCGTTTCGGTGGTGGATGAGAAGATCTTGAGCTACATTGATGATAAGCAGTATAACCTCCTTACCTGGATGTTTTTTGGCCATGAACTGAAAGGCAGCATCCACGAGCCACGATTTTATTTTGATGAAAAAGAATCGTTGGAGAAAAGGCTGGCCGCGCTCGACCTGCTCATTAATACCCACGGCTGGAGGCGCTACGCGCAAGATGAGGTAAATGTGTTTAACGGAAAGCAGGCCGCGGCCATACCCGAGAAAAGTGCGGATGTGGAGGGATTTGTGCTGGACAATAAAGGCAGGCCCGCCGCATTGAAAGTATACCTGTTCGCCGATACGGGCAAAGTATATGAGACCTATAGTAACAAGGAGGGTTATTTCAAGTTTACCCGCACCCATTTTGAAAGGGATGCGTGGCTGGTAGCCGAGGGCAGGAAAAATAGGGAGTATACTATAAAAAACTCGGTTACCGACCTTAAGGAAGTGGCAGGGCGCAAGGGCTCTTTAAAGCTGGCTGCTGCCGAAAGCAGGGAAATTGCGCCACTGGAAAGGTCAAAGAACGTACCGCCCGAAGTGCAGCAGCAGGTAGCGGCGCTAATCCTGGAATCGGATAGTAACGAACTTAATGAGGTAGTTGTCGTTGGGTACAGGTCAACATCACGCGCCCTTTCTAATGTAGCTGTTACTACAGTTACCTCAAAAACTATCGAAGGCAGGCCCAATGCTTCCTTCATGCAAACCCTTCAGGGACAGGTAGCAGGCCTTACGATCTCTACAGGTTCGGGGCAGCCTGGAGCCAACAGCACGGTAATATTACGGGGCTATGGTTCTCTTAACGGTGCTGTTGAACCCCTGTTCGTCATAGACGGTGTACCCCTGAGCGCTGATAATTTCAGGAGCCTGTCGCCACAAAGCATCGAATCGATATCAATACTTAAAGACGCGGGGGCAACAGCCATATATGGCAATCGCGGGGCAAATGGCGTTATCATAGTCAGGACCAGCCGCTATAGCGGTGGCAATGGCATAATGCTCAGTAAGACCAACCGTTACAGCTATCGTAACATTGCAAGGAATAATTCCAAAAAGCTCTCTGTGCCCGCAACTTTCTATGTGCCCGTATACAAAACTACGGAGACAGATGAGAAAACCGACTTCAGGAACTGCCTTTACTGGAATGCTACGGTGCAGACCAATGCTGAAGGCAGGGCCAAGTTTGATTACTATAATTCAGACGATACGACCACTTTTACCATAGTTGCTGAGGGCACTTCGGGTAAAGGCGATCTTGGGCAGGCTAAGCGATCGTATACCGTGATGGAAGCCCTGCAGTCGGACCTTAAGCTGCCACTGTATGCCACTGTAGAAGATATTATAAAGATACCGCTGTGGCTTAAGAACAATTCGGAAAAAGCGATCACGATCGAAGCTGTTTTGGAAAGCGATCCACACTTTAGCGCTTCCGCCGAAAGGCAAAGCATTACCCTCGATGCTCATGAGGCACACACCGTATATTTTCCTGTAACCGTGATAAAAACCGGAAGTGCCTTAACCGTAAAAGTAAAAATAACGTCCGGCAGCCATACTTCCACCATTGAAAAGCCTGTTGATGTATATGGCAAGGGCTTCCCGGTGAGCGTTGCATTTTCAGGCACCAAAAGTACTTCGGGTAGTTTTACCATAGCAAAGCCTTTGGCAAACAGCCTGAAGTCGGGCCTGAAGTTTATCGTGAACCCGTACAACGAACTTTCCAACGGATTGGAATCGATGCTGCGGGAGCCGTCAGGATGCTTTGAACAGGTATCATCGTCCAATTATCCCAACATCATGGCTTTGCAGCTGCTTAACGCAAAAGGCGGCATGGATGCGGATTTCCGTAAAAGGGCAATGGGCTATCTGGAGAACGGCTACAAAAAGCTGAAGGATTATGAGTCAAAAGGCGGAGGCTTTGAATGGTATGGCGGCGATCCTGGGCATGAGGCGCTCACGGCTTACGGGCTCCTGCAGTTCCATGAAATGAAGGGTTTTATTGATATTGATACAGATCTTGTAAAGCGCTCTGTAAAATGGCTCAACTCCCGTAAGGATGGCAAAGGCGGCTTTAAGCAACACCAGGGCAAGTATGGATTTTCGTCGATAAAAGATGTAGTGAACAATGCCTACATTGTATATGTACTTTCGGAAACTGGTGAAAAGGGTTTTGAAAAAGAATACCAGGCCGCGCTTGCCGAAGCACAGGACAGCCGCGATGTGTACCGGATGTCGCTCATGGCATTATCAGCTTATAACCTTGGTGATATCCCAATGTATAAAAAACTGATGGGCATTATCAGGCAGGATACAGACGGTAAAGACTACAACAAAATAAAAGTAGAGCAAACGGTAGTACATAGCTACGGTACATCGCAAACGGTAGAATGGCTGTCGCTCTATGCCCTGGCCATCATGAAGGAAGGCAAGGTCACACAGCAGCTGCTCGCCGCGCTCGATCACATCCAGTCGTGCAAGAACAGGGGAGGCTTCGGCTCTACGCAGGCCACAGCACTGGCACTGAAGGCGGTTACTTCATTCGCCAAGATCGCACAGCATACGCCATCGCAGCCCGAAGTGAAAGCTGTAGTGAACGGCACAACTCTCAATACCGGGTTTGATGCCTCGGGTAACATCGCGGTAAATACCACAGAGAATATTGCCACAGGAAAGAACAGCTTTAGCGTAATCATAGAGGAGGGCAGGATGGTACCGTTCCTGTTTTATGTGGATCACATGAGTTATGTGCCTAATAATTCACCCGAATGCCTGCTTGAGCTGAAAACATCGCTGAGTACCGCAAAAGTTAAAATAAGCGAAACCGCCAGGATGCATGCTGAGGTGACCAATGCTTCAAGAAATGTGGTGAACAATCCGCTGGTACGCATCGGGATACCGGGAGGGATGTCGCCCGAACCATGGCAGCTGAAGGAACTGGTGGAAAAAGAGGTGGTGGACTACTATGAGATATTTGGCAGCGAACTGGTACTGTACTTCAGGCAGATGGGGCCTAAGGAAACGCGGAAGATAAATATTGACCTGAAGGCGCAGGTGCCGGGGCAGTATCTGGGTATTGCCTCATCGGCCTACCTGTACTACAACAATGAGCACAAGAACTGGAACAGCGGCCTTGCTGTAGAAGTAACAGAATAATTTAAGGGTGGGTTTTCGGGCGGCTTGTAATGAGCCGCCCGATTTTTCTTGTTTCAAAGGTTTCGGAGCCTTAACTTTGTAAATATGGCAAAAGGCATCAATTTAAAAGTATTCTCCCATTTTTTCAGATCAAGTTCGGCGGGCGGTATCCTGCTGCTGCTTTGCGTGGCGCTATCGCTCATCATTGCCAATTCCGGTGCGGCAGGATGGTTCTCTTCCCTGCTCAATACAACAATAGGTTTTGAAACCGGAGACATCCACCTGCGTTATCCTGTCCTGTTATGGATAAACGACGGGCTAATGGCGGTATTTTTCCTCCTTGTTGGCCTAGAAATAAAAAGGGAAATAGTGGAGGGTGAACTTTCATCTCCGCGAAAGGCCGCGCTGCCTGTCCTGGCAGCTATTGGCGGGGTGGCAGTGCCGGCGGTAATTTATACCCTGTTTAACGGCAGCAGTCCCGAATATGCCAAAGGCTGGGGCATACCCATGGCTACCGACATTGCTTTTGCTTTGGGGATATTATCGCTGTTAGGTAACAGGGTTCCTCCAGGGTTAAAAATATTCCTTGCCGCGCTGGCCATTGCAGACGACCTTATGGCGATCCTGGTCATCGCGATATTCTATTCGTCAGAACTGCACTTTGACTACCTTGGCTATGCCGCGGGAATATTCATTTTCCAGATCATCCTCAACAGATCGGGGGTGAAAAACATACTTGCCTACTTGCTCCCCGGCGCCGTAATGTGGTATTTCATTCACCATTCGGGCATACACGCCACCATTGCCGGTGTGCTTACGGCCATAACCCTGCCCACCAATGAAACTGATGAAGAGTCGCCACTGGAAAAGCTGGAACATTTCCTTACCCGCCCCGTCAACTTTATCATCATGCCGATATTCGCATTGGCCAACACCAACATCACTTTCGAAAGCGGCATGGTAGAGGGGCTGACAGGCAGCCTTGGCTTAGGGATAGTGCTGGGCTTATTTTTAGGTAAGCCTGTTGGCATTTTCCTGATGTCGTATCTATCAGTAAAAACGAAAATTTGCGAGCTTCCGGAAAATACCAACTGGATGCATATACTCGGGCTGGGCTTGTTGGGCGGGATAGGGTTTACCATGTCGATATTCATTGCACTGCTCTCGTTTGAGGACAATGCTGCCCACCAGGATGAAGCTAAGTTTGCCATACTCGTAGCCTCGATTTTGGCTGGAGCTGCGGGCTATTTGCTGTTAAGCAGGTTGAGGAAAAGCGATTAAAGCTTGTAAACAAGGTAACTGTTAGCGGTCATTTTTTTATTTCCTGCTAAAATTATGGCTTTTGGCGGAAGGACCGGGACATGGATCTTTCCAAAATTGATAATGACAGTTATATTGCTGCCCTGATAGCTGCGGGTAAAAGTGATCCTGTCATTGGCAAATTCCAATTGGGTGTATTTGCCGTACTGCAATACAGGCTCACTATTTCGCAGTGCGATCAGTTTTTTGTATTCATTAAGGATCGAGGCTTTATCCGCAGATCGTTCCGCTACATTGATGGATTTGTAGTCAGAGTGTACTCTAATCCACGGTTTGCCGGTTGTAAATCCCGCATTCGCGGAAGCGTCCCACTGCATCGGGCTTCGCGACTTGTCACGGTTGTGGTTATTGGCCATGTTAAGGGCTTCGGCATCGGTCTTACCATTATCTTTTGCCAGCCTGTAATGGGTTTTGCCCTGTATGTCTACAATATCATCATACGATCTGGCAACGATATTTTTCATGCCAATTTCTTCGCCATAGTAAATGAACGGAACGCCTTTGGCTGTAAGCATAAGTGCGGCCAAAGCCAAAGCCCTATCCTTGTCGCCTCCTGCCAGGCGGTCTATCATCCGCGGCATGTCATGGCTGCCAAAGAAAAGGGTAGGATAGCCCGCCATTTCTTTCTCCATGGCTTGCAGCTCGTTGAATATTTTTTGGGCCGAAAATTCCGGGATGCTCCCAAAGTTGAAGTTGAATACCACATCCATCATTTCGGGCGACTGGTACTGCTTCAGCACATCTATTTTATCACTGCCTATTTCCCCCACAGTAAAGCGTCCGGGATAGCTGTTTACAACTGCTTTTAGTTTCTTGAGCGCATTTTTTATGCCTGGCTGGTCTATATCATAACGATGCTCCTGATTACCATCCTTCATTGGATTATTCTGCGTAATCCCATCAGTAGTAAGAAAATTGATGACATCAAACCTAAATCCGTCCACACCCAGCTCCAGCCAAAATTTCAGTACGTTCTCAATTTCATCGACAACTTTTGGGTTCGACCAGTTGAGGTCGGCCATTGTTACATCAAACTTATGGTAGTAATATTGGTTGGTGGTCTTGTCCAGCTGCCAGGCTGTACCGCCAAAGAACGATCCCCAGTTGTTTGGTTGGTCTTTCCAAATGTAGTAATCACGGTAGGGGTTGTCCTTTGATCTTTGTGCTTCCTTAAACCATTCACATTCGGTTGAGGTATGGTTCACCACCATGTCCATTATCACTTTGATGTCCCGGTTATGTGCTTCCTTTAAAAAGTTTTTAAAATCGTTCAGCGTACCGTAAGTAGGGTCAACGGCATAGTAATCGGCCACGTCATAGCCGTTATCTACCTTGGGCGATTTAAGGAAAGGGGTAAGCCAGATACAAGAAATGCCCAGTCCTTTAAGATGATCCAGCTTTTGTGTGATCCCCTTAAAGTCGCCGTAGCCGTCCCCACCGCTGTCGGCGTAACTGGGCATGTATATCTGATAAAATACGCTTTCCTTCCACCAATTGTTTTCCTGTGCACTTGCAATATTAACCCAAAATGCCATGAACAGGATCACTATATTGGTGAAAGGGCACCGCATTATTTTTGTGCATTATAGTCAACCACCACATTATTCACCAGCATTTTCGAACCCGAGTGGGTCACTTTGCCTTTGGCAGGGACCATCACGATAACCGCCGCTCCTTTTGCAGGGATTGTCACTTTTGCGGATGACTTCACATTTTTGGCAATGAATTTGCCTGAAACGGTATCATACAGGTCAACCTTTTTGCCCTTTCTGGTTTTTATAGTAATTGTTTTTGTATCCCCATGCGGGTTGTAGTACAAATAGGAAGGATACGCTTTGTCATGGAATGAGTCGGTCGCCAACAGGTCAAGCTGCAGTATCCCTTCAACATCCGTTTTATTTATGATGCTGCCAAAGATGCCTACGTGGCCGCTACCGTAAACGCTCAGTTGTGACTCCGGCGGATTTTGCCCCGGCACCCACAATGGGCCGTCCCCTTGTGCCACAGGGGCTTTAACGTGCTGGTACTGGTCCATGTTCGAGCGTTTGATGATGCCTTCGTAGGCAATTACATTCTTGCCGGCATCGGCCAGTTCCGGTATGGTTTCGTGCTCATCCGGCATGTATTGCGGATAAAAGAATTTTGACGCATTGGCTGCGTTCAGCATCCATTTGCCAATGGCATTGGCATATGCCTGGTTGTAGCGAGCCATAGGTACGATGGGCCATGCCATGTCATAAGTGTTCATAAGGAAGCCGTAGCCGCCGCGGTCTACAGTGCTGCCCACGGTACCCGATATGTCATAGCCGTTCCAGTTGCCCACCAGCACCCCCCAGCCTTCGCGGCAAATGGCGGTGCCGTCAAAGCTCCAGGCAAGCATTTTGTCAATGTCGTAGGTTTTGCCCTGCTCCGCGTTGATCCTTGCAGCAAGATAGGCGCCAAAAGGCATCAGCAATTCGTACGTTGGGTTTACAGGCTGCGCCTGCAACGCATTCAGCGCCGATATTGCCCCGTCAAGGTATTTCTTGTCACCGAATTTCTTATAGGCTGAATACAACACCCATGCGTGCCCTGCCGCCGCATCGGGCTGTGCGCAAATGTTATTCTTCATCGGTTGCATCTTGCCGTAATCAAAAAAGGAGTAGTCATAGTTGCCGTTCAGTATCTTATCTGCCTCATAAAATTTGTCAGCTATTTTGCGTGCCATCTGCTCCAGTCCCGGCTCGTTGGGATACTTCTCATAAATGGCATAGAACATCACGTTGGGGTACACATCATACCACCAGTCGCGGCCATAGCCACCGCCAAGCAGCGCCACTTCGGGGCAGGTGTTGTTCATCATGATGTCCCAGCCGGTCTCGCTGTTAAAGTAGTTTTTCAGCATGGCAACATAGTTGTGGCCACGGTCTTTGGTCTTGTCTATGCCCACCAGCGTAGCGCCGTAAGTCGCGCCCATGCTTGCCAGCGCTTCATGGAACATCCCTTTGTTATTGTTTGGTCCCTGCCTTACATCGCCCATGGCCGTATACATGCCCACAACATCCTGAGGAAAGTTCTTTTGCGAGCTGTCTATCCACACGATAGGCCAGTGCTTTCCTTTGGCATTAAAGTCGAAAACAACGGTATTAAAGTCGTGTGACAGCTTGTTATAGTCGATGATCTCAAAATGCGAAGGCATGTCCGGCATTTGGTCAACGCGCGAGATCGGGATTTGTTTTACCTGCGCCTGCAGGCTATAGGCAGATACGAATAATAAAGAGGCTTTTAATAAACTGTTCATTTTTTGATGGATGATATTTTATACTAAATTAGATGCTGCTTCCTTCATGACTTCTTCAGGCTCTATGTCTTCCGGTCCGGCTGCTATCCTGTTACCGTGGGCAATGATGTTCTTGCTGATGAAGATAGAGCATAATTGGAGTATGGCAATGATGGCTACCGCATATTGAAGCGCAAAGTCTTCGGATACAAAGTAAAACAGCATAAGGAACGTTCCCGCGCCCAATAGCCTTCCAAGATATAATCCGGCCTCGTGGTTCAGGATGTAGGCAAACTCGCCTCGCTTTTCTATTTTCGATACAATGTCGATAACGCGCAGTTGGATAGGGTAATAAGCCAGGTCCATGAGCGGCTTTGCCATAAGTAATAGTAGCAGGAACACGATAACACCCGTTTCGTTGAACAGGATCCCATTAGCGCAGGCACCTATCGCAAAAAGCACCAGCCCAACCGTAAAGGTCTTTACCCTGTCGGATGGTTTCGAGAAACGGCCTACAAAATAAATGATGATCGCCGCCAATACTGCCCCTATAGATTGAGCATTGCCCAATGCGCCTTCTTCGCCCAAGATCTTAAAGATGAGCATGGCGGGAGCAGTTACTAAAAAGCCCTGCGCCAATCCTTTAAAGGAAGCAAGCGAAAGCAATTTGTACCACAGTGGGTGGAACTTAAAGAAAATGTACCTCTTTTGTACCGGATTCTCAAACCTGCCCCTAAAGCATACCGCCGAAGCACACATTGTTATCACGAACACGATGCAAGTAATGATAACATAGGCATTGTGCTTGCCCTCCGCGCCGCTTTTCGACTGTATGAACCAGCCTATGGCAACCGGGATTATTATGGCGATCAGGGTATAAAAAAATGTCTCGAGGCCGTAGTAATAATTACGATTGTCGTCATTGGTGGTATATATGGCCAGGTAGTCGCGGTTGGCCCAATACAATCCGAAGGATAACCCCATGGTAATACCGGCAACTCCTATACCTTCAATAGTGAGTGTGGTAAGCGACATCATGATGATCATCGAAACGCCGCTCATCATCATGCCTATAGAATACAGCAACCTGATGCTCACGTACCTTAAAAGAAATCCATTGATAAGGAATGTAAGCGGTATACCAGTATATATTGCCAGCTGGTAGGTAACTACCATGGATGTATCATCGGAGTTCCGCATGATGTAGGCCGCTACGAATATGTCGATCACCGGTTGTACCAACGCATAAACCAGGTTGGTAAGCACCAGTATCTTAAAGTTATGCGACTGGCTTTTAAAATGGTCGACCTCTGTAATTAGTTTTTTCAGCATCAGTCGTATTTTAAAAGTGAAAGTATGTCCTGAATAAAGAATTTCGCAGCGCATACAAACTCGTCTGCCGCCCCATAATATACGGTTACGGTATCGCCATCCGGTTCAACGATATGCCCGTTGGTAAACACCACATGGCCGAAAAAGCCTTTCAGCTCATACTCTTCCAGGGGCTTCATTATGGGCTCTTCGGTACGCGCCAGCACTTGGGATGGGTCGTTCAGGTCAAGCAATACCGCACCCAGGCAATACTGGTGAGCCTCATTGGCTCCGTGGTATATTTCCAGCCAGCCCTTGGCAGTTCTTATTGGGGCAGCGCCACCACCTACCCGCTTGCTGTCCCAGTGGCCTTTGCGGGTCTTTAAAATGCATTTGTGGCCACCCCAGTGAATGCCGTCCGGCGATGAGGCGATCCATATATAGTTGCCGCCTATGTCTACACTGCTTGGGCGGTGTATGGCATAGAAAAGGCCGTTTATCTTCTCGTCAAAAATGGCGCAATCCTTATTGTGCGCGGGGAATATCAGCCCGTGTTTCTCAAAGTTTTTCCAGTCTTTGGTAGTGCGCAGGCCAACGCCCACGCCATTTGGCGAAACAGAGGTGAAGGTGAGGTAGTACGTGCCGTCAATTTCGGCCACACGGCAATCCTCAATGCCAAAGGTTTCCATGATGCCTTCGCCCACAAGCGCGGGGAAGCCAGCCGGTTCATAAAAATCAATGCCGTTGTCGCTGCACAGCAGGCGCAGGTGCGACAGGGTGGTAAGGTAGTCCTCGCCTTTGTAGTTAATGACCCTCGCGTCGTCTGCAACCAGGTCAGGGTCATTGGTTTCAATTTCCATGATCTCAATGCTGCCGCTTTCTGTAAGGATAGGGAACGAGATCACGTTGTCGGCCTGTTTTGGCCTTTCTGCCACACGCACTATCAGCCATGTCTTTCCTTCGAAGGTAAACACGCCGGGGTTGAGCAGGCAGGTAATTTCCAGTCCGTCCCTGCTTGGGGCAAGGTCAGCCGGAGATAGTAATGGGTTTTGTGGAAAGCGTTTTGCCAGATCTTTCATTTGCAATGGTAATGTGATCAGGTTAGCCCGGTCTGATCACAAACAGTCCCGGGCACTAACCCAAACACGTATTTTAATAAGTTTTTTTAGTATCCCGCATTCTGTGTAAGCGTACCGGCTGATGCATCTCTTTCTTTTTGCGGTATAGGATAGAGGTAATGCTTGTCCTGGAAGTTTTTGCCGTGTGCAATGAGTACCTGCTTTGCAATGCCCCACCGCTTCAGGTCAAGCATCCTTTGGTTCTCAAAGCCCAGTTCCACCCTTCTTTCGTGGATAAGCCAGTCCATAACGATAGCAGTATCGGTAGAGGCCGTCCTGTCGGGCAGGGTGCCGGCAGGAGCAAAGTCGCCCGCCGCAGTTACTGTTGTCCTTGCCCTTTCCCTTACCTGATTGATGATGGCGATCGCTCCCGCGTGGTCTCCTGTTTTCAACAAAGCTTCTGCTTTCCATAATAATGCATCAGCATAGCGAATGTACACTTTGTTGTTAGATGCTTCATCATTCCCTTTATTTGCCCCATCCAGGCTGCCAAGCATTTTATTTATGTTTTGCGGGCCAACATTAACTGTATAAAGCAGCCTTGGGTCATTGGCTTCAAATTCTTCAAGAAAATCGTTACTTGGCGCGAAAAAGCCCCATCCAAGTGGTGCACAGATACCATTGCCCCTGCGTGGCGTGGCATTGGTCTGGTGGTCGAAAGAGAAAATTACTTCAGTATCGTTATATTCGGCAGTAAAGTTTTGGAAATAATTGTCGTTCAAGGCATAACCAAGACCCGGCAGCTGGTCTACAAGTGCAGGTACAGCCGACCAGTTTTCGGTATACAGCTCTGATTTTGCCAGCAACGCGATGGCAGCTCCTTTTGGTACACGCCACTTTTCGGTTTCAGAAGAATATTTGCTGTTAGGAAGCAACCCAGCCGAAAGTACAAGGTCAGCTTTTATCTGTTCCCATACCTGCTCTTTCGGTACCCGCACAGCAACCTCAAACGCCTCCTCAAAAGTTTTAACCGGAGATAGTATCAGGGCCACATCTCCAAAATTAGTTACCAGTGAAAAGTAATAGTAGGACCTTAAAAAATAGGCTTCGCCTAATAACTGGTTTTTCCTTTCTGTACTTATACCCGTTATTGTTTCAATATCCGGCTTTACTAGATGCTCAATGGCTATATTCAACCTCTTTATGGCCTCATAGTTATATTTCCATAAGCCATTTGGCCCACCGTTTTCTGAAGTGAATGTAAAGTTATTAATGTCATCCATCCATGGCTGGTCACCGTCGGGGCTCCATTTCTTTTCCATGTCATCAGATGCAATGTCCTGTAAAACATAATCATTCTGGAATACCAGCCCATTCGTCCAATCCCAGTTACCCAGTATGTTTAACCTGTTGGATAGGAGATCGTATGATGAACGTACTGTATTCTCGATCCCTGTCAATGTAGGAGTAGTATCGGCCTGGTCGATCGGCATAACGCCTACCGGTGTCTGGTCAAGTTCATCCTCACAGCCTGCAATACTTATAGCACCTATAAGCAATCCAATTTTTATATAATTTTTCATACTCAATTTTTTAAAGTTTAATTTTCGCTCCGAAAATAATTGCAGATGTTTGCGGGTAGGTTCCCATGTCTATCAGCGAGGTCGATTCGGGATCAAGGCCATCATACTTTGTGAATGTAAGCAGATTTTGTCCCGAAGCATAGATCCTCAGGCTATTTATACCCGGCAGCGAATTGCTGAATGTATAGCCGATCTCAATATTTTTAAGTCTCAGGTACGATGCATCTTCAACAAACCTGCTTGAGACCCTTTCACTTCCGTTAGGATTACGGGTAAGACGCGGCATCGAATTGCTTGTGCCCTCACCGGTCCAACTATTCAGTACAGCAGTGGTTGAGTTGAACGGACGGCTGTCAAAGTCGAGTATCTTTTTAAGGTCATTGTAGCGATCCACATCATTTACTCCCTGAAACAGGAATGAAATGTCGAAATTCCTGTATGAAGCATTGAAGTTGATGCCGTATGTTATTTTAGGGATAGGGTTACCTATAAATTTCCTGTCATCGGCATTGATCTGCCCGTCGCCGTTGGAATCCCTAAACTTCATGTCGCCCGGCTGCGCGCCGTTCGCATCGGCATATAAGTGCGAGTCTACTTCGGCCTGATTTTGATAGATGCCAACAAATTCATATCCATAGTATGAGCTTATGGCCTGGCCTACCGCAGTCCTTGTGTGCGAATAGCCATCGTCAATTGTAGGAACCCTTTCATATAGTTTTGTAACTTCATTATCAAGGGTAGCCATATTGGCACTTACACCATATTTAAATTCGTTGTCGTTGTTCCTGTAACCAAGTGCAAATTCAAAGCCCTTATTAACTACAGATCCCGCGTTTATATACGTCCTGTCTATCTGGCCCACGGCAAGGGCAGGCAAGTCAAATGACAATAGGATGTCATCGGTCTGCTTATGGAAGTAGTCGGCAGAGAAAGATAATTTATCGTTAAGGAAAGAAAGGTCGAGGCCAATGTTCGTTTGTGTTGTAGACTCCCATTTTATATCATCATTTCCAAAACGGTTTATGGTAACGCCGTTTTCATTCATGCCTACGAATGTCTGGTAAGCATTGTTTGGTATTTCCTGATTACCGGCCTTACCCCAGCTTGCCCTGACCTTCATATAGGAAAGCCATGACGAATCTTTCATGAAATCTTCGTTAGTAACAACCCAGTTAGCACCTACAGATGGGAAATATCCCCATTTATTATTAGGACCAAATCGCGAAGACCCGTCTGCCCTAACCGTTCCTGTAACATTGTATCTATCTTTATAACCGTAAGTGGCCGAGGCAAAATAGGACATTAGTGACCAACTTGTGGCAGAGCCTGAATTGTGAGGGTAGGGGTTTGTGGTGCTTCCATAGTCAAGATACCTGTATGGGTCACTGTAAATATCATAGTTCTGCCTGCTTCCGCCTATTCCCGCCTGGTTGTTTTTTATGAACTCCGAACCAACCAGCAAGTTTAGGTTGTGTATGTTATCAAACGTTTTGATATAGTTAAGCGTGTTAGACCATGTAAAGGTAACATCCTGGCCCCTGTCTTCGTTAAGTCCGTTCGGCCTGTTATTCCTGCCCAGTCCATAGTACATATCATCAGGATTACTAATGTTCGGGTCACCATAATTCTCTGCAAATATTTTATTGTGGGAAAATCTTATGTCCGCACCAAGATTACTCCTAAGCTTTAAGGATTTATCACCAAGGAAAGCATATTCAGCAAATACATTTCCAAATGTCTGGTACACATTTCTCTTGTCATCTGTAAAGTGTACTATAGCTAACGGGTTAGAACTATATTCATAGTCCTGGCTCCATCCTGTATTAGGCCCGGTATAGAAAGGAAGGTCAGTATAAGGGTCTCTTGCTGACCAGGTGGGGTCATTTTGGTCTTTGTATACTCCAAGTACAGGAGGGCGTATAAGGGCATGCCTGATCACACCCGGCGCATCGCCGCTTGAAGACAGCTTGTCCTGCGACCAAAAGCTGTTTTGCACATTGGCCCCTGCGGTAAAGCGGTCTGTAAGCTTTGCGTTTACATTAGTCCTGAAATTCACACGCTTGTATTGGTCATTGCTTTCGGTCACGATACCATCGATGCCGTAATATCCTCCCGATATAAGGTACTGTACTTTTTCGGTAGCACCGCTAAGCGATAGTTGCACATTGTTAGATACCCCGGTAGTAAATAACTCATCAAGCCAATTAGTATCTGCAAGATCCGTCCTTATCCTCCTGTCGCGTGCATAAGGGCTTTCTGCGCTTGGGTCATTGCCCGCAGTGCCATGCCATTGCCTGTCTTTTACAGTGAGATATTGATCGGCGTTCAGCATATCTGGCAAATTTGTAGCATAGTGCATACCTGTAAATACCTCAACATCAAAAGTCGATTTTCCTTCTACACCCTGCTTTGTTGTAATGAGCACGACACCGCCTGCCGCACGTGAGCCATAGATCGCGCCCGACGCAGCATCTTTCAAAACGGTCAAATTCTTTACATCGTTCATGTTTAGGAACGATATGTCGCGGGTAGGTACACCGTCTACAACATAGAGTACGTCGTTATTGCCCAGAGTCCCTTCACCGCGAATGCGCAACTTAATGCCGTCGCCGGGAGCACCGGTATTAGCCGCCACGAATACACCGGCAACCTGGCCTTGGAGTGCCTGTGCCACATCAGGTATCCTGGTGCGTTCCATTTGCTGTACGTTCACTTGCGCCACAGCGCCCGAAATAGAGCTTTTTCTTTGGCCGGTATAGCCTGTTACTACTATTTCATCAAGCTGCTGGGTGTCTTCTGCTAAGATAACATTGATAGTCCCCGAGCCGTTGTTAGGTATTTCCTGTGTCGAATAGCCTATAAAGCTAAAAACAAGCACATCATTAGGGCCTGCATTAATGGTATAGTTTCCGTCAAAATCGGTGGTCGTGCCTGTGGTCGTGCCTTCGATGATAACACTCACCGATGGCAGCGGGCCGCTGGCATCGGTCACGGTACCCGAAACGGTCTGGGCGAATAATGTCCCGCCCGATAACATTGCCCACACAAGGAGCAACTGGTAAATAATTTTCCTGCTCATATTTTTAAGGTTGTTTTGTTAAGGTTTGGATAATTTTTTTTCATGTTGTTGATCGTTGATGGTTTTAATTTGGATAGGTTTAAAAATTTGGGTTACGAAAACGTTGTAAATTTAAATATCGCATAAAAAAACTGTGTACACTATTTCTTCAAAAGTGTACACTGTATGTAAATGCCTGATTTTCAAAATTATTTGAACGTCGCTTTTTTGACGCTGAATTGCAGTTGGTAGTTCTTTGGTGTGGTGCCGTATAGCTTTTTGAACTCCCTGTAGAAGTAGGAACGGTTGTTAAAACCCGATCTGTAGCATACTTCCGATACCGTGAGCACATTTTTACGCAACAGTTCGGCGGCATGTTTCAGCCTGATGGTACGGATCAGGTCGCCCGGCGAGAGGTTGAAAAACTCCTTCGTTTTCCTATACAGCTGTGAGTTGCTTATGCCCATCGCTTTTTCAATGAACGCACTGTCCAGGCTTTCGCTATCAATGTTTTTACGGATGATGTCTATGGCCGATCTTATGAAGGTCTTCTCTTCATTGTCCAGAGGCATTTCGCTCAGGCTTTCTACAAGTGTATCCTGTGAAAAATGTTTCAGGATAAGTTCCTTTTCCTCCAGCAGCTTTTGCACCCGTACCATCAGGTGGTCGGGGTAAAACGGTTTGGGTATGTAGGAGTTGGCGCCGCTTTCCAAGCCCTCGATCTTATGCTCTACCGAGCTTTTTGCGGTAAGCATGATAAATGGAATGTGGCAGGTGTGCACATCGGTCTTAATGATGCGGCACAGCTCCACACCGTCCATTACCGGCATCATCACATCGCTGATGATCAGGTCGGGAAGGTCTTTTTGTATCAATGCCAATGCCTCACTGCCATTCAGTGCAAAGCTTAAGTTGTATTTTTCTTCCAGCAGGTCCCTCAGGTAGGTGTGTATTTCTTTTTCATCTTCTACAATAAGCAGTTTCTTTCGGTCGTCCTCTGCTTTATCGATGGACGAAAGCTTTTCATGTACGGTTTCCTGTGCCTGGGCGGGTTCTTCCAAGATGTCCTTAAGATGTCTCGATATAAGGCCTGATGTAGCGCTGTTGTCAAGTTCCTTTTCGGTAAAAGCCGCTTTGCCACATGGTATAAGTATGGTGAAAGTGGTTGCCTCATCGGGTACGCTCGATACCAGTATTTCGCCCCGCAATACCGTCACCAGCCTTTTTACATACGCAAGCCCAATGCCGGTACGGAACATCTCGGTATCCGACACCTGGTTGCGGTCTGATAAAAAGAAACGGTCGAACAGTGATTCCAGCTTTTCTTTCGGAATGCCCTTGCCTGTATTGGTAACGGTTATTTTGAGTGCTTCACTTTTGGCATAGTCGATCTCGCAGGCAAAGCTTATTTTGCCGTCATCGGGGGTATATTTAAAGGCATTGGAAAGAAGATTGAAGAGTATCTTCTCTATCTTTTCCTTATCGAACCAGCCCTCAAGTGAATTAGGGATCTGCAGTTCGTAATGGATGCTCTTGTCAATGGCCCAGTCGTCAAATAGTTCGGCTATCTGCTCAAGTATCCCTACCATGTCAAAATGCCTTACGCGAACTTCTAAATGGTCATGCTCTGCCTTTCGGAACTCCAATAGCTGTTGCGTAAGGAACGACAGCCGTGAGGCATTGCGCTGTATCATTTTTATGAACTTGCGGCTCTTCTCGTCCAGGTTGCCGGCCTCGTTAAGCTTTTGCACCGGTCCTGCAATGAGCGTGAGCGGCGTAAGGAACTCGTGGGCAATATTGGTAAAGAACGTCAGCCTGTTCTCGTGCAACTCCTCTTCCCTTTGCCTGAAAAGGATATTCTGGGTAAGCGACTGCCTCTTTAAATAATAGCTCCGTACAAATAGTACGAACCCAATGCCCAATACCGTATATAGTACCAGCGCCAGGTTCGACTGCCACCAAACCGGCTTTATCTTAATGTCGGCGGTATGAACAGGATCTGTCCACACGCCATCGCTGTTGCTCCACTTCATGTACAGCGAATAATTGCCGGGTGGCACATTGGTAAAGGAAATGATCTTACGGTTGTCTATGGTATTCCAGCTTTTGTCAAAGCCTTTTAGCTGGTAGGCATAGCGGCATTTTTCGTTATTGGTGAAAGTGAGTGCGGTAAGGTAAATGTCAAAAAAGTTCTGGTTGTGCTTAAGGGTTATGGCCGGGGCATTATCAGAGTCCGGCGATACCAGCAACCCCTGGAAGAACGGAACGGTTTGGTTGTGGCCGCTTACCCTGTCGATGAACAGGTCAGGCAGAACGGCCGACTCCTTAATGCTCTGCGGCAAAAAGTAGTTGAACCCCTTAATACCTCCCATGTATACATGCCCTGTTTGCGGATCGCGGTAAAAGGCTCCATCGGCGAACTCATTGTTTTGCAGCCCGTCGCTTTTTATGTAGTTGGTAAACTTATTCTGTTTGGTATTAAAGTCGGAGAGGCCAAAGTTGGTGCTCACCCACAGCCCGGAGCCATTGTAAGGCACAATGCCGTGAATGGTATTATTGGGTAAGCCGTCATTAACAGTATAGTGTTTAAATGATGCCTGGCCATCGATACCAAGGCTTTGCAGCGTATTAAGGCCATAGCTCGTGCCTATCCATAATTTTCCTTTGCCGTCCAGGCCCAGGCACAGTATGTCGTTGTTTGAAAGGCTTGTGCTGTCGCCGGGCTTTTTCTTAAAAGTCAGGAACTTTTCCGTTCGGGTATCAAAAAGGCTCAGCCCGCCGAGCCGCGTGCCTATCCATAATTCACTATCGCTTTTCGGCACGATCGAAAATATAATATTGCTGTTCAGGGCATTCCGGCTGTCGCTTTTGGCAGTATATCTTTTAAATCCTGTAATTTTAAGCCCTCTTCCATTTCTTTCGATATTCATCCTGATCATACCGTAGCCATTGGTGCCGAGCCAGATGTTATTTTTCCCATCCTGGTAAATGGCATATACCGATTTGAAATTATCGCACTTGCCGCTTCCCTCTATCTCTTTCCACGATACGGGGCGGGACGTGTTTCCGTCATACACGCTTATCCCGGCATCATCGCTCCCAATGAAGATCAGGTTATCGCGGCCTTTGCACAATGCATACACGGCGTTGTCAAGGGGGCTGTTGGCCTCGTTGAAATTATTATGCTGTAATGGGGCAGGGGAGTCGCCATAAAGTCCGGAGGTAATGTGGAACAGCCCTTTGCCCTTGGTGCCTACCCAAAGCGAATTATCATCGTCTTTAAGGAACGAGCGTACTATGGCGCCATCCATTTCCGGGACCTGAGTTTTAGAAACGGTCTTAAACAGCCTTTCCTGGGGCGATGCCTTCAGGATTCCATCGCCGTCAGTCCCTATCCATATAATGTTCTCGCTACCTTTAATGATGGAGGTCACTTTATATTTCGACAGGAATTTCAGCCATGGCTTTTCTGTTCTTTGTCCCGAATGATCAACTGCCCAATAGCCATCCTTGCCGAAAAGGATAAGGTCATTTTTCGTTATTGCCGTAATGCTTTCTGCATGGCCGGTAATTGGCAGATCTTTTTTCAGGTCTGCCGAAGTTAGAACCGCCTCGCCATTCGACCCAACAGTGACAATGCTTTCATTTGGCATTACATCAAATGTCCTTATATCGTCATAAGTTTTGGTTACTGTCGCTGTGAAGGGCTTTCCTTCAGAAATTACCGCATCAAAAATATAAAGTCTGCTGCCTTCGGTGAGGGCGAGCATTTTGCTGCCGCTGAAACCGAATCGGCGGATGCTCTCATTGTCCGGTACAGGTGTTTTAAGAAGCTGGAATCCTTTTCCGTCAAAATAGCCAATACCCCAGCCCTTGACCGCGCAAAAAACCTGCTTGTCGCTGTTGATGGCAAGGTTAAATTGAGATTCCGACAATGGTGAAGTGGTATCGGATGAGAAGAAGTAGTGCTGGAATTTATCCGTTGCCTTATCATACCGGTTTATACCGTGCATGGTAAGTACCCAAATATACCCTTCTTTATCTTCCAGTACTTTCAGGACAACCTGGTTGCTAAGCGAATTTTCATTGCTCGGTTCCGGCCTGAAGATCTTAAAACTGCTGCCGTCATAACGGTTCAGGCCGTCCCAGGTACCGATCCATATAAGGTTTTGCGAGTCCTGGAAAATACAGTTTACCGAACTGTTAGACAAACCTGCCGAGTTATCAAGCTCATCCAGTGTATATTTCTGTCCGGAGGCTTCAGACCGAAAGGCTGCAGTGTTTTGCGCTGTTAGTGTTTTAGCTTCGGGCGCGGCTTTATCCGTACAGGAAATAACGGCGATCATAAAAAGCAGAGTACACATCAAACGTAACAGCGTAAGATGATACCTGCCGTGGCATGAAGTTGTTTTATAAATGATATGATACATATAGTGGATGGGCCTTACGAATCTAAAAATAGGTAATATTTATGTATATATTAATTATTATGGTAAAAAGTTATATTTCCCGTATACACTCAATTGATCAACACTCACATAAAAGCGAAAAGCTGCCACAGATCTCTCCGTGACAGCCTCCCCAGTTAACAGAAACAAACGATCTATCTTTATTTCCAGCCGCCGCCAAGTGCCCTGTAGAGCTTTACTTCGGCGGCCAGCTGGTTTCGTTTTACAGCAGCAAGGTCCAGCTCGCTTTGTAATACGTTGCTTTGTGCGGTTATTACTTCAAGGTAGGTGGCAAGTCCGCTGGCAAACAGCTTATCGGCATTGCTCACGGCTTTTTGCAGGTTGGCTACCCTTTGTCCGGCAAGATCCACTTCTTCCTTCAATTTTTCTATTTCAGCCAAAGCATCCGATACTTCACCCACTGCTATCAGCACCTGTTGGCGGAAGCCGATCACGGCCTTTTCACGTTCGGTTTTGGCGATCTCATACTGGGTTTTCAGCCTACGCCCCTGCAATAGTGGCTGTGCAAGGCTCCCTGTTACCAAACCGAACAGCGACGACGGCATGTTGAACCAGTTGTCTGAACTAAAGGAGTTCAGTCCTCCGTTGGCCGTAATGTTCAGTGCCGGGTACATAAACGCTTTGGCTATACCCACACGGGCATTGGCAGCGGCCAGTTCATGCTCCTGTGCCTTTACATCGGGCCTGCGGCTCAGTATAGAGGCAGGTACTCCCGTTGGCAGGTCGCTGTGCAGATCGGTATTGGCAAGAGTCCCCGACCTTTCTATAGCTACCGGTACAGTGCCGGTGAGCAAGCTCAGCGCATTTTCCTGAAGCAATATTTCCTTTTCCAATTGCGGAACGATCTGGGCGGCACGCAGCCCTTGTGCTTCAGCCTGCTCTACCGCCAGGTGGGTCACCTGCCCGGCATCGAACTGGCGCGTGACCATGTTCACGGTATTCTCGCCCAGGGCCCGGTTTTTCAGTGCAACTTCCAGTTGGGCATCCAGCATCAGCAGGTTGTAATAGCCCTGCGCGGCACTGGCTACAAGGTTGGCCTGCACCAGTTTTTTCGCTTCTTCGGTTTTAAGATAGTTGGCAAGCGCTTCTTTTTTGCGGCTGCTGATCTTCCCCCAAATGTCGGCTTCCCAGGAAAGTGACAGCCCGGCATTATAGTCCTCGATATGGCTGGTTTTTAAAAAGTTGTTGAGGCTCAATCCGTTCAGGCTGTTCTCGCTGGGTATATTGCTGCTGGCCGATACATACGCATTAAGCTGTGGCACCTGTCCCCATCTGCTTTGGCGCAGCATTTGCCGCGATGCCTCAATGCTCTTCACGGCTATCTGCAGGTCAAGGTTGCCTTTGATGGTTTTGCCTATCAGTTCCTGCAGTTGCGGGTCGGTAAAAAAGGCATCCCATTTCAGGTCGGCAATAGTTGTAGTATCAGTTGCGAACGTATTGCGGTACGCTTCCGGCAGTTCCTGCTGCGGTAAAGGTGTGTCTTTCGAGACTTTACAGCCTATAAGGGTTAGCAGAAGGAGTATATAACTAAATGTTCTCATTTTTTTATTTTATAAGTTCGGTTTCAAGGGCAGGCTGGGGTTCTTCTACTTTTCGTGAAACCTTTTCCTGCAGGTACTGGAATACGATGAATAATACCGGAATAACGAAAAGGCCAAGAACTACGCCCGATATCATACCTCCCGCGGCACCAATACTAATGGAGTGGTTACCCTGCGCCGACGGTCCTGTCGCGCCCATCATCGGGATAAGCCCTACAATAAAGGCAAGCGATGTCATGATGATCGGCCTCAGCCTTAATTTGGCAGCCTCGAGGGCAGAAGAGAGCAGTGACTTGCCTGCCCGCCTTCGCTGTACGGCGAACTCTACGATAAGGATGGCATTTTTCGCCAAAAGGCCAATAAGCATTACCAGTGCTACCTGTACGTAAATGTTGTTCGAAATTCCTGTCATGCCAATTGCGGCGAACACCCCGAAAATGCCCGTAGGTATCGAAAGGATCACGGCCATAGGCAGGATGTAGCTTTCATATTGTGCTGCCAGCAGGAAGTACACAAAGATTAGGCTCAACCCGAAGATGACTGCCGACTGTCCGCCAGAAGATATTTCTTCCCTTGTCATTCCGGAGAATTCGTACGAATACCCCTCCGGCAGTGACTGTGCGGCAACTTCCTCAACGGCCCGTATAGCATCGCCCGAGCTATAGCCCGGCTTTTGTATGGCATTTATCCCCATCGAGTTGAATAGGTTGTAGCGCGAGGCATTCTCCGGCCCGTATACCCTTGCCAGTTTTACCAGCGTATTTATCGGCACCATCTCGCCATTTTTATTCTTCACGAATACGGCGTCCAACGATTCCGGGGTAGCACGGGTGCCTTTATCGGCCTGCACCATTACCCGGTAGTATTTACCGAAGCGGTTAAAGTCGCTCACCTGCGCGCTGCCGTAATATGCCTGTACTGTCTGCATGAGGTCTTTTACGCTTACGCCAAGCTGTTCTGCCTTAACATCGTCCACTTCCATTTCGAACTGCGGGTAGTCGGCACGGAAAGATGTAAAGGCTACTGCTATCTCAGGGCGCTTCATAAGGTCGCCAATGAACTTGTTGCCAACTTCACTGAATTTGCCCAATGACCCGCCGGTACGGTCCTGCAACACAAAGTCAAGGCCATCTACATTACTGAATCCCGGCACGGTAGGAAAGGTGAACACAAAGAAGTTGGCTCCCTTTACTGCCGAAAGCCGCTGCCTCGCATCATCCATAATGGCGTTAATGTCTTTTATTTCGCCACGTTCCTTCGATTCTTTCAACAATATAAATGCTACACCGAATGAAGGGCTGGACGATTGCGTAAGTATGTTAAATCCTGACAATCCCATCAGCGTACGCTTGGCGGCCATTGGTTCCAATGCCTTTTCGGCTTCCTGCATGGCAGCAGTGGTACGGTCCAGCGAGCTGCCCGCAGGCATTGACAGTGATATGGCAATAAAGCCCTGGTCCTCACTTGGTATAAATCCTGATGGGGTACGGCGTACCATCCATACGGTAAGTACGATCAATCCTGCAAGGCTGGCCAGTGTTGCCCAGCGGTAACGTACTAAAAAACGCAGGCTTCCCACATAACGGTTGGTCAGCTTGTCGAAATTAGCATTGAAGCCGGCAAAGAACCGCTGTTTGAAAGTGGGTGCTTTATAAGGTTGCCCTTCACTGTTATTCGCCGGATGCGGGTTATGCTGTTTCAGGAACAGTGCCGCAAGTGCCGGGCTGAGTGTAAGCGCATTTACTGCCGATATGATAATGGCTATGGCCAGAGTAAAGGCGAACTGCCTGTAAAACACCCCTGTGGATCCCTCCATGAAGCCTACCGGAAGGAATACGGCAGACATTACCAACGTGATCGAAATGATCGCTCCTGTTATTTCGCTCATGGCCGATGTGGTCGCGGCTTTAGGTGAGAGGTGCTTGTGTTCCATCTTGGCATGGACGGCCTCGACGACGACTATGGCATCATCTACCACGATACCGATGGCAAGCACCAATGCAAATAGCGTGAGCAGGTTGATAGAGAACCCGAATATCGACATGAAGAAGAACGTACCCAGCAACGCCACCGGGACCGCTATGGCCGGGATAAGCGTTGACCGGAGATCCTGAAGGAAAAGATATACCACAATGAATACAAGTATAAAGGCTTCAATAAGTGTAGAACGTACCTGCGCAATGGAGGCATCGAGCATCGTTTTGGTATTGTAAAGTATCAGGTGCTTTACATCTTTTGGGAATTTCTGCGAAGCCTTTTCCATCAGCTCGTCAATGGCGATCTGTATCTCGTTGGCATTGGAACCCGGCAGTTGCATCACGGCAATGTTGATGCCCGGCTTGCCATTCACTCGTGTAAAGTTACCATAGGAATAGGCACCGAACTCGATCTTCGCTACATCTTTAAGGCGCAGCATAGTACCGTCCGGATTAGTGCGCACAATAATGTTCTCATAATCGCCGGGCTTGTTGAGCTTGCCTTTGTATTTTATAACATATTCGAAAGACTGCGTGCTGTTCTCCCCGAACTTACCCGGAGCGGCCTCGAGGTTCTTGTCCTGAATGGCTGCCATCACTTCGCGTGGCGTAATGCTGTACGATGCCATTTGCGATGGGTTGAGCCACACACGCATCGAGTAGTCTTTATTTCCACCGAAGATGATCGACTGGCCCACTCCGGGGATCCTCTTGATCTCGGGAATGATATTTATCTGGGCATAGTTGGCAAGGAACGTCTGGTCGTATTTCGATTCGTTCTCGCTGAACATATCTACCACCATGATCAGGCTGTTCTGCTGCTTGGCAGTGGTAATGCCCGCCTGTATCACTTCGGCAGGAAGCTGGCTGGTAGCCTGTGCTACACGGTTCTGCACGTTTACGGCTGCCTGGTCGGGGTCGGTGCCCAGTTTAAAGAATACCGAGATCACAAGCGATCCGTCGTTACTGGCGGTAGAGGTCATGTAGCTCATGTTCTCCACACCGTTGATGGATTCTTCCAGCGATGGTGCTACCGAGCGAAGTACGGTCTCGGCATTGGCCCCGGGGTACAGCGCCGTTACCTGGACGGCCGGCGGGGCGATGTCAGGGAACTGCCTGAGGGGCAGCGAGGCGAGCCCTATTGTCCCTAAAATAGCCAAAATAAGGGATATGACCGTGGCCAGGACCGGCCGGTCTATAAATTTCTTAAGCATGTTTGTTAAGTGTTAAGTTTTTGTACTGTAATTATTTAGCGGCAATTTCAGACTTGACCTTCTCCGGGGCGATGGTCACGCCATCCTGCAGCCCTTCGAAGCCTTTGTATACAATGCGGTCGCCGGCTTTCACACCCTCCTTTATAATATAATCGTTGCCTGATCTGCCTAATATGACTATAGGTGTTTTAGTTACTTTATTGGAAGCGTCAACGGTGTATACATATACTTTGTCCTGCAGCTCTACCGTGGCGGCCTGGGGTACCAAGATCGCATCGGCGTGGGGGAGGCCAAGCTTCACCTTACCTGTGTTGCCCGCACGGAGCAGTCCCTGCGCGTTAGGGAAACTTGCCCTTAAGGTAATAGAACCTGTAGTTTTGTTGAATTGCCCGTCTATCATGTCGATCTTTCCTTTTTGTGCATACTCGGTATTATCGGGAAGCATTAGCGAAAGGGGTGGGAGGTGGGCCAGCTTGTCATTCAGCGTAGCGCCTTCATTTTTATCGCGGAAGGCAATGAAATCAGCCTCACTTACCGAGAAGTAGGCATGCATTTCGGCATTGTCAGACAAAGTAGTCAGGGGTAGAGGATCTGCTGCCGAAACAAGGCTTCCCTGTTTTTTCGGCAGGCGGGTAATGTAGCCGCTCACCGGAGCCTTAACTGTGGTAAACTCAAGGTTGATGCGTGCCGAAGCCACCGCGGCCTCTGCCTGTTTCTTGTTGCCTTCGGCGATCTTCAGCGCTGCTTTGGCTGATCTCAGCTGGTATTCAGAGATCACTTTGCCTTCAACCAATGGAGTAAGTTTTTCAACTTCCAACTTCGCGTTAATGAGTGCTGCCTCGGCAGCATTCAGGCTACCTGAGGCATTATTATACGCCTCGCGGTAACGGTGGTCCTGTATTTTAAAAATAGCTTGTCCTGCCTTTACATAAGCGCCTTCGTCCACCAACACGCTTTGAAGGTAGCCGTCTACCTGCGGCCTTATCTCTACATCGGTGCGCCCTTCCAGCATTACAGGATATTCCTGCCAGGTAAAGGCATCGTGCTGCGTTATGCTATATACGGGTACAGGTATGGCCTGTGCTGTTTGGGCGGGCTGTTCCTGCTTGCCTGAGCACGCGAAAAGCAACGCGATCACTGCAAGCGACAAAATCTGATTAACTGGTTTCATAATGATCTTAAATTATTTAATGGTGTTAACTTAATGTTCAAAAAAATTTAAATAAACGTGATAAAAGTATTTAACGGTGTTAAGTAAATGGTTTAAAAAATATGCCATTTGCGGCATTCATATAATGTATTTAAATGGTTTAACAGTGTTAAGTAAAAGGTCAAAAAAAAGCTAATGGTCCAGGGTACGTGTAATGCCGGTTATGGCATCCTTAAGTATTTGCTTGTTCATGTCATCGCCCAGCCCCTGGCTTAACATGTTGATCGAGATCAGCCCGTGTATCACAGAGAAGAACGTAAAGTATTTTTGCATGATCACATCCTCATCCTCACTCTTCATAATTTTGCCTATTACTTCGGTGATCAGCTCATAGGGGTGGTCGCTTTCGGGTGTTGACTGAGTGCAGCAAGTCATTTGCACGCCATACATCAGCTGGTACATTTCTTTATTGGTATGGGCAAAATCCCAGTAGGCCATCCACATACACTCCAGTTGTTCTACCGGATCATCATATTTTTTCTTCGCCTCATTAAGGTCTTTAGACAACAGTTGGAATCCTTTACAGGTAAGCTCCTGTAATATGGCTTCCTTGCTGGAAAAGTATTCATATATTATCGGGGCGGTATATTCTATCTTATCGGCAATTTTACGCATGCTGAGCCCCTGCCATCCTTCCTGTTTTACGATCTGCCTTGCAGCTTTCAGGATATTGGCACGGGTTTGCTCTTTCTGACGTATAATGCGCTCTTTACTTCCCATGATCTGTAAGTGTTTAAATCACTTAACACCGTTAGGCAAATTTACGGCAATTAAATTTTACCATGCAAATTTTTTTGAAGTTTTTTTCCGGGTTGGTCTTTAGGGTGTTATAACTCCCATTTTTTCCATGAGGAACGTTGCGCTCTTATTACGGCAGATCCCTTCGCGAAGGCGGTAGTCAAAAAACAGTTCATTGTCGACGATCTGGGATTCGAAGCAATGGTTGGAAAGCTTTCCGGGGTAAAGGTCTACTATATTGCACACTTCAATATCATGCGTAGCGATCGCGCCCACAGCATTGAGCGCTACCATTTTTTCTATGACCTTAATGCTTCCGGTGCGCTTGTCCTCAGAATTGGTGCCGCGCAAGATCTCGTCAAGCAGCACGAATCCCGGCCCGGCTCCGAGTTTATCCATTATGAACCGCAGTCTTTTAACTTCGGCGAAAAAGTAAGATTCACTATCCGACAAAGAATCTGACAACCGCATGGATACCAATACCTGCATAGGGTGTACGCTTGCAGCAGCAGCACACACGGGTGCACCTGCACCTGCCAGCACCATGTTGATGCCCAGGCTACGCAGGAAGGTGCTCTTGCCTGACATGTTAGACCCTGTAAGTATCATGAAGCTTTGTGTCAGGTCTACATCATTGCTTACGCGGCCTTCTTCTTTTATGAGAGGGTGAGCAAGGCCGGTAAACTTTACGGAGCGCTCCTCATTAAGTTCAGGGAAAACATAACCCGGGTTGTTATAAGAGAAATTTGCCAGGCTTGAAAGAGCTTCAAATTCTGCTACGGCATCGAGCCATTGTACTATGTCCTGGGCATTGCGTTTTTTCCATTCCATGAGCGCATAGAGCACGTGGAAGTGGAACAGGAATAGCCCGTTGAACACTATTGCCCCAAAGCCATTATAAATGCTGTCCAACCTTGCGAAGAGCACGGCCAGTTTTGTAAAAGCGGTACTGGCTTTGTACTGGTTACCCATCAGTATTTCCTGGAGGGCTTTCAGTTTGGCCGATGTGAATGTTGCATTTTCAAGTTCCTTTATCGACTGTCCGTAACCTTTGGTAATAGCATGAATTTCGGAAGTCTCGGCAGTTTCACTCTTTATGGGCTTTAAAAAGCTGAGGAGGAAAACCAGGTTGGCCCCGAAAATATACCCTGCAATATCCGTATAAATACCATTCTCGGTAACAAGGCGTGCAATAAGCGACAATGTTAGCAATGTCGGTAATGCGGTAGCGATCATCCTTTGGGCGATCGTAAACTTTATACCCTGCCTTTCGGACCATTCAATGAGCCGGTCGTACGCAGCCTCGCTGTCCTTGTTCATTTTACCGATGGCCATGAGCTCCTGTCGAAGCCCCGGCATTGCACCCAGTTCCCTTACCGCTTCCTGGCGGAGCAGTATCTCGTCCGCGGCCGCGGTTTTGGCAAGGAATTCGGCCAGCTTGCCTTCACCCTTAAAAGATGCCGTCCGGTTGAGGTTGTGGAAAAGCGATCTTTGTCCAAAAATGTCAAGATCGTGTGTATACGGGTGCGATGTATCGCAAAACTGTGAACCATCGTTAAATGGCAAATAGCGCACTGTCAAAAAGCGTATCTCATCAGTATTTATGTCCAAAATGGTACCCGCGCGTTTTTTTGCCTGTACCACTTTGCCATGATAGTGCATTAATATAAAAAATGCGATGGCACACACCCCCATCCCCATGATCAGGTTCGTTATTTCATCTGCCCGGAAACAGTAATAGGCCAATACAATGAAGATAAGGGCAACAGTGAATCGGGCCGTGCTTATAGCATTGTAACGACGGGTTAGTGCAGCCAGTTCTGTTGTAAACGCTGCTTCACGCTCTTTATAAAATGAGAGGTTTTCCATGGGGGACTAATATACGCATAAAAGATCCCGATGGGCGATCGGGACTATTATTAATCTTCGTGGTATACCAGCAGCGGTACTTTGCTGTGGTAGGCCATTTTTTTGGTAAGGCTGCGGTGGAACAGGCTTTCGAAGAACCCACGTTTGTGGGTCCGCATGACCAATAGGTCTACCTTTTGGCTTTCTATGAAATCGAGGAGCGTCTGCTCAATTTGGTCGCCTGCAATGTTGAAGAAATCGATGTTGCGCCCGCGGTAGTATGCTTTCCACTCGTTGATCTTTTCTTCAAGGTCAGACGGGTCATCAGGATTTTTGATGTAAATGCACTGCACCCGCGCGCCAAATTTATCTGCGATGTCCAGAGCGCGTTTTAGTGAGTCGTTATCCTTATCCTTATATTGGGTCGTGAATGCGATACTCTTAATAGGATGGTATTCTGCCTCAACAGGAATTCCCAATACCGGTACTTTTACATTCGCAATGACCGATGCCGTTACCGAACCGATGAATGTTTCCTTTAATCCACTAGCACCTTTGGTCCCCATCACCACCATGTCGATCTCCTCTTCGGAGCAAACCTTGTTGATGTTATAAACCAAGTCACCATACAAAAGTATATTCCGCATCTGTACGTGGCCAAGGTTCCGGCTTTCGGCGATCCTGTGCAGCTTTGGCAGCTCGTCCCTGAAGCTCTCAAACTGGTTCATTTCGACAATGTCAAAGATCTCGGCAGTCGTTTCGGGCATCGACGGGGTTTCTACAATGGGCAGGTCGTATACGTGGAGTATTACCAACTGGGCATTGAAGGAATCGGCGAACCTCAGGGCATAAATGAAGGCAGTATTGGCAGCTTCGGAAAAATCGGTGGGGAAGAGTATCTGTTTCATGGCTGATAAGGATTCAGATTTAGCCTAAAGATATAAAGATCGATGGTGTTTTCCTACTTTTAGGCTAGTCTTAACAAAGATTTTAAGTCATCAGCCGCGATCGCACTGTTAGTAGCAACTGGTATTGTAACTGCCACTGAAACTGCGATGGATCGGCTATCTTTGCAAAAACAACAAAGAATGATCCCACAGGATACCATAGTAGCGCTGGCAACTCCCTCGGGTGCGGGTGCCATAGCCGTGATACGTATTTCGGGCAGCGATGCCATAATGATAGCTGCAAAAGTGTTCGCATCGGTTTCGGGCAAAGACATTACCAAACAAAAAACGCACACGCTGCACCTGGGCCACATCATTGACGGCGATAAAATATACGACCAGGTCCTGTTATCCCTGTTTAAAGGTACGAACTCCTATACCGGTGAAAACACCGTGGAGATCTCCTGTCACGGATCGGTCTATATACAGCAGCAGATCATACAGCTTTTATTACGGAAAGGATGCCGCATGGCCGGTGCGGGTGAATTTACCCTGCGCGCCTTCCTGAACGGCAAGCTGGACCTGAGCCAGGCCGAAGCTGTAGCCGATCTTGTAGCATCAGACAATGAAGCTTCGCACCAGATCGCCATGCAGCAGATGCGCGGTGGCTTTAGCAATGAGATCGCCCGCCTGCGTGAGGAGTTACTCAATTTTGCCTCGCTGATAGAACTGGAACTAGACTTCTCGGAAGAGGATGTAGAGTTCGCAGACCGTACGCAATTCCATGAACTGCTGAACCGAATTGAGTTTGTGCTGAAAAGGCTGATCGATTCGTTCGCGGTGGGGAATGTAATTAAGAATGGTATCCCCGTTGCCATTGTGGGTGAGCCGAACGTAGGCAAAAGTACGCTGCTAAATGCCCTGTTGAACGAGGAACGCGCTATAGTGAGCGACATTGCAGGTACCACCCGCGACACGATCGAGGACGAATTGGTGATCAACGGCATCGGCTTCAGGTTCATAGATACGGCGGGGATACGCGAAACGGAGGATGTGGTGGAGAGCATCGGCATCAAAAAGACGTTCGAGAAGATGGAGCAGGCGCAGGTCGTTATCTATTTAAGCCCTCTAACCCCCAATGGGGGAATGGAGGACGTGAAAGTTGAAGTCGAAAAGATAAAAAACCAATATCCCCATAAAACGCTCATTGTAATAGCAAATAAAAAAGATCTGTACACACAGGAACAGATCGATGCTATTGAACCTGAAATTCCGGGACTGATGTTTATCTCAGCTAAAGAAAATATCGGTGTAGAGGAACTAAAGGAAAAACTCCTCTCATTTGTAAATACCGGCGCACTTCGCAATAACGAAACCATTGTGACCAATACACGCCATTATGACTCCCTGCTAAAAGCCCTTGAAGAGATACAAAAAGTGCAATGGGGGCTTCGCTCGGGCCTGCCTGCCGACCTTATGGCCATCGACATTCGCCAGGCGCTGTATTATTTTGGGGAGATAACAGGCCAGGTTACGAATGATGAGTTGTTAGGGAATATTTTTGCGAATTTCTGTATCGGAAAGTAATTTACTGCAAGGCGATCCCTCCAAAACAATTCCGAATTGTATTTTGATTAACAGCCAACGCTTTCTTAATAAGGCGACTGTGTTATTGGTGAGTTAGTAATTTTAGGTTTAAATTTAAAATGAAACAAATATGCCTTTTATTACAACCAACTCTGTAAACTTTTCAGGCGTGTCTGAAGAAGTAAATATTTTTTACCAGGACATAGGCCGTGGTAAGCCTGTAGTGCTTATACACGGATGGCCACTCAACTACCAAATGTGGGAGTACCAGCTTAACGAGCTGCCTAAAAATAACATACGTGTCATTGCTTACGACCGCCGTGGTTTTGGCCTGTCGTCACGCCCGTGGGATGGCTATGACTACGATACCTTTGCACAGGACCTGCAAACACTATTACAGGAACTTGACCTTACCGATGTGACGCTCGTAGGATTTTCTATGGGTGGCGGCGAAGTAGCCCGCTATCTCGCCAGGTATAATGGCGATGGCAGGGTGACCAAAGCCGCGCTTATCTCATCTGTAACGCCATTTTTACTTAAAACTGATGATAACCCTAACGGAATACCACAGGAGCAATTCGATGGCATGAGGGAACAGCTGGAAGATGACAGGGCTAAATTCCTGACTTCGTTCGGAAAGATGTTCTATGGTGTAGGCGTTTTTAGCCAGCCCGTAAGTGATGAAATATTGCAACACGATGCTAACTTAGCAATGCAGGCATCGGGTTACTCAACCATTAAGGCCATGCAGGCATGGTCGACGACCGATTTTAGGGATGACCTGCGAAATATTCGTATCCCGTTGCTGGTGCTGCATGGGAAGTCTGATGAGACGGTGCCGATCGCAGTTTCTGCAGAGGAGACTATTAAGATCGTGCCGCATGCGCAATACATTGTTTATGACGATGCCCCACACGGTCTTTATTATACCCACAAGAACAAGTTTAACGAGGACATTATCAATTTTGTCAACTCGTAGATGACTTTTATATCGGGAGCGAACCGCAATTTGCATTATGCAATTGCGGTTTTTTTATGGCCTCTAAAGTTTTGAAACTTCGTTAGTCTGCTGGGGGATAGTGGATATTATACCTGAAGGTTTTGAAATCTTGCGGGGATCGCAAGTATTGTTAAAGATCAAAACCCGTAATGCATAACATTACGGGTTTCTTTATAAAGGGTTGATCAAATAGCAAGTTCAAATTCCAAATGGCAAATAACAAATTCCAAATTTTTGTGATCTGGGATCTGGAGCTTGGGATTTTAATTATTTAACATTACCGGCATTACCAGCATCGTCACTGTTTCGCCTTCGTCGAGGCCGTCAACAGGGGTAAGGATGCCGGCGCGGTTCGGCAGTGACATTTCCAGCATGATCTCGTCGCTTTGCAGATTGGTCAGCATCTCGGTAAGAAACCTTGAGTTGAAGCCTATCTGTATGTCGTCGCCCTGGTAATCGCAGGTCAAACGCTCCTCGGCCTTGTTGGAGTAGTCGATATCCTCAGCAGAAATGTTCAGCTCGGTACCGGCGATCTTCAGGCGTATCTGGTGCGTTGTTTTGTTGGAGAATATAGCCACACGGCGCACTGAGCTCTGGAACTGAGTCCTGCTGATCAATAGCTTGTTAGGATTCTCTTTCGGTATAACAGCCTCATAGTTAGGGTACTTCCCGTCGATAAGGCGGCAGGTAAGTATGTAATTGTCAAAAGAGAAAGTAGCATTTGAGTCATTATACTCAATTTTCACTTCCGCATCAGATGTAGCCAATATTCCTTTAAGGATGGTAAGCGGCTTTTTTGGCATAATAAAATCAGCTACCTGCGAGGCGGTCACATCAGTCCTTGCATATTTAACCAGCTTGTGCGCGTCGGTAGCTACGAATGTAAGACCCTGCGGCGAAAATTGGAAGAACACACCCGACATTACCGGGCGAAGGTCGTCGTTACCCGCAGCGAAGATGGTCTTGCTCACAGCGGTCGCCAAAACTTCGGCAGGTACAACAGTTACTGACGGATCTTCAAGCGTTACGGCTTTAGGGAACTCGTCGCCGGATGCATACGCTAAAGCATATTTACCCGAGTTAGAGCTTATTTCGATAGTGTTATTGTCTTCAACAGTAAAGGTAAGCGGCTGCTCAGGGAACGTTTTAAGGGTTTCCAGCAACAGTTTTGCGGGAACGGCAACGCTTCCTTGGCTTTCAGAATCGATCTCCAGCGTGGCCGACATGGTCGTTTCCAGGTCGGAAGCCGAAACCTTAAGTTCGGTACCGTTCAGTTCAAACAGGAAGTTATCAAGGATAGGCAGGGTGTTGCTGCTGTTGATAACGCTGCCCAATACCTGGAGCTGCTTTAGCAAATACGAGCTGGATACTATAAATTTCATGTGTTTCGTTTAGTTTTTACAAGTGCCGGTAAGGCATTGGTTGCACAAATATATCGTAATCAAATGGAATAGTGAAAATTTTTTATCAACACTATTTCGCGTATTTCCTTTTCCTGAGCCATGTGAACAGGACCGCGAAAACTAATAGCACTGCCAACGGAATGCCTACAGTTATCAATTGTGCGGTCGTGTATTCATCGTGTACTTTTTGCGTGTTCAGCATTGGCAGGCTCACGCTCTTGCTGCGTATGTTGATAAGTCCGGTGTCGTCAAGAAGGTAATTGACACAGTTCATCATGAAGTCGCGGTTGTCATACATTTCGCCCGTCCATTTGTCAAAGCCCAGTTCCATCGGGTTGCCCTTGCTGTCGAACTGGTTCCTGGCAATATCACCATCAGAGATCACGATCATCTTGCCCGGCTTTCCGGTAACTTTATACGATGGGTCTTGAAATGGCAGCACACGGTTCTCATACATCGATCGGAAGCTGCCTTCCAAAAGTACGGCCACCGGAATAAAGCCGGGTTTTGTATATTGCTTAGGATCGAATTCCTCATTAACCACATCCAGCGTTATCAGTGTTGGCGTGCCCACTGTGGTCGAATAGCGCGAAGATGCCAGCAGGATATTCTTTTTTATTCCGTTTTTTAGCGTATCGATACCTCCCGCAAAATCCAGCTTTATTCCGCCAAGGTTCTTTACGATCGGGTTTGTGTTCACAGAATCGGGATAAATAAAAGGCGCGAATTTCCACAAGTATTGGTTGTACTGGGTGCCGCTGCCTTCATCGCCGGTGGCCAGTTTTATAGGTGTTGCCATTTCATCCTTTATCAATACAGGTGGCAGTCGGAAACCGTATTTAAAGAACATATCGTTCAGGTTCAGGTCGCGTGCCAGTGCAGGTGCTGTGCCGGTGTTGTTCAGGCTGTCCATTTCTGCCTCTACCGGATCGATCATCCACAGCGTTTTGCCGCCATTTATGATGTACTGGTCCAATACCAGTTTTTCTTCTTCGGTAAATTTTTCACGTGGCTTTGCGATAATGGCAAGGTCATACCCCTTTAATAATTTGAGCGTGTTCTGTGGGTTTTTGGAAACCGAATCCAGCGTGAACGGTGCCATGAGGTAACTGCTGCCCAGTTGCTTTAAAAAGCTGCTCAGGTTCCTGTCCTGCATTTCGCCATTGCCGCGAAGCACTACGATCTTCTTCTCTTTTTCCTTTATAACCTTCTTGAAGCCATCGGCAAAGGCATACTCCAGATTTTGGACAGAAGTCTCTATGTTTTCCTGTGCCGTTGCCCCACGCTGGTTTTTCAATAGCGGTATTTTTACGCTCCTGCCGTTGCTTGTTACGATCGCCCAAGGGAATATCACGGTTTCGGACTGTTTGCCCTTATCGATAACCGATACGCTGGCCGGTTGCATGTTGGCACGTACAAAGCCCTCCATAACAGCCTCATCCACATTGGTTATTTGCGAGATGCTCTGCTTGATCTCCTTTTCTTTTGCGGCGAACTGCGGATTGTCCATGACATAGATATTGTATATCAGGTCGCGCTTGGCGGCATCGCTTTCATTTTCGTCGATAGGGTTAAAGAAGCTGAATTTTATGTTGGAGCTGTACGCCCTGAATTCCTCCAGTATCTGGCGGGTCTCATCCTGTAGTCTTTTGTAGTTATCGGTTACATCCCCGGCAAGGAAAACCTCTACATATACAGGTTCCACCGCCTCGTCAATAATATTGTGGGAAGCGCCAGAAAGCGTATAGCGCTTGTCATGTGTAAGGTCAAAGCGTTTAAAGAAGTAGTTGCCTGCAAAGTTCAGTGCAACAAGCGCAATGATAGTAATTGCCAGCCCTTTCAGGTTTTTATTGCCTTTACTATTTTTTGCTTTTATTTCCGGAGTTTTTGTTCCTGCTGTTTCCATTACCCTTTCATCGATTTAAGTTTGTAAACAGTAAGTGACAAAAAAAGTATGGTCACACTTACGAAATACAGTATGTCACGGGTGTCCAGGACCCCGCGCCCCATACTCTTGAAGTGCTGGTCCATGCCCAGCCAGCCGATGAAGCTGCCGAAACCGCCCGTAAATCCGGCAATGCCCTCAAACCCGAAATAAATGAAGAAGCAAAGGAATACCGAAACAATGAACGATACGATCTGGTTATCCGAAAAAGTGGAGGTAAAGATGCCAATGGATGTATATCCTGCGATAAGGAACAGTAGGCCGAAATAGGAACCGAGCGTGCTCCCCATATCGATGTTACCCTGCGGATTACCGTAGGATGAAAGCACAAAAACATAAATGATCGTAGGGATAATGGCCATTACGATCAACGCCAGCGCCCCGAAGAATTTGCCGTTCACGATCTCCCACACGGTAAGCGGCTTGGTGAACAACAGCTCTATGGTGCCCTGTTTTTTCTCGTCGGAAAAACTGCGCATGGTCACGGCGGGTATGAGGAAAATGAGTATCCACGGTGCCAGTGTGAAAAACGGCGCCATGTCGGCAAAGCCGCTGTTGAGTATGTTAAGATCACCTTCGAATACCCAGAGGAACAGCCCGTTGAGCAGGAGGAAGATAGCGATCACGAGATACCCTATCGGCGAACCGAAAAAGGATTTTATCTCACGTAATAATAGTGCTTTCATTAATCAGTTTAAACGTTTAAAGTTCAAAGTTACGGCAGCGAAACCAGTTTGTCAACGCTCCATGCCTCAGCCTTCTGGCGGAACATCGGCTTGGTAACGGCCCACGTTTCACAGAACAGGTCCGACTTGCGGTACGTTTCCAGATCGTCCTCGTTTTCCCAGTAGCTGTAGGTGAAAAATACCGCAGGGTCATTCTTGTCCCTGTACAGTTCTAAGAAACGGTTGCCGGGAAAATTTCGTATATCCTGCTTAACCTGCTCAAAATTATCAAGAAAGGCATCGATCATATCTTCCCGGAAGCCCATCTTTACAATGCGTACAAACATACTGTTTTTTTATTTTACTATTTACTGTGACTGCGACTGAAAACTATCTGAATACTACATTCACCACATCCCTGAACTTTAGCCCCAACAATGTCTTTGCAGTGCCCACCGTAAGGGGGTTGCTGCGGTATATGGCAATTTCCAGAAAACCGGCCTCATTGAATATAGCCAGCTTTTCGCCCTCATAATCTTTTAATGAAAATCGGTCGTTTACCGTAAAATCGGAATATCCGTTCTTAACCGATCGTATGCTCTTAATACTGAACGTCACATCGAAATCCCGTCCTTTGGCTACTTCCTTCACCATCTTTTTGGAAATGTTGGTCACGCAGTTGCCAAAATGGTCCACATATACCACATACCCCTTTATCGACTTGCTATCGGCCGACGCTACGGCGGCCAGCTCGTTCATTTCGCGTATCTGCGTGATCTCCCTGCCGATCACATTCAACAGGCCGCCTTTGGCTAAGTGGCAGGCCACGGTAACGAACACGTCCATTTCGGTCGCGCCATCGGGCAGACGGTCGTGTATATTGATCTCGACTATTTTCTCCGGGACTATCTTTTGCGTAAGCATGCTCAGGATGCCGTTATCGGAGCAGATGAAGTAGTGGCCATTCCACAGCATGGCAATGTGGCGGCTTTCTTTGGTCAGCTCGGCATCCACACCCACCAAATGCACGGTTCCCTGCGGGAAGCTGTTATAGGCTGCGCCCACTATGTAGCTGGCCTCAGATACGTTAAAGAGGTCTACGTGGTGCGATATGTCAACAATGGCAGCCTCCCTGTACTCCGAAAGGATCTTTCCTTTCAGCGCGCCTACAAAATGGTCTTTCAGGCCAAAGTCGGTGGTCAGGGTAATTATTGACATAAAATTGTTTAAAACTTTAAATAAAGTCGTGCTTAAAATCACTAAATTTGAATGCAAAGCTACTAATTATATGGCTTATTTTTCTAACTAAAAACAACTGCTTTTGAACGAAAGAATAATTGAACTGCACGACATAGCCCCAAAAGATTTTTGGGGCGCACAGGACTCCCATCTTGAAACCATCAAAAAATACTACCCTAAGCTGAAGATCGTGGCACGCGACACCACACTGAAGGTTTTTGGCGAAAAGGAAATGCTCGACGAGTTCGAGACGCGTTTCAAGAGGCTTATGCTCCACTTTACAAGATACAATACCATTGACGACAACGTGATTGAGCGTGTCATACAAAGCGACTCGCGCGTAGAGCAGATGGACCCGAGCGATAAGATACTGGTACACGGCCTTGGCGGCAAACTGATAAAAGCCATGACACCCAACCAGCAAAAGCTTGTGGACTATATGGCAAAGAACGACATGGTATTTGCCATAGGCCCTGCCGGTACGGGTAAAACCTATACGGGGGTGGCATTGGCCGTAAAAGCTTTAAAAGAAAAACAGGTAAAACGCATCATCCTTACGCGCCCCGCGGTGGAGGCAGGGGAGAACCTGGGCTTCCTTCCCGGCGACATGAAGGAAAAGCTCGACCCGTACATGCAGCCGTTATACGATGCATTGCGCGACATGATACCGCCGCAAACGCTGGAAGACTATTTGATGAAGGGGATCATCCAGATAGCGCCGCTTGCCTTTATGAGGGGGCGTACGCTTGATAACGCTTTTGTGATACTCGATGAGGCGCAGAACACCACGCATTCGCAGATGAAGATGTTCCTTACCCGTATGGGCAAGAATGCCAAGTTCATGATCACGGGCGACCCGGGGCAGGTAGACCTTCCGCGCCGTACCATATCAGGGCTTAAAGAGGCGATACTTATCCTGAAGGACGTGGATGGTGTGGGCATCATTTACCTTGACGATAAGGACATTGTGCGCCACCGCCTTGTTAAGAAGATCATCGATGCGTATAAGAGCATTGAGAACCATGATTAAGGTTCTTGGTTACTATGGGGCTTAGGCTTAGATTCTTGACATTTAATAATTACACCTGACAAGTTTTCCAACCTGTCAGGTGTTTCAATTTAAACGAAATGGATTTTACAAAACCA